>Ga0082212_10013513_pt1 | contig 10205 bp, 7 predicted proteins | sample TergutNt197P3_FD_71548 | JGI IMG/M metagenome (GOLD analysis project Ga0082212, IMG submission 71548) | Neocapritermes taracua P3 segment gut microbial communities from Petit-Saut dam, French Guiana - Nt197 P3 | ecosystem: Host-associated > Arthropoda: Insects > Digestive system > Gut ...
TCAGAGGGGTGTCCGGGAGATGCTTTTTTGAGGCTTCTACAAATGTTCCGGGGTATATGAGCAGTGGCTTCCGCCTCCTGCTTCGCAACCAGCCTTAATAAAGGCAGTCTCCCGGACACCCCTCTGAAGTGTAACAATTTACTGTAACATTTTAGGGGTAACTGTTCGCGACCCCATCGTCATTGCGGCCTCCGCCACAGGCTCTACGGCTTCAGAACAGGCGGAAAGTCTGCTGAACCATATGCGCGGATCCTTGGCGTCATTCACGAGCGGGTACTTGAAAACCTCTGTATCCGGCGCGGAAATTACTGTTGAGGAAGTGCATAAAGATACGCGAAACTTTGATTTTAACGCAAAATTCTACGCTTCAGCAACCACGACCAAGCAAAGCGGCGCGGACGGAGGCGTGCGCGGAATGTGGTCTGTCACAATAACATCCGCTTTCTCCCCGGGCGACACGCTTACGGTGAATGGAATAACAATCACATGTGTTCCATCTGACGCGACCCCTACTGAATATCAATTCTGCTATAGCCCCTACCAACAATATCAGGCGTACCTCATCGCTGACGCTCTTGACGGAAAAATCGACGGGTTTACAATTGGTTATGGATATGGTAGCTCCGGCATGATCCTGGTTTTCATTCAGATAATACCTGAATCACCGGGTAGTCCGCCGGTTGTGACAGCCGAGAGGTTGGCATCGTCCACAGACGATTACAACGCATATCTTGCATACATACCATATGTGCCGGAGTATCCCGGTGTTCCGGGCAAGTGGCAGTTCAGCATAACCGCGGCGCTCGCGGCGGGGGATAAGATCACAGTTAACGGGACCGCCTACACATGCGGGGACGCCGGATTCTCAGCCGGAGTGACTGCCGCCGTCAGCGCAGCGGAGCTGGCCGCCTTGCTTGACGCCGATCTGGCGGGATACACGGTGACTTCATCCGGCAGCGCTGTGCTGTTTGAGGAAGAAGCGCCATTCACGCAGGCCGCACCTGTGGTTTCGTTCACTCCCAAGTAGCGTTCTGCACAAAATACGCGGGCGTGGTACGGCACAGAAACAGATATCAGAAACAGGCAGACTTGCGATTTCGCAGAGTCTGCCTGTTTACTTTCTAGGGGGGCGGGATTCGAACTCAATACGGTTATCGCAACGCGGTTTTCACCCCTGCTTCGCCAAATCCCTTGTCAATAAAGCAATTATTAACTGCGGTGTTTGTCACCGCGCGTCGAGTGCGGTACACTTTTGCTGCGAACACATTCAGCTTCCTGCTCTCCCGTGTTTCGCATGCCTGACACTCGTGGGGCCGCCAGCACCCCCAGGAACACCCACAGCAGCGGCGCCGTGATCGGCACGGAGATATTGAAGAACGCCTGCACGAGATACGCTGCAGCACCGCCCAGGAAGGGCAGCAGACGCCGGTTGCCGGTAACCCTCTTCAACGCGGCGGTTACAGAGGAACCGACAAGCGCCAAATATGAAATCAGCCCTGTAAACCCCAGACAGATGAGTATCTGCAGGTACTCGTTATGCGCCTTGTCAAAATACACGTCGGTCGCCGCGAGGCTCTCCTGCTGGAAGCGCCCGAAAGCTGTGAAGAACGCATCCGGCCCGGCGCCGAACCACGGATGCTCCGGGACTAAGGTGATCGCACGTCTCCATACGAACATCCGGTTAGACCCGAATCGATCGCCCGGGATCCCGTGCAAGACCTGCCTGAGTTCAAAGATCAGCCCGGTCGCGGAGCGTGCGCCCAGTATTTCGATTCCCGCTAGTCCGGTGACGATTATAAACAGCACGGCCATGAACCCTATCCTGCGCACGGACTTCGTCGAAGGCCAGCCGGAAGTCAGTCGAAGAACCAGTATGTACGAAATGAGCAGCGCTCCGCATACAAGAAATGCCAGGACCCATATACTGTTCGTCCACGCAGACAAGCTCATCGTCCGGAGTCCGAACACCGAAACATGGAGCTTCCAAAGCGCAGCCAGTCCGCTGTACGCAAACAGCAGCGCAAAGAGTCTGAGCGTCTGCTTTCTGTCGTATGGGCAAAACGGCAGTATCAGGACAAATGCGGCGGCAAACCCGACCAACCCCGAGTCGGAATTTGCCGTGAACAGCGTATAGAAACACAAGCACCCGGCAGCCAGATAAAAGAACCGCCGCCTGTCCGCTGTGATAATATAGAGTACGCCAAAGAACATGGACGTGACACAGGCAAAGGTCGAAAGAATGTTTATATTGCCTATTGTCGAGCGGTACAGAATGCTGTAGCTGTTATACCTTAGTCCGATGATCGGGTCGGGGTAATCTTCATACCTGAACAGCTTGAGCAGATCAATTCCGCAGAGCTGAAGAACAGCATATACCGCGACGATCGATGAACAGACGCCAAACATGACCATATCCCGCCTGCGGTACACATAAAATCGGGATATTATCAGGAAAATTACGACATATATCGCCTGCGTTATCAGGCCGTCGTTTCGCTGGTCCAAACCCCATACCGCGATGACTTTATCCTCGCAAAGTATCGCTGATATCAAAGATGAGGAAAGATATACAATAGCGGCGAGCGTTGCTGTAATCCCTGCCGCGCGCGGTGATCCGGGCGAACTATCGGGAGACAGACTGCTCTGCAAGTCATGCCGCAGTATGCGCAGAAGTCCGCGCAGTGAAGGCCCCACGCCTTTACTTCCACTCCCGCCCTTACTTCCACTCCCGCCTTTACTTCCACTCCCGCCTTTACTTCCACTCCCGCCTTTACTTCCACTCCCGTCTTCTTTTGCGCCTTTGCCGGGGCGGATGCGCATACCGCGGCTGATACGAAAAAGAACAGAATGCATTATTACCGCTGCAATGGCAAGCGCGCAGCATATCGTCGATACCAGCAGGAACCGGAACTTGTCCTGCGTCAGAGTATCGTAACCCCTGGACGTTATGTAGAGCGGCAGGGCACACGTCGTCAGTATGAGCGTAATCTCCGCGATATAAGAGAGTTTCCGTCCCACCCCGTCTTCAGCAGTGCCTGTGTATCCACGTCGTTTCACGCCTCGTGTGCCTTTCGCTATTATACTCTCCCGCCGCTTGATCTGCCGCTGCCGGAGGATCTTGAACCGCCCGAGGATGAGGACGATCGCTCGATTTTAGTGCGGGTGGTCGTCCTGTAGAGGAATAGGTCGGTCTGCCCGGTCAGGACGAAGCCGTTCCGAGGAATATAATTATCCGCAGTCCTTGCTATTACGGCGGTTTTCATCTGCCGTTTCCAAATCGAACACACAATCAAAGCGACTAGTATCGGAATCAGGATTATCGCGCCGAGCTTGAGCCCAAGTGTTCGCGCAGCGTTCGCCGAAAACTCGCTTTCCACCTGATTATAATACTCGTCGGCGACTCTGTAAAAATTCCCGTTTGAAAAAGCGGCTCTGAACAGCGGAACCACATTATTATCCAACACTCTTTCTCTGACGGCGTTGCTGAAGACCGACGTGCAGGCGCCGTGCGTATTGAGCAGGTAATCCCGATGTCCCTGAACATCCCCGGTTTCGATCAAGAGAACCATACCGTTCTTCTTGTCTCCGTAACCGAGGTCGTACTTCTCATAAAACAGGTCAACGTATCTTTCCAAAGTATCGATCGTTCTGTCGTAATCCGCCGGTACAAGGTCTACGATCCAGACGTACACTGCGCATTTTCGCTTTTCCAGCAGCGCGGCTGCCTTGCCGTTCAGCGAGTTGATTTGCGCTTCAGTCAGCGTTCCGGTTTCATCAACTATGTAGTTGCCGCCCCTGGGAGCAAGCGGGGTGGCGTCGACGGAAAAAGCGGGGTCAATGGATGCGAGGGCGGTACTTGTAAAGATAAGCAGAAGCGACAGAATAACAAGCGATGAGACCAGCAGCCTTTTCAAACTCAATGAACCCTGTCCGCATCCGGCGGACGCCGCTCTGTGGTCTGAACACTTGCTTTTCAAATTTGATGAATCTTGTCCGTCCCCGGCGGGTACCGTGCTGTGGTTTGAAGTCTTGCCTTTCAAACTTTCTCCAATCCGTCCGCGCAGCGCTGTAAGCGGCGCATTAGGCGGACGCCATGTAGTGGTTTGTAAGCTCGTCATACAAACTTTCGCCTCCCTTCACAGCAGGTACAGCAGTATTGCGAGTACTGCTGCGATCGGCGCGGCTATTTTAAAGAACCAGCCCCAGTACTTTCCTCTATCAACAGGCAAGTCGCCTATCAGTTTTCCTGTCTGACCGTTCATCGCAAACAGGAAGGTCTTTTCTTTCCACTTTGTCGAGAGCATCCATACCGGCATCAGCGCGTACTTTACTTCGCCTCTCCTGAGGTTGATATTGGAGTATTCACGCGTCAAAGTGGCGTATCCGGTTATTGTTGATGCGAAAGCGCGCTCCGTACTGGCGATGATACGCGCATTTGCCCTATGACTGCATACCTCTGCGTCCTCATCGTATTTATCCGCGATAAACCCCGGCAGGTACGCAGAGGAAAACGGTTGAAGGGAAGAGTAATCAAACGGCTCGACTGCGTCCATATGCGCGTCCGGCATTTTTGACGAACCGTCCACCGGCACCTTTTCAAAGGCCACTCGTCCTTCGCGGGACACACGGAAGTGATCTGTGTCGGTGATCTCGTAGTCCCGGGTTCTGTGTTTTGATACTCTTGTCGCGTGAAACCGCATGACTGCGTCCGTCTCGCCGTCATAGAGCCAGAACGGGACGTATACCCCTTTGATCTCCTGTATGTGATTTGCGCCCGCGAAACTGTTCGGCAGGAACTTCTTGCCTTTATAGTATGATTTCAGCGCTTCCATCGCAGCGTTCTTGTCAAGCCTGAAAGGGATCACATAGTCCGGCTTCAAACCGCCGGTGAACTGGCCCGGAACGACGGTTGGATTGCCACAGTACGGGCATGAAGTAGCAGCAGTCGTTTCGTCGCAGATTATAGCCGCGGCGCATGACGGGCAGACATAGCCCCGCATGTGCGAAGCTTCCTCCGCGCTGAAATTATTCGTCATGGTGATATCCCATTGGGGTTCAGTTCCTGCGGAAGCCGCCGCCTGTTCCTTGTCGGCGAAAAGCTGCTCGATGACCGATACTTCAAAACTTGTGCCGCAGCTATCGCACATCACCTGCCCTGTCGCGCCCTGAAAGTTCAGCGCCGCAAGGCAGTTAGGGCATTGATAGTTGGTTATCTGCGCTGCCATTTTCGATACATCCTCCCTCCGAAAGCCTATACAATGTCGCCGTCATCGAACGGGTCGCCGCACTCGGGGCAGAACTTTGGCGGGTTTGCCGGGTCTTCGGGCTCCCATCCGCATTTATCGCATTTATACTGTGGAATACCGGCTGGTTTCGGCTTGGCGCATTCAGAGCAGAACTTACCCTTGTTCACCGTACCGCATACGCATGTCCATGTATCAACCTGCGGTTGTGGCTTGCCGCACTCTGCGCAAAACTTCCCTGTATTGCCTGCATGCCCGCATTCACAAGTCCATGTTTTTCCCTGCGGTTGCGGTTGAGGCTGCGGTTTACCGCATTCTGCGCAGAACTTCCCTGTATTGCCTGCATGTCCGCAGGAGCAGGTCCATCCCGTCGTTCCTGCAGCACCAGCCGCTGCTGCAGTTTGCTGTTGCTGCTGCTGCTGTTGCTGCTGCTGTTGCTGCTGCTGCCCCATCGCGAACAGATCTGATGTGTTCATCCCACCGGCTTGCTGCGCCATACCAAGGCCCATGAAACCCATCATTGCGCCGCCCTCATTGCTCGCTGCAGCTTTCATGGCGTCTGCCTGTGCGCCCACGAGCGTCGCAGCCGCCATTGTCGGATTCGTAAGCAGCGCGCGCTGCTGGAAGTCGCGGATGATATTCATGTGTTCTTCCGAAACAGCAGCGTTCGGCATTGTGAATGATACCATTTCGATACCGCGAAGCTCACCCCACTGCTTGCTGAGCAGTTCATTAAGGGTCTGACAGAGGTCGTCCTCATGCGCGGGAAGCTCCGAATAGCGGACGCCTATGGCCGAGATTTTTGCAAGTGCAGGTCTGAGTTCCTTGATGAGCTCGTTCCTCATCTGAGTACCCAGTTCCTCGCTGCGCCTGTAATCACTCGCGACATTTCCGCAGACATTTGTGTAAAAAAGAATGGGGTTTGTGATTTTGTAGCTGTACTCGCCCGAACAGCGGATGTCGACGTCAAGGTCGAGTCCTGTCTTGTGATCGACGACCCTGAACGGCACAGGTGAGGGCGTGCCGTACTTATTGCCCATTATCTCCTTAGTGTTGAAATAGTATACGCGTTGATCTTTGGGCGGCTCGCCGCCGAATGTAAACCGCTTACCGATGTTCTTGAACACGTCCGGAATTGATTTGCTCAGCGGGCCGCTGAAAATCGTCGGCTCGCTGGAACTGTCATAGACGAACTCGCCGGGTTCCGCGCAAAGTTCCGCGACTTTTCCCTGGTCGACTATGATCATACATTGCCCGTCGGCTACTGCAATAACTGAACCTGCGGAAATGATGTTGTCACTGCCCTTTGTGTTCGATGAACGCCCGCCGGTGCGCTTGACGCCCTTTGTGACCAGTACATCCGCCGGCAAAGCTTCGCAGTAAAAGTATTCTTTCCATTGATCGGCAAGTACTCCTCCCGCCGAACCTACCAGCGCTTTGATAAGACCCATTACAATGACCTCCTTGTATTAACTGTTAGGGGGCGGGATTCGAACTCAGTACGGTTATCGCAACGCCCCCTATGTCTTATTATTACATTTTTGCACGCCTATATCAACAATAATCGTAATTGATTAGGGGGCGGTTCCCCCACTTGGTTACAGTTCACGCCCCCAGGGCAAGACACGGGAAGACACGGGGACGGTTCTCTTGTCTTGTTTGCAGGACAAGAGAACCGTCCCCGTGTCTTGCTCCTTGCCCTGTTTAAACTTTCCCGCCGCTGGAGCGGCCGCTGCTTGAGGAACTGGAACCGCCGCCGCCGCCGCCGCCCCCGGAGGATGATGATTCGTGCTCAATCTTTTCGCGCGTTGTTGTACGGTACAGGAACACGTCGCTTTGGACCTTGAGTCTGAAACCGCCTTCCGGAATATAGTTGCCTGCTGATGTGGCTATTTTCGCAGTTTTCATCTGCTTTTTCCACACACGGCAGACGATAAACGCGATAAACACCGGAACTAAAACTATGATCAACAGACTGGCGCCCAGAACGGACCTAAGCTTAGCTGCAAAATTCTCTTCAACCTCTACCAGAAAAGTATCTGCGACTCCGAAAAAGTTTCCGTCGTCAAAGGCTCTTCTGAACTGCGGAATGATATAGTCGTACAGCATATCTGCTCTTCTGCTGTTATCAAAAACGGATGTGCAGGGGCCGTATGTATAAAACAGGTAGTCCCTCTCGCCCGGTATGTCTCCTATTTCCAGGAGCAGCACCATTCCGTTCCTGTCGTCGCCGTATCCAAGGTTGTTTCTCATATAAAACGCGTCGACATACGCTTCCAAAGCGTCAACGTTTCTATCATGTGGCTCCGGTACAAATTGGACGATCCAGATATACGCGTCACATTTGCGTTTTTCCGCAAGCGCGGCGGATTTTTCGTTCAGCACAGCGATCTGGGCGCTTGTCAGAGTCCCCGTTGCGTCAAATACATAACCATTCCGGACAGCTTCGGGATAGACGGCGTTCCTTGCCTCTGACGCTGAAAGACGCGATTCGACCGCATCTAAAAAAGCGTCTGCGACTCCGAAAAAGTTTCCATCGCTAAAGGCGTTCCTGAACTTAGGAACGATATAGTTGTCCAGAAGACTTTCCCTTGCGCTGTTGCTGAACAGGGTTGTGCAGGAACCGCGCGTCATGAAAAGGTAATCCCGCTCGCCCGGTATGTCGCCGATTTCAAGCAGCAGTACCATCCCGCTCCTGTCGTCGCCGTAGCCGAGGCTGTTTCTGTCGTAGAACGCATCTACATATGCTTCCACTGCGTCTATAGTTCTCGCGTTTTCTTCCGGCACAAGATCAACGATCCAGATGTATGCGTCAAACATGCGGGTACGGGTAAGCGCGGCGGACTTTTCGTTCAGGGTAGCGATCTGGGCTCTCGTCAGCGTTCCGGTTTCGTCAAAAACGTATTTGCTTCCGGTAACTTCCGGAGAGCCGGGCATACCGGCCGCCGGTTCGGAAGTCGTATCGGTCGCAGGTTCGGTCGCGGCGCCTGGCGCCGGGTCGGACGCCGGATCGGAAGTCGCTTCGGTCGCCGTGCCGGGCGCCGGTTTGCCGGGCGTCTCCGGTTTGGCCCCTGCAGCCGTCAGGTTATCCCCTATAACCTCTGCAAGAAAAGCCGATACATCCTCCAGGTAGGCAAGCACGCCCTCATAGTAGGTATCGGTTTCGTCATACGCATCCCAGAAGCGGTCCTCGATATCTTCCGAAATCAGTTCTTTCGCTCTGCCGAAGCTGACGCAGGTCCACTTTCTGTTTTCCAGGTCGTGCGCAAGCGCAATACCGTCCGGTCCATGCTTTTCGACGTTTTGATAGCGGCTTGTTATATATTGAGGGAGTGATTGCCCGGTCGTGTTCTCTACAAGGTAGTACGCGACGTCTATCTGATAGGTGTCGCTGATTTCGCGCGCGTACTCGTTTAGCTCGCTCAGACTTCTTTCGGTTATTTTTCCCACGTCGTCCACGATCAGGGGTTCGCCGGCTGCATGAACCGTAACAGGCGCAAGCAGAGCCGTAAAAAGGAGGGCAATGAGCATTATTGATGTAATCTTTTTCATATGCTTCACCACAACCCTCTCACAAAATACATCAGCACCGCAAGCACTGCGGCGATGGGGCCCGCTATCTTAAAGAACCAACCCCAATACCTGCCTTTGTCCACCGGCAGGTCTCCGATGAGCTTTCCGGTCTGGCCGTTCATGGCAAACAGGAAGTCTTTACCTTTCCACTTTGTGGAGAGAAGCCACACCGGGAACAGTGCATACTTCACGTCGCCGCTTATGAGATTGATGCTTGAATACTCCCGCGTCACTGTCGAGTATCCGGTAATTGTGCTGCGCATGACCTGTTCGGTGCTGTTTCTGATGCGCTCGTTGGCGCGTCTGCTGCAAAACTCAGCGTCCTCGTCGTACTTGTCCGCCAAAAAACCGGGCATGTACGCTGTGGAAAAAGGCCTTAGGTCGCCGTAATTGAACGGCTCGATCGAGTCCATATGCGCGTTCGGCATCTTGCTTGAACCGTCGACCGGTACCTTTTCAAAAGCGACGCTGCCCTCGCGCAGCAGTCGGTAGTGGTCTGTTTCGGTGACCCTGTAATCGCCGCTTGTATAGGAGCGCGACTTAGTACCGCGAAAACGCATGGATGCGTCGGTTTCACCGTCATACAGCCAGAACGGGACATAAACGCCCTTGATCTCCTGGACGTGGTTGGCGTCGCCGAAGTTTTTCGGCAGGAACTTCTTGCCCATGTAGTACTTTTTTAATGCCTCGACAGCAGCGCTTTTATCCAACCTGAACGGGATAACGAAATCCGGTCTCAACTGGTTACTGAACTGCCCCGGTACAACGGTCGGGTTACCGCAATAGGGGCATGCCGTTGCAGCCGTTGTGTCGTCGCAGATGATCTCTGCGGCACATGAAGGGCAGGAGTAACCCCGCAGGTGCGCCGCTTCTTCCGCGCTGTAATTGCCTGTCATGGAAATGTCCCATCGCGGCTCAACCCCAGCGGAGACCGCTGCCTGTTCTTTGTCCGCAAAAAGCTGCTCAATAAGCGCGACGTCAAACTTGTTGCCGCAGCTATCGCACGCAAGCTGGCCGGTTACCCCGTCAAAACGCAGGCCGGCCAGACAGTTAGGGCATTGATAATTGGTGACTTGTGCCGCCATATGCTACACCTTCAATCTGTAATTGTAATCAACATGGTCATAATAGCAATAGGGGCCGCTTTTTGTCAACACCGCCACGGCGCCGGATGACAGCGCCGGACGGAGCCAGACACGGAGTTTCCTCTTTCGGGCATCGACATAAACAGCGGCCTATTGCACCAGTCTCCGGATCAGCTGGATCAGCAAGACTTATAACCACTATACTTAGTTCGGGAAATGTGATAGTATCTTAGCGATATCTCTGAATCAGGAGGCGAACCACTATGGGACTATTCGAAAAAATCAAAAGCCAGGCACAGGACAC
>Ga0082212_10013514_pt1 | contig 10205 bp, 8 predicted proteins | sample TergutNt197P3_FD_71548 | JGI IMG/M metagenome (GOLD analysis project Ga0082212, IMG submission 71548) | Neocapritermes taracua P3 segment gut microbial communities from Petit-Saut dam, French Guiana - Nt197 P3 | ecosystem: Host-associated > Arthropoda: Insects > Digestive system > Gut ...
AGCCGCGTGGCATGGTTTTTGTTGTTTCGGTCAGTACCGGCCTTTTCACCGGTATTCCCTCAACAAAAAAACCATTCCACGCAGCCCCTGATGGACAGACAGTGAGTAGTCGATTTTTCACGAATAGTAGTTGAGCAGCATCCGGCAGACCACCGCGCGGCTCACTTTATAGGCCGGGTCGATCGTCAGGGCTTCCGAATCCGTCCCCATTATGATGCCGGCGGCAACGGCCCACGAGACGGCTTCGAGCGCGCCTTCGTCGATCAGATCGTAATCCGTTGCGCCGGTTATGTCGGCCCTCAGCGTCATGTCATAGACTCCTATGCCGTTCTCAACGGCGTACTCCGCTGTCAGGCAGAACATGCGGATGAACTCCTGCCTTGTGACCGTCTCCATCGCGATCTGTCTGTAATAGGCGTCGATCCCGCCCACCGAGTCGACCACCGCGATATCGTCGTCGCTGAGATCCACAATATGGTTTACCACCGCCCATTCGAGCGGCGCCCTGTACCAGTCGCCGCCCGTCGTGGATTCGCGGTCGAGCCCCGCGATCCTGGCCAGTACCGTTATAAGCTGGGGCGTCCTCATGTAGTCCTGCGGAGCGAAGAGGTTTAGCGCGAGGTCCGTGCCTACGAGATATCCGTCCCGCACGCAGTACATCACGGCGTCCGTGTACCACGCGTCGTCCGGCGTATCCGCGAACGGTACGTATATCTCAAAGTCGGGCGCGAGGCGCAGAACGGTCGGCACGCCCGTTTCCTCGTCGTAGCGTTCGATCTGCAGCTTATGGAACCCCGCGATCCCCGCCGTGTCGGCGAGCGCTATCTCACCGTCGTCGTTCGTGGTGAAAGGATCCCCGTCAAAAGACACTATCGCGGCCGCGACCGGGTTTTCCGTGAGTATCTCGTTCCAGTCTTCGTCATATGTGGCGTCGACGCTCGTAAACTTGACTATTCCGTCGCTGAACAGCCTCGATATATCCACGGCCGGGTATTGCATCCCTATCCCGAACGGGTCGCCGTAGAAACAGACGACTTCGTCCCCGTCTTCAAGGACGCACTGGTCGATCCCGAATGTCGGCGACAGTCCGTTTACCCGGTAACTCCACCCCGACATCGCGCCGAACGCGAACTCCTCCAGGCTGTCGATCGCGCTGATGTACGCGCCGTACCCGCTGTCCGAGATAGCTATCTCCGGGCCGTCTTCCATCAGGTTGACTTCCGCCAGCAGTTCTGTGACCGTCGATTCCGCCGCGAGCCTGATTTCTCTGTTGTAGTACAGCGGTTCCTCGATACCTTCGACGCGCAGGCTCACAACGATCCCGCCATTTTCCTCCGGCGCCGACGCGGCCGCCATGCCCGCCGCTCCCGCAAGCATAAATACTGTGAGCGCGAGAGCGATGATTTTTCCGGTTCTTTTCATGTGGCAACTCCTTCTCTTTTTTTGCCGGGTTTGCTTCTCCGCCCCCGGCGCTGTTGGCTCCGCCGCAATTCTATGTTACTATTCAGGGGACGCAACGCGCCTAAAGGCGCGTGGATGAACTCTGATGATGCGTGAATCGTCAGGCGGAGGCCGGCAGACGCACATCCCGGGGTAGGGATAGAGCGATGGCATGGTATTTGAGCCGGCCACGCGACTTTCATGCGAATCAGAGTACAGCCGCGGCGCCCCCTGAATAGCTACAGTGAATAAAAATAAATCTTTGAAAAAAGCATTGACATTAAAGCCCCTTTATGGTTTATGCTTTTAAGTGAACTTGAATTCAACGCAAGTTGAGGAGGGAGTATACAATGAGAATTAGAAGTTTGGGGTTGAAAATCTCGATCATCGTAGCGCTTTTGATCATTGTGATCGTCGGGATCGTCTACTGGATGGTTTCATTGGAGTCGTCGTCGCTGATATATGAGCTTGCCGACCGCGAGGCAAGATCCGCCAGCGCCGCCTTGAGCAAGTCGATCGAAGACCATCGCAACGAAGTATATATCCGGGCAATGCTGATCGCGAGCGACAGCAACGTTATCACCGGTATCGAAAACAACGATCTTGAATGGCTGAAGATAATAGCCGACTACCACATGGAAGGTATGGACACCGTGTCGCTGACCGACGTAAACGGGGACGTGCTCGCCAGGGGCCACAGCGATAAGATCGGCGACAGCATCTTCAACCAGAACACCGTGGCGACCGCGCTCACTTCAGGGGCCAGATCAGGCGTCATAGAAAGCGGCGCGCTTGTAGGGCTTTCCGCGCGCGGCGGCGCCCCGGTCGTCGACGCCGACGGGAACATCATCGGAGCGGTCGTCTGCGGGCGCGACCTGTCGCTGCCGAAATATGTTGACGACGTCAAAGAGCGCACAGGCTGCGAAATCAGCGTTTATGACGGCGATACCTGCATAAACACCACCTTTCTCAACGAGGACGGGAGCAGGTCTGTCGGAACGCAGGCAAGCGCCGAGGTTACCCGCGCCGTGTTGACCGGGCGGCAGGACTACCCCGAGCACACGGTAACGCATAACTCCAGCTACGCTGGGTACTACTCGCCGTTTTTCAGAGACGACACAGTTATAGGGATGCTCTTCGTGGGAGTGAACATCAATGAAACGCTCGCGCACCGGCAGACCCTTTTATTCAGAGTGTTGCTCGTGACCGCAATATCCGCTGTCGCCGCCATAGCGCTGATGTTTCTATTCAGTAATCTCGCGATAAGTAAACCGTTGAAAAAAATCGGCGTCTTTGCACAGAAAATCAGCTCCGGCGACCTCGGCATCACTTCGGATACGACCGTTACCGCGAACGTGCGTTCGTCCGATGAGATCGGAGTTCTTGCGCGCGAACTTGGGCACGCGTATTCGCAGTTGAGAGGTTATATCGGCGAGATAAGGGACCGTATGCAATGTCTTGCGGAAGGCGATCTGGCGAGCGAGAGCGCCTATGATTTTCAAGGCGACTTTGTACTCATCAAAGACTCCGTCAACGGTATTACCCAAAACCTCAACCACACGATGAGCGATGTGAACACTTCCACACATCAGGTCTCCGCGGTCGCCAGGAACATAGCCGACGGCGCCCAGGCGCTCGCGCAGGGATCCACCGAACAGGCCGCCGCGATCCAGCAGCTTTCGTCGTCGATATCCATGGTGGCTGAAAGGACAAAGGTAAACGAGGATCTGGCGCACCGGGCCGCCGCGCTCGCTTCCGTTATTATGAGTAACGCGGAAACAGGCAGCAGGCAGATGGATGAAATGATGCAGGCCGTGCAGGATATAACCCAGGCAGGTCAGGGGATCAGCAAAATAATAAAGGTCATCGACGACATTGCTTTCCAGACGAATATCCTTGCGCTCAACGCCGCCGTGGAAGCGGCGAGGGCCGGTCAGCACGGCAAGGGTTTCTCGGTGGTGGCCGAAGAAGTCAGAAGCCTGGCGGCAAAAAGCGCGGACGCGGCCAAGGTGACAGGCAACCTTATACAGGATTCCATCGAGAAGGCTGAGTTGGGCGCAAGGATCGCCGGCACTACCGCCAACAGCCTGTCGGAGATCGTCTCAGGTATAAGCGAGAGCTCGGAAATCGTGAAGGAGATTGCCAAATCTTCGGAAGAGCAGTCCATCAATATTACGCAGATCAATACGGGCGTCGAACAGGTCACTCAGGTAGTGCAGCAAAACAGCGCCTCCGCCGAGGAAAGCGCCGCCGCGGCCCTGCAAATGAGCGGGCAGGCAGGCGTTCTGGAGAGCCACATATCCCGGTTCAGGCTTCGCGATGAACAGTTGAGCCTCGCCGCCCCGCAAAAAACGCGCAGGCCCGCGCGTCAAAGGAACAACTATGAACTTTGATGAACTTTGATGAACAAAAGAGAACACAAGGGGGGCAACCTCCTTGTGTTCTCTTTTGCTAAATTTCACGAGGCCAACTTCAAACGTAAACTAAAGGTTCAGTATACAAAAACAAACCGAGCTCTGCTTCGGTCAAGTCCATTTTTGAAATGCCCTTTTCCCTGCAATATTCTGTCATCGCGCGGTAATCGTATTCGATTACCAACGGTCGTTTCGGTTTCGCAAGATACCCGCCGGATATCACAGCGATTTCATCAATTACGTCCCATCCTAGTTTCTCTTTATCATTCAACATGTAAATCTCCTTCCAGAGCGTACTTATCTATTACTCTCTGCGCAACTTCCTCTAGTACTTCCATCCTGTAATCGTAAATTCTTGTGGGAACCCTTGATGCTCCAAGCAGATCAGTATAGTGTGCAACAAGCTCAGTGTTCTTAGCCTCAAAGAAAACGTATCCTCCAAAGCCGTTAACAGTTGAAAGCTTCATTTTTCATAAAACAATCCTCATGTAGATCTTAGTAACCGTGTAGTTTATCTGCCGCAATGCCAAAAGGCGCGGCAAATGTTTACTGACTACGCATAGAATAACACAAAACGGCACTGAACTCAATAGTATTGATCGCTGCTCGTACGCTAATTTAGCATTGCCGCCCACCTAATTTAGCATTGTTTACGCAACGCGCTTGTGATATTATGGTATTCAGGTAACCGCCGGTTACCCGGAAAATCTGCGGGAGAGCGCAATTTATGACAAACGACATCATTTTGTTCAAACAGGGTGAAATAGTGCTGAAAGGGCTGAACCGGCGCGAGTTTGAGGACAAGCTCATCTCGAATATCAGACGCAGGTTGAAGCCGTTCGGCGATTTCAATGTATACGCCATGCAGTCAGCGGTATACGCCGAGCCGCGCGGCGACTGCGACATGGACGCGGCGCTCGAAGCGGCAAAAACCATATTCGGCGCGCTGACTGTCTCGCGCGCGGCCGCGTGCGAGAAGGACAAGGACGCGATAGTCGAAACAGCCGCCGCGTATCTCGGGGCGGAACTGGAAGCGGCGCGCACGTTCAAAGTCGAATCGAAGCGCGCCGACAAGCGCTTTCCGATGGGCTCCATAGAACTGTCGCAATACGTCGGCGGGCTGCTGCACGAGCGCAACCCGCACCTGACGCCGGATATGCGCGCGCCTGATCTGACGGTCAACGTAGAAGTCCGCGACCTCGCGGCTTATGTACACGGCCCCGCGGAACAGGGCGCCGGCGGCCTGCCGGTCGGCACAGGCGGGCGTATGGCCGCGCTGTTGTCCGGCGGGATCGACAGCCCCGTAGCGATATGGATGATGGCGAGGCGCGGCGTAAGCATCATCCCGGTGCATTTTTTCTCATATCCGTATACGTCCGAATTGGCAAAGGAGAAAGTTCTGACTCTGGCCGGCATACTCGAAAAATACTGCGGGCGTCTGACAGTCGAGACTGTTCCGTTCACGCGTGTCCAGGAAGAGATACGGCAAAAATGCCCTGAGGGGTACATGACTGTCATCACGCGCCGGTTCATGATGCGTATCGCGGAACGCATCGCGGTGTATAACGGCTGTACCGCGCTGGTGACAGGTGAAAACCTCGGTCAGGTCGCAAGCCAGACGGCCGAGGCGCTCGCCGTAACGGAGCAGTGCGTTACGCTGCCCGTGTTGCGCCCTGTGGTCGCGTTTGACAAAAAAGAGATAATCGACCGCGCGCGGGAGATCGGGACGTTCGAGACGTCGATACTGCCGTATGAGGACTGCTGCACGGTTTTCACGCCGCGCAGGCCGAAGACAAAACCGCGCCTTGCAGACGTCCTTGACGCGGAGTCCGCTCTTGACGTCGAGGAACTTGTGAGCGACGCGTTTGAACGGAGTGTGCAACGCGCCGCTCCGGCGCGTGTGAAGTGTGAAGTGTGAAGTGTGAAGTGTGAACGCGCATAAAGAGCGCAAACGCGCATTAAGAGCGCAAACGCGCAAAATGCACGACGCGCTTTGCTTGCGCGAGAGCGTCTTTTACGCGCCGGAGAGAGGAATACTTAACATGAAGGATAACGCGACTCTCCCGAATCCCAACGCGCAGTCTTCATTCTCCGCCGAGATAATCGCGGTGGGGACGGAACTGCTGCTGGGCAATACTGTGAACACAGACGCGCAGGACGTGTCGGTACTGCTGTCCGAGCTGGGGATCAACGTATTTTTCCACACCGTAGTCGGCGACAACCCGGAAAGGCTCAGGCAGGCGGCGGAAATCGCGAAAAGCCGGGCGGACATAATAATAACGACCGGCGGGCTCGGCCCGACGTACGACGACCTGACAAAGCAGACTATCGCGGAAGCCTTCGGAAAAAAGCTTGTCTTCAACGAAGCCGTGGCGGAGCAGATCCGCGCGTTTTTTAAAAAGCGTCTCCCCCATATGGAGATGTCGGAGAACAACCTCCGGCAGGCTGAGCTCCCGGAGAACTGCGTGATATTTGATAACGGCGTCGGTACGGCGCCCGGCTGCGCCTTTGAAGCGGAGGGAAAGCATGTCCTGATGCTGCCCGGTCCGCCGCGCGAGTGCCGCGCCATGCTGCAAGCCTGCGGCGCGCCTTACTTAAGAAAGCTTTCTGAATCAGGGATATTTTCGCATAACATCCATGTTTTCGGTATGAGCGAAAGCGTCGTTGAGGAAAAACTGCGCGACGTCATGGAAAACCTTCATAATCCGACGCTCGCCCCATACGCGAAAGACGGCGAAGTGATGCTCCGCCTTACTGCTAAAGCCGCGTCGGCGGATGAGGCGGACGCGCTCATGGCGCCGGTTATGGAGAAAGTGCGCGAAACGCTCGGCGACCTCATTTACGGCGTCGATACCGTCAGCCTCGAAAACACCGTCGCAACTCTCCTTACTGAGCGTGAGCTTACCGTCGCCGCGGCGGAGTCCTGCACCGGCGGCCTGCTGTCAAAGCGGCTGACTGACATCCCCGGCGCGTCAGCATTCTTCGCCGGCGGCGTCGTTGCTTACAGCGTAGAATCGAAGTCCACGATTCTGGGCGTAGACCGGGAGCTTATTAACGCAAAAGGCGCCGTCAGCCGCGAGACTGCTCTCGCAATGGCGGACGGCGCGCGTATAAAGTTCGGCACGGATATCGGCGTAGGGTTGACGGGAGTCGCCGGACCCGGCGGCGACGGCTCCGGGCTTGAAAACGGCACGGTTTTCGCCGCCCTTACCGCGGAGGGCGCGTCAGCCTGCAGGAGCCTTCATCTGCCGCTTGACCGCGACAGGGTGAGGACCGGCGCTTCTTCGCACGCCCTGGACATGCTGAGAAGATACCTGACGGGACTTGAAATGTGACGGCCGCCCCTACAAGTCTGAAACCTCAACCGCGGGCGGCCAAAGGCCGCCCCTACAATTCTGAACCTCGACCGCGGGCGGCCAAAGGCCGCCCCTACTGCGTCGTCATGTTCGTACTGGCGTCCCATACTGCTTCGACCAGCTTGCCCACGATAACAAGCCTCGCGTTGGTAAAGTCGTACGCGCATGTGCACAGACAGACAAGCCTGTCGCTTGAGCTGACCTGGACATTGCTGGTAAACAGGTTACGGCGCCTAAGGTTGGCCAGATAGTTGTTAAACGCGGCGTCGTCCGCAAAACTCATAGGCGGCGTCTCGACGCCGGAATCGACAAGATATCCGGCGAAAACTATTATACGGTAATCCGCGTGTCGGGTATAGAGATTGATGTACGGGTGCGAGTTATAAAACGACTGGTTCCTGTACTCTTTCAGCGCCCCGAACATCTCGCCCACCCTCGACATGTGCCCGTAGATCAGCGAGTTCCTGTCGGTGAAATCAATGCTGTTGCGATAGTCAAGAAAAACGGAGCCCGCCCTGTCGTAAGTGCCGTCCGGCAGATGCGACAGGTAAAACGCGTTGTCATTTCCGATCATGACAGGGTAGTCGAGCAGCGTGCCGTTCAACTGTATCCACGCGACGATACCGGGGAACCTTTCGCTGAGCTCGTCGAAGTCAACATAGGGCTCCCAGACGCGCCCCGCAGTATCTGATTGATCCGGGTTTGACTGTCCCGCGTTGTTTGCCTGCCCGTCCGGCGTTCCCGGCGTTTCCGGCGCGTCCGGCGCCTGAGTCGGAGAGGGCGCCGAAGGCGACACATAGACCGGGGTCCACTCGGGGCGCGGGCGCCTTTCAACTTCTTCCGACAAAGCGGAATAATAGTTTATACTCTTCCGGCTTGTGTACAGTTCGACCACGAGGCCGACCGCGCATACTATAACGGCGGCGATGAATATCCCAAGCAGCGCGTACAGGACGATAAGCTTTTTGCTGTACTTGTATTTTCGGCCTTTTTTCTTGCTGTCGCGGCGGTTCGCGCGATCTCCGCCGGGGCTTTTTTCGTCAGCGTCGGGACTGTCGCTATCGCCCTCCGTTGTATCGTCGTGTGGTTCGCCGCCGCCTGAGGGTTCGTCGCCGTCGGGGGTGTCGTCGCCGTCGGGGGTTTTGCTGCCACTGTCGGCGGCTTCGCCGTCTCCGTCAGATCCGTCACCGGCACGGGTTTCTCCCCCGCTATCAGCGGGTTTGCCGTCAGCGGGTTTGCCCTCCGCTTTAACGTCCTTATCATGAGCTTCATCGCCCGGTTTCTCCGCCGAAACTTTAGTATCCGCTTCATTTTTTCTATCCGCCGCGCGCGCGATGGCGGACGTCCTTTTCAGTTCATCAAAGAATTTATCGTCATTCATATCTCAACACTCTATTCGTACTCTCAATTCTCCACGCGCCGGGACGGCGCGTTTGTGCCGGGACGGCGCGTATTCAACGGGGCGTCCTGAACTCTACAAGGTTCACTGTCCAGTAAAAGTTATAGACCCCGACGCCCATGTGGGTAGCCCTTGCGCTGAGGATGGCCCTTCTATGGCTTGCCGACGCCATCCACGCCGCGACGACTGACTCGGGGGTCCTGTATCCGCGCGCCAGATTCTCTCCGGCATACGAAAACACTATATTATTCGCCTGCATCCTGGCGCCAAGCCCCTGCCCTTCGGGGTTGGTGTGGCTGAAAAAGCGCCTTTGTTCCATATCCTCGCTGTACGCGCGGGCGACATTCATGAGCCTAGGTTCCCAAAGCAGCGAGTTTAAGCCCTGCCGTTCGCGTTCGAGATTTATTAGTATGAAGACAGCTCTCTCAAACTCCGTCGCGCCCGGCGTCGCCGTATTCGCGGGCGCAGCCTCCGCCGCGGACTCTTCAGCCGCCGCGCCCAGGCCGGACGCTCTGGCCGCGCTGATCGTAAAGACGCCCGCCTCCAGCAGCGATGAATACAATGTCGTATCCGATCCATTATGGCAGACCTTCAGCGCGTTGAGTGAGATAACCGCGACGTCGGCGCGCAGAAAAGGGGTCGCGCCGTTTCCCGTGCCGTAACGACCGTCTGTGAATCCAAGTTCATCCGAAAGCGTCCACGCGCTGTCCCACTCGAAATCCTCACCGGACGCGTACCCAAGGGCGCGAAGGACAAATGTGATATACTCCGCGGCGGTAACTCCCCTGTCGCTTCCGAAAATGCTCTCGCTGACGCCGAAAGTCAGCCCGTTAGCGTAAGCGTAACCCACGTAGCGCCCCGCCCAGTCCGGGACGTCGGTGAAAGGGATCGCCCACGTCCGGCTCAGCGCTTCAGCTTCTTTGCCGATGAGCCTGACCAGCATAGTGACCGCCTCGACCCTCGTTGGTACCCGATCCAGCGCAAAGTCCGGAGTACCGTTCGCGTTAACTCCGACGCCGAGAAATAAACCGAGCGTATTGAGCCCGGCAGCGGCGCTCTCCGGCTCTGTAGTCTCGGACGACAGCCCCGCGGCAGCCGAAATGACTGCCCCTGCCGGGGAGGACGCCGCTCCCGCAGCTTCGGACAACGGCCCTGCGGCGGACGCCGCCGGCGCAATAACAGCCAGGCCGGTCGCGAGCGCCAGTATTACCGCAATACATGTCTTGACGATGCGCATATTATTCACTCTTATTCTATGTTTTGCGGTTATTCTATCATCATTTTTTCAATAATGCAAGGGCGGCGGTCACATTGACCGCCGCCCTTGTCCCCCTCCAAAGTTCGCCTGTTTTCTATCTCTTCGCTTTTTATTACGGTTCAGGCAAAGCCGGGAGGAAACAGCTGAGAGTTATTATGGCTTTGCCTGACCGTAAGCGCGTCGATCTGTTTATAGCTCCTTGTCTATTATGGATTAGTCTTCCATCATTCTGATCTTCTTTACCGCGAAGAACAGTGCGGCTACTCCGAGCAGCGAAGCGCTCAGCGCGAATATCCAAATGGTCAGCGTGTCTTCGATACCGGTCTGGGGCATCATCG
>Ga0082212_10013515_pt1 | contig 10204 bp, 7 predicted proteins | sample TergutNt197P3_FD_71548 | JGI IMG/M metagenome (GOLD analysis project Ga0082212, IMG submission 71548) | Neocapritermes taracua P3 segment gut microbial communities from Petit-Saut dam, French Guiana - Nt197 P3 | ecosystem: Host-associated > Arthropoda: Insects > Digestive system > Gut ...
GTCCGCAGGGCAGCGCCAGCTTCTGTCTTTTGCCAGGGCGGTGGCGTTTTCGCCTCCCATATTGGTGCTCGACGAGGCAACCGCGAGCATAGACACCGAAAACGAGCAGATAATCCAAACATCGCTCAAAAAAATATCGGAGAACAGGACCACGGTGATAATCGCGCACAGGCTGTCCACCATAAAAAACGCGGACAAGATAATAGTGATCCACGAGGGGGAAATAAGCGAAACGGGAAAGCACGAGGAGCTATTGAAAAGCGGCGGAATTTACAGCAAGCTCCACGAGGCCCAAAATCTTTCTTGAAAGGGGAATATTTAAAATGCAAGGTTTCATTTCGGATTTATCTTCAAAAGAACCCGTTCCCGGCGGAGGTGGCGCGAGCGCGCTGCTCGGGGCGGTGGGAGCGGCGCTTTGCTCCATGGTGGCAAATCTCACCTCGGGCAAAAAAAAGTACGAGAGCTTCCAGGCGGACATAGAGGACATCATCATGCGCGCCCGGGAATCGACCCAAAAGCTGATGGGGCTGATCGAGGAGGACGCAAAGGTGTTCGCGCCGCTCGCCGCAGCTTACGGGCTGCCGAAAGACGACGCGCAAAGGGAGAGAACGCTCGAAGAGGCGCTTTCCAAGGCTTGCTCGGTTCCAATGGATATACTGCGGGAAACGGAGCGGGTTGCCGGGCTCGCCGAAGAACTCGCCCAAAAGGGCTCAAAGCTCGCTGTCAGCGACGTCGGCGTCGCGGCTGCCGCCTGCCGCGCGGCCGCGCAAGGGGCGGCCATGAATGTGTATATAAATACCAAGCTGATGAAAAACCGCGACCATGCCGGCAAACTGAACAGCGAAACTATAGCCGTCCTAGGCGGCTGCGAAGCCAAATGCGAAAAAATATACAGGCAGATAGCCGATGAGCTGACTGTATAATCAAAAAGGTAAATAAAGGGAGAAAAAACATATGCCATTATACGAGGACCGCGCAAACGCGGAAAATATCATAGCAATAGCGCAGGAACATTGCGACAGCGTCATCGATGACAACAGTTCCGTATATGCCGAATTCATCAAGGCGATAAAGGACAGATCGGCAAAGCTCGCCAGGCCGCTCGTGGCGGCGTTTGACGGTTGGTACGGGGTCGAATGGGAAAAAATCATATCGGCGCTGAAAAACTCCGACAAAGACGGCCTCATAAGCTCATACATCGACATGGGCGAATATTTTAAACCCGTCAGCGAGATAAATTCGTACAAACAAAAAAACATAACCGACGATCCGGGTTTCGGGTATGTCAACAGCGATGGAACTATTGAAGATTTGCTAGAAAAAGAGAAAATCATCGAATCGGCAAAAAAAATACAGGCAAATGCCATAATTTACGGTTGCGGGGCAGCGACCTCAACGCTTGCGGAATACATAGACTTTATCGCCTATTTTGACATAACGCGGCAGCCTGTATTGTGGAAGATGTGGGAAAAGGAGCTTGTGCCGTTCGGCCGGAATTCGCCCGACAGGGAATACGGCTGGAAGGAATATTACTACTGCGACTATTACCTTTTGGACAGGCAAAAAAGATATGTCATAGACAAAATGGACTGCTGGGTCGAGGCGATCAATCCCTCCGAATTAAAAATGCTGCCGCGAAGCACATACGATGCGGTGATACGGGAAACGCTCAAATACCCAATAAAAGAAATCAAGATCTATCAGCCCGGGCCGTGGGGAGCCTACCGTTACCGCGACTTATTTGAGGTGCCGGGGCTTGAATGCAACGCCTGGAATGAACTCGCGGGGCCCGAGCTCGGCATGATCATCAATTTGAACGGGACAAAAAAGATAGAAATGCCCATGCTGAATCTGATGCAGCATCAAGAAGCGTTCCTCGGCGAATATCTTGCCAAAACATATCCGAACCTATTTCCGATGGATGTATGGCTTGACGACGGATATTTCCCCGAAAAGACGCCGATGGAGCGAACAGCCATGCCAATACACAGCCACCCTTCGACAAATTACGTGAAACGCCATTTCAACGAGCCTTTGGGCAGATACGAGACATATTACATCTGCGAAGCTTATGAAGGCGCATGCACGATGATGGGCTTCAAGGAGCTCGCCGACATCGAAGAATGGGAAGATTTATGCCGCGAGTCCGAAAACATCAAGGAAATAAAAAACTGGCGGGAATATATTTCAATATGGGATTCGAACATAGGGGATCTGTACCTCATACCCCCCGGCACGGTGCACGGCCACGGAGGCAACCAGATGGTGCTTGAAATGGACACCTGCCCCTCGATAGCGGCAACCGAATACAGCTTTTTCGAGTATGATTTCGCCCGCAGCAGCTGGGACGACGAAAAGAAAGCTATGACGGCGCGGCCGATGAAAATGCACATCGAGCACAGTTTCGACAGCGAGAAATGGCGGCGCGAAAACTGGGTGAAGGAAAATTTGCTGGTTCGCCCGAAAGTGGAAAAATGGAGCAAGGAATACAAATTTGACCGCTATGCAAGCGTTCCGGAAATGCCGTTCGAAATCGAGCGTTTTCATTTCTACGCGAAAGCCGAATATGGCACGGAAAACAGGTTCCCCCATATCGCGACGCTCACAATCGGCAAAAAGGCGGTGATACAAAGCAAAAGCGACCCAAAATTCAGATGCGCGATAGAATTGTTCCAGAGTGCGATCATTCCCGCTTCGTTCGGCGAATATGAAATCATTTCCGGCGATGGGGGATTTTGCGAAATTGTTTTGATGAGATGGAAAAAGGGCAGGGGAGACGACAGGCCATGAACAAAGAAAATTTTTACGCGCAGTTTCCGATCGGCTCGCATCTGTGCAGGAAACCTATGCCGGCCGCAAGCGAAATGAAGCGCGATATTGAGATATTGAAGGCGAATGGGTTCAATCTGATAAAGATACAGGCGCACTGGGGGCTGGACGAACCGACTGAAGGCGTGATAGATGTTTCGGCATACGAAGAGCTAATCGGACATGCGGCAAAGCTTGACATGGGCGTGTATATGGGCTTTACAAACGAGCAAGCCCCGAATTGGCTGTGGGAAAAATATCCCGAGTGCCGTATGGTGGGGAGAAACGGATTGCCCGTCGCATATCAGGCGCAGTACACACTGCCCGCCGACGGCAAGCCCGGCCCGTGCTTTGACCACCCCGGCGCGATGGCGGCTCAGCTTGATTTTACCGCAAGGTTTGTCGATAAATTATGCGCATATGAAAACATAGCGATTTGGAATACGTGGCAGGAAATCGGCTATTGGGCGGAAAACTACGCGGGCCAGCACGTCTGTTACTGCGGCAATACATTGGATTTTTTCCGCAGCTGGCTGAAAGAAAAATATGCGGATTTGGATAGCCTCAACAAAGCTTTGCATACGAATTATTCCGAGTGGAAATATATAGCACCGGATAGGGCAAACGGCGCGCTGTGCCTGCCTATGGATTTTGAATGGTTTTATTTCATAAATCATGTGCAAATAGGAAATGTGCTGAAAAGACGCTGTGAAACCATAAAAAATCACGATACGCGCGAAAGACCGGTATTCGCGCACAAATCCGGCCCGGCATTCGCTTCGGGCATGGACTATTCATACGCCCGATGCCAGGATTTTTTGGGCTCGTCGTCATATCCCGCATGGAGCTCGGGCGACGGCAGGGACGACCGCCGATATGATGAATTCGGCAGGATCGACAAATGCGACGCCCTTTTTGCCGAAACATTCAACGGCATCTGCATGAATTTTGACTATTTGCGCTCGATGAACCGGTTCGGCAGCCGGGTATGGGCGGCGGAACTGCAAGGCGGGCCGGTCAGCACAGGACTGCATTTGGGACGGGTGCCGTCGGCTTCCGACATTCGCCGCTGGATGTTTTGCCTGCTCGGTTCGGGAGTCACCGGGATATCGTTCTGGGTGACGCGGGCGGAAATCATGGCGGGCGAGATGAACGGCTTTTCATTGCTTGACGACGAGGGAGATGCCACAAAGCGGCTCGAAGAAGTGAAAAATATTTCGAATTTCATCAACAAATATCCTATGTTGTTCAATGCTCCGAAAAATCAAAGGGCACAGGTCGGAATACTCGTGGACGAGGACAATTATAACGGGTGTTCGCGGCTTGCGCAGGGCGGCGACGGGCTTGCGTATTCTATGCGCGGCTGGTACAGATATATGTTTGACAACAGCGTGGACGTCGATTTCGTGTGCGCGGAAGAGCTCGGCGGGGAATATGTAAACGGCTATAAGCTGTTGATTTTGCCGTTTCCGCTGTTTATGTCGGACAAAACGGCAGCGGATCTCGAAAAATACGTCAGCGGCGGCGGCATGCTCGTAAGCGAGGCGACGCCGGGCAGAATAGACGGGCACGGGATGACGAGGCGCGGCAAAATGACTATGCGCGATGTGTTCGGGGTAAAGAATAAGTCCCTGCAAATGGTGGAAGAGCCGGGCCACGGACACAGATTCACGCCCCATCCGCGCACATGGGGGGAATATCTCGAAGCTGCGGAATTTGAGGGGACGGGCATATTTGAGAATCATATGCTGCGGGCGAATTTATACATTCAATGCTTCGAATTGAACGGAGCGGATGAAATTCTCCGATTCGACGGCATGGCTTCGGGCGCGATGAATTCATACGGCAAAGGAAAGGCGATCATTGTCGGGTCATACATAGGGCACAACGGCACAGCGTACAGAAACGACCGTTCGAACAATTTTGTCAAAAAACTTTTAACGCTTGCGGGCGTGAAATATTCGGACAGCGACGGGGTGAACATACGCGAACGCCATGCAAACGGCAAAAAAGCGCACATAATATTCAATGCTTCAAATAAACCAAAAAAGATCTCGCTGCCCCCTGACAGACCATATCGATATCTTGACAGTTACGGCGGGAAAGTATCGGAATGCTGCGGGGAATGCGGGCTGATTTCCGTCGAGTGCGGCCCGCTCGACACAGTTGCCGTAGTCACAGAAGTTGGACGCTGATTTTATGATAAAACTTCAAAAAATAAATAAGACTTTCCGCGTGGCCAAACGCCAGGCCGGGTTCGGCCGGGCCGTAAAGGCGCTGTTTTCGCGTGAATATGAAATGATCCATGCCTTAGATGACATCAGCTTTGAAATCGGCGACGGCGAAATGGTGGGATATATCGGCCCCAACGGGGCGGGGAAGAGCACCACCATAAAAATCATGTGCGGCATTTTGACTCCGGACTGCGGCAGCTGCGATATCGACGGGCGAACCCCGTGGAAAGAGCGCGTCGCCCATGTGCGCGAAATCGGCGTCGTTTTCGGGCAGCGCAGCCAGCTTTGGTGGGATGTCCCCGTAATTGACAGCTTTGAGCTGATAGGAGCCATCTACAGAGTGGACAAAACATCGTTCAAAAAAAATTTAGACGAACTGACAGAGCTTCTCGAACTCGGCGAAACGCTAAAAACGCCGGCGCGGACGCTCTCCTTGGGCCAGAGAATGCGATGCGAAATCGCCGCCTCGCTGCTGCATAGCCCGAAGATATTGTTTTTGGACGAGCCAACAATCGGACTTGACGCAGTTTCAAAAATCGCAGTGCGCAAATTCATAAAAAAGCAAAACGCCGAGCGCAAAACGACTGTCATATTGACTACCCACGATATGCAGGACATAGAAGCGCTCACAGAACGCATACTGCTTATCGGCAAAGGGAAAATTTTGCTCGACGGCAGCTTGGACGAATTGAAGAAACGCTCGTCGGAACGCAAATCGATTGTGGTCGAATATACCGGGAGCGCGCCAAAAATATGCGAAGGCATGACGCTTTGCGAATCCAAAGAGGGAAGGCTTGTCATCGCGCTCGATCCTGCGCTTCTGTCTGTTTCGGAGGCGATCGCGCGCCTTGCCGCGCAGACGGAGCTTGTCGATGTCTCTGTTTCCGGCGTAACGGCGGAAGAAATGGTGGCCGCGCTGTACAGGGAGTATGAAATATGAGGCCTTATCTTTCTTTGTTTCGGATACGCTTCATCAACGGGCTGCAATACCGCGCGGCGGCTTTGGCGGGGATTTCCACCCAGTTTGCCTGGGGATTTATGGAGATATTGGCGTTTTCGGCGTTCTACCGCGCGAACCCCGACGCTTTTCCGATGGAGTTCTCCCATCTCGTTTCCTATATATGGATGCAGCAGGCCTTTTTGGCGCTGTTCATGCCCTGGGGCGTCGGCGGCAATGCGGTTGAAACCATCGTCAGCGGAAACATAGCCTACGATTTGGCGCGGCCCATGGACATATACAATCGCTGGTTTTTTGAAACGATCGCCGACAGGGTTTCCAGGGCCGCTTTGCGCTGCGCCCCCATTTTGGTGGTTGCCGCCATATTGCCGGAGCCTTTCAGGATGACTTTGCCTTCGGATCTGTTTCAATTATTAATGTTTTTTATCTCCGCCCCCACAGCTATGTTCGCAGTCACTGCGTACTGCCTCATAGACTATATGTCCGCATTTTATACGATGAGCCGCTATAACGTGACTTTTGTGATATTCGCGGATTTTCTTGCCGGAGGCTATGTCCCGATTCCCTTTTTTCCGGAACCTTTCCGAAAAATCGCCGAGCTTCTGCCCTTTGCCGCCATGCAAAACATGCCGCTCAGGATTTACAGCGGGGATATAGCGGGCGCGGAGGCGGTCAAGGGAGTCGGGCTGCAGCTGTTTTGGTTTGCGGCGATGCTGGTTTTCGGGAAACTGCTGATGAAGCATTCGCTGAAAAGAACAGTGACGCAGGGAGGATGAGCGGTGAAGCTGTACTTCAAATATTTCGCCATGCACCTAAAAAGCCAGATGCAGTACAAAGCCACTTTCTTTTTGAACATCATCGGAAGGATAATCATGTCGTTTGGCACGGTGGCGGGCGTTTTGTTCATGTTCGCGCGTTTCAATGAAGTAGACGGATTCACATTGAGCCAGACGCTGCTTTGCACCTCCGTGGTGACGATGGCGTTTTCGATGGCTGAAGTTTTCGCGCGCGGGTTCGACATTTTCCCGAGACTTTTAGGCAACGGTGAATTTGACCGCGCCCTTGTCCGGCCCCGGGGCGTCATTTTTCAGGTTCTGGCTTCGCACATCGAATTTTTGCGCCTCGGAATATTCATTCAGGCTGTGGGCGTTTTGTGCTATGCCGCGCCAAACAGCGGGGTTTTATGGACATGGGACAAAATCCTGACGCTTTTTTTGATGATTGTCTGCGGGGCGGCGGTTTTTTTCGGATTGTACATCGTGTATGCCTCCTTCGCTTTTTTCACCGTCGAAGGCCTGGAGTTCATGAACATTTTGACATATGGCGGGCGCGAGTTCGGCCGCTATCCTTATTCGATTTACGGAAAAAACATCCTGCGGTTTCTCACGTTCGTGATCCCGCTGGCGCTTTTTCAATACTACCCCCTTTTGTATTTGCTTGACAGGGAACAGAGCATTTTATATATGCTGATTCCGCTTGCCGGGGTTTTGTTTTTGCTGCCGAGCTACGCTTTTTTCCGCGTGGGGCTGCGGCGCTATAAATCGACCGGTTCGTGAGATGCAAATTGATTTTTCCCTGTTATATAACTTTGATTTATCGCTTGATTTTCAAAGTCAGCGAAAATTCGCGCATTTTTGCTGTTGGCGCGATTTTGAAGCTTTCATTTGAAATAATTGCCGCTTCAGCTCCGCAAGCGCCTGATACAATTTCCAGCGAATAGTTTTGCAGCGGAAGCCTGACATGGATCTCTACGGGAACATCGAGATTTCGTTCGGACGAAAGCGTTATGGATATAGTCCCGTCCATGTTGTGCTCTATCAAAAAATCCAGTTTGCCGCAATGCGTCAGCGCGTTTTTTACTCCGATTTTTCGTCCCCCGGCCAACCAGCTTCGTGGAGTCGCGCAGGCGATATGCAGGCAATTTTGGCTTTCCATCGCCATCATGTCTCCCAAAAACTGGCATACCGCCACAGGCGTCCACAAATGCTGGCTGTCGCCGCTTTTTTCGGGAGTGTTTTTTTCCGTGCCCCTTTCTTCGCACCAAGTCACAAACGGCGAGGCATGGTTCAAAACCGGATAAAAATACGCGCTTGCCATTTCGTATTCGCCCATGCGCAAATATGCCGCCGCTATGTTGTCCAGCGCCATGGCGACCCACAAGCCGTTTTTCATCCAGCCCGTGCCCACCGGCAAACCGCCTTCGCTCTTTTTGCGCGTTTCGAAAAGCTGTACGGCCCCCTGTATCAGGGCGTCGTCTTTTCCGAGTATTTCGGCGGGATAATACGCGAAAAGGCAGCCGAAAAGGGAAGTGTTTTCCGCTTTTGCGATTCCCGGGATATATTCTATCCCGTCTTCCTTTTTTAAATTGGCTTTCGCCGATTTTATCAGATCGGCTTTTGCTGTTTCATAAATTTCTTCGAGCAGGGCCATATCGTCTTTTTTCCCTAAAATTTTCGCCGCTTCCAATGTGAGCCCGTCCGCCGCCACAGCCAAAAAATTGCCCGGATAAAAAACGCCGTAATAATCCGTTCCGTTCATCAGCCCGCAATCTCCCATGCCGCGCGGCAGCAATCCGAAAAACGGGGAAGTTTCGTCCGTTTTGCTTTTTTGACGGGCCGAGTGGTTCCAAAGCGACGAACGCTTCATGCGGTAATATATTTTCTCAAGAAAATCTCCGTCTTTGGTTATTTTGTAATGCTCAAGGGCGAGAAAGGCTTTGTTATAGGCTATGCCCCACATATCGTGCTCCCAGCCTTTGGAATAGGCCCAGCAGCCGTCTTCGTTCTGGCATTCGAAATAGACGCGCATATCCGAGAGCGCTTCTTCGATGTATCCGGTTCTGTCGAATACGAGCGCGGCGAGCGCGGGCTCCCCGCTCGCCACCGAACGGTAGTGTTCCGTTCCGTTGCAAACTCCGGTATATCCTCCGGACAGTTCTTCGCGCATGACAAACAAATCGGCAAGACAGCTTTTATAGCAATGCAGCACGCCATCGTCCGGAATGATATATTCCGTTCCCTTATTTAAATGCCGCTCCCAACTTTCCACTGCGGCGCTCATGATGTTTTCAAAATCATAAGCGCGGATTTGGCCCGCATTTTCAAAATAATTTTCGTAGGGCAGGAATATGAAGCCGGTTTTGGTTTGGCCCGCATTCACCTCAAAACGGGACAACATCGATTTGGGATAATTTATGCCGGAATTGTTTATATACTCCGCGTTGTTCATCGGCACGCCGCCGGCGACCGTTTCGCCCAAAGGCAAAGGATAGTCATCCGCCCCGGCCCCGACGGCTATCAGCCTGTCGGCGCGTCCGTCGTTCATGGTCATCAAAATATCGGTGTTTGTTTTGTCGATCCAGCCCTGATTGCTCACCACCCAGCCGTTGGCATGGGTCAGCGCGGCGCAGAATTCATGCGCGCTGTGGTCTGCATTGGCAATCGAAATCTTAAACAGGGCCCCATTTTCGGATGCGGCCGCCTGTATGGCATAGTGCAGCCCGCAGCTTGCTCCCTCTATGACGGGAATGGGAGCGCCGCTTTTTATGCGTTCCCATTTGTCAAATGCGGCGGGGTGCCCGTCCACAAAAATCTTCAAAACCATCGTTATGTCTATATGCGGGGAGCGCCAGCTGAGCGGGTGCACGTTTTTCAGGTTTTCCCAGCTGAACTTGATCGCGATATCGTTTTTTGCGACATCCAGAATCGTTTTTTCGCTCGCGAAAACTTTCGACAGGGTTATTCTGTGAGGTTCCCCGAAAGCGTATTCAAAATTCACTTTTTCCGTTTCCATTATGTCCATAAAATTTTTTCCTTTGCTATATTACAGCCCCAAACCAAAGAATTCGTTGGGATTGCCAAAAAACCAGTCGAGCGCGAGCTGCTTCGCATCGTCGAGAGAAAGCCAGCCGCTGTCCGCGAACTCGGAGAGCGCAATTGCCACATTGTCCTTTGCAAGCGAAAGATATCCCGCAGCCCATTCTATCATGCCGGTGTCGCCGCCAAAGGCGAATATCTTGCCATGGGGCACGGTCATCACCGCGCGCTTCATGAATTCCACGCAGTACAGCGGATCTATGCTTTGCGCCCAGCAGAGGTTCAGGCAAACATTGGGGTAATTTTTGCCCATATACAGGTACTCGTCCATATACGGCCAGTTGCCGTGGAAAAGGTCAAAGCGCACGTCTTCGTGCAGCTCGATCGCG
>Ga0082212_10013516_pt1 | contig 10204 bp, 6 predicted proteins | sample TergutNt197P3_FD_71548 | JGI IMG/M metagenome (GOLD analysis project Ga0082212, IMG submission 71548) | Neocapritermes taracua P3 segment gut microbial communities from Petit-Saut dam, French Guiana - Nt197 P3 | ecosystem: Host-associated > Arthropoda: Insects > Digestive system > Gut ...
AATATTACGACGCCGTAGTCGCTGCTTCCCGCGTAAACTTGAAACCTTGCGGGCAGTCCTTGATGTTTTTGTTGAGGCATATAACGAGTTTGGCATAGCTAAGATGGAGTTTAGGCGAAACCGCAACCCTAAATCACGCGAATTACCCTTTTCTGTGCTGGACTTCTTGTAATCTGCGCTGCGTGTCCACTACCAACTGAAAATACTGCTGGACGCCGGGTGAGTTTCATGCTATTATAGTATATAGGACTAACTAAATAGCGAAACCCCTGTTGTTTTCGGTTTTCTGGTGACTGAAAACGAAAGGGGTACTTTAGTATGGAAAAAATTTGGAACGCAGCCATCTATGTTCGCCTGTCTAAAGAGGACGGCGACGTTGAGGAAAGCGACAGCATATCCAACCAAAAGGCGTTAATCCGCGACTTCTTGAAATCCAAAACAGATATAACCGTCGTAGGCGAACGGGTTGACGACGGCTTCACAGGCACGAATTTTCAGCGGCCGTCCTTTATACAGATGATGGAGGACATTAAATCAGGCGTTGTTAATTGCGTTGTCGTAAAGGATTTATCTCGGTTCGGGCGTAATTTTTCGGAATCGGGGAAATATCTGCAACAGATTTTCCCCTTCTTCGGCGTTCGTTTTATCTCGGTGAACGACGTTATCGACAGCGCGAATACCAAAAACTACTCGGATGGGCTTATCGTTTCTTTCAAAAATCTTCTGAACGACGCTTATGCCCGTGACATTTCTATCAAAACGCGCAGTCAGCTTGAAATCAAGCGTAAAATGGGCGATTTTATCAGTCCGTTCGCCGTTTACGGCTATCTGAAAGATGAGCAAAACCATAACAAATTAGTCATTGACGAGCTTGCCGCCCCGGTGGTGCTTGATATTTTCAAATGGAAAATAGAGGGCATGAGCCATCAGGGAATCGCGGACAGGCTGAATCAGTCCGGCGTTCTTTCCCCGCTTGAACACAAGCGGATGATTGGGCTGGACTTTTTTACGAGCTTCAAAAGCAATTCCAAAGCCAAGTGGACGGCAAAAGCGGTCGGACGCATATTGAGCGATGAAATCTACACCGGCGTTATGGTTCAAGGAAAAACCACAACGCCCAACCACAAGCTGAAAAATCACATATATAAGGATAAATCTGAATGGGTGCGGGTTGAAAACACCCATGAACGGATTATCGAGCGTGAGCAGTTTGACCTCGCCAACAGCTTGTTGCTGAGTGATATGCGTATATCACCCAACGCCGACAGGCTCTACCCGTTCTCCGGCATCCTAAAATGCGGTGATTGCGGCATGAACATGGTACGCAAAACCGTACCGAGCGGAAAGAAGAAACACTACTATTATATTTGCAAAAACAGCCGTAACAGGCAATGCACCGGTCATTCTATCCAAGAGGGCAAGCTGGAACAAGCGGTACTGACCGCGCTTCAAGCCCAAATTGAGCGTGTCCTTGATATTGAAAAGGCGCTGCTGTTCATTGACACCCTGCCGATAAAGCATGAAGAAGTCAAGAAAATCAACAAACTGCTTTTGAGCAAACAGGACGAAATCAAGAAATACCGCGACTTGAAACTGAAACTCTTTGAAACCTTTGACAGCGGCGTGATTGACGAAAGCGATTTTACCGGCTTGAACGAGCATTACAGCCAATGCTTAAAGGACGCGGAGCAGGCCGCCGCCGCTTTGAACGGCGACCTTGAAAGCATCGCCGACAGCAAGGGTGAAAGAAGCCTGTGGATTGAGCAGTTCAAGGAATATCACAACTTTACGGAGCTTGACAGAAAGATCGTGGTGACGCTTGTTAAGGAAATCCGGGTTTTTGAGAATCGGGAAATTGACCTTATCTTCAAGCATGAGAAGAAATGCCAAAGTGCGGTCAGCTTCGCGCAGGCCGTCTATGAACTGAATCCGTTTGAGGGCTGCGCTTTATTGGAAGGGGTGGTATAAATGGCGCGCAAGAGCAGAGTTAATATCGCCGAGGCTACCCCTGCGGCTCAAACGGTGTACAATACTGCCGTTTACGCACGGCTGTCAGCGGAAGATACCGACTGTGATTCAATTGAGAGCCAAATACTCTTGATTGAGAATCACATCAAGAGCAACCCTCAATTAAAGATAGCCGGACAGTATACCGACAACGGATTGACCGGGCGAACCTTTGAACGGGACGGTTTTCAGCGCATGATGGACGATATTCGGGCGAGAAAAATAAATTGTGTTGTAGTGAAAGATTTGAGCCGCTTCGCCCGTAACTACATTGAGGCGTGTGAATATCTCGAAAAAATCTTTCCGTTCATGGGCGTTAGGTTTATATCGGTGAACGACAATTTTGACAACGACCGGGACGACCCCACCGATGTTATCATCATGCTGAAAAACCTGATAAACCATGAGTACACAAAGGATGTATCCCGCAAGATAATTTCCGTGTTCAAAGGTAAACGCAAAAACGGCGAATACTTAGGGTCGCAAGTCCCTTGCGGCTATAAAAGGTCTGCGGTGCATAGGAACAGGCTTGAAATCGACGAGGAAACCGCGCCTATCATACGCGATATATTCAACTGGAAAAGCGAAGGTTTGAGCCAAAACAAAATCGCAAGACGGCTGAATGAAATGAATATTCCTTCCCCCGCGCAATTAAGGCGCGACAAGGGGTTATTGAAGGATATGTCCTACGTTACTTCATTGTGGAGCATCAGAACCGTCAGAAACATAATTTCCAATCAGGTATATATCGGGAATTTGATTCAAGGGCGGCGCAAGTCGGTCATAAGCAACGGAAATATGATTGAAATTATCGCGCCGGAATCAGAATGGGATATTACCGAAAACGCTCACGAACCGATTATCAGCATGGATTTATGGAATCGCGTTCAAGCCGTAATAGAAACACGCAGTAACGCCTATTTTGAAAATTTAGGCAAGAGTTCCCCGGAAGAAACTGACAACGTGTTCAAGGGGCTTATTCATTGCGGAAATTGCGGCACTAAAATGAGCCGGAGCAAGGATGTCCGCCCATCGGGAATGGTGACATACCGCTTTATATGCTATGTGAGGGCGCAGAATTTCAATTTAGTTTGTGACACTAAGGCGATACGCGAACGCGATATAATCAATATCGCCCATAAAATCATCAGCGAGGAAATCCGGCGCGCCGTGGATATGAAGGCGATTCTTGAAAGTCTTGGCAGGGACAGCGCGAAAGAAAAATCAGCGCTGTCACGGCAGATTGACGGCAAAAACAAACGCATCAATCAAATTCGTATCCTCAGAATGTCCCTTGTGGAATCGCTGGCGGTAAAAAGAATTACCGAAGCGGATTTTGTTTACGCAAAAGCAAAGTACGAAGCGGAAGAAACGCAGCTACGGCAAGACATTGAAACCATCAACGCGCAGATGAACGATGAAACTCTGACCGTAAAGAACAAGTGGCTTACCTCGTTCGGGCGTTTTATGGACGAAAAGGTTATCACGCGGGAAATGGCTGTTACGCTTATACAAAAAATCGTCGCCCACGACAACGAAAACATTGACGTATATCTGAATTTCCGCGACGAGTACAGCAAATTGAACGACTACATTACAGGGGAGGTTGAAGCGAAATGACTACGGCTCTTTATATCCGTTTATCGGAAGCGGACGGCGATAAGCCGGAAAGCGACAGCGTAAAAGGTCAGCGGGATTTGCTGACGGATTTTGTTTCAACCCACCCCGAACTTTCGGGAAGCAAGGTTTTGACATTTATAGACGACGACTACACGGGAACGAACCTCAACCGTCCGGGTTTTCAACGCATGATTGAGCAGACCAAGCGGGGCGAAATCAACTGTATCATCGTCAAGGATTTTTCGCGTTTTGCCCGTTCTTCTGTTGATACAAGCGAGTATTTGGAATTGATATTTCCGTTTTTGAATGTGCGGTTTATATCCGTCACCAACTACTACGACAGCAACAGCCATAAGGGAGCGACGGCAGGATTTGAAGCGACCGTTCCGGCTCTGATCGCCGAAATGTACAGCAGGGATTTGTCCGTTAAAATCAAAACCTCAAAAGCAATAAAAGCGAAACGCGGTGAATTTCTCGGCTCACGCCCTCCCTATGGCTATGTTAAATCAAAGACTGTCAAAAACGGTTTAGAGATAGACCCGATAGCCGCCGAAGTGATAAAGCGGATATTTTCAATGGCGGCAGAGGGGATTAAACCTTCTCAAATCGCCAAAACGCTTAACAGCGAAGGCGTTGATGCTCCGATGACGCATTTTTTGAAAAGTAATCCTGACGAAAAATGCTACAGGGTAAAGAGCGATACAGCCTATTGGAAATACGAAACCATACGGCGGTATCTGCGCAGCGAAATCTACACAGGCAAGTTAATATCGGGAAAAAAGAACCGATACGAGCTTGGGAGTAACAAGACCATAGCCATACCCAAAGAAGATTGGATCGTTGCGGATAACGCAGTCCCCGCAATTATCACGGAGGACGAATTTATCAAGGCACAAGCGGTTATAAGGGATACGGATAACAATAATCCACCCACAAAGAAGGAATCCATATTTGCCCATAAAGTCATCTGCGGTCATTGCGGGTATACTCTGAAACGTGGCAGATACGGAGTTTATTCGTGCATTTCAAGCCGGGAAATCGAACGCAAGAAATGTTTGGGCGGAACTATTCGTGAGGATTGGTTGAAAAGCAAGGTTTTAGAGGCGTACATAGACGCTGTGGGTTCTCGTAATTTTGCGAAACAACAGGAACAGCGATATGAAGCGGATGCAGAAGCTGTAAAGGCAAGGTTGAAAAAACAACGCCAATCCGCGCAAAAACTGAAAGACGCTAAGAAAGCCTTATTTGAGCGGTTCACATCAGGCACATTGGACGCCGCTGAGTTCAAAGCCGAAAACGCTGAGTTCACTCGGCAACTAAACGATGCCGAACAAGCTGTTTCCGAATTGGAGGCCACGATAAATCGCGCGAAACAAAAACCGCAGGCTCAACCCCAAGAGCCATCGGAGAGTGTAACGGAGTTCAGCGATAACATGATGGTTTGTGTTAAGAGTATAAAGGTGTTCAGCACAAGTCATGCCGTCGTGGATATTGATTTATCGGGCATGGGAGGGCGTTCATAAAATGTTTACAAAATTATTTTCGGGAAAGTGTTAGTTATGTCTTGACAGATGCCTACGCAAGATACAGTTCGGACGCCCAGCGCGAGGAAAGCATCGAGGGACAGCTTCGTGAGTGCGGCGACTTCGCCAAACGCAAAGGCTACACAATCATAAACACCTATTCCGACAGAGCAATCTCCGGCAAAAAAGCTGATAACCGTCCGCAGTTCATGCAGATGATTGCCGACAGTAAACAAGGGGCGTTCAACACGGTCATCGTGTGGAAAATCGACCGCTTTTCACGCGATAAGTACGACAGCGTGTTTTACAAGAACGCTCTGAAGAAAAACGGCGTCAGCGTTATATCCGCGACCGAACCAATCGACGACAGCCCCGAAGGTCAGTTGATGGAAAGCATCTTCGAGGGCTTCTCGGTTTATTATCTGAAAGACCTCTCCATGAAAGTCAGCAGGGGCATGACAGAGAACGCTCTGAAAGGAAAATTCAACGGCGGCAGCGTTACGTTTGGATATATCGTTGACGAAGATAAACACCTACAGCCCGACCCTGTGAAAGCCTTGATTGTCGCCGACATATTCCGGCGCTACGCGAGCGGCGAAAACGCCAAAAGCATATTGGCATCGTTGAGAGAGCAAGGGCTAAAAGCCAATCGCGGCGCATCGCCTACATATAGCTTTATCACGGCCATGCTCAAAAATCGTCGTTATCTTGGGGAGTATCGTTTCAAGGATACCGTAGTGGAAAATGCGTTTACTCCGCTGGTGGATTCAGACATTTTTGAGAAATGCCAAAAGCGGTTGGCTGCGAACCATCATAAGCCTGCCAGTTTCAAGCCGGTGGAGGACAAGTACCTGCTGACAGGTCGCATCTTCTGCGGGCATTGCGGCGGCACGATGTCCGGCGTCAGTGGCACGAGTGGGACAGGCATAACCCATCGCTATTATCATTGCCACGCCGCGAAAAAACTGAGAACCTGCGACAAAAAGCGCATCGGCAAGGCGTTGGTGGAATCCCTTGTGGCGGACTATATCATGCGGATGTTAGACGATCAACCGCTCCTCAACCGTATCGTAGACACCTGCTATGAATTGCAGTTGAAACAGAACACCACATTGCCCGCTCTTGAAGAACAGCTTGCACAGATTCAGAAAGAGATCGACAACGTAATGACCGCTATCAAACAGGGAATCATTACCTCCACGACCAAGGAAACGCTCCTGAAACTGGAACAGGATAAAGAGGAAGCGGAAATCGCTGTTGCTAAAGCGCGGATGGAGCGGCCTGTGCTGACAAAAGAACAAATCAAGTTTTGGATTTGCAAGCATCGCCCCATTGATGTCAGCGATATGGCACAGCGTCAAAGGCTGATTGACATATTCCTACTCAGCGTCCATGTCTACGACGACAAGATGCTGATTTGCCTCAAATACACAGACGGCGAAATCTGCGTCACCAAAGAGGAGATTGACGCCGCCCTAAGCAAAAAGGAAAACTCCAGCAACCGCAACGATTGCCGGAGTTCGCCTTTGAATGTGGCTGGTGACCCGCCGCCGCCTAAATCCGAACCGAGAACCGCTTCGATGTCCGCAAGGGAAATTGTCTCCGTTCCATCTCTGTAGTTATAGGTAAATATGAGCCTGTCATCGAATACCCGGATGGAATTGATAAAGATGTCGATGATCTGCCGCTGATAGTCTATGCTGTCTACATCGCCATATTTGAACCGACTGATCCAGCGTACCATTTCATCCTTCGTGTACTTAGGCCGCGCAAGTTCGGCCTGTAAGATGCTGACATCCAATTCCTCTTTCTGCTTTTCCAGTTCGTCCATGCGCTTCTTCGCGGAAGCGTTGAAAAGTCCCTGCTGTATGGCGTTTAAGAGATTGTCGATACCCTTTTCCGTTTCGGCAAGCTGTTGACGGAGGACGGGTAGCAGGGTGTTCTCTTGCTCCTGCATGATAAGCAATTTGTCCGTTATCCTGTCAATTTCTTCATCCTGCAATATCCTGTTGACCGTGGTGACAACGGCGATCTTCTCCAGCCAGCTTTTCTTAATGCCCTTTTTCTTACAGCCTGTCCTGCGTTTTGACGATATGCACTTGTAATAGTAATGTGTTGTCCCCGAACCGCTGCGGCCACTTTCGCCCACCATCAGGCGTTCGCACCCGCCGCATATGGCTTTTGTCGTTAAAAGGTACTCAGTTTCAGCTTTTGTGCGCGATGGGGCGTGTTTATTCTTGTCCTTGCGTTCTTGCACCCTGTTGAACAATTCCTCTGAAATAAGGGCGGGCATCCCTCCGGGGATTACTACTTCGTCATATATGTACTCGCCTATGTATTTTCTGTTGCGGAACACTCTATCAAGACTTGTCGTTTGGAAAGGGCGGTTTTGACTTGTCTTTAGTCCGCGCTCATTGAATGAATTTATGATTGCCCTGATGGTTTCGCCCTCGGCATATCGGGTAAAGGCTTCTTGGACAAGCGGTGCGGTCAGCGGGTCGATCACAAGTTTATGGTCATCGCCCAACATATAGCCCCACGGGATTCCGCCGCCGTTATTTTTGCCCTTCAAGGCATTTTCCATCATGCCGCGTTGCACCTTCACGGATAATTCCGCTGAATAATACTCTGCGAATCCTTCCAACATGGATTCAAGGATGATACCCTCCGGCCCATCAGATATGTTTTCCTTCGCTGATACGACCTTGACCCCGTTCTTGCGTAAAATCGCCTTGTAGTGTGCGCTGTCATAGCGATTTCTGGCAAAACGGTCTAATTTCCAAACGATAATGACATCAAACAGACCTTTTGCCGAATCCTTAATCATGCGTTGGAACTCCGGCCTCGCGTCCGTCTTAGCGGAAACGGCGCGGTCAATGTATGTGCCGATGATGGTGATACCGTTATGCTTGGCATAATCGGTACATTCGCGGATTTGCCCCTCGATGCTCTCCTCGCGCTGCTGGCTGTCGCTGTATCGGGCGTAGATCACGGCTTTCACGATTCCTCACCGCCCTCTTTGTCTTTCAACGACTTGAGGTTCTTTGCGTTGAGCGGCGTGACAACCGTTCTGCCGGACTGACTTTCGTATTGCTGACGGGCAGCCTTTGCGACAGAACCACCCTGTTTGGCAACTTTTGCCGATTCAGCCATTCCAGTGGGATTGCTTTCTTTCGACAAGTCCGTTGTGGAAACCTCGGCCAGCATATTAAGTACAAGTTCCATATTCGTCATGTTATCCCGCAGATTTTCCTTTTTTAAGCCCTTATAGTTCTTATATTCCCGTGTTGTCTTTCCGCTCCATTCCTTTGTCATAATATCGGTAAGCGATGCGAAGTCCTCTGTCTTATCAATGCCGGAACGCTGCCATTCATCGGTCAGGCCCTTGCGGACTTCCATCGTTTTAATGCGTTGGTTTATCCATTTTTCGCTGTATCCTTTTTTGAGATAGGTCTGAAATGCCCTGTCAATGGCAAGTTCGGGGTCTGCGATTTCATCAATCCGTTCTTTTCCCAGTTGAGCAAGCCACATTTTGAACGGCTCGGCTTTTGGCGATGGGATGGATTGGATGATACGCAGAATCCCTTTTGTGTTCGCCACGTCCGTTTTGTAAAATTTACCATCGGCGGATTTCATTTTCAGTTGACTACAAACCGTAGTCAACTCGTTTCCCTCTTTCTTTAAGCGGGTTTTCATTACGCTCCAATATTTTCTTGCGCCATCATGCGTAGGCTGGTCTGTCAGAATCTCAATTACATCTACAATAGAGAGATACCAGTCCTGCTCTTGTTCGTCCCACTCTGCGCGGACTTGCTTGCTTTCAAAAACTTTGATTTTATCAGGCATTTGCGGCATCTCCCTTCATAGTTTGGCTATGAACATCATAAAGCATTTTTCATTTATCCCATTCTTCAAAAGTGCAGTTAGCCTTAATATTCATGTTATTGTTAATTGCTGCCAAAAATCTCATAGCGCAATCGGAAAGGATTACATTTTCCATTCCCGTAACCTCTCTTATAAACGAAACACTAAAGCCATCCTCCAGAAAATTCATTATTGCATACTTTGCAAGACCAGTTGCACAATATGCTGCACTATCTTGCTTAAATATATCTTTTATTTGCTTGAACGTGTAATTAAGACGAGATGCTTTAATTGGATTTCCCGCAGAAGTACAAAACATAAACGGGATTTCAGGATGCTTATCGTTGGCAAGATACTTCTCAATTTGGATCATCAGTTGCTTAGGAATATCTAAAAAATAGCCCCCAGATGATACATTTCCTACGTTTATTTTACTGTTTGCCATATCTATATCTGTTTTTCTCATGTTTTGTATTTTTATAGACTTGAAGCCATATAGCATTATAAGTCTAAAAATTATTTCCACCTGTAATTGTGAAAGACGCTTTTGTGTGTGATTCAAAAAATAATCTTTTATGTTTAGATATTCGCTTTTTAGTAAGGGAGGCATTGAATTAGCGTCGCGCAATTCCTTATTTATTTTTCTTTCTATCTTCTTTCTGAGCTTTGAGAAAGGAAACGCTTCTTCTATTGCCTTATTATTATATGATGATAGCCTGTTTTTGTATAAATAAGTTATGGAATTGATGTATTTTGTAATGGCTGTCTTTGAATCTGCATTACTATATTCCAGATAATAAACACCAGCTTCAACAATGTCATTCGCACTAAACTTTCTAATAAAAAATATATCGTAGTTTTCTCCATTATACTGCGATTTAGCGTCCAAATAATCAGCGAAATGATTGTATATCGCCGAATAATCAGGATATTTCCGCTTATATTCCGGCTCAAATTCATTCAGATATTCCCTAAGCCCATAAATCATAATGTTCTCTCCCTCATAATAATACTGTACTTTCTATAACAATAGCATATCCGAGGAAGTTTGTCAATAATTATATAAAACATTATTTTATAACAATAATATCAAAAACTCCTTTGATTCAAATTTATTCAATAGCCTTCATTTGTCCTCGTCCCCCTTTCATCATCATTTCCAACAAAGTATCTTTCAGCTTGCCACTCAT
>Ga0082212_10013517_pt1 | contig 10203 bp, 9 predicted proteins | sample TergutNt197P3_FD_71548 | JGI IMG/M metagenome (GOLD analysis project Ga0082212, IMG submission 71548) | Neocapritermes taracua P3 segment gut microbial communities from Petit-Saut dam, French Guiana - Nt197 P3 | ecosystem: Host-associated > Arthropoda: Insects > Digestive system > Gut ...
GGCGATGAATCTATTTCACTTCAAGCCATTCAAGAAAAAAACAAAGATAGAGTACGTTTAGTTTACTTGGATACCTTACGTGGATTCGCCGCAGTATGGGTTGTTATATTTCACATGATTTTTTTAGCAGAACCCGTTCTTGAAGTTCCAACAAGGGCATTGTCTTTTCTGCGCGCTGGAGGAATGGGAGTTACATTATTTTTTATTGTTAGTGCTTTTTCTCTTTGTTTAACAATGCCTCGTCATATTCAAACGGGAAAAACATTGTTAAGTTTTTATATAAGTAGAGCATGTAGAATTTTACCTTTATTTTATGTTGTACTTATTTTTACTATTTATTTTTTTTCAACTCGCGGAGTATTCTCTGATTGGAATACAATATTTTTGAATTTCGCTTTCTTGTTTAATTTTTTTCCTGGAAAACAAGAATCTTTGGTAATGGCTGGTTGGACAATAGGCGTTGAACTTATATTTTATATAATTTTTCCTTTTGTTTATCAGCACACAAAAAATATTTTATCTTGTTTGGCTTTTCTTATCATTTCATTATGTATTAGTGCCATAGCATGGGTGTTCATTAGCGATCCTACCTTTTTTAAGTGGAGTATTTTGCGCCATACTCCAATTTTTGCTGGTGGAATGCTTGCTTTTTATATTTTAAGAAAGCTGGAAAAGCTTTCCTTTTTTAATAAGCGTCTTATAGGCGTAATGATGCTTCTGGGTTTTGCTCCTGCTTTTTACTTAAATGCAAAATTAGCAAATACAGCTTATGGCAGTTATTATTTTCAACTGTTTCCTTTTACGTTATTGCTGATGGGATTAGCATTAACGCCTTTTCCTATTTTTGTTTCATCATTCACAGCCTTTCTAGGCAAATTATCTTATTCTATATATCTCCTTCATCCGTTGGTCATCGTGGCAATACGTCATATCTATCCCCAGATTTATGCGCTTAATTTTGATGAAATTTTTAGTTTTATACTGTGTTCCGGACTTACTTTATCTTTAGTAATAGGACTTGCTTATATTTCCTATGCCTATATAGAGGAACCAGGAATAGCCTTTGGAAGATGGGGAATCAAGCTTGCCCTGAAGAAATATGTTGACTGAAGATATAACCATGTGGTTATTACAACTCATATGCTTAATGGATTAATTAGATAATGGTAAAAAATATACTTCCTTTTCAACCATTATATGGATTGTTGGATTATTTATTTTCAGTTGCCTGTATTTTTTAGTCTATTTTTATCCAGTGCATCTGCATGATATGGCACTCTTTGCTTCAGCTGGAATCAGTTTATTCGTGACTATGAATTTCTCATTATAAGCCATGAGCTATCCATGACCGGCGCACCTATGGTTTGCCTAAAAACAGCACAAATACTTGCCAAGAATGGATTTACGCCAGTGATACTCACCTGCTGATGGCCCGCTTAAAGCAGAATTAGCAGTGGCTTGTTATTATCGATCCTTTTTTGCCCTCACCGTCATCCGTTCAAGAAGGTTGGATTGAATTCTGCAATCTGTTCAAGGTTGTTATTATTAATAGTTTAATCAGTTTTTGCTGTACCCAAAAATTTCAGAATTGTAATGCGAAACTAGCCTGGTGGATTCATGAGACAGCCGTCAGTTTTCACTATGCTGAACAATCTCCACATCCTGCTGGGTATTTAATAGAGTAAATACAATCTGGCTTGGCAGTCCCTTAAGCCGCCCGCATGTTTGCGCTATGCAACGCCGGAAAACTGCATACTCTCATTTATGACCTATACGATCACGCAAGCTCGTCTCTCAGCCCAATCAAGCAGAGCATAACTCATACTCGTTGGTTCTATTATTCCCCGTAAGGGAATGACCATCTACCTTAAAGCTATTAAGCTATTACCCCCCTGCAACCAAGGCTAAAGGTAATTATATTTTAATGGGTACACCCTATATTCCTGATATTTTGCCAGAATATAGTGTAGAGGTGCGAACTTTATTAGACAAATTACAGATTGTTAAAGAAGTCCCCGCAAGTTCTTGCAGTGAATATATTCAGCAACTTTCACAAGCTGATGTGCTGGTATGTCCATCTAACGACGATCCCATGCCCTTAATCGTGACAGAGGCATTAATGCATTCAAAATTATGCATTTGCACGGACTATATAGGATCAACCACCTTTTTAGAAAATGAAAAAGAAGCTATAATTACTCTGGCTGATTTAGCTCAGGCTCTATCTGACGCAATGTGTAAAACCCTCGAAAATCCTGGTTTTCTGAACCAGTTTGCCCAGCCTGCCCGCCAAGCATACGAACGCCATTTTTCTGAGGAGGCTTTTGAAAGAAAACTTCTACAAAAATTAAAAGAACTTGAACCAAAATGTTTTCTCAACACACTCAGCAATACATAAACCCCCACGCCACATTTCCAATTTCTGCCCAAGCACTGTTTTCCAGTATCTGGAAAAATCGTTATCTGATTTTATCGATGATAAAACGAGAGGTGATCGGTCGATACAGAGGATCTGTGCTGGGAATATTCTGGTCATTTGCGCACCCATTATTGATGCTATGTGTATACACTTTTGCATTTTCAGTCGTTTTCAAGGCACGCTGGGGAGATGAGGGAGAAACTAAGGTTCAATTTGCCGTCATGCTGTTTACCGGACTGATTGTGCATGGCCTTTTTACCGAAGTGGTCAACAGAGCCCCAAACCTTATATTAAGCAATATCAACTATGTAAAAAAAGTGGTATTTCCACTGGAAATATTTCCAATTGTTGCACTCGGATCTTCACTGTTTCACTGCGCAATCAGTGTGGCAATACTATTACTCACCATTCTGCTTGCTTCCGGTGGAATATACTGGACCATTATACTTTTTCCTTTTGTGCTGCTGCCATTTGCCATGCTGTCTCTGGGAATAGCCTGGATACTGGCATCACTGGGTGTTTTTATCCGTGATATCGGTCAGATTGTCAGTATCCTGACCACGGTGCTCATGTTTCTTTCCCCCGTATTTTATCCATTGAGCGCCATCCCGGAAAATTACCGCCCGATTATCATGGCCAATCCACTAACATTTATCATTGAGCAGGCAAGGGCTGTTCTTGTTTTTGGAAAAATGCCAAACTGGTGGGGACTTCTGATTTATTTTTGTGTAGCAAGTCTTGTTACCTGGCTCGGTTTTGCCTGGTTTCAAAAAACGCGCAAGGGATTCGCCGACGTTGTTTGATATCCCAACTCTATTTATAAGACTTAAAATTGCAAAATAAACGCGACATGCTAAAAAAAATCTTGAATAAATTTTTATTCACAACTCAAAAATCTTTAAAAGAACCAAAAGAAAATGGGGAAACGACCAATCGGTCTTCCACATATAGTTTCGCCAATAAGCTGAATACTGAAGAATATGATGAGAAAGTATATGAGGGCATCCCAAGAAAAATAATATTCATTGCCAGTACACCACGTGTCGGCAGTACGTTACTGTCCCGCGCATTAACCGACATTAAACTTTCTCCGGTATCAACTGAATTTTTCAATGATGTTCATCGCAGCGACTATAAAGAGAGATGGGGAGATCTGTCTGATAGTGAATATATTCGTCAATTATTCCGCTACCGAACAAATTCCAAGGGAATATTTGCTATCAAAGCGCATCATTTTCAATTTGAAAAATTTGAATCTATGATGAAAAATTACACTTGCGATTATATTTTTATTGAAAGAAAAAACAAATTTTTGCAAGCCATCTCATTTTTCAGAGGATCAAAAACAGGAGCCTGGGCTTCATTTGAAAAACATCTAGATATACTTTCAGACGATAGTTATGATTATTTTGCAATACACCATTGCCTTGTCGACATTCTGAATCAAAATAAAAAATGGATGAACTTTTTTCAAAAAAACAACATCAAACCCATTCATATCATCTATGAAGATTTTGAAGAAAATTATGATGATACGTTAATATCACTTGTCAAAACACTTGATGAAGAAAAATTAGATAGGAGCAGTATACCTGCTCCAAAAATGGAAAAACAAAGAGACAATCTAACAGATAAGTTTTACAACCAGTTTATTCTGGACACAAATAAAGAAAATCCTGATTTCATAAAATACAAAAACTTTATTTCACTGAAAATAACTGATTATTCTAAATAAGTAAAATATGCCTGCAATAACAATAGAGAGCATTAGCAAGTGCTACCAGATTTACAGTCATCCCAGGCACAGGCTTTGGCAGATGCTTTGCCGCGGGCGTAAACAGTTTTATCAGGAGTTTTGGGCTTTAAAAGATATTTCCTTCGAAATCAAACAAGGTGAAACTTGGGGCATTATCGGCAAAAACGGCAGCGGAAAATCCACGTTACTGCAAATATTATGCGGAACGCTTTATCCTACTCATGGAACAGTGCATACGAAAGGCCGCATCGCGGCCCTTCTTGAATTAGGTTCCGGATTCAATCCTGAATTTACGGGCATAGAAAACATCTTCATGAATTGCGCTATTCATGGTTTTACACATGAACAAACGCAAGCGCGGCTTGATGACATTACCGCTTTTGCAGATATAGGCAATTTTATTGAACAGCCTGTCAAGACATACTCAAGCGGCATGTTTGTCCGCCTTGCATTTGCCGTCAATATTATGCTTGATCCGGATATTCTGATTGTCGATGAAGCCCTGGCTGTCGGAGACATGGCCTTTCAGGCCAAATGCATGACAGCAATGCGCCGCATACAGGATAACGGCGCAAGCTTGCTGTTTGTCAGCCATGACCTGAATTCTGTCACAAGCCTCTGTTCACATGCTATTCATCTGGAAAACGGGCAGATAAAAAATAGGGGACGCGCTGCTGATATCGCGCCAATTTATCTTAAACTGATGCGCGAAGAAATGAACGCGGAGCATCAAACTTTAAAAAGAGATACACCGCAAAACAGCCATTTTTCCGAGCATGATCAACCGGAAATTGAAGTAACGGCAAACCATCTATCGCACCACACACCGGAATTTAAAACCTGTGCGCTCTTTGACCAAAAAGTCTCGTTATTCCGGTACGGGAACGGAGAAGCAAAAGTAACTTTCGTGGAACTGCTTGATACAGAAGGCCATCCCATCACAAGCGCCGATTTCGATCAGGAAGTCAAAATACGCATTTACTTCTGCACGTATGTAGAGGGAGAAGCCGTACCCTCATTTTACATCATGGATCAAAGAAAAAACCTGGTGATGGGAGGCGCAACCGTTCACTTTGGCTGGAACAATCATTATTGCAGGAAAAATGGCTGTTATATTGCAACTTTTTCTACAAAGCTGCCTTTGGTAGAAGGAAATTATTCTATTCGAACCCAGGTAAACCGCCCTGTTATTTGGAACGTAAGCGCAGAATTTCTCGACGTGATAGATGATGCTATCGTCTTCACCATGCGACGTAGGCAGAGCACGCGGGTGTGGGCTCATGTGCTTCTTCCTGGAAAGGTAGATGTGACTGAAATATGAAAAAAACTTTTTGGAGCCTGACAAGAAAAATCTTCCCCTTTTTTCGTTCAACTTACTGTCCCGTATGTGATGCGGAAAACGCGGGATTTTGTCCTTTGCCTGAGTTCTATGAACAAGAGTCCATGAAATATGGCTTCATTCATTTCAGTTCGGGAGAAATGACCGCATTAGACACCTATTTGTGCTCGCATTGCGGAGCTTCCGACCGTGAGCGGCTGTACGCCTGCTGGTTAGGTGAAGCTTTTCAAAAAGGATGGCTAGCGCGAGAAAACGCCATGCTGCATTTCGCTCCCGAATCAGCCCTGGCAGCATCTATCCGAAAAAAGGATTACTTTTCCTCCTATCATACTGTTGACATGAGTATGGAAGGCGTAGACTACCATGCCGATTTGCAATCCCTGCCGTTCGACGATGAGATTTGCGATTTTTTTATCTGTAGCCATGTTTTGGAACATGTCGACGATGACAGAGCCGCTATAAAAGAACTGTATCGCATCACCCGAAAAGGCGGATGTGGCCTGCTCATGGTTCCGGTTTGCACGGCAATAAGCCAGACAATCGAAGATCCGTCCATCACGGATGAAGGGGAGCGCTGGCGGCTTTTTGGCCAAAACGACCATGTGCGTTTATACTCACGCCATGATTATGTGAAACGGGTTGCCGAAGGCGGATTCCAGGTGCGGCAACTTGGGCAGGATTACTTCGGAAGCCGCATGTTCAAGCAACTGGGCCTAAAACCGACAAGCATACTTTACGTGGCAAGCAAAACATGATTACCGTGACGCGTACCTTTATGCCCTCTCTGGAGGATTACATTACCCATTTGCAGCGCATCTGGAAATCAGGACAGCTCACGAACAACGGCGAACTGGTAATCGAACTGGCGGAAAAACTGGAAGCGTTTCTGGGCGTCAGGAACCTGGAGCTGGTCAGCAACGGCACCCTGGCGCTGCAACTCGCCATCAAGGCACTGGATATCCGGGGCGAGGTGATTACTACTCCCTATAGCTACGTGGCAACGGCGACTTCCATTATATGGGAAGGCTGTGATCCAGTCTTTGTGGATATCGAAAACCAATCGTTTTGCATCAATGCCGATCTGATCGAAGAGGCTATCACGGAAAAAACGACCGCTATTCTGGCAACGCATGTCTACGGCTACCCCTGCGACGTGGAAAAAATAGAAGCCATTGCCAGGCGCAACAACCTTAAGGTCATTTACGATGCCGCGCATTGTTTCGGCGTCCGTTTTAACGGAAAATCACTGGCGGCTTACGGCGACATATCCACGCTCAGCCTTCATGCCACGAAGGTATTCCACACTGCGGAAGGCGGCGGAGTCGTTTGCAGGGACAACCGGATTGCCGAACGCATCTCCCTGTTGAAGAAATTCGGGCATGTCGGGGAAGATCAATATCTTAACATCGGCATCAACGCCAAACTTTCCGAACTCCATGCAGCGATGGGCCTCTGTATTTTGCCCAAAATTCCGGAAATCATCGCGCATCGCCGCGCCTGCACGGAACGGTACGATCAATTACTGGACGGGCTAAAGCTGCAACGTCCGGCTCCGGTGGCGGAGCTGGAATACAACTATGCGTATTACCCTGTTATTTTCCCCTCACATGAATCCATGATGCGGGTCCGGGCTGCGTTAATGGACAACCGCATTATGCCGCGCCGGTACTTTTTTCCTTCCCTGAACCGCCTGCCTTATCTCCCAGCAGAGCGGCAAACAGCGTGCCCTGTTTCCGAAGATATCGCAGGGCGTGTGCTCTCCTTGCCGATGAGCCATGCGCTGACGGAAACCGATATTCAGAGGATTAGCGCCATCATACGGAAGGAAATGCCATGAAAGTGGCAATCATGCAGCCCTATTTTTTTCCGTATATCGGTTACTGGCAACTCATTCACGCGGTAGATCGTTTCGTTGTTTATGATGACGTCAATTATATTAAACGGGGCTGGGTAAACAGAAATCGACTGCTGATTAATGGCCAACCTTCATTTTTTACCATACCATTAGTCTCCTCCTCACAAAACAAGCGCATCTGTGATTTGCATATGCAACCAACAATCATATGGCGGCAAAAACTTGCAAAAACAGTGGAAAACACTTATCGCAAATCCCCCTATTTTCCGGAAATTTTTCCCACAATAGAAAAAATCCTGTATTTTGATTCCAATTCCCTGGCAGATTTTCTTTCCCATCAAATAAAAAGCGTATTAAATCTATTAGGCATTAAAACGGAAATTGTAACAAGCAGTCGTGTTTATGATAATTGTTCTCTTGCAGGAAAAGACCGCATACTGGATATATGCAAGCAGGAGAACACGAGTATATATATAAACCTTCCTGGCGGCAGAAATTTATATCATGCAACAGATTTTAACGACAAGGAAATCAAATTGGCTTTTCTTTCAGTAAAGCCTATCCATGTTAACGAAAAAAAAGTTTTATTTGCCCCTTATCTTTCCATTATTGATCTCTTAATGAAAATTGGAATTTCAAATGTAATAGAAAATGCGCTTTTATCCTATGAACTTTCAACTACAAACTAGTTTATTATGAATCAGCATTGGCGAAATCACTATAATGAAAATGCGAAATCGCATTCTCTTCTCAAACAGGTTGAAAAAACAGTTATGGGAAATGAAATCGGACAAGACCAGTTTGAAATGATTGTCAGAACTATTTTGAACAATTTAAATATTACAAAAAAAGATTGTTTTCTTGATCTCTGCTGTGGAAATGGGCTGATAACGAATTTGATTGCAGAAAAAGCTGGAAATTCTGTTGGGATTGATTTTTCTGAAAACATGATATCCGTTGCCACAACCTCAAAACACATTAGTGAAGTAGATTATGTTGTACAAGATATTACCGCTTTGGATCAACAGTTTATTTCAAAATTCAACAAATTTAATATATATGAAGGTATTCAATATTTAAATGAAAATGTATTTATAGATTTGCTGTCAAAAATAAATCTATCGCGAGACTCGTTTACGTTCTTTATTGGCGGCATTCCGGATGTGGAAAAGTTATCCAACTTTTATGATACCGAAGAAAAAATGGCTTTTTATAAAGAACGCGAATCTATTGGAAAACCACATTTGGGAAGGTGGTGGCATAAGCACGAATTGCAGGATATTGCGAATAACTGCAACTTACATATCCGTTTCATTGACCAGCACAAATCGTTGTATACCTCTTACTACCGCTTTGATTGCTTGATATGGAAGTAAATGGTTATATGAAAAATATGAAAAAATTGCACTCTTTGGCGTTCCCAGATCGGGCACATCCTAGCTTAGCTAATTATTTCACAGTCACCCTGATGTTCAAATGCGATACCCGTCATTTTTTTCTTACGGACATAAAGGCACTCTGACAGAATATGTGAGCGATAAGGAAATATCACAATTTTACAATGATATACAAAACTCATCCAATCCATTTTCCTTAATGACGAATTAGAAATATAGCAGAATAATAATTATTCAGAAACATTAAGAAACAACATGATTTTTATTAAAAACGAAAAACTGTAATTAAAATTTATAAATATACACCCATTTATTTTATGAAAAGAAAATTGGTAATTTTTGGGACAGGAGACATAGCCCAACTGGCACATTTTTATTTCTCCAAAGACACGGATTACGACGTTGTAGCTTTTACTGTAGATGCCGCCTATATAAATGACAAACAATTTTGTGGTTTACCAGTCGTGCCTTTTGAAGATGTTTCCGTACTATACCCTCCAAAAGAGCATGATTTTTTCATTGCAATGAGTTATACGAAACTGAATTTTCTTCGTAAGGAAAAATATTTTGCAGCAAAAAATCTTAACTATAACCTTGCTAGTTATATTAGCCCCCATGCAACGGTTTTGAATGAAAGAAATATTGGCGAAAATTGCTTTATTTTTGAAGATAATACTATCCAACCGTTTGTGAAAATTGGCAATAACGTCATTCTTTGGAGTGGCAATCACATTGGCCACCATTCTATTATTCATGACCACTGTTTTATTTCCTCACATGTTGTGGTATCTGGATGGTGTAAAATTGGAGAACAGTGTTTTTTAGGCGTTAATTCGACAATCAGAAATCATGTAAAAATAGGCGAAAAATGCGTTATTGGCGCAGGCGCCTTGCTGCTTTCTGATGCTGAACCTGAAGGAGTTTACCTAGGTAACGCAACGGAGCGCTCCCGTGTCCCGAGCACAAGATTAAGAAAAATATAAATAAGAAAAAAACAAATGTTTAAATGGACGAAAAAGGGAATAATATTTTCCCCTGATAAACGATATTCATGGATGCATAGCCATGCGCAATGCCCTTTCCCTGTTGACTTTGGCAGTTTTATAAGAGTTTATTTCGCGACACGTGAAAAATATATAAATAATATGTGTAGAGCTTATGGTGGATTTGTTGACCTGGATAAATTTAACCTGGCGAAAATTATTAATGTTTCATCAGAACCGATTATTGAGTTAGGCAATTTGGGTGAATTTGACGAATTTGGTTCTATGCCAAGCTCTATAATCAAACACAATAATGAATATCGCCTTTATTACACTGGATGGTCAAGAAATTTTAGCACTCCATATAATCTCGCAATAGGATATGCTACTGGGAACGATGGTATGAAATTTCAAAAGCCCGGGAAAGGACCATTATTTTCTGCAACGTTAAATG
>Ga0082212_10013518_pt1 | contig 10203 bp, 9 predicted proteins | sample TergutNt197P3_FD_71548 | JGI IMG/M metagenome (GOLD analysis project Ga0082212, IMG submission 71548) | Neocapritermes taracua P3 segment gut microbial communities from Petit-Saut dam, French Guiana - Nt197 P3 | ecosystem: Host-associated > Arthropoda: Insects > Digestive system > Gut ...
TTGCTTTGGGAGCAAGATGCCGCAGGTTCAGTCGCCCCCTTCACGGGGGGCGTGGATTGAAATTCGTATTGCTTTGGGAGCAAGATGCCGCAGGTTCAGTCGCCCCCTTCACGGGGGGCGTGGATTGAAATCGGTTTATAACCGACCTCGCCTGTTTTTCCCAAAGTCGCCCCCTTCACGGGGGGCGTGGATTGAAATGTAAAAGGAGGCGCATTTAAACACACAGACGAAGGTCGCCCCCTTCACGGGGGGCGTGGATTGAAATCTCCAAAATAAAATTTTATTTAAGCGGAAAAGTGTCGCCCCCTTCACGGGGGGCGTGGATTGAAATGTTAAGATATTTTTCGTCTTGCTCGTGTTGTCTGCGTCGCCCCCTTCACGGGGGGCGTGGATTGAAATATAGTACAACTTGCGTTGTCTATCAACAGATTAGCGTCGCCCCCTTCACGGGGGGCGTGGATTGAAATTTAATTGCCGAACGCCGATATAATTAAAACCATCGTCGCCCCCTTCACGGGGGGCGTGGATTGAAATATCTTCGTCTACAATATCTGTTTTTGCAAAGAAGTTGCTCCCTTGGGGGTTTGCTATTCGGTTGGCTATGAGTACCTCCACTCCTGAATTTAACCGATTAGATATGTACCATGCTCGACACACACTAAAAAGAGCCGGGACATCCCGACTCTTTAGTTGGTTTTGAAAGGCGGTAGAAAACGCAGGATAATAGGCACTTTTTGGCACCCCCTGCCTGAGTCGAACAGGCGATTCATCCTTAGGAGGGACGTGTTATATCCACTTAACTAAGGGGGCTCGATGCACTGTTATTAATGCGCCAAAACCATTATACACGATTCCTCCGGCAGTGCAAACGCTGAGGTTGAAGGACGTAAGTTTATATTTTATTCAAAAATATTGTATTCTGTGTTCATTTATGTGATGATATAATATATACTGGAGATGGTTTCTTAAGCTATGTTTAATGTCGTGTGCTGTGACAAACAACCTTTTTTTGATGTTCTTCCGGTTTATAAAGCCCGTTTTTTTGACGGAGATTTCAAGCAGCTTATGCACGCGAAGATTGCGTATGTCAGCGATGATGGGTTTTATTTTGATGTTGTCAAGTTTGAGCGCGACCCTGTTATTATAAAAAGCGGTGAGTTTTCGCCCGAAGACAGCACGATTGCCGTATCTTTTGATTTATCTGAAAACTCGTCCGGTCCGGTATTATCTGTTTTATTGAATTCCGAGGGAAAAAGCAAGATTTTTTTGGACGAGGAAGAAAGCGGACCTGTTGTTTCGGATATCTTTTTATACCGCGGCTCAGATGAACTTGGCTGGCATTGGGGAACGAGGTTTCTAATCAGCAACGGTATGTGTTCAGAAGTTTTTGGCAAACATAAGTTTTCACCGGGGGAGGTTGTTCGCGGAAATATCTATGCTGTTTTGACAACCGGGGAAAGAGCGCATTTCGGAGCTGTTGCTCCTTTTGCGGTTTCATCGGTGTACTGCGTTGAGAACCTCGCGGATTTCTTGTTGTCAAACGCATAGACGGATATTAAGGAGAATATGATATGAAAAACCTCTTAACTATAGTGGCGGCTGTTGCTTTGGCTGCGGTTGTTGTTGATTCAATAGCCAGATTTTTCATCCGCAATACAAAAAAATACCTCAGAAACGACTCCTTTCAGATATAACGGAAGCGGAGTATTTACTGCTATGTATGTCGTATAAGAACATAGAACAGTAAGGTTTTTGTTGTCCTTTGTAAGCTTTGGATTTGTTTATAAGATACCGCCGTCGGGATTGATGACCTGTCCTGTAATATAGGTACAGTTTGCGAGAAAAAAGATTGTGTCCGCCACTTCTTCGGGCGTGCCGAATCTTCCCAAAGGAACTTCTTCGCAGAGTTCTTTTTTTTGTGCATCGGTCAAATATGAGTTCATATCCGTGTCAATGGCTCCCGGAGCGACGCAGTTAACAATAATTCCGCTTGGCGCGGTTTCCTTAGCCAATGCTTTTGTCAAACCTATTATTCCGGCTTTGGACGCTGAATACGCGGTTTCCATCGAAGCTCCCGCAACTCCGAAAACCGATGATATATTAACTATGTGACCTTCCTTTCGCTTGAGCATCTCCCGTACCGCTGCCCGGCACAGATAATATGTTCCGGAAAGATTGATATTCAGTACCTGTCTTAGGTCTTCGTCGGTAGTGGAAGTAATAAGTTTTCGCAGCGAGATTCCGGCGTTGTTAATCAAAGCGTCGACCTTACCGTAATGTTCAATGGTAAATTCAATAAGTGCGTCCGCTTGTTTCGAGGAGGACGCGTCATACATAAACACAGCGGATTCTCCGCCTTGCCCGCGTATTTTTCTGTTAACCGACTGAGCGGCTTGTTTGTTGTTTACATAGGTGAGCACGACGTTGTATCCGTCTGACGCGAAACGCAGCGCCGCCGCTTTTCCTATTCCCCGGCTTGCTCCTGTTATAATTGCGGTTTTTTTGTTCATTTTCGTCATTCTCCCGCTTTTTGTTTATTGCCACGTTGTATAGATAAACATAACATAAACAAGCCGCACTTTAAAGCGCGGCTTGTTTGTTGATTGCTGTCATTGACTATCTATCGCTTGCTGATTACTCGCCTTTCTTTTCATCGCGTTCTTTCATCGCAACTAAAGCGTCTTTTCTCGAAAGGTTGAGCCTCCCGCGTTCATCAATGCCCAATACTTTAACCGGCACTATATCTCCTATCGAGAGTACGTCTTCTACTTTTTCGACACGATGGTCCTCAAGTTTGCTTATATGAACCATTCCTTCCTTGCCGGGAGCTATTTCGACAAAAGCTCCAATAGGAAGTATTCTTGTTACCTTTCCGTAGTACATCGCTCCCGCTTCGGGTTCGTTGACTATCGTTTCGATAATATTGACGGCCCGGTCTACATTCGCGACACTAAGACCGCTAACGAATATTCTGCCATCCTCTTCCACATCGATTTTTACGTCGCACTCGGCAACTATTCCCTGAATGGTTTTTCCGCCTTTTCCGATGACAGCGCTAATTTTATCCACATCAATAACCAATGTACGCATTTTGGGAGCGAATTCCGAAAGTTCGTTCCGCGGTTCGTTTATTGCCTGCGACATAACTTCAAGAACTTTGAGGCGGGCGTTATAGGTCTTTTCAAATGCTTCTTCAATTATTTCATAGGTTAACCCGTCTGTTTTTATGTCCATTTGTATTGAGGTGATTCCCTTTTTTGTACCTGCTACTTTAAAATCCATATCTCCGAAAAAGTCTTCTACGCCCTGTATGTCCACCATGGTCATCCAGCGTTCGCCTTCGGTTATCAACCCGCATGATATTCCGGCTACCGGAGCTTTCAGAGGTACGCCGGCGTCCATAAGCGCGAGGGTGGACCCGCATACTGAGCCCTGTGAGGTTGATCCGTTTGATGAAACTACCTCTGAAACTAACCGAATGGTGTAAGGAAACTCATCCACCCCCGGAAGTACCGGGATGAGCGAGCGTTCAGCGAGAGCTCCGTGACCGATTTCACGACGACCCGGTCCCCGGCTCGATCTTGTTTCGCCTACAGAATAGGACGGGAAGTTATAGTGATGCATATAGCGTTTTCTTTCTTCGAGGTCGATCCCGTCAAGTATTTGGGATTCGCTTATCATCGCAAGTGTCGCAACCGTAAGCACCTGCGTCTGACCGCGGGCAAACATTCCGCTGCCGTGAACGCGGGGAAGAACTCCGACCTCGGCGTAAAGCGGGCGCATTTGATCGATACCTCTTCCGTCGACGCGTTTGTTGTCATCAAGCAGCCAACGGCGAACGACATATTTTTGCAGTTTAAAAAGACATTCGTCTATTTTAAATGCTTGTTCCGGATACTTTTCATCCAGCTTGGCGTGAACTTCGTCATAAACAGGTTGTAAAGCGGCGTCGCGGATTGTTTTGTCATCGGTATCCATCGCGGCGCGAACACCCTCAATAGCTATATTCTTTACGTCTTCATACATTTCAGGATCGGTATCCCGGCTCTCAAAGTCCAGTTTCTTCTTGCCGATATCGGCTACAATACCGTTTATGAATGAGATTATTTCTTTAATAGCTTGGTGGCTTTTGATTACAGCCTTCATCATGGTCTCATTATCCACTTCGAAGGCGCCCGCTTCGATCATTACAACCTTTTGTTCTGTAGCTGCTAATGTTAGCTGAAGGTCGCTTTTCTGTCGCTGCGCAAGCGTTGGGTTGATGACTATTTCTCCGTCAACAAGTCCTGTATGAACTCCGCCTATAGGTCCGTTCCAGGGAATGTCAGATATGGAAAGAGCTATGGACGCGCCTATCATTCCCGCAACTTCGGGCTCATTATCCTGTTCGACCGATAATACGGTCATTACCACTGCGACGTCATTGCGCATATCCTTCGGGAACAGCGGGCGCAAGGGACGGTCAACCACTCTTGAGGATAGTATGGCTTTGTCGCTTGGTCTGTTCTCGCGCCGGATAAAGCTTCCGGGAATTCTTCCGACGGCATACAGTTTTTCCTCAAAATCCACCGAAAGAGGAAAGTAGTCAATCCCGTCTCTCGGCTTCGCGCTCATCGTTGCGGTACAAAGAACCACCGTATCGCCGTAATAGACCATACATGCGCCGTTAGCCAGTCCGGCGTATTTGCCGATGTTCACCTTAAAAGGACGCCCGGCAAGCGTAGTTTCATAAGTTTTTGCGTTTTCAAACATGCTAAACCCTCCAAAATCAATTAATTTACTGAGTTTTTAGTGCCTTTTTCAATAAGTGATTTTGGTTTTAGCAATTAAATAAACACTCAAAAGGTATTAAGAGCTTATTTCACTGCTAAACTCCAAAATCCTGGAAATACGGTTCATTATTCGTATTTCCGCTTTATCGCCACAATGATGTTTTCAAGCGTTTGCCGCGCTGATGCCGATCCGCGATAAAGGCAGGCGTAAAGCCTGCCTTTTGACATGCTATCTGCGAAGACCGAGTTGCGCGATAAGCGCGCGGTAACGTTCGATATCCTTCTTTTGAAGATAGGCGAGAAGGTTCCGCCTCTGACCGACCATCTTAAGTAATCCGCGCCTGGAATGGTAATCGTGAGTATGAATTTTCAGATGCTCGGTTAAATGATTGATACGGTTGGTGAGAAGCGCCACCTGCACCTCCGGCGAACCTGTGTCGCTCTGGTGCATACGAACACCCTCAATAACCTCCTGTTTGCTTTTCAACATGAGTCTTTCACCTCGTTAATTATTCGCCGCGTTCCGAGAATCGGGTTAAGGTGAAGCCCCGCAAACAGCACGCGGGATATTCCCAGTTTCCCAGAACGGGCAGCGGGACATATTATAACCGTTATCGGATAAAAAAGCAAATCGCATAGAAATTCCAAAAGCATACAGGCGCTTCTTTTTCTGTTTATCTGTCATGCTGTTCTTTATTTTGAAATATTATACAGTAAACATTTTATATCCCGTATCATTTCACTTAACACTTTACCAATAGATTTACCTGCGCAGTTTCGCCTTCTGTATGTCCGCCGTGATGGCGTCTTTCAGAGCGGACAGGCTTTCAAATTTTTCTTCCTGACGTATCATACGCAGCAATTCCACCTCAACCCATCCGTCTGTATATGTCTTTCCGTTTAACGCGAAAATATTTGTGTCCGCAAATATCCCGTCGCCGTTTCTCGAAGGACGGGTTCCTATATAAGTTACCGAGTCCATCCATTTACCGTTCACATTCGCGCGCGACGTATATACACCGTATTTAGGCAGCTGAAGAGATTCATCCATCTTCTGGCTTACAGAAGAAAAATTGATCCCCACGCCGATAGCTTTTTTAACGGCATAAGCGCCTATTATATACGGCCGTCCCAGCAAAACCGCGGCTCTTTGAATATTTCCTTCGGCTACAAGCCGTTTGATGCGTGTCGTGCTTATTATTCCGTCGTCCATTACATAAGGGACGACGTTGACCTTTATTCCTCTCGACCCGGCAAGCCGTTCCATCGTATCCGCGCCGCTTCCGCGTCCTTTTCCGAAACGAAAATCCTCTCCGCAGCAGACAACAGCGGCATTGAGACATCCATGTCCTAAAACCTTGCTTATGAATTCCCGGCCGCTTAAGTTCCTGATATCCGTAAACGGTACCTCAACGATCAGATCAACGCCGAGGCGTTCCATTTCCGCGAATTTCTCTTTCTTTGGAAATAAATCTCCGGGTCCTTTATCCCCGGGCCGGGTTTTTGAAAAATCAAAGGTGAAAACTGTCGACCGCAGCCGCAAGCGTTTTGCATGAGTCACCGCTTGTATAATAATCTCCCTGTGCCCCAGATGCATACCGTCAAAATAACCCAGCGCTACCGAGGTTTTTGTTCTGACAGGCGTCAGACTGTTGTGTATTTCCATATTTTTCTCCCCGTTATATCGGTACGCCTATACAAATCGAGCGGCTGATATTATTTTCCCGTCGGATATATCCGCGAGGGCAAGGAATCCGCTTTTTCCATATACCCGTAATCTGTCTCCGTCTTGACTGCCGGGAAAGCGGGATATCCGAATCCCGTTGAGAAAATCCTTCTCCTGCTTGACCGATAATTCTATTCCCCTGTATACAGAGAATACTTGCTCTATCGGTTTGATAAACCTGAAATCCCCTTTGGACGCCATCTCCTCAACATCCGGCAGTTTCAGACACTCCCGTTCGTCAATCAATCCGCTTTTTATCCTTCTGAGCGCTGAAAGTGAGGCTAATGCTCCGGCAGCTTTTGCGATATCCTCCGAAAGCGTTCTTATATAGCTGCCTTTAGAACAGTGAACCTCAAACCCGAAAACCTTCTCTTTTTTATCATATTTCAATAATTCAATTGAATAAATCTCGATTTCGCGGGGCTTTCTTTCAACCGTCATACCCTCTCTCGCGAATTCATATAGTCTTTTTCCTTCTATCCTGACTGCGGAATACATCGGCGGAAGCTGTTCGGTTTTTCCTGTAAACGACGCTATTGCCAATGAAAGACTTTTTTTATCAGGGATTATTTCGTTTGATTCAATAATATTCCCGGTTACATCCCCGGTATCCGTCTTTATTCCGAACCGCGCCGACGCAATGTAGGTTTTCGACTGATCCGGCGTCAAATCCGCCGCCTTGGTCGCTTTTCCGAGAAAAATCGGCAGTACTCCTGTCGCCATCGGGTCAAGCGTCCCGCCATGTCCGATTTTTTTGGTTTTTAAAATACCGCGAAGCTTCGCGACCACGTCAAATGAGGTAAAACCGGGTGGTTTGTCAACAGCAAAAAATCCATTTAAGCTATTACCGCTGTCATTAAACTCCATACGCTAAACTTTCTCTTTATCAAGTTCACAAACTACAGCTTTAATAACCGCGGTTCTGACATCTGTTATCTCTCCCGAACACTCAAACCCGGCAGCGCCGTAGTGACCGCCGCCGCCAAAAACTGCGCATATACTGCTCGCGTTTGCGTGACGGGTGGTACGAATCGACCCTTTTACTTTGTTATCTTTTATCTGACGTAAAACTACCCCTACATCAACTCCCTCAATACTGCGGGGAATAGCGTTGATTCCGCTCATATCTTCTTCAGCCGCGCCTGTTTTTTCCAGCATATCTTGTGTTATTGTGATTACCGCGATCCGGTCATTATGATAATATGTAAGAGAGTCCAAGGCTAACCGCTGCAGCGCAAGCTCACCTCGGGTCTTTGTTTCAAACAGTATTTTATTCAGAGGAACTATATCGACTCCGCTTTCAAGAAGCTTTGCGGTAACCACATGACTGTTGGCTGTTGTGTTGCGGTAGCGAAAGCAACCGGTGTCGGTAGAAACGCCTGTATAAATTGCCGATGCTATGTATTTATCGATTTTAACATCAAGTTTTATAAGAATCTCAAACACTATTTCGGCACATGAGGCGGCGTTTACATCAAGAAGTGTGTTCGCCGCATATCCGGTGTTGCTGCCGTGATGATCGACGGCAAGGACGACGCTGTCAGCTAAATACTCATATCTTCCCAGCTGTGAAGGAGCCGCGGTATCGACGGCGATTATGTTTTTAGGTGTAAATTCCGGTTTTTGCGTATTTGTTTTGTGATAGAAATCCGTCAGAAACCCGTACATTGGATGTATTTCGCTTGAACATGCGACATAAACGTTTTTCTTTAAGCTCATCAACGCGGCCCAAAGAGCGAACCCGCAGCCTAAAGTATCCCCGTCAGGGTTGTGATGGGTTAATATAAGCATGCCGTCCATCTCTAAAAGCATGTCGGCGGCATGCGAAACATCAACAAAAACCGTTTTGCTCATTTTTTTCCGAACCCATCTATTATCATGTTAATTTTTTCGGCGTATTCCGCCGAATCATCGGGATAAAACAGCAGTTCCGGAATCTTTCGAATATGAAGCCGACCGGCAAGCCGGGAACGCAGATGTCCGGCTGCTTTTTCAAGAACTTTACAAGCTTCCTTCGCTTTTTCCGAACCCTCAAGCGAACCTATCGCCACCTTCGCGTACGAAAGATCCTTCGTTACGTCGACCCGCATAACAGATAGGAAGGAGTCTATTCGGGGATCTTTCAGAGCGGGAATAAGTGAGGAGAGTTCTTTTTTAAAGTCTTGATTCAATCTGTCGGTTCTATGAGAAGGCATATCGCAGCAGTACTCCTAATCTCTGTATTCTTCCATCATGAATGCTTCGAAAATATCTCCTTCGCGAAGATCCGAAAATCTGTCCAATACTACTCCGCATTCAAATCCCTCGCGTACCTCGCGGACATCATCTTTAAAGCGCCTCAGTGTCGCCACTCTGTCATCATGAATTACTATGCCGTCACGCACGATTCGTATCAAGCTGTCACGGGTCACCAAACCGGAAATCACATAACATCCCGCGACCGTTCCGACGGATGAAATTTTATATAGCTCGCGAACCTCTACGCGTCCCTGTTCAAGCTCGCGCACCTTCGGAGCCTTCATTCCATTAATTGCGGCTTCAATATCCTGAATAGCGTCATATATAACCCTGTACATTTTTATTTCCACGCCTTTTTGCTCCGAATCGCTTTGGGCTGTGGCGTCCGGTCTTACATTAAAGCCGATAATTACCGCTCCGCTTGCGTCGGCAAGCATCACATCGCTTGCGTTAACTGCTCCGACCCCGTCATGAATGATTCTTACCCTTACCTCCTCGTTGCCGAGTTTTTCAAGACTTTGTTTTACAGCCTCCGCGGATCCTTGTACGTCGGCTTTAACAATAATGGGCAGCTCCTTCAGCTCACCTTGCTCTATCTGGCTGAAGAGATTGTCAAGCGTAACCTTGACACCGGACCCCCAGCTTTTCTGTTGCTGTTCATTACGGCGTCTTTCCACCAGTTCCCTTGCGAGTCTTTCATCTTCGACCGCATTGAAGCTGTCACCCGCCGCGGGAACTTCTATAAGTCCCGTGATTTCAACCGGGGTTGACGGTCCGGCAGTTTCCAGCCGGTTCCCCTTATCATCAAGCATCATCCTTACATGACCGATAGCGGTTCCAGCAATTACAACATCACCTTGATTCAGAGTACCGTTTTGAATAAGAACAGTCGCGATGGGTCCGCGACCCTTATCCAGCTGAGCTTCCACAACCGTTCCTCTGGCAAGTCTTTTGGGGCTTGCCTTTAATTCCTTCATTTCGGCAATTAACATAACCATATCGAGTAGGGCGTCAACCCCCTCTCCGGTAAGCGCCGAGATAGGCGCGCACACCGTATCTCCGCCCCATTCTTCAGGGATCAGTCCGTATTCGGTCAATTCCTGTTTTACGCGTTCGGGATTAGCTTCCGGTTTATCTATTTTATTTACGGCGATAATCTGGGCTCTCTTTGCCAGAGCCGGATTATACATAGACAACTCGTTATTCAACACCCGGAAATCATCGACCGGGTCCCGCCCCTCGCTGCCTGCCGCGTCTAATATATGTACCAGTAAACGGGTCCGCTCCACATGGCGCAAAAAATCATGCCCCAACCCCAATCCGTCAGACGCGCCCTCGATCAATCCGGGGATATCCGCCATCACGAACGAAAAATCGTCGTATACGCTCACCACGCCGAGATTGGGAGAAAGCGTCGTGAAATGATAGTTCGCGATTTTTGGATTCGCCATGCTGACGATATTTAAG
>Ga0082212_10013519_pt1 | contig 10203 bp, 8 predicted proteins | sample TergutNt197P3_FD_71548 | JGI IMG/M metagenome (GOLD analysis project Ga0082212, IMG submission 71548) | Neocapritermes taracua P3 segment gut microbial communities from Petit-Saut dam, French Guiana - Nt197 P3 | ecosystem: Host-associated > Arthropoda: Insects > Digestive system > Gut ...
TTTGACTTACGACAGCTTTGACGTTGATGAGTATTGCAAGGATTTTGACTATCTAAACCGGACAGAACAGAGTTTCTCAGAGTATTTATCCGCCAACAACACTCAACCCCCGGCCGAGGACGAGTATGATGAACCTGAATTCGCCAAGAAGACAGCAATGAAGTTTCTATATATGTAATCAGAGCCTATCTGTACAAACAAGCCGGCGAACCGGCTTGTTTTCCGTTGTTTATGCTATAGCCTACGAACCCCATGACGCGTCGCCTTGCCGGTTTCCGTCGGTAACATACAAACGTCTGTCTGATCCTCGCGTGAGTATACTGACGTCATCGGGTGTGACGTCCCGGCTGAACGGGTTGAACACACTGTTGATGAGCTCAAGCCATTCGTCGACATATATAGTGACGTACGACTGCGACCTCACGGAATCACCGGTGTTCCCCGGCATAACATAAAAGTCAACGCTATCCGCGTCCAGACGTAAAAACTCTCTGCCGAACCAAAACAAGTCGTCCAGTTGCATATCTGTTCTGACATTTGCAAGAAATATCCTTGCAAGTTCCATGACACTCAGCGAATCTCTTTGATCCAGAATCTGCTGCGCCGCTGATTTCAGGAAACTCTGCTGCGTGTCTATCCTGCCGATATCAGCGTTTGAATACCCGGCTCTGAAACGCACCACCTCGAGCGCCTGCTGCCCCGTCAAATGGTGATTGCCCTGAGTGTAGTGTATCGACAGCCCCCCTGCCCTATCGTCATAATTCATGTTGACAGGCACATAGAAGTCCACTCCGCCAATTGCGTCTACAAGCGATACGAACGCCTGAATGTTCACAAGCATCCAATAATCCACCTCATAACCAAGGATATTGGCAAACTGTTCGACAGTCGCTTGCATCGCGTCTGCATCCCCGCTATGCCTTGCGCGCATGTTTGCGAGCAGTGAGTTAGCTTTTTTTGTATTCCAACTGACGTTCACGAGCGTGTCCCTTGGAATACTGACCACACTGAACGTATGCTCGGATACGTCGAATGTAGCGACCATTATAACATCTGTGTTGTACTCGCCGTAATCAGCCCCCAGAAGTAAAAATGTGTACCTGTTTGTATCCCTTCTATTGCCGGTGATCTGCCACGATGAGTTTGCTATGATATCCATCCTTTCCGACCCTTTCGGGCTGGATCTCATTTCGGGCGCCGTGTCGAGGGCGCGCCTCAGATAAAGAAAGACAAAAGTCGCAGAGGCAAGCAACACGACGAGAACCACAGTAACGGCGATCGCAACTTTTTTCTTGCGGCTCCCCTTTTTTGGCTGCTGAGGCGGCACCCCTTGCCTCGGCATCCCTTGATTCGGCATCCCTTGCCTGTACTGCGGAGGGCGCATTTGCGCACCCTGAAATTGTGGGACGCCCCCTTGACGATATTGCTGCGGAGGCGTCTGCCCGCCACGATATGGCGCGCCACCAGGCGACATCCCTTGCGGCGGCATCCCTTGCGGCGGTATTCGCTGACGGTACTGCGGCGGAGGCGTCTGCCCGCCACGATATGGCGCGCCGCTAAGCGGCATTCCCTGCGTCGGCGCCCCCTGACGGTACTGCGGCGGCGTCCCTTGCGGCGGCATTCCCTGACGGTACTGCGATGGCTGCGGCTGAGTCCGCGCATACCCCGGCTGCTTTTGCTGCTGATCGATCTTCGCTAAACACTCCGCACAATATTTCATATTCCCAGCCGATTGCTTGCCGCATATCGGACAAATGTTTCCCATAATCCCGTTCTCCTTCATAGGGGGCAACCTAAAAACGCAAAATAACAGTAACCCAACAACGGCTCACCCGTTGTTGTATAATACATCCTTCATTAAATGATTTCAACATCTATTATCGCCGCAAATGGTAGATTAGAAATGTATATAAGTTGTATACTGCGTGTGTACAGTTTTATTATTCACGGTGTTTTGGATTGCAGAGCAGAAGTTCAGTTACTGTTCACACGTCGCCGTCATTGTGGCCTCCGAGCCGCAATCCACTGAGCCATGCGCCTATCCGAGGGGGATTGCGGCTCGGAGGCCGCAATGACGATGCTTGAAAGAGTACTTCCGGATGACCGTGAACAGTAACAAAATTTATCGTTATGATAGCTTCATGAAAAATACTGGTGGAAATAATGCAAGAAATATGCTATCATTTTGAGGCGTTGTAGCGTTCTTTTCTGACTAAACGTAGCAGTGAGCGGTATCACGGGAGTTTTTATATTTTCGAGGTCTCTGAGATATGTTACCTAATGACGCGAATAGTGTGAACAACCGCATTATTAGTGATATAAGATCAGCCAATGCCGGGTTAAATAGAACAGCAGCACTGGTTGATCTCTCGATGCAACTTTATAAAAAACTGAAAGACGGCGCAGATGCACGGCACTTAATTGTCGAGGCATTTGCGCTCGTTGATGAAGCCGTATTCAGGACGTTTGGGTTTCGGGCGTTCGACGTCCAGATAGAAGCCGGCATAGCTCTTTTTGATGGAAAGCTAATTGAAATGAACACCGGCGAGGGCAAGACACTTACGGCAGTTTTCCCGGCATACCTAAGTGCGCTTGCCCGAAAAGGGGTTCACATTTTAACTGCTAATGATTATCTTGCCCGCAGGGACGCCGAGTGGATGAACCCGGTTTATAAAAATCTGGGTGTTTCAGTCGGTTTTATTCAGGAAGGTATGCAAAAGCAAGCACGTCGCGAAGCGTATAACTGTGACATAACCTATGTAACCGCAAAGGAAGCGGGGTTTGACTATTTACGTGACTGCTTGTGCTATGAAACAAACGAGATAGTACATCGTCCTTTTCACTACGCTATTATAGATGAAGCCGATTCCATTATGATAGATGAAGCAAGAATCCCGCTTGTCATCGCCGCAAGAACAGACACCCGGTTTGACGGGTATGAATATATTCTTGAGATAGTTGACTCGTTTATTCCCGGGCATGATTTCAACACGGATGATCATTCCCGGAACGTGTTCATCACAGATGCCGGAATCGAAAAAGCTGAAAGGTATTTTGGTTGCGACAACCTTTATGATAATAGAAAATCAAGTTTATTATCAAGAATTAACTTTGCGCTGCACGCAAATACTCTGCTCAAACGCGATGTGGATTATATCGTCAACGACGGGCAAATAGAGCTCATCGACGAGTTTACCGGGCGCGTTGCCGAGAAAAGGCATTGGCCCGACGGCTTGCAGGCCGCTGTTGAAGCAAAGGAAGGATTGCCCACGAAACAGGACGGGCGCATAATGAATACTATCACAATGCCCGATTTCATCCGGTTATATCCAGGACTAGCAGGTATGACAGGTACCGCGATGACATCAGCAGATGAGTTTTTAGAGGTGTACGGCCTTGATGTTGTTTCTGTCCCTACAAACAAACCATGCGTCAGAACAGATGATCCGGACATTATTTTCGCGACAAAGGATGCAAAATACAAAGCGTTGGTTGAAGATGTAGTAAGCGTTCACAGCACGAGACGTCCAATCCTGATTGGTACATGCAGTATAGCGGAGTCCGAACTGATAGCCGACATGCTGAGTGAGTGCGGCGTCAAATGTATTGTGCTTAATGCAAAAAATGACGAATACGAAGCTGAGATAATCGCAGACGCCGGGTCATTGTCCGCTGTTACTGTGTCGACGAATATGGCCGGGCGCGGAACAGACATCAGGCTGGGAGGAGCATCTGAAAAGGACAAATGTTTAGTCAGCGAGTTGGGCGGCTTGTTTGTAATCGGAACAAACCGGCACGAAAGCGTTAGAATTGACAACCAACTGAGAGGCCGTGCAGGAAGGCAAGGTGATCCCGGATCAACAAGGTTTTATGTGAGCATGGAAGACGGGCTGATGCAAAAGTATTACTCCGATAATAAAAACAGGTTACGTCAGCGCGTAAAACAGGACAAGCCTCAGAAAGATATGCAGCAGATGAAGAAGGAGATTATTCGCGCACAGCAAGAAGCTGAAAACCAGAATCGCGAGATCAGAAGAACGCTTGGCAAGTACGCTGAAATCACAGAAACTCACAGGAAAATCATCTTAAAAAAGAGAAAGGAAGCATTTACGATGATCCCCCGTGAGCTATCTTTGTGGGAAGGTGAAGCAACCTCCCGCGAAGACCTCGTGAGCGAGTTGGGTTTAGATGGTTATGAGAGACTTAAACGTAGCGTAGCGTTGCACTTTATCGATCTGGGCTGGGCTGATTATCTCGAACAAGCTGCCTGCATTAAAGACGGCATCCACCTGGTCAGGATTGCGGGGCAGCAGCCTTTGGAACAATACCTGTTCAGGGTTTCAGAAGCATTCGAAGAGATGAACGCGGGAATGTGCGCCGCTATTATTGACACAATCAGAGGACTTAAAGCCAGCAAAAACGGCGTCAACGTTCCGGAGAAGTTACTCAAAGGCCCGTCTGCAACATGGACGTATATGCTCAATGATGATCCGTTCAACAATGATCTTGGCTTAATGCTTGCAAGCACACGGAACATCGGATTTACCGCATGGGCGGCGACGTTTTCATTTGCATCACCGATTATGGTTTTTTCTATGCTGTACAAACGCATTAAGGGACGAAGACATGTTGGTTAATAGTAATAAGCATAATATCATTTTGGCTTAAAAACGGGTAACCATAGATTACTGAGATTTTCTACCAACGGGCGGCGAGCAGGCTAAACTACTCGCCGCCGCTGTTCGCTATAACTCAATCTCTCGCCGTTTCCTTGCTCGTCCTACTGAAATGGACGCTTACCTTGTGTTTTATTAGGCATTGATTAATATGCCACCTACGGTTTATCAGCCCCAACTCAGCTTTTACTTTGTTAGATAGACGCTGCGTCTACCTACGCTCAAAGCGCTTCTATTTTCATCTCAATATCGTCACTGCCAAGAAATGCGAACGCGGCTAGAATCACATCCTTTCCACTGCCCGCGAACTTGTCCGCGTAGCCCCTGTCCTTGATCTGCTTCATGCCATCGCCCAGAGCCTTGTCGAAAAGATTCCGCTTTTCCTCCGGTGGTGCGTCCTTATCGCAGTGTTCATACTTGAACTCCATGACATACGCTTTGTCCGCTAGTTCCAGCACGGCATCTATGCGCCCCTTTGATGTTGAGACCTCCGCTTCCATGTCAAAACCCAGCACGCTCATCACTGCATAGAATATCGAGTGGTAATACGCCTCCCTGTCAATATGGAGCTGATACGGTATCGATGCGAAGAGACCTTTTAACAGCTCAAGCATTCTATGCAAGTCGCCGTTCCGGAGTGCTTCTCCAATATCAATTTGAGCCTGCTTGACGCGAGGCTGACCTTTGTCCGATAACGCGGTAAGAACATGAAGATCAAAAGCTCTTCTCACTTCATTGTTTGGCATATCCAGCGTGTATACGGGTTCATCGTCTATCGTTGTTTTATCCCTGACCGTAAGATACCCGGTTTGAAACAGCAGCAGTTCCGCGTCGATTTCTTCTATGTCCGAACTGTCGAGCATAACTTCCGTCATCCTGAAGTTTTTCAGGCTCGTGTAAATGACCGGGTCTTTTTTTATCAGATCCATCAAAAACTTAGGAGTGCCGCTGGCGTACCAAAAGTTCGCGAACTCTTTACGCGTGAAGAAACTGAGTATTGAATATGGGTTGATAACGCGCGTCTTCCCGTCCCATGAGTATCCGTCGTACCAGTCAAGTATCCTGGCACTGACGTCGCCATTGGCGCTCAAATGCCCTGACGCTGAGATATCTTCAATATGCTCGCTGAAGTATCTGCTCAGGTCTCCGGTTTGCACACCGCAAATACTCGCATACTTCATATCAAGAGTCAAATCATACAAGTTATTGAGTCCGGAGAATATAGACGTCTTAGTAAACTTCGTAATACCTGTTATGAACGTGAGTCTGAGGAACGGGTCCATTGACTTCAGAACACCGTAAAACCCCCTGAGTACCGCCCGGTTGGCTTCCGCCTTCTTTATGTCGCCGATATGATCCAATATCGGCTTGTCGTATTCGTCGATGAGAACGACTACCCTTTGGTTGTATTTTGCGTACAGCGCTTCGATCAATGCTTTGAACACAGCGGACGGAGAGTCAAAATCAACATTGAAATCCTCCTGCGAGGCTCGTATCCTTAGCGCAATTAAGAGTTCATTTTCCAGAACTTCCGGCGTTTTATTTGCGATATTGCTCATATCCAAACGCAAGACTGGGTGCTTATCAAAGCCATAGTCCGAGTCGTATATCCACAACCCACTGAACAGCTCCTTGTTGCCACTGAAGACCTCGGCGATCGTGTCGAGCAGTAGCGACTTTCCGAACCTCCTGGGACGCGACAAAAAATAGTATTTCGCGTTATCTATGAGTTCATAGACATACTGCGTTTTATCCGCGTAGACATAGCCGCCTTCGATAATTTCTCTAAGACTCTGTATCCCTAATGGCAGTTTCTTCATTTTCTGTTCATCCTTCCACGCTATAACCTCCGGAATCACATCTTAACCGCTGCCATTACAGTATATCACGCCCGCAGCAGTCAGGCAAGATTAACTATCTGTCAGCGGAGCGGCGGCTTCATCAAACAAACGAACGCCCATTCCTCCTAATTCAACCCCTGCCCTCTCAACTCCCTGTCGAGCCAAACCCTCCGCTGCCGCGCGGCGTGCCGTCCAGATCATCGGTGATCACTAGTTCCGGCAACTCGCATTTTGCGATGACCATTTGCGCGATCCTGTCGCCGTCTTTGACAGTAAAAGGCGCGTTCGACGTGTTCTTGAGCCCGACGATGATTTCTCCCCTGTAATCAGAATCGATGACGCCTACGCAGTTTGCCGGAATGATCCCGTGTTTTATCCCAAGCCCGCTGCGCGCGTATATAAACGCCGCGTATCCCGGATCGAGCGCAATCGCCACCCCTGAGCCTATCAGCTTGGTCTCCCCCGGATCGATCACTATCTCTGCTTCCCCCGGGTCGATCACTATCTCTGCTTCCTCCATGCACGCAAATATGTCATATCCGACACTGCCTGCGGTTTTACGCTCGGGCAGTTTTGCGTCCGGTCTTAGCAGATTGACTGACATGGTTTTCATTATTTCTGCTGCGCTCCGTTCTTTCCTCATTGCACTTTGCTGCGTTATGCCCTTTCTTAATGTTAAATGTAATCCATTATGGTTTACATTTAACATTAAGAGTTTTTCGGGTAAATAGTCACAATAATAACACGCGCGACTTCCTCATTCCGCACTGCTGAAGACGCCTCTGAAGTCCGCCTGTTGAATACACTTTGTCACGCATACCTCGGCGCACTTGCCGCATCCTTCGCATTTGGAATAATCTATGATCGCCAAATTATCCACGACCGCTATCGCACCTGCCGCGCATTCGCGTACGCACCTCATGCAGCCTATGCATCCTGACGAACACTTCTTCCTCACTACCGCGCCCTTTTCGACGTTCCGGCATGTTACAACTGTCGTGATCGTATCCGGTTCCACGAAAATCACGCCATTGGGGCAGTTTTTCGCGCACAGTCCGCAGCCGCCGCACTTTCGGGTATCAACGCGCGCAAGCCCGCTGTCGATGCAAATCGCCCCGTTCGGGCAGACTTCCGCGCAATCGCCAAATCCGAGGCACCCAAAGACGCACGAATTCTGCCCCCCAAACAGTTGTTTTGCTGATTTGCATGTCTGAATACCGCTATACTCCATCTTGCGTTTTCTTGCATTAGCATCGCCTCTGCAATGCACAAAAGCGACCTGCCCGACTAAGTCTTCGAAATCGACTCCCATGATCGAACTAAGCTCTCTTGCTACAGGTTTACCGCCCGGTGTGCAGAGGTTTGCCTTCACTTCCGAGCCATCAGCGGCAAGCGCATCCGCATACCCGTCGCACCCGACGAAACCGCATGCCCCGCAGTTCGCCCCCGGCAGACAAGCGCGAAGCCGAACGACGCGTTCGTCTGACTTGACAGCCATGACCTTCGAAGCGACGGCGAGCAGCGCGGCGCAGAGAAGCCCGATCGAGGCAACGGATATAATGGCTGTCGCAATGTTAGCGCCCATAAGCACCTCGTAATCTACTCATACCACCTGTTATGACCCGAACAAATTCTCGATAACTCCGTTAAACCCGAAGAACGCCAGCGACAGTATCGCGGCTGATATCAGCGTTATCGGCAAACCCTCAAAGGACTCTGGCGGTTCCGAATGCTCGATTTGGCCGCGTACTCCTGAGAATATGACCATTGCAATAAAAAAGCCAAGCCCGGAACCGAGCGCGTTTACCATCGATTGTACGAAAGTGTACCCTTTTCCAATATTCGCAATGGTGACGCCAAGTACCGCGCAGTTTGTCGTAATAAGGGGGAGATACACGCCAAGCGCGTTGTACAGGACTCGGATATACTTTTTCAGTACTGTCTCGACAAGCTGGACAAGCGCCGCTATTATCAGGATGAACACTATGGTTTGCAAGTAACCAAGCCCGTTCCTGTCCAATAGATACACCTGAATAGGCCAAGTGACCGCGGTCGCCATCATCATGACGAATATCACAGCGATACTCATTCCCGCCGCGTTCTTCAGGTCCTTGGACACCCCGAGAAACGGGCATATTCCCAAAAACTGACGCAATACATAGTTATTGACTAACGCCGCGCTCATAAGAATTACGATCAAAGCTTTAAAATCCATAAATCTCAACTCCCGAGCTTCCCGCATGATGCGGCTGACGGGCAGCCCGCGCAGCCGGCGTCGCTCTTCTTAACAGACTTGCCCTTCGACAACTTGTTCACAAGAGCGATAAGGCATCCGAAAACCACAAAGCCGCCCGGAGCCATCGTAAGTACAGAGATACTATTGTCCTTTAGCCAAGGTATCTCCATGCCGAACCATGACCCGTTTCCAAAAATCTCTCTTATCGAAGCCATTATAAGAAGCGTAAGTGTGAACCCGACTCCCATGCCGATCGCGTCGAGCGCGGAGTCCAATACTCCGTTCTTTTTTGCGTACATTTCAGCCCTGCCAAGGATTATGCAGTTAACGACGATGAGCGGCAGGTATATGCCCAACGCTTGATGCAGCGAGTACGCGTATGCTTCCACTATCATTTGCACTAATGTCACAAATCCTGCGATGAGGACAATATAACATGGGATACGCACCTTGTCCGGGATCGTGTTACGCAGCAGTGATATGAATATATTTGAACCGAGCAGGACGACTGTCGCCGCTACGCCCATGCCAATAGCGTTCGACGCCTGTGTTGACACCGCAAGCGCCGGACACGTGCCGAGAACAAGTACAAGCACAGGATTTTCCTTTATTATGCCCTTCGTAAAGTTAGACAGTTTATCCATAATACTCCAGTCATACTCCAGCTATGTTCCAGTCATACTCCAGTTATGTTCCACTAATATTCCGGTACTCCATGAAGACTATCTCCCTGAGCAAACGCTGTGCGCTGCCAGCGCGTCGCTAACGGCCCCTATATACGCGCCTGACGATACCGTAGCGCCCGTTATTGCTTCCACGCCGACGAGTTTGAAATCCACGCCAATAAACTGGTTCTCAAACCGCTGCTCTGTGATCCTTGAGCCAAGACCTTTGGTCTCCGCATGTTCAAGCGTTGTGCAGCGTATCATCCTCCCGTCCGTGCCGACGCCGCATAAGAGCCTGATCTCGCCTCCGTATCCCACTGCGCCGACCACAAATATGAAACCGACGTCATTAGTCGATATGTAGACTTCGAGAATGCTCTCCGGCAGTCCCTCCAAGGGCACAGACTCGAACCCGTCCGCCTCCGGAATAATTTCGAACATCGCCGCTTCCGCGCGCTCCGCCGCAGCCTTGGCGATCACCGGCTCTGTAATACCATTCAGAAGCGCCAAAGCGCCGGAGACGACAAGGCTAACCAGCGTCAGCACGAGTATTGGCCTTATAAAATCATCTTTCATAAAGTGACCTCATATCTTCTTGGCCCCGATCGGTTTGCTCATCGTCAGTCTGTTGATGAAGGGCGTCAGGGTATTCATCAGCAAAATCGCAAATGACACGCCTTCCGGGTAGTTCCCATATATACGGAACAAACACGTCAGCAGCCCCGATCCGACGCCGAAAATCAGCCTACCCGCGTTTGTCATCGGAGTAGTCACATAATCTGTCG
>Ga0082212_10013520_pt1 | contig 10203 bp, 10 predicted proteins | sample TergutNt197P3_FD_71548 | JGI IMG/M metagenome (GOLD analysis project Ga0082212, IMG submission 71548) | Neocapritermes taracua P3 segment gut microbial communities from Petit-Saut dam, French Guiana - Nt197 P3 | ecosystem: Host-associated > Arthropoda: Insects > Digestive system > Gut ...
TATCAAATGAGGCGTTACTATATCATTTAATCACAAAGACGCAATGAAAAAATGTGCTACTCTTCGGGGGGTTTGGCGCGGAGGGATTTCTTGGTGGCGTGGTGGCGTTTGTCGTCGAGCATGCGGGCTTTCTGGCGGCGGGAGCGGCGGCGTTTTTGGCGGCGGATTTTTTCGGCCTCCTGTTGGCGGAGGCTCTTTTCGCCGTCGATGCGCTCGGCAAGGCGTTCGCAAAGTTCCCACCGCGCATAGTAGCGGTTGAGGGCGAGGGAACGGGTTTTCTGGCACTTGACGAGAATCCCCGACGCGGGGTGTTTCAGGACGACGCACGAGGCGGTCTTGTTAATCTTCTGCCCCCCCGGCCCGCCTCCCTGCACAAACTGCTCGGACAAGGCCTCTTCGCTGATGCCAAGCGCTTCCATGCGCTGCCGCAATTTCTCCTGTTTGGTCGTTTCGTTAATCATCGGAGTTTTTTCCATGCGGCGTCAAGCGCGAAAAGGTTTTCCCACGGCCAATTGTGGCGGAAGCCGACGCAGGGGCCGAGGATGAAGCCGCGCTTGCCCATGATGGCGAAGGAGTCTTCGAGGGCGGCGGCGATGGTTTCGGGGGTGCCGCGTGAAAGGTGTTCGGGGCCGCTGATGCCGCCGAAGATGGACTTGTTCGGTAAGCTCTCGCGGATGATCTTTTGGCTTTGCCCCGTGAGGACGGGTTCGGGGCCGGCGAGGCAGTCGAAGCCGAGCGCGGCAAGGTCGGGCAGGAGCGACATGATGCCTGTCACCATGAGGTAGATGAACCCCGTGTTGTGGGCGTGCGTCATGTCGATTTCTTTTTTGAGATTGGGGACGGCGAACTCCCGGAACACGCCGGGACTCCACAGGTCGGTGGACTCGTACCACCCGCGCCGTATCACCGCGTCCACGCCGAGCGAGAGCAGGAACTCCAGCCGCTGGCGTTTGGCGGCGGCGATGGTGTCCAGAATCCGCTTGGCCTTGTCGGGGCTGTCCATGACGGTGAAGACGGTCTGGTCTGCGGGGAAGAGCCACGTCAGCCAGTCCATGCCGCTGTCCACATAGACCATCAACGGCACGCCGTATTTTTTGGACAGCGCCTTCTTGGCGGCAACGTCCTTGGCAATCGCCTCTTCGTCGCATGGGTTGTGTTCGGGGAAGAGATAGGGAAGCGTCTCCAAGGAGGCATCATCCTTGAACGGCCATTCGATGTAGCGTGGCGTTCGGAAGTCATGCCCCAAGGGAACATTGCCCGTGGCGTTTCGCGCCTCGGGCCAATCCTCCGAGAGCGACAGCCGCTCCTCGATGGCTCCGGCGGGCGTTTCCCATTTCTGGTGCAAGACCGTGCCGTCCCGCTCCAGCCGTTTCGTCGTCGTGACTTCCTTGGACGGCGACACGCTGACGTAGACCTTGATGGTCGTGTCCCACCCATACGCCTGATAGACCTGCAACCGCTCTTCCTCGGTGTGCCAGACGCGCTTCTCCCCGGTTCGCGCGTCCACCATGTAGTTTTCCCAGAAGTCGATCACCATCGGGACGTAATCCACCTCCCGCCCATGGATCGCCGCCACAAACCGTTCCTTGCCCGTCATCGTCTTCATCGCATCTCTCCTTTGTCTAAAAGCGAAAATCCGCCCATGTGGAGCGGGGATGGGAAATCATGGCGACAAGCCCCTCGGCCAGGGCGGTCTTCGTCAGCACGGGGAGGTTGCGGGGATTGCCGCCCTTGGCGACAAGGGTGACGGCGTTGGTGTCCACGTCAAAGCCCGAGTCGGCGCGGGTCACGTCGTTGGCGACGATGAGGTCAAGCCCCTTGGCCTCGAGCTTGCGCTTGGCCTCTGTGATGAGGTGATCGGTCTCGGCGGCGAAGCCCACGAAGAGCCGCTTGCCTTTGAGCGGCTTGATCGTCTGCAGGATGTCGGGGTTGGGGACAAGCGTCAGCACCGGGCGCAACGTGCGCTTTTTGAGCTTGGTCTTGGAGACGAACTTGGGGCGGAAGTCCGCCACCGCCGCCGCCATGATCACCACCTCGCTCTTGGGCAAGTGCGCCCTCACGGCGGTGAGCATGTCCAACGCCGTCACCACGGGGACGACCTTCACCCCCTCGGGCGGCGTGAGCGCGACCGGTCCCGTAATCAACGTCACGGCGTGTCCCGCCTTTCGCGCCGCCGCCGCCAGCGCATACCCCATCTTCCCCGACGATCGGTTGGAGATATAGCGCACAGGATCCAAGAATTCACGGGTCGGGCCGGCAGTAACTAAATAATTCATAAACAATACACCATCAGTGATAGATGCCGCATGATAGCACATTCCCCATCCAATAGGCTATAGCCTATCCCGAGGGTTTGTGGTAGGATAGGGACTCAATACGAAGGAGACGATTATGGCATTGACGGTTGGGGATTTGAAGGGGATGAAGATCGGGGCGTGCGTGTCGGGGGGGCTGGACAGCAAGACGATTGCGATGCGCTTACGGGAGGCGGGGTGTGACGTGCTGTGCTTCACGGCGGACTTGGGGCAGCCGGACGAGTCGGACATCCGCGATGTGGTTAAAAAAATGGCGCCGTGCGGGGTGAAGACGATCATCGTGGATGTGAAGAAGCCGATGGCGGAGGCGTGCTTTCAGGCGATTACGGCGCAGGCGATGTATGATGGCGGGTATTGGAACTCCACGGGCTTGGGGCGGGCGGTGACGTGTCGCGGGCTGGTCGAGGCGATGCAGGAGCGTGGCATTAATGTGCTCGTGCATGGCGCGACGGGGCGCGGCAACGACCAGATGCGCTTCGAGCGGTACACGAATGTCTTTGCGCCGTCGATGAAGGTCTACGCGCCGTGGCGCGACGCGGCGTTGCTCAAACAGTTCCCCGGGCGCAAGCAGATGGCGGAGTATCTGGGGGCGCACGGGATTGTCGCCTTCCCGGGCGGGAAGAAACGGTATTCGACGGACGGCAATTTGGCGGGGCTGTCGCACGAGGCGGAGGACTTGGAGAGTCTGGAGACGGCGATGACCATCGTGGAGCCGACGATGGGCGTGTGGCCTTCCGCCGCGCCAGATCGTCCGCAGACGGTGACGATTCGCTTTTCCAAGGGACGTGCGGTCGCCCTTGACGGAAAACGGCTTGCGCCATTGCCGATGATGCAAGCCGCCAACCGCCTCGGCGGGAAACACGGCCTTGGCATTAAGCACGCCCTTGAAAATCGCATCATCGGGACGAAGAGCCGTGGCGTGTACGAAGCGCCGGGGATGGAGCTTCTGGGGACGGCGTTGCGGTATGTTTACCAAGCGACGCTGGATCGCCGCGCCACGGTGCTGTTCTTGCAACTCTCGCGGCTGATTGCCGACCAGATTTACGACGGGCGGATGTACGACCCCGTGACGCAAGCCGCCTTCGCCGCCGTGAACGTCTTTGCCGAACACGCCTCGGGCGACGTGACCGTGGAACTCTACAAGGGCAACCTTCACTTCGTTGCGCTGAAGAACGTCAAGGCCTCGCTCTACCATGAGGCGGACGCCTCGATGGAAGAGAGCAAGGGGCTTAACCCGGTGAGCTCGCAGGGGTTTGCGGAAATTCAAAGTGTTGAGGCGCTGTCCATGGCACGGGCGGGGCAAATCAAATGAAGAATGAAGAATGAAGAATGATGGAACTGGAGCGAGTTAGGTTGGGGGAGGTGGTGGCACTGGAGGCGTTGGAGGCGTGTCGGCATCTGGCGTATCTGGTGGCGCATGACTTCGGGAATATGCGCACGGCGGTGGACGGCAACGCCGAGCTCATTGTAAGAGGGCATGGCGACGATGCGTCGTTGATGCGTCGCACCCAGAACATCCTTGTGGCGACCGGGCAGATGGCGCGGCTCTCGCACGGCCTTGAACAATTTTTGGGATACCCTTCCCGTGACAATCCCACGGCGACGATCGCGGCGGCGGACTTTGGCGGCATCGCGCCCGAGGTTGCCCCGAACCTTCCCCCCGTGGCGCTCTCCGCCGTGCGACTCCAACGTGTCGTGACGGCGCTCATCGACAATGCGAAGGACGCGACGCTCAACCACCCCGGCGCGATTCGCGCCACCGTCGCCATGATGACCGTGGACGAGGCGGAGATGGCGTGGCTCCTGCGCTCGCCCAAGATGCGCCCCGGACAGTGCCTCGTCCTCACCGTCGAAGACGAAGGCGAAGGCATGGCGGCGGAAACCGTGCGCCACTGTTTTGAACCCGCCTTCTCCACTCGCCTCCGACGGCAGGGCATGGGGCTTTCCGAAGTCTACGGCATCGTCTGCAACGCCTGCAATGGCGGCATTTCCCTCTGGACGCAGGAAAACGTCGGCACCCGCATCGCCGCCCACATCCCCGTAACGGAACAGCGCGATTTTTAAAAATCTGGACATAGGGGAAGGTCTAAAGTAAACTGGGGCAATGCTGTTTAACAGTCAGGTGTTTCTTTTCATTTTTTTGCCGATTTTGATTCCGCTGTATTTCGTGGCGGGGCTTTTCCGGGGCGGCAGGGTGGCGCAGAATGTCGTGTTGCTGGCGTTCAGCCTGGTGTTCTATGCGTGGGGGGAGCCGACGTTTGTCTTCATCATGATGGGGTCGATTGTCGCCAACTGGGCGTTCGGGCTGTTGATCGATGCGAACCGGGAACGGCGGCGCGTGGCGCAGTGGGGCGTGGCGTTGATGCTGGCGACCAACCTGGGGCTGTTCTTCGTCTTCAAGTATTTGATGTTTGCGACAAGGACGGCCAACATGCTGTTCGGGGCGCACCTGACAGTGCCGAAGATCGCGTTGCCCATCGGCATCTCGTTCTTTACGTTTCAGGCGATCACCTATTGCGTGGATGTCTATCGGGGCGACGCGAAGGTGCAGAAGAACCCGCTGTATGTCGCGCTGTACATTTCGTTCTTTCCGCAGTTGATCGCGGGGCCCATCGTGCGGTATCAGACGGTCGCGGAGCAGATCATGGGGCGGCGGGAGAGCCTGGACAAGTTTTGCACGGGGCTGTGCCGTTTCGTCGTGGGGCTGGGCAAGAAGGCCATCATCGCGAACCAGCTGGGCGTCATCTCGGCGGCGGCGTTCTCGGCGCAGGGGGACATCGGCGGCGTGAACGCATGGGTCGGCGTGGCGTGCTACACGCTCCAGATTTATTATGACTTCTCTTCGTACTCCGACATGGCGATCGGGCTGGCGCGGATGTTCGGCTTCGAGTTGCTGGAGAACTTCAATTATCCCTTCATGAGCCAAAGCGTGGCGGAGTTCTGGCAGCGGTGGCACATCTCGCTGGGGTCGTTCTTTAAGGATTACGTCTACTTTCCGCTCGGGGGAAGCCGGGTGGCGACGCGGGGGCGGCTCTTCTTCAATCTCGCCGTGGTCTGGTTCCTGACGGGGCTGTGGCACGGGGCGAGCTTTAATTTCATCCTGTGGGGGCTTTACTTCTTGGCGTTCGTCATTGCGGAGCGGCAATGGCAATGGGGGAAGTCGGCCGGCACGCTCGTGGGGAGAGTCGCACGACGGCTGTATGCCTTCCTCGTCTTCATGTTTGGCTTTGTGATCTTCAACACGGCGACGCTGGCGGCGTGCGGTCGCTACGCCTGCAATATGTTCTCCCGCTTTGACATCCCCGTCATGCCGGAGATACGCATCAACTGGGTGTTCATCGTCGCGGGGGCCATCTTTTCCGTTCCGCTCCTCAAGGAGCGCGTCGCCCGGTACGAGCACACCGTGGCGTACAAGTTCCTGTACGTCGCAACGCTCGTCGCCGTGTTCGTCTGGAGCATTTCCTTTATCGTCATGGATTCGTTCAGTCCTTTCATTTACTTTAACTTCTGATGAAAAAGCATCACTTATGGACAATGGCAGTGGTTCTCGCGGTCCTTGCGATTGGGTTTCGGTATTCGGCGAGTACGATTCGGACGGGCGAGATTAATATCAAGAAGTGGCCGAAGGAGAGCCTTGTCTCGATCTACGGGGGGATGCTCCGATTGCTGGGCATCGACTACGCCGATGTCAGCGGCATACGGATTGTCCGCATGGCCGATGGGCAGATGGCGTTTTTGAATGACCGCAAGGAGATGGCGCCGCGTATCGAGAGCGTGGCGGCGCTCGGGCAATGGCTTTCGCCCAAGGGCATTGATGTGCTCTATGTCCAGCTTCCCGCGAAGGTGGACAAGTTCGGCGACGCGACGCTCCCCTACGGGCTTACGGACTACGCCAACGAGAACGCCGACGCCATGCTCTCGGGGTTGCGGGAACACGGTATCAAGACCGTGGACATCCGCGACAGCCTCCACGCCGCCTTTACGAATTACGCCTCCCTGTTCTTCGTCACCGACCACCACTGGACGTTCGAGACGGGTTTCTTCGCCTACGCCGAACTGGCTCGCGAGTTACAGGCGAGCTACCCCTACGTCGGCGGGGACGTTGGCTTTTTCGCCGACCGGAACAATTATGACTTTGCCTTCGAGACAGACGCGAAGTTCCTCGGCAAGAACCTCGGCGGGCGGCTGGGGCAATGGTATGCGGGCTACGACACGCTGCGCGTCCTCATGCCGCGCTACGACGACGCGACGGAGTACACCGTCACCACCGTTCTGCCCGACCGGGAGCGCATCACGCAGCACGGGCGGTTTTCCGCCACGCTGCTGCCCGTTCCGTTGCACGATGCCCGTGGACGCATTCACTACGGCATCTACGGGATGCCCCACGCCTATGTGAGTGCCGAGCTGGTTCGCACGACCGTCGTCAATCACCGCCTCTCCCACGGCAAGGCGTTGCTGCTCTGCGACAGCTTCGCGGGCATCGTGCTGAGCCTCCTCGCCAACCACTTCGGCGTCATCGACGCGGTAGACCTGCGCTCCTACAACAAGGAGTACGGGAAGGTCTGCGACCTCATCGAGACCGAGGGCTACGACCTCGTCATCCTCATGTTTTCCCCGGGCCTCTTCTTTGAAGACGCGCCCTTTGACTATTTCAATAACGTAGCACAGGTCTCCCGACCTGTGGCAAAAAATATGTTGTGCACAGGTCGGGAGACCTGTGCTACATTGAACCAAGATGGAGAATAACCATGGCACTCAACATCGTTGAACAGATTGATGATAGGATTGCGATCAAGAACGTCCTCGTCAGCGTTTCCGACAAGACGGGGGTGGAGGCGTTGGCGGCGGGACTGGCGGAAGCCATCCCCGACGTGCGCCTTTTCAGCACGGGGGGGACTTTCGACACGCTGAAGGCGACGCTGGGGGCGAAGGCGGAAAAGTGTTTGGTGCAAGTCTCGGAGTACACGGGACAGCCCGAGATGCAGGGGGGGCTCGTCAAGACGCTGGACTTCAAAATCTACCTCGGGTTGCTCAGCGAGACCTACAATGCGGCGCACCAGGCGGACTTGTCTCGCACGGGGGCCGTCGCCATCGACATGGTCGTGGTGAACCTCTACCCGTTTCGCAAAGCCGTCATGGCGCTCGACTGCACGCCCGAGAAGGCGCGCACCAACATCGACATCGGCGGCCCCTGCATGATCCGCGCGGCGGCGAAGAACTACCTGCGCGTGGCGTCCGTCACGGACCCCGCCGACTACGCCACGCTCCTGCAAGAGCTTCGCAACAACGCCGGGACCGTCGGGATGGACACGCGCCTACGACTCATGCAAAAGGCCTTCGCCCACACCGCCAGCTACGATTTGACCATCGCCGGGTACTTCGCCGGGATTCAGCCGATGGCGGCGCGGGCGGTCTACCGTTTGATGGGATAGCCTTCCGTGGTAGACCTCCACTTTCATTCGATTTTTTCGGACGGGACGGACACGCCCGAGGAACTGGCGCGGCAGGGGAAGGCGCTGGGGCTGACCGCCATGGTGCTGACCGACCACGACAGCACCCGAGGCACCGAGCGGTTCATGGCGGCCGCCCGCGAACTCGGCATCCGCACCATGCCCGGCGTGGAGCTGAGCATCGAGCTTCCCGTGAACGAACTGCACCTCCTCGGGTACGGGATGGACATCGAACACGCCCAATTCCAAGACTATCTGCAACGCTTCCGCACGGATCGCGCCCGGCGCAACGAGGCGATGGTCGCCAAGCTGGGTCAACTGGGGCTTCCCCTCTCCTACGAGGCCATCGTCCAAAGCGCCGGGGATGCCGACGTGGCGGGGCGCGTCCACATCGCCGCCGCCATGGTCTCCGCCGGCTACGTCAAGGACAAGCGCGACGCCTTCGTTCGATGGATCGGCACGGGACGCCCCGCCTTCGTGCCGCGCTTGCGCCTCGGCGCACCCGACGCCATCCGCCTCATCGTCGAAGCGGGCGGCGCCCCTGTCGTCGCGCACCCCTACCACATCGGCTTCGGCAACGCGCGTCTCACCGCCCTGCTCGAAGAACTCAAGCCCCACGGCCTCGCCGGCGTCGAAGCCTACCACTCCGAACACAGCGTCGCCGTCGCCGCCCGCCTCCGCCGCTACGCCCGCCAACTCGGCCTCCACGCCACCGGCGGCAGCGACTACCACGGCGAGCACAACCCCAGTATCCAACTCGGCATCGGTTTCGGCCGCCTCAGCATCCCCGACGACTGTTACGACTGGCTCCAGCATGAATCGTAGGGCAACGCTGGCACGTCTTGCCAAAGTGAGGCAATAAAGTGTAATCTGGTGGCGGGTACATTTTTTTAACGTTCTACAAAAAACAGGAGGATACGATGGCACGGAAAGTTACGATATTCACAGGTCAGTGGGCGGATTTGCCTTTGGCCACGCTGGCGCCGATGATGAAGGAGTTTGGGTACGACGGGCTGGAGCTGGCGTGCTGGGGCGATCACTTCGATGCGTTCCAGGCGGCGAAGAGCAAGGCGTACTGCGACGACAAGCGTGCGTTGCTCGAAGCGAACGGGCTGGGGTGCTGGTCGATTTCCAACCACTTGGCGGGGCAGCTCTTGTGCGACAACATCGACGAGCGGCACTACGGGTTTGCGCCGAAGGGGATCAAGACGCCCGAGGCGGCGAGGAAGTGGGCGATCGATGCGACGAAGGCCGCCGCGAAGGCCGCGAAGAACATGGGCGTGAAGGTCGTCAACGGCTTCACGGGTTCGCCAATCTGGCACCTGCTCTACTCGTTCCCGCCGTGCAAGCCCGGCCAGATTGACGCGGGGTACAAGGCGATGGCGAAGACCCTGAAGCCCATCCTCGACATCTTCGCCGACAACGGGATTACCTTTGCGCTGGAGGCGCATCCGACGGAGATTGCCTTTGACATCGCCTCGGCGGAACGTGCGATTGACGCGCTGGGCGGTCACAAGGCGTTCGCTTTCAACTACGACCCGTCGCACTTCGGGTATCAGGGCGTGGATTACGTTAAATTCATCTACACCTTCAAGGATCGCATCGCGCACTGCCACATCAAGGACGCATGGTGGGGCAAGGGCAACGGCGATGTCGGCGTCTTCGGCGGCCACACGGACTTTGCCGACCCGCGCCGCTTCTGGGACTTCCGTTCCCCGGGCCATGGCGACATCAACTTCGAGCGCATCATTGTCGCGTTGAACGACATCAACTACACGGGGCCGCTCTCCGTGGAGTGGGAAGACTCCCGCATGGATCGGTGCCACGGCGCGAAAGAGTCGGCGGCGTTCGTCCGCAAGATCGACTTCGAGCGCAGCGCCATCGCCTTCGACGCGCAATTTGACAAATAAATAAGTGGTCAGTGGTCAGTGGCCAGTGGCCAGTTTTAAATCCGATGCCGCCGGAGGCAATCCAATTGCTGATCACTGACCACTGATCACTGACCACTTTCCCTATGGATTTCCCTGCCGTCAACTTTGCGCCGTGCGTTAGCTACACGCCTGCCGCCATTGCGGAAGCGATGGCGGCAACCGTTGATTTCACGCACTGCGTTCGTCCCGGGATGCGGATTTTGGTGAAGCCGAATTTGTTGACGGACGCCGCGCCAGAGCGGGCGGTGACGACGCACCCCGAGGTGGTGAGGGCGGTGATTCGTGGCGTGAAGGCGGCGGGGGGCGTTGTCGTGGTCGGGGACTCTTCTGCGAGTGCAGTGACGCTGCCACAGGTGTGGAAGACGACGGGCGTGGAGGCGGTGTGCCGTGAGGAGGGCGTGGAACTGGTGTCGCTGGAAGGGGAAGGGGCGCGCGCCGTGACACGGGACGGCTTTACGTTCACGCTCTCGGGCATCCTGTCACAGGTGGACGGGGTGATTAACGTCT
>Ga0082212_10013521_pt1 | contig 10203 bp, 10 predicted proteins | sample TergutNt197P3_FD_71548 | JGI IMG/M metagenome (GOLD analysis project Ga0082212, IMG submission 71548) | Neocapritermes taracua P3 segment gut microbial communities from Petit-Saut dam, French Guiana - Nt197 P3 | ecosystem: Host-associated > Arthropoda: Insects > Digestive system > Gut ...
AGGAATTTTCACGCCCATTTCGGGATGCAGCATGAAACCGCCGTAATTCTTGAAATAGACGTCAGTAACATTGAACGGTTCGTAGGCAAGATACAGATTATCATAATGTTTCCTGGAATTTCCGAAAGAATGTCCCATTTTGAAGGCAAAAAAAGGCGATACACTGTTATCCCGCAAGGTGTACCGAAGATCTGCGAAAACAGGGAAAAGGTTATGATCGAATATTTCGAACCCCACGCCTATACCCGCCGCCCAGTGCTCGTTGAATCTGCCGCCGTGAGTCATGGTAACAGACGGCGACACCTGCAATCCGTCTGTGGCGCCGGAGTAATAATAATACGGTTGTTCGGCAATCGATCGAAGCCCCATGAGCATACTTATTTGCGTTATATTGTAATATCCTTTTTCCTTTCTGCTTTTTTCCTCATTTACATTAGATTGCGCAAACAGATCGGGTATCAGCAGTATCGTCAAACCGACAAAAAAAATCTTTTTCATGTTGAACAGTTTTATGGTTATCTACATATATAGATGCACAAAATTAAAAAACGTTGCGTGAAAGTCAAAAAAAATCTGTCATTAAGAGAAAAGCAGTATAATTGCGACAATTTGAAAAGCGCCCTGCATTTCAATCTCAGAAGGTTTTTCCTTTTTTTCGTCCAAAATATGCCTAAAATATGCTATCTTTGTTTTTTAACAATGGGGAAAAGCCGTCAACCTGTTGCAGGGGATAGACCTCATCAGCAAAACAAACTATGCAGATGTCATGATTATTGACGGCGCACAGGTAAGTGATGAAGAAATCAAACAAATCAAATCCATTAGTTCCGGTTTGCCGATAATTTTGATTGGCGACAAACAAAAAATTCAATCAAAACCGCGCCAGTACAAAAACTGCTTCGAACTCGAAGAACCAATCAACCACGAGGAACTGACCAGATTATTGAAACAATTATAAGGTGGAAAGTTGGAAGGACTCAACATACAATTCTCTTTAACTCCCATTTCAATTCTCCATATTCCCCCTTCCAGCAATACTCCTACTTTTCCTGTTTCTTCTTCTACAATTCCAATAACATTCGTTCCGTTGATTTTCATTTTTGTTGGCGGCAAAAGAAGCATGGCTCGCGTATTTCCCGGAATAATCACTTCGAGGTTGATTTGGCTCCCCTCTCTTTTCCACGAAGAAACAATTTCGCCGTACAATGATTTGGTTTTTACAGTAATATAATCCATTTCGGGAACAAACGCCGGTTCGATATAAAACTCCTGAAAACCGGGTTTGGCGGTCATCGGTCGAATACCGCCCAGATATTTGAACAGCCAGAACCCGATGTGCGCCCCGTATGGATGATGACCGCTTCCATATCCTGCCGCATTCAGATTTTCGCCCATAGTGCTGTTGGCGTCGGTTACCATGTGCAACCAACCCGGGCTTTCGGACTTGGATACCATGCTGAATACTAATTCTTCATAACCGTTGCGCGACAAGTATTCCATCACAGGGTTTGCTCCGATAAATCCTGCGCTGATATGTCCTCCATTCCATTCAATTGCGTCAAGCAGACATTTTTCCACCTTATTTTTCATTTCGGCAGGAACCATGTTCAGAAACAGAGGTAATGCCTGCGCAGTCTGCGAATTTTTGGCATACCAGCCTGTTTCCCTGTCGAGAAAAGCCGCGTTGAATTTGTCGCATATACGCATGGCGTTGGCTGCATACTGTTCCGATATGGCAGCCTTGCCCAATATTCGTGCATAAGCCGACAAACGCCCGTTCATCCAGTAATAACCTGCGGTTGAGGTTTGTACCACAGGCGTCAGCCTTGTACTTTTCCCGTGATTCAGTTCGAGCCAGTCGCCCAGTTGCCAGTAAATCAGGTCGTCGTCTGCTGTAGAGGCTACAAAGTCGATATATTTCTTCAAAACATCGAAAGAATTTGCGATGACCGTCGTGTCGCCTGTGTGTGCAAACAGATGGTCAACAATCATGTAAATAGCGCCTCCCCACCACGGATCGAGGCAACAGCCGCCTCCGGTCGGTATCCGGGCTGGGAAAAAACTCCATCCATTGGTAGGCACAATGGACGCTATATGTCCGTTCGGCTCCTGACCATCCATAAAATCCTGCAATGATTTTTTGTAGGTGGTGATGGCGTCAAAATTATAAAGGTATGATTCCGTGAGTACTCCGGCATCGAATGTCCATCCCATCTTTTCACGGGTAGGTTCCTCGCCGGGCATACTGTGTATGCTGTTCAGCAGGGTACGCTGTATGGCAGCCTGCATGTTGTTGAACCGAAAGTCGGAACATGTAAAATATCCAATAGCGTCCAACGCGGTATGTACGCTTTTTGCCGTAATATCTCCGGCTTGTAAAGGTTGCGTCAGTCCTTGAAGTTGAACGTAACGGAAACCATGGTAAGTGAATCGGGGTTCGAAAGTTTCGTTGCCGTCGCCGTTGAGAATAAAAACTCCCGTCTGGTAGCGTCCGTCAGTATGTCCTGCACTGGTTCTGGGATTTATGGTACCATCGTTATTCAACCCCTCGCTGTGGTTGCAAATGATGGTTTGTCCCTTCTTTCCCCGTGCGGTAAGCGCTACCCAACCGGTGATATTTTTTCCGAAATCCACCAAATATACCCCTTCTTTGGGTTGGGTGATCTTCACCGGCTTGATGCTTTCGCTGACTTTCATGGGCGGCATGTTCTGGGCTTTCAACTTCCCCGCAGGCGCAGGGACGGCTGTTGCCGCCTGCCATCCGGAATCGTCAAACGAAACAAGATTCCAGCCCTTTTGAGATTTCGTGTGGTCAATGGTTTCACCGCCGCGGATGCAGTTGAAAACAATTTCGCCGTTCGACCATTTCCATGTTTCGTCGGTTTCCACTACCAGTTTTTTCCCCGATTTGTATTCGATAACGATGTTTGCCAGAAGTTTGGGCGGCGTTTTCCATGGCGCGGTTTCCATTCCGAACAGATCTTTGGTCGGCAGATTGTAGAATCCGTTTCCCAAAATGACGCCAACGATATTTTTCCCTTTTTTCAGAGATGCCGTTACATCGTAGGCGGCATAACAGACCTGTTTCTGATAGTCGGTAAAAACGGGATCCATTACCCTGTCGCCGATTTTATTTCCATTGATATACAATTCGTAATATCCCAGTCCGCAGATGAGTACAGAGGCGCGTTCAATATTGTCGGACGCATCGAAAGACTTGCGAAAGTAAACAGCGGCAGTATCTGTTGCCACGTAATCAGGATATTTCACCCGATTTTCCCTCGATGCTTTGAACGACTTCTCAGCAGTAACATCGGCGTAGCGGCTCGAAATCCATTTTCCGCTCCATTCCTCATCCGAAAGTATTCCCATCGACCAGAATGCAGGCTGGCTCCATTCGGAAACCTTGCCATCGCGATCCCAAACCTGTACTTTCCAGTAACAGTATTGTCCCGAACGAAGCGGTTTTCCCCCATATCGCACATTCTGGCTTTGCGATGACAGAATTTTTCCGCTGTCCCACACATCGCCGATGCTTTTCTGCAACTTTTCAGGGCTTTCGGCAACAATAACGCGCCAGGCTGTTTGTACGGCGTTCTGTACGGGGGGAAATTGCCAACCCAATAAGGGTTTTTTATCATCAATCCCGACAGGATCAACCACATATCCGCACGTTAATCCTTTGGGTTGAAACTCGTGTTTTTCAGACTGTTGCGCACAGGTTAAGGTTACTGCATAAATGGCATACAGGAAAACAATCGCCACACGCCTATTGATGTAGTTGGCAAAGTTCAAGGTATTTATCTAAAACGATTATCCCAATTCTCCCACATTAATTTCTCTTCTTTCCACCGCCGAGCGGATAGAACCTTCCATGACCTGAACACACTGCCGCCCGACATTTACATCAGGGAAAGCCTTTTCCGTTCCCTGCAACGCCTTGACAAAATGACTGAATTGTTCTGATTCACCACCGCCACTGCTGTCGATGTCTCTCAGGGTTATTTCTTCCGGTTGCGGCAGGTCGGCAGGTATCGGGAAACCCGGAGGCGAACCGTATTTGATGTACACTTTACCACCGCCCACCTGCACGGTTCCTTTTTCAAAGAAATAGGTATCCATAGCTCCGGCGCCGTAACTGTATGTGTTTGCGCCGTAATTCATCATGGCTCCATTGGCATATCGAACAAATACGCCTGCATAGTCGCTCGAATCGCGTTTGCGTAGCGTAAAATTGTTGACGCCCTGCAAACTGTAAACGCTAACGGGTTCGCTATCGAACACCCAATTGTTCACGTCGATTTGATGAGCGCCCATTTCGTAAACCACACCGCCGCTTCGTTGCTGGCTCAAACGCCAATAAGCCGTTCCTGCAGGATATTCATCCGCCGCAGGTACCCGCCAGTCGCCACGGTAACCCCAAATATCCGACTGTAGTATCTTGCCCAGCGGTTTGTCGCGAACGACCTTTACCAACGCCTTATTCGCGCCAGAATGACGGCGTTGATGTCCCACCTGCACTATTTTGCCGGTACGTTCCGCTGCGCCGATGATATCGTTACATTCGGCAACCGTCATAGCCAGCGGCTTTTCAACCCACACATGCAAACCTGCATGGAGTGCGGCAACCGCAATATCTCTGTGCGTGTCGTTGGGGGTAATGATAACTATTGCATCTAATTCCTTAATTTGAAGCAACTCGCCCAAATTAGATGCAAATTTTGGTTTGGGTCCGTTTTTGATCAATACAGCCCGCCGTTCCATTTTGTGGGGAACAATGTCGCAAAGAGCGGCTATTTCCAATTCAGGAACTCTGCCTATTGAACCAATGTTGGCTTCACTTCGGGCGCCGCATCCGATAACCCCAAGTTTAAATTTTTTGGTTTGTTGAAGATTACTCATCATGATTTGATAAATTTAACGTGAAAAAAACATGCAAAATCGATTTTATTATAAATGCAAATATACATTTTTACATCATAAATCATTCTGCAAGTTCTATGTTTAACATTATTTAACATCTAAAATTTAGCAAATTGTGGATTTCCTACCGGAACGATCGCCATACATTCAACCTCAACCAGCCATCCCGGACGGCATACCGGCGCCCATACCATAACGCTGGGAATATCCGGATAATGCTGTACGACGTAACGATTGACCACTGCATAGTCGGCGGTATCGCGCAAATAGACGATCAGATGAGCGACATGCTGCATGGTAGCGCCGGCTTCGGTTAACAACGTCTGTACATTTTCGAATGTGCGGGCGGTTTGTTTCTCAACATCCAAAGGATGTACAATTTCTCCCCTGTTGTTGATACTGGCTGTTCCGGAAATATAAACATGACGCCGGTCGCCGTAATCAACGGTAACGCCGCGCTCAAAGGTAACACCGTATTCATAAGTCGGATTCAGATGTGTGGGCGCATGGAGATAGCGAATTTGCTCCTGTTGTATGTTGGCAATGGTATATGTATCCATCAGCATCAGCACTTCGGGATAGATAAAACAACCTTCGATACCGGTACTGGCAATGAAATGGGTTTGGGGCGTCAGACCTTCGCGTTCGAAATACTCTCTGCGGGCAACCACCATACCGGCGTACTGTACATCCACATTCTGCACAAATATCCATGTACGGATGCAGTTTTTCCCGAGCGAGCATCCCCTGCGGGAAAGACTGTCGCAGAAGCGGCTGAAAATATGATCCGTTTGGGATGTTACATTTCCGGTACGTTCGTGCAGTTGAGTATGAAAAAGGTGTTCATAATACGGACGTTTCATCACAACAGTATGATCGGCATCGGTTGTCAGTTGCGCGTCTTCCACGAAATACAGCAACAGTGACGCTTTGGAGCCGTTCAGTGGCGGCTGTTGTACGGCGGACAGGGCTTCGCCTTTAATGGATTTCAGATGAACAGCCTGATTGACGGCATCGCTTACGAAAAAACGTTTCCAAACCAAATTGCATCCTTCAACCCGCAACAATTCTGTCAATCGTTGCAAGGCTTCTTCCAAAAGACGATATTGCGTTTCGGTATTTTCCAAAACGGTATGAAGTTCTATCGTTGCATGAACTTCGGAGGGTAAACCCGCAACAGTAAATTTTGCTGTCCTTACAACAACCGATAAGTCAGTCCATTCAATGGAATCTGTTTTCATGCGGATTTAAGCCTTCAGCCGCTTTTCATACGCTGTTCGCAGAGCAATGGTAGCAACGCCGAACACCAGCCCAAGAACACAGTAAACCATTTCTGTAATGGCGGCATTCGTAAAGGTAGCGCCGGGTACATAACTCATAAAGGCGAAAAACGCGCCCGCGCCGATAAACATCGAAGGAATGAGGCTAAACCATGTAGTCCTTTCCATGAAAATCAGATAGAAGGCAACTAATCCCACTGCCGGAGGAACCGCAAAGAAACCGAGAGAACCCAGCCAGCCCGCCATTGTCATGATCAGGATGGATGCAACGATACCTGTTGCATAACCTAACAACGCTTTGATACCGCCCTGAAGATTACATCCCGCAAGGAAGTAAACCGCCCACGCCTGAAACGCAATCCAGCAAAAACCATTGTTGGGAACAGGCGGCAACAGCGGACTTAATAACTGATCGATGATTTGAATTAAAAATGCTAAAACCGCAACGATCAACGGTATTACTACAAATTTTTTAAGTGGCATAAAAATTAAATATAAATTGTTTTTACTGATTTGACAAATCCAGATACATCTGATAAGCCTGCTCCACCGTAAAATTCTGATGTACAATGCTTCTTACAGCCTGTATCATGGCTACGGGGTTACCGCTCTGGAACACGTTGCGTCCCATATCCACGCCTGATGCTCCATCGTTTATCGCGTTGTAGCAAAGTTCCAACGCTTCCTTTTCGGGAAGTTTCTTGCCGCCGGCTATCACAATGGGTACGGGACAGGAATTGACCACTTTCACAAAATCCTCGCAATAGTAGGTTTTTACGAAAGTTGCCCCGTTTTCGGCGCAAACCCTCGATGCAGTGGATAAATACCGCGCGTCGCGGACTAATTCCTTGCCAACGGCAGTTACTCCCAAAACGGGAATACCGTATTTGTAGCCGTAATCGGCTGTACGGACAAGGTTTTCAACCGTTTTGGCTTCGTATATCCCGCCCACCGAAACCATTACCGCCATTGCCGATGCGTTCATGCGAACGGCTTCTTCAACGTCGAGGATACACTCGTCGTTCAACTCGGTCAAAACGGTTGTGCCTGCCGAATAACGCAGGCATATCGGTTTGTTTGCCGTTGGCGGTACAATCGACCGCAACGCGCCCCGCGTACACATCAGCGAGTCGGCATAAGGGATGAGGGGCGGTATCGCTAAGTCTAACCGCTCCAAACCGGAGGTCGGTCCCATGATGTACCCATGATCGAACGCTAACATTACCGTGCGTCCTGTTTCCACATTGAAAATCCGGCTCATGCGGTCTTTGACGCCCCAATCGTAATGGTCGAGCCCTTTTAGAAAATAGGATTCCTTTTTCACCGGTATCCCTATTCCGTAATCCTTGTTTTCGTTTACTTTATTTCCTTCTAAATCTGCCATATTTTGAATTTTTAATTGATGATTTTTTGTTGCAGTTTCGACCCTGACAGGTCGTTGTCGTTACCGCGATGACCTGTCAGGGTCGATAGACCTGACAGGGTCAAAATTTATCCGCGATTAGATGTTTCCGCAAAAGCCGATAACATACACGCCCAGGATGTTGCGCCCGGGTCGGCGGTTCCGACCGAGCGTTCGCCATAATTACGCGCCCTGCCGAAAATTGCCTTCAAATGGATGGTATCTTCGGCGCCTGCACGGGCTGCCTGCGCACCCGCTTCCAATATTTCCCCGATACTGTCTGTTTGGATATTTTCGATGGCTTCAACGGCAGGGATGAGCGCATCCATCATGGTTTTGCCGCCTTTTCGGGCTTTGGTTTGCGAAAACACGTTTTTCAATCCGCCCGCAAACATTTTCCTGACCGCCGCCGCATCCAACAGCGTTCCTTCAGCACAGTCGCTCATCCCCAGCAAAAAAGCGCCTAAAAGGGTACTCGACGAGCCGCTCGTCTGCATCATCACCTGAAAACCCATATCGCTTAACATGGTTTTAAAGTCCGTACCCTTTTCCGCCGCTTCTACTGCGGCATTCATGGCGGTAACCATTGCCGTTCCGTGATCGCCGTCGCCAAGAGTGGCGTCCAACTGCGAAAACTCGTCCTGACGTTCCCTGATGCGCGTCAAAGCATGGCGCAGCATCTGCTTAAACGTATCCAGCGTTAATCCGGTCATCTCACTTTCCGATGGTTGTCCAGTAAGGTGTGTCGGCTTTCCGGTTTTTCAACAGTTCAACATGGTCGTCGTCCAACTTGCCCAGTATCATCTGGAAACCTTTTTCCTCCTGTACGGTAAGCAATTCGGCAATTCGTCCGTCTACCACGTCAATGCCCTGTTCTGTCAGCAACTGGTATGCCTTGCGGAACACGATGCTCAATTCCATGTGCGTCGAAGCGCCCACGCCGTTGATGTACAACAGGACTTTGTCGCCTTTCACCGGTTCGAGTTGTTGGCAGAGCGCGTCAAGCATCTTTTGCGCCGTATCGTCAGCCGATACAAGCGGCATACGACCGCCGCCGCCTTCGCCATGCTGTCCCATACCTATTTCCATGACGCCTTCGGGAAGGTCGCACAGCAACGCCCCGTTTTGCGGATGCGTGCATGTTCCCATGGCAACAGCCAGCGTAGCCATTTGCTGATTGAAACGTTCGCCTATTTCCACGATTTCGTCGAGCGTTTTTCCTTCTTCGGCGGCGGCGCCCACAATCTTGTACAGGGGAATACACCCTGCCAGACCGCGCCGTTCTTCGTCGGGCGCTCCGATACCCGCGCTGATGTCATCGTGCGTTTCAATCTTTTTCACTTTGATGCCTGCCTTTTCGGCGAATTGACATGCCATGTTGGCGCTCAGCACGTCGCCCGAATGGTTCAGCACCACTAACAGTATCCCTGCATCGCGTCTGAACATTTGCAAAGCCTGAAACAAACGCTGTGCGCCCGGCGCGGCAAAAATATCGCCCACCACCGAACAGTCCAGCATTCCTTCGCCCACAAAACCGCTCAATGCGGGTTCGTGCCCCGAACCGCCCAAAGTAACAATCGCTACTTTATCTTCGGATTTCGGATTTTTCCTGACCACCATATTTTCTCCGCCCAAAGCGACCTTGTCGCGATAAGCCATCGTATAACCCTCCAGCAACTCGGCTGTGAGATTTTCGGGTTGATTAATAAATTTTGTCATAACAGATTTGGTTTTTAAGATTTATTTAAACTCCATTAATTCAAGAGGAATACCCTCTTCTTCGATAAATGCGATGGTGAGATGCTCGTCGCATACAAAAGGGCCGAACAGCAGTCTGGCGTCTTTCAGTTCCGCCTCTATACTGGGGACTTCGTAAGCGATGTGCGTTTCGTTCTGTATCAATTCGTGCATACACGAACCTTCTGCAAATTTCAGAAACTCGATTTTGTTGGGGCTTTTGCTGAAATCGGTCAGCCATACGCCTAATGCTTCGTTGAACGAAGCGCCTTGCTTGTCTTCTTTGGTAATGATACCAACGTGATTATACTTTCTCATGATACGTTTATTAAAAAGGATTTGATGATAATTTGGTTTAAATTTTAATTATTAGAAACGGAAAATAAATAACATATATTGTTTTGACGTCCCGATTGCCCCGCTTGCGCCAAACCGTTTGTTGTTCGTTCGGCATTTTCAGCCATTTAAGTAAACCTCTCATACAGGACAAATATGATACGTCGCCACCATTTTGCGTATTTCAGCAAGTCGGCTTGCAAAGGATTTGTCCTGATTTACTACTTGCAGATTATAATCGGTTTGCAAACGAATAAGCGAGTCTGCCGGAATGTCGAGGGCGGCTTCAAACAGCAATGCCGTTTGGATAGTTATCGGACGACGTTCGTTCAATATGTGATTTAACATTTTGTACGACATTCCCATTTGCGTGGCAAGTTTACCCTGCGATATGCCACGGTATTCTATTTCGTCTTTAAGAACTTCGCCCGGATGAATTGGACGGGCACAAACAAATTTGCTCATAATCATTTTATTTTTCGTTTCTACTAAGGAATGGAAAATAAAAAACCTGTAATCGTAGTT
>Ga0082212_10013522_pt1 | contig 10203 bp, 12 predicted proteins | sample TergutNt197P3_FD_71548 | JGI IMG/M metagenome (GOLD analysis project Ga0082212, IMG submission 71548) | Neocapritermes taracua P3 segment gut microbial communities from Petit-Saut dam, French Guiana - Nt197 P3 | ecosystem: Host-associated > Arthropoda: Insects > Digestive system > Gut ...
ACGACACGGTTCATGAAATGGCAAGAGATGAAGCACGTCACGGAAAAGGCTTCCAGGGATTGTATAACCGGTATTTCAAGTAAAAACCTGTCAAGGACAATCAAAAGAACGCGAATTACGCGAATTACGCAAATCCATGAATAGATTCAATTTGTGTAATTTGCGTAATTTGCGTTCAAAAATTAGAATTGTATGCACGAAAACCTCCGCTTAGTTCAGGATTTAGCGTTGATATTTATTTCCGCCGGCGTCATAACGCTCATCTTCAGGTGGCTGAAACAACCCTTAGTATTGGGTTACATTGTCGCCGGTTTTTTGATAAGTCCCTATTTTTCCCTGTTTCCTACCGTTGCCGAAGAAAATATGGCAGATTGGTCTGAAATAGGGATTATTTTCTTGCTGTTTGCTTTGGGGCTTGAATTTAATCTCAAAAAACTGCTGAATGTAGGCGGTTCGGCATTGATAACAGCTGTTACAGAGATGGTATCTATGCTTTGCATCGGCTTTTTCGTCGGACATCTGTTAGGCTGGACAACGTTGGAGAGTTTTTTTCTGGGCGGCATGTTAGCCATGTCTTCTACTACCATCATTATTAAGGCTTTCGAAGACTTAAATCTTCGCAATCAGAAGTTTTCCAATATTGTTTTCGGTACTTTAATTGTCGAAGATATTTTAGGCATCTTGATGATGGTAATACTCTCGACCATAGCCGTGAGTCAACAGTTTTCCGGCGGCGAAATGATATTCAGCCTGTTGAAGTTAGCCTTTTTTCTCATCCTTTGTTTTTTGACAGGAATTTATGTACTGCCTACTTTTTTCCGTAAATTCCGTCGGGGCATGAATGATGAAACGCTTTTAATTATATCCATCGGTCTTTGTTTCGGATTAGTCGTTTTGGCTACCTATCTTGGATTTTCTGTCGCTTTGGGCGCTTTCATGATGGGTTTCATCCTGGCGGAAACTATTGAAGGAGTGCATGTTGAGCATCTGACTAAAAACATCAAAGACCTTTTCGGCGCTGTTTTCTTTGTGTCGGTCGGAATGATGGTAAACCCAAGCGCATTGGTGCAGTATTGGTTGCCGATTTTAATACTTACCTTGGTTACGATTTTCGGAAAATCACTTTTTTCATCCCTTGGCGTCCTTCTTTCCGGTCAACCTTTGAAGACCTCCCTGCAATCGGGATTTAGTTTGGCGCAAATCGGCGAGTTTGCTTTTATCATTGCTGCATTGGGTTACAGTTTGGGAGTGATGCGTGAATTTATCTATCCGGTCATCGTAACTATATCGGTGATTACCACTTTTACTACTCCTTATTTTATTCGCCTTGCTGAGCCTTTTTACAAATGGCTGAATCCGAAACTGCCAACGAAATTCAAAACGTTTTTGGAAAATTATTCCTCCGGCGGCGATTTAGTGAAAAAAGAGAGCGACTGGAAAAAACTGATGAAACATTACCTGAGCAATATTTTTATCTACAGTATTTTGCTGGTAGCAGTCATTCTCTGTTGTTACCATTTCGTGTATCCGTTTGTCCGGAAAGAATTGTACGCTCATATTCCCGATATTTCCGATTTGCTTATCAATCTGATTAATTCCTTGCTGACCATTTTGGCGATGATTCCATTTTTAATGGGTTTGGTGTCCATTAACCGGAAAAATAAAGAATTAGCAATCAAACTGATGACAGACGGACCCAAAGCAAATCGCCGAAGATTGGAGGCTCTGATTCTCTTGCGCCTGTTTTTGGCTACATTTTTTGTTACATTAGTATTGTTCTTCAATTTCAAGACCACCTCTTGGGTATTTGTTTTTGTTTCCATAGCCATTATTGTTTTCCTTTTCGTTGCACAAAGGAATTTCAAGGCGCACTGGATTATGGAAGAGCGCTTTTTGTCGAATCTGAATCAAAAAGAAGAGCAGGAACGGCAATTGCGGCCTTTGCGCAGTTCCATCAATACTCAATTGGCTCATAGCGATATTCATTTAGCGAAAATCATTGTATCGCCCGATTCGCCATTTATCGGTAAAACACTTGGAGAGTTGGATTTACGTAAGAAATACAATGTGAATATCATCAAAATCATTCGCGGGCACAAAGAAATTTATTTGCCCCTTGGCAATGAGTATATCTACCCCTCCGACCACCTCACGGCAATTGGTACGGATGAACAAATTTCTGCTTTTACCAAAATAATGGAAGTAGAAGATACGACCGAACCTCAAACCCAAAAATCGGAAATACGATTGTCGTCCTTTGTGGTCAAAGCCGATTCGCCTGTTTTAGGTAAAAACTTAGCTCAGAGTGGAGTTAGAGATTCCGGTTGCTTGATTATCGAAGTGGATCGAAGGAATAAGGCATTTGTTAATCCCGATATGTCGTTTGTTTTTGAGGAAGGCGATTTGGTTTGGATTGCGGGGGAAAAGGGGAGGATTGGGAGGTTTGTTTGAGGGTCAATAATATTCAATCTCCCTTCCGAAGGCTCTTTATAGGCATTTGTCGCTTTAAAATATTCGTTGAGTTCATCAAAATTATCCCCGAAAATGTTGTTGGAAAAATATTGAAGTTTGTCCATGACACGAATGAAAGTATCCGGTTCTTTCCGGTTCGTCAGCTTTTTCAACGACATAATGTAATCTTCCCGATATACGGTGGGAACAATGATTCTTGAAAGTCCGGCTTTAAACAATTCGGCATTACCCATTATTCGTGAAATTCTTCCGTTACCATCGGTAAACGGGTGAATTTCTGAAATCATAAACATCATAAAAATGGTTTTTGCCATGGGGTCGGTCAATGCAGCATAGTATTTGAAACCTTGCCTTAGTGTTCCTTCAACCAAAGTAAAATCTACAAATTCGGTGTTTCCTGCCCGGTTGTTTTGAAGCTTAAATTCACCTGCATCTACTTCTTTTGCTCTGCCCGACATCATTGTTAAATGCCGGTGTTTAAGAATCTGAATCAAATCTTCAGCGCTTGCAGGCGTAATACTCATTTCATAACTGTTTGATACAATTTGAAATGTACCTAAAATATCGTGGGAATCCTTTATTCTTTTAGGAATAACGATACCGGTATCAACAATCTTTTTGGCATCTTCGACAATGAATTTTGTCCCTTCAATATAATTTGAAAAATAGGCTTCAAAGAAAGAAAACAATCGAAAAGAATCCTCCGATGTATTTTTATCCGGTCGTTCGGGAAAATAGTAATCTTTCAGTTTATCGTAAAGAATTTCAAACAATTCGATTCGTTGGGCGTCAAAGGGCATTCCGGTTGCTCTTGCTTTGGCGGAATCGGAATGGAGAATTTTTGCATTATGCGTGTTCAACAAAGCAGAGATAATAGCGTTCAATCGGCTAAATTCTTCATTGAAATCTAATTGTGCGGCAATTACTCCGGCTTTGTCCCGAAATTTATTGATGCCTTCTTCACCCTCGCGAATGATCATTTTTTCCAACCTATCTTCAATATACTCCATGGGAAACGTTTTTGATTCGCCGCCCTTCTTTCTCGAACGCTGCATATTTTCCAAAATCCACCGTCCTTCCGATGAAGCATAAATACCGCCCAAATTCACATCCGATTCCAACGCAGGTTTTCCTTCCATGACATTGAGTGTAATACCTTTCAAATCAGTTATTTTTTTGGTATAGTTGCTTGTCAGGAAAAAATTACCGGTTTCGGTCGGTCGCAATTCCGATGCACTCCGATGACTGATTACGGCATTGGGAAATCGCCATTTAAGAATATCGAAAAGATGGCGTTGAATGATATGTTCTTCCGAATCCCGCCAATTAGCGGTATAAATGCGCGGAGCTATTTTTCTTATTTTTCCTTCCTTTTCTGCTTTCGTAATCTGATACGACAAACTTTTGTCAGAGGATGAAAAGATAATTTCCTGCCTGAAATCCGGGGTATCTGTCATTGGGATTTTTTCCATTATAAAACTTATTTAAGTGCAAAATTAGGATTTTTTTCCATTATAAGTCCTGTTTTTTGGAAAATTTTCCATTATAAATTTCATTTGACCTATCGTACGGCTCTCACTTCTTCTCATGAACAAAAACAATCCCCAAATAAACCCGCGGTCCCGTTACCCAATCGGACTGCTTTTCGGAAAGAGGAACTATCCAATCTATTTTGGTAATCAAATGTATTTTAAGGGATATGGCATATTCCATTCCAATAAAAGGGTCTATCAGCATGACGGGATATTTTCGGTAAATTGCATTGGTTTCTATGGAATGGGAAGGATTGTCTGTTACGGCGATGTTTTTTACACTGCCTCCGCCAATGGTTGTTCCGGCAAAAACCGTGAAGTGATTTATTTTCCATGGGCTGTCGAGCAATAAACCACCCCAACCCAATGTCATATAACTTTTGTTTTTGCCGTAATGCAGGGTAGAGGTATAGCCTTCCCCGCCTATGCGAAAATGTTTGTTGACATGAAACCGCAATAAACCTCCTATCCCAAGGGGACTTCCCTGCAATTGGACTGGCGCTTGGGAATTGTCTATATTCACTTTTCCATCGGAAAGATATCCGGTGTGAAACATCATCCCACCGGAATAGGTTTGCAGATTTATTTTTTTGTTGCTTGCATTTTGAGCGGTTGTCTGAAAGCAAATTATTATACTGCAAAGGAATAAAAACCATTTTTTGTGTAGCATTAATTTTCTTTTTTATTTATTACATCGCGCCAAGAATAACATCAGCATCAATATTCAGTTTTTTGTGCATCTTGCGTGCTACATGCAATGTTGGTTCCGATTTTCCGGTAAGGTATTCGCTTACTCTTGGAGCACTTATCCCAAGTATTTCTGCTAATATTTTTTGATTTAAATTCATTTCATACATGCGTGATTTAAGAACATCCGTTAAAACAGGTTTGCCTATAGGGAAATGTTCTTTTTCGTAAGCAACGACCAAATCGGTAAGAAAATCCAGTTCGATGTAATTCTTGTCGGTTGGAAGCGTATTGTCATCTACAATTTCCACAAGTTCGTCCACTCTTGCCATAATGGCTTCGTATTCTGCTTTATTGGCTATTAGTTTCATGATTCTATTATTTAAATTTTTGAACAATCTTTTATCTTATCATATTCCGAATGTGTACCGATAAAACGGATGTAAACAATTTTAGGACCAAACAGAATAATTGCTATTATCCGATAGGTATTACCCTTGATATTGAATACGTAACGCTTTCCTCCTACGCTATCTATGCTGTTGAATGACTGTTTTGCATCTGCAAAACAACTCCATTGGCTTTGTTCCGTTTTGATATACCATTCGTCCAATGCTAATTTTGCATCCGGATGTAAATCGGAATATTGAGTAATTGCTTTATGTGTTATAATTCTCATTTATTTTATTGTTATTGATGCAAAGGTAATATTTTGTTTTTGAAATTCAAAATAAAAAATACAAAAAACGTAATTTTCAATACCACTTAAAAAACCGCATCCCCACCAAAAAACAAACCACCCCAAACACCGAAAGCGCCATCGAAGGCGTAACAATCTCCACCCAGCCGGCGCCCTCGTTAAAAATACTCCGGATGCCGTCTGCCAATGCTGTCAAAGGCAAGAACTTGATAATCCGCACACTCCATTCGGGAAAATTGTGGTAACTGAAAAAAATGCCCGAAAGAATCATCATCGGCATCTGCACGGCATTGATCCAGCCGGTGCCGACTTCCGTCAAAGGCAAGAACTTGATAATCCGCACACTCCATTCGGGAAAATTGTGGTAACTGAAAAAAATGCCCGAAAGAATCATCATCGGCATCTGCACGGCATTGATCCAGCCGGTGCCGACTTCCGTTTTGGAGGTATGGCACGAAACCAGCACCGCCACTCCCGTAAACGCAATGTTGCCCGCCAGAAATAACACCAGCAATGCGCCGATATTCCCCTGTATCTGAATGCCGAACAGTAACCAGGCGAAAAAGAACAGAATCAGGGCTTCGACAAAATTCATCAGGATGCGGACGAACATCAGGGCAAACAGGAAGTAGGATTTTTTCATCGGCGTAGCCACCAGACGCCGCAAGAGTTTTTGCGACCGCCGCTCGATAAGCGTGTAACTGACACCCCAAAGAATGGAACTCATTATCCCAAAAGCCATTAAACCCGGCACCAGAAAGTCGATATACCGGACGCCTTTCAAAGTCAATGGCGCAACCGGTGCGGCAGAAGTGGTGCCGGAGGTTTCGGGCGACTGCACCAAAGCCGACAATTTCATATAGGCTAATTGTGCCTGCGAATTGTGCGGGTCGAAATGATATTGCATTTTTCCTGCCGAATCCGAAACGATGAGATCCGCTTCGCCCCGTTTCAATGCCACAATAGCCGATGACCAGTCGTTGCGTTCAAACTTAAATTCCGTATTGCCCAGAATTTCATCCTGCACTTTCCACAACCGCACTTCTTTTCCTTTTATCCATTCCGAATGGGCATACAGCGAAAGCAGTGAATCTAATTCCGTAGGCTGATTTTCCACCAGTATAACCGGAAATTTCGCTTCGGATTTTTGCGTAAAAGCCAAACCTAATCCAATGGAAATCAGCACCGGAAAAATAATTCCCCAAAACAAAACTTCCGGTTCGCGAATCGTTTCCAAAAACTGTGTCAGCGTCAGTTGATAGAGTTGTTTGTTTTTGAATGTTTTCATGGTCTTTCTTCCGGCGTATCGTTTAATGTTTTGCCTGTCAGTTGGATAAACAGTTCGTCCAAGTTGCGGGCATTTTCGTTCAGTAATTCCTCCAAGCGCCCTTCCCGCAGGATTTTCCCTTCGTCGATAATAATAATGCGGTCGCACAGCGATTCCGCCTCTTCCATATAATGCGTAGTCAGAATCAAGGTTGTTTCTCCTTTGTCTTTCAATGCTTTGAGTATCTTCCAGAGGTCAAGGCGCGAATGAGGATCCAAACCGGTAGTCGGCTCATCCAGAAAAAGAATTTGCGGATGATTCAGCAGCGCCACCGCCAATGCCAATCGTTGCCGCTGTCCGCCCGAAAGCGTTCCGGTCTGGGATTTGTGTTTGCTTTCCAATCCGGTGAGTTCGATGATTTCCTGCACCCGTTCTTCACTCAAACCAAAGAAAGAAGCAAACAGACGCAAAGTTTCGCGCACCGTCAACTTTTCGGGAAAACGGGTTTCCTGCAACGACAAACCGATGATTTTCCGAAGTTCTTTTTCGTGTTTTTGCCAGGTTTTTCCCTGAATACGAATTTCGCCGCTGTCGGGTTTCCGCAAGCCTTCCATCATTTCGACCAAAGTGGTTTTGCCCGCGCCATTGGGTCCCAGCAACGCCGCAAATTCGCCCGGGCGAATGGCCAACGACAGACCGCGCACCGCTTTTACGTCCTTGAAAGATTTATATACCTCGCTAACTTCTATCTGAAGCATAATTTTATTTTTTGCGTTGCAAAAGTAGTGAATTTGCCGTACATTTGTGCATGATTATTGATAAAATATCCATATTGAATTTCAAGAATATAGAGGAGGCGGAATTGACGTTTTCCCCCAAGATGAATTGCTTTTTCGGCAATAACGGGATGGGAAAAACCAATTTGCTGGATGCTTTGTATTATCTTTCGTTTACCAAAAATTATACCAATCTGAGCGATTTACAGTTGATTACACATGATCGGGATTTTGCTGTCTTACAAGGTTATTATACCGAAAATGAAGGATTTGAAGAAATTTATTGCGGTATCAAACGCAAACAGAAAAAGGTTTTTAAACGGAACAAAAAGGAATACGACCGGCTTTCGGAACACATTGGTTTGCTTCCCTTAGTGATGATTTCGCCGGCTGACAGCGAATTGATTCAGGGCGGAAGCGACGAACGGCGCAAGTTTGTAGATATGCTTATCTGCCAATATGATAAGGAATATATGCGGGCGCTGATTCATTACAATAAAGCCTTGCAACAACGGAATGCCTTGTTAAGAACCAATTTAATTCAAGAAAACGATCCGGAAGTTTTTGCGCTTTGGGAAGAACAAATGGTCCTTTCCGGTCAGATCATCCATGAAAAACGCAAAGCCTTGATTGAAATCTTTCTCCCACTGTTTCAAGAATATTACCGCATCATCAGCAATGAGGATGAAACAGTCAATCTAACCTACGAATCCCAACTGTCCCAATCGTCCCTAAAAGATTTACTCCAAGAAAAACGCCCCCGCGACCAACTCTTAGGCTACACTACCGCCGGCATCCACAAAGACGATTTTCATTTTCTGCTCGACGAATACCTGATACGCAAAATCGGCTCGCAGGGACAGAATAAAACCTATCTCATTGCGTTGAAATTGGCGCAGTTCAATTTATTAGTACAAAAAAACGCCTCTGTTCCGATTTTATTATTGGATGATTTATTCGATAAATTAGATGCCAAAAGGGTAGAGCAGATTATTCAATTGGTATCTCAACCCGCTTTCGGACAAATTTTTATCACGGATACCAACCGGAAATATTTAGATGAAATTCTGGCAAGTATGCAGCATAATTACAAGTTGTTTTACGTAAACAAAGGTCAAATCAATGAAACGGACAGCCTCGCAACCCATCGGTAAAATCTTAGAAGCTTTTTTTGAAGATAATCCTCAAATGGCGGATAAATTAGCCGAAACCCGGTTGATAAACTATTGGAACAATGGGATGAGTCCGGCTGTCAGCCGTTATACCGGCGATTTATATATCCGGAAACGGGTGCTTTATGTCCAATTAACATCGGCAGTCTTGAAAAATGAATTGATGATGCATCGCGAGCAGATGATTGAGAAACTCAATAAGGAAGTGGGGCGGCGGGTGATTGAGGGGATTGTGTTTCGGTAGGCAATCTCTTTTAATAACCAACCATTTCCCAAAAACTGCGAGGTGATAAAATTTGCGTGTTTTTGTAGTGCATAAAATTAAAATCTATACTATTGCCTGTTATCAGAAAATCGGCATTGCTTTCATCTGCTAATTCTAACAACTTGTTATCGCTTTTGTCTTTGATAATGTTTATACGAATTTTTGGCTCATAAAACCAAGCAATTTTAGCAAAACGACTTAATACAATTTCCGCATTACTCTCAAAATTAGTTATTCGGGCAAATTTTGGACGCGAAAGTACTTCGCGATATTCTTCCAACAATACTTCCGAAAGGCATAGTTGCACTTGTCCGTTAAGCACGTAGTCAAAAACGATGTAGTGCGGATAATTTTTTTGGATAAGCGCAGAAACGACAATGTTTGTATCTAAAATTACTTTCTGCATTGCCTTACAGCATTTACTTCTGCATTTATTTCGTCCATAGTCATAGACGAAAGACCGCTTTTTTCTGCCATTTCAACGCTGTAGCGCAAAGCCTGCCGAGCCATTTGACGTTCGATTAAGTCGGCTATCTCAGAAAAAAAGAAGTTATTTTTCGACAATCCAAAAGTTCTGTATTCCACATCCGACATCTGTACACTGATTGTTTTCATATTCTTTGAAATAATTTACAACAAATGTATGATTATTTTTTGAAATGACAAATTAACTTGTCCGAGTTTTTTTCTTACAATCTTTCAACAAACTCCTCCATAGCCTCCCAATCAATCCCCTGAACAGAAGTCGTTGTTTTGGCAATTTTCTTGATAATAGCCCGTTCCATGAAATTCATTTGCTCAAACAAAAACGCTCCACCCAAAAATCCGACGGCATCAGCCTTTTTTAGCATCGCCTCCGGAAAGGCATTTTTCAATTCTTTGTCCCGTTGTTCTTTATCCGGATGCATTCCACAAACAAACAAGCCGGTTTTCTTCTGAAGTAAAACGGATTCATTGGTTTTACAAAAAGTCTTCATCTTCCCGGACGCCTGTCCCATATAGATGGAAGCACCCAGAATCACCCGTTCAAATCCGCTGATATCCGGACAAGGATTTTTCTTCAACGAAAACAATTCTACTTCGTTGGTTTCCATTAACTTTTCGGCAATCGAATGGGCGACTTTTTCTGTTGTGCCGTATTTTGAGATGTAGATGATGGCTGTTTTCATATTTCTATTTCCATATTAAATTATTTTTTGCAAAGTTACATTTTTTATGCTGAAAATACGTTTAAAAATATGACTTTTAATCTTTCACATTTTTATACTTTATTTACATAAAATTAGGACTGAAAACTAATTTTGCTTATTTTTGTAGTTAAATTTTTAATAT
>Ga0082212_10013523_pt1 | contig 10203 bp, 11 predicted proteins | sample TergutNt197P3_FD_71548 | JGI IMG/M metagenome (GOLD analysis project Ga0082212, IMG submission 71548) | Neocapritermes taracua P3 segment gut microbial communities from Petit-Saut dam, French Guiana - Nt197 P3 | ecosystem: Host-associated > Arthropoda: Insects > Digestive system > Gut ...
AGCCCGCAACAGGCCGTAGTACGCGAATTCGCGGAGGAAACCGCCTTTGATGTGCGCATCGTGAGCGAGCTCGGCATCATCCGCCATGCCTACACCAAGTACCGCGTCACCCTGCACTGCTTTGAGCTTGTGCTCGATGCCCCCGCAAACGTAGAAGCGATCCTCCCCACGCCGCCGAAGCTCACCGCTGCCACCGACTGGCGCTGGCTGACGCCGGAGGAACTCAAAAAGCTCGCCATGCCGGCCGCGCACCGCAAGCTGGCGGACAGGCTGTTCGGGTAGCGACAAAAAAATCCGCGTACCCGACAAGAAAAATGGGCTCGAGTGTCGGTGAAAACACGTTGCCAAGCAGGGCATTCGCTGCTATTTCTTGCGTGCAGGAGTCCGTAATGACCACCACAACCTTTGATACCCTCGGATACTTTGAAAAGCTCAAAGCTGCCGGAGTGCCGGAAGCGCAGGCAAAAGCCCAGATCGAAGTGATCCGCGACGTTGTTGACAATAAGCTGGCGACCAAGCAGGACCTCAGGGAACTGGAATACCGGCTCGAATACCGGCTGACGATCCGCTTCGGTTCGATGATAGCCGCCGCCGTTGCAATCCTTGCGGCCCTGATGGCCATTCTGCGCTGAAGCGCGCTCCATCCGCCTCACTTCAACACCTCATGCAGGACGAAGCGCACACACCCGATCCCCAGGCCGAGGCGACTTCCGCAGCCGCCAAGGCGCAAAAACTGGCCGCGCGCTTTTCCGAGCGCCAGGGCAAGGACATGGTCTTCTACCTGTCCATGGCCATTATTTTCGTCGAGCTGCTGATTACGCTGGTGGCCTTATGCTACGGCATCGTCACGGCCAGGCCGCCTGCGGGCGGCGGCGTTCCGCAATTCAATTTCCCCTGGGTGACGTACTTTATCGCCCTGGCTGTCGCTCCGGCGGCGCTGCTGCTCATGGTGCACCTGACTGGCGTTGGCTTGTTCCGTTCCCTGCGCGGGCACGAAGACGACATGGCCTGGCAGGAAAAGCTGCCCGACCGCATCCGCCGCTTCTATGCCCTTATCCAGGGCGCGCCTGTCGTGGTGCTGCTGCTGGGCGTCATCCTCCTCGGCGCGCTGCTCTTTTTCGTGGACGGCGCGCTGGGCATCCTGATGCGCATGGCCCAAACCATCGAGCAGTACCTGCCCTGGATTATCGGCGGCATAGCGATCATTGCCTGCGTGGGCGTCACGGCCAGGCACTGGTTCGGCTACCGCAGCAGGCGGATCGCCGAGGAATACGCCTTCCGCCGCGAAGTGCTGGAAAAAACCGGGGTCATCATCGTGGACAAGGGCAGCATGCCCCTGCCGCCGGGAGACGACCGCCAATACGCCCTGCCTGCGGCGGAGGAAGAAGCCCCGGACCTCCAGGTGGTGGACATTACGCCGCCCGCTGATGAAGAAACACAACCGAAGCCCCCAGAAAACACGCACTGATGGAAGTATTTCCAGGAGTGCCTCAGTTTGCCGTCAGATTGCCCTGTTGACACAGTCCTGCCGGACAGCTACCATCCCCAGACCGTCTAACCGTATTTTACGCTTAAGGAGACCGTATGAAAAAGTGCATTCTCAGCGCCTGCGCCTTGTGTATCCTTGCCCTGGCCCTGCCCGCGCTGGCAGCGCAGCCCGAAGCGCCCGCCGACGGCTTGAAAATGGCAAAAACCAAGCAGCCGGTGACCTTCAACCACAGTACCCACAAGAAAGACATGAAATGCGGCGATTGCCACCACCTGGTAGACGGCAAGGAAGATTACGGCAAATGCAGCAACGCGGGCTGCCACGACAGCATGGACCGCAAAGACAAGAGCGTCAAAGGCTATTATCACGTCATGCACACCAAGGCGGGCACGAAATTCGTCACCTGCGCATCCTGTCACGCGCAGGCGGCCGAAAAATTCCCGGACAGAAAGAAAGAACTGACCGCCTGCAAGCAGTCCAAGTGCCACCCGTAGGCGCAAAGCTGCATATCCGCCCCTGTGACGCCCTCCGCGCCTCGTGGGCGGCGCGCGCCGCGAAGAGTGAACAGGCCGGACGGTCCGTTTTGAGGCCGTCCGGCTTGCCGACGCAGTCATGCATACATCAACCCCGGGCTGATGCATGTGCGCCAGAACTGGCGGCATGTCTCCAACCAGAGGAATGCCATGAGCGCGAAAACACACGCAGTCCCTGATGCCGCTGAGGATATCATCGATCTTACGGATATTATTGCGCACGGAACTCCTCCCGCGCCCGAGGCTGCTCCCGCGTCCGGGACTCCTCCTGCAAAGGCTCCCCACGCCTCCACTGACGAACACCTGCACGATTTGAAGAGCACAGACGCGGGAGGGGGCGATCATGATCTGGACGCCCTGCTGGCCGAAATCGGCGCTGCCCCGCAGGAGGCTCACGACAGCGCGAACGAGCCCCCCGTCAATCCGAATGAAACCCTGGACATGCCGGACATGCAGGAAGTGGAAAACCTGCTCGGCGGGCTCAAGCTCCCCGCCCAGCCGCCCGCCCCGCCTCCTGCCCAGGCCGCGCCCGCAGCATCGGCGGATGATCTCGACGCCCTGCTTGAAAGCGTGGCGCCCGCTCCCGCAGCGCCCGCCGCTTCCACAGACGCGGATGATCTCGATGCCCTGCTCGAAAGCGTCACGCCCACCCCCGCCGCAGCCGCACCGCCTGCCGCTCCGGCGGGTGATCTCGACGCCCTGCTCGAAGCCGCCAGGGCCGCTCCCGCAGCGCCTGCCGCGCCCGCGCCTGCCGCTCCGGCGGATGATCTCGATGCCCTGCTCGAAAGCGTCGCGCCCACCCCCGCCGCAGCCGCACCGCCTGCAACACCGGCGGATGATCTCGACGTCCTGCTCGCATCTGCCAGGGCCGCTCCCGCAGCGCCCGCCGCTCCAGCGGATGATCTTGATGCCCTGCTTGACAGCGTTGCAACGCCCCCGCCCGCTGCCAAGCCCGCGCCTGCCGCTCCGGCGGAAGATCTCAACGCCCTGCTCGAATCTGCCAGGGCCGCCCCCGCCGCATCCGCGCCACCAGCTACGTCGGCGGCAGATCTCGATGCCCTGCTCGAAAACGCAGCGGCCGCCAAGCCTGCCGCCCCTGCAACGCCCCCGCCCGCTGCCAAGCCCGCGCCGGCTGCTCCCGCCGCTCCCGCAGCGCCGCCTCCAGGACAGGCCGCCACGGATACGAAGAAAAGTATGCGCAACGTGGCCGCAACCGACGCGCCGCCGCTTCCCAGCCAATGGGACAGCCTGCTGGGCAGCCCGCCTGAAGAGGACCCGGCCGCAGACGCGCCCGGCGCTGTTTCCACGGAACTGCTGGAACGGCTGGAACACATGGAAAAACGCCTCGAGCGGCTTGAAGCGCTGCTGAACACCTTGGAAAACAACAGCAAGGAAGAAATGGACCGCGCGGCAGCCGCCGCCGCAGCGCGCATCCTCCGCGAAGAACTGGCCACGCTTTTTGCGGCGGGATCGGAATAATCCGCCGCAACGCGGATTGGTATGTGATGATGCATACATGACTTCAAAAATGAGAGGGGGCCGGCCGTTTCCTTTCTTTTTGCCCGTCCGGCTTTGACCGTTGTTGGCCAAGGCCATTCCCCACGGACGGGTTTTTTGTCGGCCTTGCTGTCGAGCCGGGAGCACGCAGCTGGGAGTACGCTTGGATAAGACGCAAAAAGAAGCCCTGCAGGTCGCCAAGGAAATGCTGGCAAAGTTTATCGAGACGCGCACCGTGTCGCCGAATACCTTCGCGGACGTCTTTCCCGCCGTGTACAAGGTGGTGTACGACACCCTGCGCGCAGTTCCCCCTGGCGGCGCGAAACAGGAAGACGAGTGACGCATCCCCCCGGCGACCCGCAGGCGCACGGACGCGCCGTGGCCTCCATGTTCGGCCGCATTGTTCCCTGCTACGATCTTCTGAACCGGGTGCTCAGCCTCGGCTGTGACCGTCTCTGGCGCGCGCGCCTGGCCGAAGCCGCGCGGCCCGGTCCCACGGGCCGCATTCTCGACCTGGCGACCGGCACCTTTGATGTCGCCCTTGCCCTGTGCGCCCGCTATCCCGGCATCCTCGTTCCGGCTGTGGACTTTTGCCTGCCGATGTTGCACAAAGGGCAGAGCAAACTGCGGGGACAGACGCGCATCCTGCCCATCGCGGGCGACGCCGCCTGTCTGCCCCTGCCCGACGCGAGCGTGGACAGCATCACCATGGCCTTCGGCATCCGCAACATTCCGGCGCGCCATACCGCCTTTGCGGAAATGCTGCGGGTGCTCGCGCCCGGCGGACTGGCCTGCATTTTGGAGTTTGGTTCCGGCAGGGAGCGCATCTGGGGAGGGGTATACAACTGCTACCTCAACCGCCTGCTGCCCTGCCTGGGAAAACTGGTTTCCGGCGATGACGGCGCATACGCGTACCTCGTCCGCACCATCCGCGAGTTTCCGGATGCCGCGGCCCTGGAACGGGAACTCCAGGGCGCCGGTTTTACCCGCACCCGCTTTGAACGCATTTTTTCAGGCATCGTATGCTTACATGTGGCTGAAAAAGCAAGATAACTTCCAGACCAGGGAGGAAAGCATGCCCGCACGAATGTTTGCACCACCGTCCATGCGCAAGGCGCTCCCCATACTGCTGCTGTCGGCGGCGTGCGCCCTGTGCGCCTGTACGGGCACGCGCAATGCTTCCGCGCCCGTGCCCGCCGACCCGGACAGGGAACACTCGCAGGGCGAGCCCCTGCAAAGCGCGCCAAGCATTGAGGAACAGCGGATAGGCGAACCCGCGCACAGCCGGACGCAGACAACGCGCGCGCAACAGCCCGCGTCAGCCGCCCCTGCAACGCCCGCCGCCGCTCCACGGGCGCGCACGGCGCCCGCGCAGGCCGACTCCGGCTATATCATTCTCCAGCCCGGCGAAACCCTCGGCTATATCAGCGCCCTGTACTCGGTCTCCGAAAAAAACCTCATGGACTGGAACGGGCTGAATTCCGCGCAGGATATCCGCGTCGGGCAGCGCCTGGCCATCCGCCCCCCCGGCAACGCGCCTAGGACGGAACGCGCAACGCCGCCCGCCGCACGGGAGCGCGCGGAACCTCCTCAGCCGCCGGCGACCGGCACAGCGCCCGCAACACCCGACGCGCCGGATGCCGAGGGCATGATCACGGTGCAATCCGGCCAGACGCTTTCCAACATTGCCGCCAAATACAAGGTCCGTACAGCGGATTTGCGGAAGTGGAACAAGCTGAAAAACGATCGCCTCAAGGCCGGGCAGAAACTGCGCGTCACGGATCCCGCGCGCGTCCATACCGTCAAGGCGGGCGAAAGCCTGGGCCGCATTGCCGCCAAGTACAAGGTCAGCGTTGACGCCCTCATGCGGAAGAACAAGCTCGCCAACGCCGATGTGCTGCCCGTGGGCAAAGAACTGATCATTCCCTAGACCCTCCAACCTCCGAGCCTGGCTGTGATCACACTGGACGAACTTACCGGACGCAAGCGTCCCCTGGCTGTCGTGGGCCTCGGTTACGTGGGGCTGCCCCTGGCCGTGGCCTTTGCCGGGCATTGCGACGTTATCGGCTTTGACATCCATGCCGCGCGGATTGAAGAACTGCGCCAGGGACGCGACCACACCCGCGAGGTGGCGGCCGCCGCCCTGCAAGCGGCGAAGATCCGCTATACCAATGACCCTGCGGCGCTTGCCGAAGCCGGGGTCATCATCGTCGCCGTGCCCACGCCCATTGACCCGCACCGCAACCCGGATCTGCGCCCCGTGCTCGGCGCAAGCGCTGCGGTGGGCCGCCATATGTCCAGGGGCTGCATGGTGGTGTTCGAATCCACGGTCTATCCGGGCCTGACGGAAGATGTCTGCCTGCCGATCCTGGAGCGGGAATCCGGTCTGAAGCTCGGGCGGGACTTTGCCCTGGGCTATTCGCCCGAGCGCATCAATCCCGGCGACAAGACGCATACCCTCTCCACCATCGTCAAGGTTACGGCCGCTTCCGACGCGGCCGGCGCCGATCTGCTGGCCGGACTGTACGGGCTGGTGGTCAAGGCGGGCATCCACAAGGCCCCCGGCATCCGCGTGGCCGAGGCGGCCAAGGTCATCGAAAACACCCAGCGGGACCTGAACATCGCCCTGATGAACGAATTCGCCATCATCTTCCAGCGCATGGGCATTGATACCCTGGACGTGCTGGAGGCGGCGGGCACCAAGTGGAACTTCCTGCCCTTCCGGCCCGGCCTTGTCGGCGGGCACTGCATCGGCGTCGATCCGTATTACCTCACCTTCAAAGCCGAAGAACTCGGCTATCATCCGCAGGTCATCCTGGCGGGCAGGCGCATCAACGACGGCATGGGCAAGTACCTGGCGGAAACGACGGTCAAACAGCTCATCCGCATGGGCGTGCGCGTCGGATCGGCCAGGGTGGGCATTTTGGGCTTCACCTTCAAGGAAGATGTGCCGGATTTGCGCAACACCCGCGTCATTGACCTGGTGCGCGAGTTGGAGGAATACGGCGTCAGCGTCGTGGCGCACGACCCCGAGGCCGCGCCCGAAGAGGCGCTCGGCGAATACGGGCAAACACTCTCCCCCCTGGAGGAGATGCGCGACCTGGACGCGCTCATCCTGGCCGTGCCCCACAAGGCATACCGCGCCCTGACCCCGGCCTGGCTGCGCGCCCGTTTTGCCAGGCCGGAACGCGCCCTGCTCATGGACGTCAAGGGCTTCTTCGATCGCAAGGCTATGACGGACGCGGGCATCAGCCTCTGGCGGATGTAGGGCCGTGTGTTTGTCTTCCTTGACATCCAGCGAAAAGACATTATCATATATCAAAATATGACTACAGGCATATAATAATGTCCAAATCAAGCCTGGCAATAGCTGCCCTGCCGTCGGACGCCGTCGCCGCGCTTTCGCATTTGGGCCGGCGACTTCAGCTTGCTCGCAAAAGGCGCGACTGGTCTCTGAAGGAATTGGCCGGCATGGCGCGGCTTTCCGCGCAGACGGCCGCAAAAATTGAACGCGGAGAACCTGGCGTATCCTTACGTTTTGTCATTGCAGTCATGCTGTCCATGGGTATCGGCCTGGACGTCGAAGAACTCGTCCGAACGGAAGATTACAGCGATGATGCCGGCGAACAACGAAGAGATTTGGAAATCCTGCTTGCAGCTCGTCAGTTTGCGGAGCGTCCCCCAATACTTTTGCAACGCCTCGGCGCCAGGCTTCGGGCTGAACGCAAAGCGCGCAGCATCACCCTCAACCATATGGCAAACTGCATGTACGCATCACCGGTAACGGTGAGACAACTGGAAAGGGGTTCCCCATCGGTTTCGTTGGGTATTGCAGCCGCGGCGCTGGTTTGCCTGCGCCATGCGGAGGATATTCACAAGGTGGCGACGCCGGAAAAAGACAGGATTGGCATGAGCCTGGATTCTCTCAAACAGTCCCAGCGCAAACTCGTTCGGCGTAAAATTCTGCGTTGAACGGAGTGCAGCGGCATCCGCATGATCACTATTTTTATCTACCTGCCCGGTCAAGTCGAAGCAATGCCGGCCGGCCAATATCAATACGACGCGCAAAACCGGGTCGGCCATTTTACCTATTTTCCGGAGTATCTGGAAGCATCAGGCGCAGTGCCGGTTGACGCCATAACGCTGCCGCTCGGCGCAACGCGTCAGTCAGCCATCTTCAATGACGGGCTGCATGGCGCTTTTCGCGATTCCGTGCCTGATTTGTGGGGACGTCTGGTGCTTGAGAAATTTCACGGTCTCCCGGTCAACGCCGTGGACCCTGAAAGGCTGCTTTTACTCAGCGATGCTTCCAGAGCAGGCAATTTGGACTTCCGCGAATCACGGTCACAGGGTGAAAAAGCCTTTGGTCCGCCGGCCGTCGAAGATTTTGATGATCTGCTTGAAGCTGCCGCCATGATTGAAAACAACGCAAAGCTGACCCCACATATGCGTATGATCATGGGGCACAGGGTCAGCAACTTCAGCATGGGCGGCGCACGCCCCAAATGCCTTATCGAAAGCGACGACGGGCTCTGGCTTGCAAAATTGCCTTCAACGCGCGACACATGGAACAACGCGCGCGTTGAACTGGCGACCATGCGCCTTGCGGAGTCCTGCGGCATCCGCGTCCCAAGGATGCGTCTTGCGCAGGCCGGCCGCAGCGATATCCTTTTGCTCAAGCGCTTCGACCGCGAAAAGATCGCTACAGGCTATACGCGCCTGGGATATCTCAGCGCCTTGTCAGTGATGGGACTTGATGAAAACGAATGGAACCGTCACAGCTACCTGGCATTTGCCGACAGCTTGCGCGCTTTTTTTCCGCATAGCTGGACGAAGGACAAGGGCGCGGAACTGTTCCGCCGCATCCTGTTGAACGTTTTCACACGCAATACCGACGATCATGCCCGCAATCACGGCATTCTGCTGTGCGGCGCACGCATGGAACTTGCGCCGGCCTTTGATGTCACGCCGACCATGGCAAGCCCCGGCATCAGCACGGAGTTCCATCTCGCCATGGCGCCAGGCCGCCTCGGCCGGGTCGCCAGTATTGAAAATGTGCTGTCCGGCGCGGCGCATTTCGGTTTGCATGACGAACAGGCTGCCGCCATCGTGCATGACGTGGGTGAACGCGTAGGGCTCTGGAGAAAGTATTTCGAAGAAGCCGGCGTCAGCGAGGAAGACACGGAAAAATTCGGCACAACCTTTGAATCTCCGCAGCGGGAAGAAGCCTTACGCATGGCAAGTGATTGCCGCACGCCCACAGCGCTTTGACCATCCGCTGCACGACGGTGTTCACATGGATTTTCAGGCTTCCAGCGCAAAAAGCGCGGAGAACACCGGGCTTGTCCCTCGGTAGCCCACCACGCAGTGCTGCCCCTCTTCCCAGGTATATTTCAGGATCACTTCGTCATCCAAAAACGCCTCGCTGTGGAAGCTCATGCTGAGATCGCGCATTGCCCCCCTGTGGCCCTGGGCGTACAGGGCGTCGTAGCTGAGGCGCAGGTATTCGGTATTGTTCACGTGCCCGTTGGCGTCCAGCGCGCTTATGGGAATGCGGATCCGGGCCAGCTCCCGCCCGCCGCCTTCCGCTTTGTGCCGGGGCAGCTTGTCGCCCAGCAGGCGCTGCGGCCGCAGGTGCCGGCCCATGTCCATGTCGCCCAAATCCTGCGGCTTGCGGCTGTGCGCGTCCAGCACCATCCAGTCGGAACTGCCGAGCAGGCACACGCCCTCGCTGTCCGTCATGCGGAATTCACGGCCGGCGCGCACGCGGCCTGCGCCGCTCGGCCAGGTTTCCAGCTCCAGTTGCATGCCGTAACGCGGCTGCCGGGCTATGGCAAGCCGGAAAAGCACCAGGGCCCAAATCCGGTTGCGCTCCTTGAGCCGCTCAAAGCCGAAGCCGAGAACATCCGCATGGTCGGAGGCGATATCCTGGCAGAGATGCGCCAGCACATGCGGCAAGATCAGGCCGTTTGGCGAACAGTGGTAGGCTTTGACATGCAGGGGCGCGATCATGGATGTCCTATACCCGCAGGCGCTTCGAAGAGCAAGGATGCCGCGATTCGGCACTTGACGAAAGCCTCCAAGCGCGCCACAAGGAGAGGGACGCTACGTTCCAAAAAAGGAGCCTCCATGAACAGCAAGATCCAATTCGACCCGACGAGCCTCCTCAGGCAGGGCAAGACAAAAAACGTCTACCAGGGCCCCGGCGGCAACCTCGTGCTGGAGTTCACCGACCGCGTGACCGGCAACGCCGCGAGCGGCGAGATTGATCCGGGCGGCAACGACAGGCTGGGCGAACGGCAAGGCAAAAGCGAGCTGGCCTACAAAACGGCGCTGCATTACTTCCGCCTGCTGCAACGGCACAACCTGCCCACCCACCTCCTTGAGGCCTGCGACGAGCGCAGGCTGTTCCTGGTCCGTCCCTCGCGCCTGTTCGGCAACGGCCTGGAATGGATATACCGGGGCGTGGCCTCCGGATCCTTTGTGCGCCGCTACGGCATGTACGTTCAGGAAGGCGCGCCCATCCTGCCTTACATGGAAGCCAGCCTCAAGGACGACGACAGGGGCGATCCCTTCGTGACGCCGCAGGCCCTGCAAGTGCTCGGCATTATGCCCCAGCAGGCCTATGACGCCTGCGTGCAGCTCTGTTCCAATGTCTTCGCCCTGGTGGCCGCCGACATGCTC
>Ga0082212_10013524_pt1 | contig 10202 bp, 2 predicted proteins | sample TergutNt197P3_FD_71548 | JGI IMG/M metagenome (GOLD analysis project Ga0082212, IMG submission 71548) | Neocapritermes taracua P3 segment gut microbial communities from Petit-Saut dam, French Guiana - Nt197 P3 | ecosystem: Host-associated > Arthropoda: Insects > Digestive system > Gut ...
ACGCTCTGCCCCTGCGGGATATCCCGCGCAAGCCGCGCGTGGGCATAGTGGGGGAGATACTGGTAAAATATCATCCAGCGGCCAACAACGACGCGGTAAGGCTGGTGGAAGCCGAGGGCGGCGAGGCCGTGGTGCCGGATCTTCTGGGCTTTTTGGAGTATTGCTGCTACAATGCTATTACCAAGCATACCATGCTGGCCGGTAAGCTACGCTCCGCCCTGATATGCCAGATAAGCATTTTAGCTCTGGAATGGTTGCGCCGCCCCTTAAGATTGCATATGATAAAGGAAAAATTTGGCCGCCCGGAAAGCATATATCATATAGCGGCCAAGGCAAGGGATGTGGTATCCCTGGGCAATATGTGCGGCGAGGGCTGGTTTTTAACCGGCGAGATGCTGGAGCTTATAACCGAGGGCGTAAGCAACATCATCTGTATGCAGCCCTTTGCCTGCCTGCCCAACCATGTTACGGGCAAGGGCGTTATGCGCGGCCTTATGAAGATATATCCGCGGGCAAATATAGTGGCCGTGGATTACGACCCCGGTTCCAGCCAGGTAAACCAGCTTAACCGCATACGCCTGATGATGACTATAGCCCACGAGGCGGAACATGATCTTCTGCTGGCGGAGGCCAGGGCCAAAGAGGAACAGTTAAAGCGCCCCCTGCGGGAGGCCTGGTCGGCCAGGGGCCGCAAGTTGGATTAAAGACATTCAGTGCGAAAATCAGAAATTCGGAAATTGCAGGGAGGTTTTATGCTTAAAAAATTGCTATCATATTTTAATGGCTTTGGTAAATACCTTATTTTAGGGCCTTTATGCGTACTGATAGATGTAGCGGCAGAGCTTTCCATACCTCTTTTGATGTCGCGCATAGTGGATGTAGGCATAGCCAACCTGGATACGGGATATATAGCCCGCATGGGCCTGGCTATGGTGGCGCTGGCCCTTATAGCCATCTGCGCGGGCAGTGCCAACATGGTTTGTTCGGCCAAAGCGGCCCAGGGCGCGGCTGCCGGGCTGCGGGCGGATATGTTTGGCCGCATACAAGGCTTTTCCTTTGCCAACATAGATCACTTCAGCACCGCCTCGCTGGTCACGCGCATGACCAACGACGTAAACCAGTTGCAGACCACGGCTATTATGAGCCTGCGCATACTTATACGCGCCCCTTTGATGATCATCTGCGCGCTGGCGGTGGCCGTAAGCATTAACGCCCGCTTGGCCGGCATACTGCTGGTGGTGGCGCCGCTGCTAATAATCACGGTTCTGCTGGTTATGGGCCCGGCCCAGCGGCGTTTTTCCCTTATGCAAAAAAGGCTGGACGGCGTCAACGCCGATGTGCAGGAAGATCTTATAGGCATACGCGTGGTAAAATCCTTTGTGCGGGAAGATCACGAACGGCAAAAATTCGCCGAAGTGAATGACGCTTACCTGGAAGCGGGGCTTTCCGCCATGCGCTTGATGATGCTGGTAATGCCGGTGATGATGCTGCTGATGAACGGCAGCGTGGTAGCTGCTATCTGGTTTGGCGGCGGCATGGTGGGCCGGGGCGTTTTGGGGGCCGGGCTGTTGATGAGTTTTATAAGCTATATTGCCCAGATCTTGATGAGCCTTATGATGTTCGCCATGGTGCTGATGATGGCCGGAAGGGCCCGGGCCAGCGGCCGCCGGGTGGTGGAGGTGCTTTCCGCAGAGCCCACCGTAAAGGATAGCCCTGCTGCCGCCCGGCCAAAAAGACCGGATGGCAGCGTGGAATTTTGCGGCGTCTGCTTTAAGTACCGGGAGGATCAGGCGGAAAACGTGCTGCACGACATAAGCTTTACGGCCGAACCGGGGCAGATGGTGGCGCTGGTCGGCGGCACAGGCAGCGGCAAAAGCTCCCTGGTACAACTTTTGCCGCGTCTTTACGACGTAAGCGCGGGCGCGGTAAAGGTGGGCGGTTACGACGTGCGGGAATGGCCTATTAAGGAACTGCGCCGCCATGTTGCAATGGTGCTGCAGACCAGCCGCCTTTTTTCCGGCAGCATACGGCAAAACCTGCTGTGGGGCGATATAGAAGCCACGGAGGAGCAACTGCGCGGGGCGGCCCGTATAGCCCAGGCGGAGGAATTTATACTTTCTCTGCCGGACGGCTACGATACGGAGCTGGGCCAGGGCGGGGTGAACCTTTCCGGCGGGCAGCAGCAACGCTTGTGTATAGCCCGCGCACTGCTTAAAAAACCTTCCGTGCTTATATTGGACGACTCCACCTCCGCCGTGGACAGCGACACCGAGGCCAGGCTGCGCCGGGCCTTTTATAAGGAATTGCCCGGCGTAACGGTGATTATGATAGCCCAGCGCATCTCCTCTGTGGCAGCGGCGGATAAGATACTGGTGTTGCAGGACGGATATCTGACGGGCTGCGGCACGCACGAGGCCCTGATGAAGGATAACGGGGTTTACCGCGAGATATATTACTCCCAGCGGGAAATGGAGGATTGACGTATGAGCGAACCGGAAAGAACAAGTAAGGCGCAAGCGGGCTCCACCCCCGACCTGCGCCCCAGGGGGAACCGAGGCATGGGCGGGCCGGGCGGCCCCATACGCGGCTTTGGCAAACCCAAGGATGCCCGGCGTACTTTAGGCCGGCTGGCCCGCTATTTAAAGCCCCATACCTGGCGCATAGCCGTTGCACTGTTGCTGGTCTTTATCGGCAGCGGCGCTTCTTTGGCGACCTCCTATTTTCTTAAACCGCTTATCAACGACTACATACTGCCGGGAGATTTTTCCGGCCTGGCCCGTGCTTTAGCGCTTCTGGCAGTTATCATGCTGGCAGGTTCGGCCGCCACCTATGCCCAGGGCCGTCTTACCATACGTGTGGCCCAGGGCACGGCTCACGCCATCCGCCGCGACCTCTTTGCCGCTATGCAGGCCCTGCCCCTTTCTTATTTCGACAGCCACAGTCACGGCGAACTGATGAGCCGCTACACCAACGATGTTGATAATATACAGTTTGCGCTGGAGCAAGGCTTTATTTCGCTGCTTTCCGGCGTGCTGATGTTTTTAGGCGCGGTCGCTATAATGCTGGTATTGAGTCCTCTGCTATTTGTGGCTATGGGCCTGGTATTGGCATTTATGATATTTTTGAGCATATTCATAGGCAAGCGCACCCGCCGCTATTTTAAGGAACAGCAGGATAACCTGGGCGCTATGAACGGCTATATAGAGGAGATGATAGAGGGGTTGCGGGAGGTAAAGATATTCAACCGGGAACATTCGGCCGGGGAGGATTTTGCCGCCTTCAATCAAAAGTACCGCGCTTCCGCCACCTCCGCGGCCATCTTCGGCGGTATAATAATGCCCCTGATGAATAACCTGAACAATGTGGCCTATGCTCTTACCGCGGTGTTCGGCGGCCTGCTTACCGTGGCCGGACGCTTCGATATAGGCTCCCTGGCCGCCTATTTGCAGGCCACGCGTCTGGTGGGCCAGCCCATAACGCAAATAAGCTCGCAGATAAATAATATCTTCGCCGCCCTGGCCGGGGCGGAGCGCGTGTTCGAGCTTATGGAAGAGCAAGCGGAGCCGGACGAAGGCCGGGTAACGCTGGCGCGCCTGGATAAGCCCCTTATAATAGAAGGCCAGCGTATAGATTGGGCCTGGCAGGATGACAAAAAGAGTATCCCTTTGCGGGGGGATGTACGCCTAACGGGGGTGGATTTTGCTTACGACCCACGCAAGCCGGTGCTTAAGCAGGTCTCGCTCTACGCAAAACCGGGACAAAAGATAGCCTTTGTTGGTTCCACCGGGGCCGGCAAGACCACCATAGCAAATCTGCTTAGCCGCTTTTACGATGTGGACGCGGGCTGCATAACCTACGACGGCATAGATGTGCGGCGCATAAAAAAGGCCGACCTGCGCCGTGCCTTGGGGGCGGTATTGCAGGATACACATTTGTTTTCCGGCACGGTGCTGGAAAACATCCGCTATGGCCGTTTGGAGGCAACGGATGAGGAATGTTTTGCGGCAGCCCGCGCTGTTTCAGCGGATGGTTTCATCCGCCGCCTGCCCTTGGGCTACCATACCGCCATCACCGGGGACGGGGCCAACCTTTCCCGGGGGCAGCGGCAGTTGCTGGCCTTAGCCCGCGCTTATGTGGCCGACCCGCCGGTAATGCTGCTGGACGAAGCCACCAGCAGCATAGATACGCGCACAGAGCTATTGATAGAGCAGGGTATGGATAAGCTTATGGAGCATCGCACGGTATTTGTGATAGCCCACCGCCTTTCCACCATCCGCAATGCCAGGGCCATCATTGTGTTGGAGGGCGGGGAGATAATAGAGCGCGGCGGGCACGAGGAACTGCTGGCGCAAAAGGGAAGATATTACAAGCTGCATACCGGCCAACAACAGCTGAGCTAGGCCCAAAATCTCTGATTTTGCGGCATAGCTACGTGCAGTAGCTTAGATTTTGCCGCAACCGAAAAATTGTCAATAAAACAGGTGGCCGACCGGCCGCCTGTTTTATTGACAATACCCAAATCTTAAGAAAATCTTAATTTTGCCGTAAGTTGCAAAAAATTTTTAATTTGTAGCCTAAAATGTGACCAAAAGGAGATACAATTATAGTCATAAGGTAAAATAATTACCTTTTTTTAAAAAATTTTCTACCATTTCTTCAGTTTTAACCTTTGCTGTTTTGCATTATTACATTGTTAATACTTTAAAATCGAAAAAAATCTACTTACATAGGCGAAAAAACGAAGTTTTCGTGCATAATCAAAAAATTTTTTAAAATATTTTTAAAAAAATTTAAAATTACCCCCAAAAAAACAAAATCCCATTCGAACTATAAGAACAGAAACAACTTTTTGCGTTTTGCAACAGAAATTTTTTATCAACGATGCATTAATAAAATTATGGAATGAGGTGGTTAAAAAAACAGACGGAGCAGAACGGGGAACCGCAACCCCAAAAAAAGTGGCGCTTGCTGGTTTTTGCCTGTGGCAAAACTTCAGCTATTGCACTTAGGTAAAACTTAAATTTTACCTTTGGCCGTTTGACCACGTTGAGCGTTATCAACGCGGCTGAAAAAGGGGAACCCCAACCCCAGAACAAAAGAGGCAACTCGATAACTACAAAAAATATACTAAAAAGGAGTTGCTCTAAAAATGAAAAGAACAAAAAAAGTATTGGCCATTCTTCTGTCTTTAGCCCTGGTACTCTCTACTATGCCCATAACAAATGTTTTTGCGGCCCCGGTTGACCCTGTTACAGAAGCGCGGTATCCGGATGAAGGCAATGTTGACCCCATACCGGATATTTACGGCATTACAAGCGATGGGGAAGAAACAGAAAACCCGGACGAGCTTGCGGAAGGGCAAGTCTTTGTAAATAAGAATGTTGTTGATAACGAGGACGGCACCTTCGAAGTAACGCTTTATGTGTGGGGCGCGGAATACGAAGACCCGGAAGATGAAGAAGAGATGTTGCTTCCGCTGGATCCCGAAAGCCCGGAAGTGACTGTAACCGACATCATCGGCGAGGGCTTCGAGCTTGTCGGTACCGCCGATTATGATACCGGCGATTTTGACGAGACCGACGGCGTTATTACATGGGTAGTTGATCAGGAAGATATCGTGGGCGATATTCAATCCTGCACCTTTACCGTTTCCCTTAAGGAAGGCTGGGTTACCGATACCTGGTATTACACCAACGAAGGCGCTTCCGCCGCATTCAAGCCCATGAAGGGCAATCCTTATTATTGGACTTTTGAAGAAGTAGATGAACCATCCATGCTTATCGATGGGGTTAACTGGAACAACGGCAACGGTACTGTTCATGGGATCAACACTATTAGGGTTACAGATTATGACCTGGGGTTTGTAATGCATAAATCGTCGCCATCCAACGACAATTTTGCGGTCACAAAGGGTGGAGTATCAGCCGGTAATTTCACTTTTGACGGAAATCGCACAGTTGGCAATTATAAAGCCAACTTTGATGATGCTGGTGTGCTTATAATACCGGAAGCCTCCTACACTGCGGTGAATGGAACATGGTTCGTCTTATGGGATAAAGGTGGCGGAAACGATAAAACGTATTACGTCTGCTTTATGGGCTTGGAAGAACCAGGCGTTCTTTCCATATACGATATAAACCCCGGTAATAACGGCGGTAATAACGGCGAGGGCGGAAGCAAATTTAAGCTTTCCAAGCATTACTTCCAACGTGGTGGCTTTAACTGGCAGGCCGATGAAAGCATTTTGGACGAACTGCCCAACAAAGGCGAGATAATACTGGATTATCAGCCTATGGAACCGTTCGGTTTCGTTTCCTTAACAAAACTTATTGCTACAGGAGAGGAAAGCTACATTTATGCAAACGATGAGTTAGTCTTTGAATTTGAGCTGTTCATGCTTAACGATGCTGGGGAAATAGCTGCGTCTCTTGGCAGATATTTTACTGATAATGTCGGCAGCATTTCTGTAGGAAGCTCTGATCCTGATGCCCCCGATTATCTTGTCGCCGGGGAATACCTCTTTGTGGAGATTCCGGATGAGGACTGGATGTTGCTTAACTATAAAAACGGCATCCGCTTTACAATAGTAGACCTTGAGGACGGTTACGGCGGTACGGATACCGTTTGGGAAGAAGATGATATTACCGGATTAGAAGGACTTTTTGGAACCCCCATGGTTGTAAATCAGCAGGTTGCCGGTTCCTTAAAAATAACTGTGGACGCTACCGAAAAACACGATAAAGTAACCATGCAGGAAATCTGGGAGCGCGATGTATGGGATATCTTCGAGCGCAATGTATGGGATATTTACGAGCGCGACGTATGGGATATTTACGAGCGCAATGTGTGGGATATCTTCGAGCGCAATGTTTGGGATATCTACAACCGCAATGTGTGGAATATTTTAGAGCGCGACGTATGGGATATTTACGAGCGCGATGTATGGGATATTTACGAGCGCGACGTATGGGATATTTACGAGCGCGATGTGTGGGATATCTTCGAGCGCAATGTCTGGGATATCTTCGAGCGTGATGTTTGGGATATCTTCGAGCGTGATGTGTGGGATATCTTAGAACGCGATGTATGGGATATCTTAGAACGCGATGTATGGGATATTTACGAGCGCGATATATGGGATATCTTCCAGCGCGATGTATGGGATATTATGGAGCGCAATGTTTGGGATATCTACGACCGCGATGTGTGGGATATCTTCGAGCGCGATGTTTGGGATATTTACGAGCGCGATGTTTGGGGCATATTCGAGCGCAATGTGTGGGATATCTACGAACGCGATGTTTGGGATATTTACGAACGCAATGTGTGGGATATCCTGGAGCGCAATGTGTGGGATATCTACGAACGCAACACCTGGGATATCTACGAGCGTAATGTGTGGAATATCTTAGAACGCGACGTTTGGGGAATTTTTGAGCAGAATGTCTGGGACATATACGAGCAGAACATCTGGGAAATATTCGAGCAGGATGTTTGGGAAGTATTCGAGCAAAACGTCTGGGAAATATTCCAGCAGGATGTTTGGGAAATATTCGAACAAAACGTTTGGGAAATATTCCAGCAGGACGTTTGGGAAATATTTGAACAGGATATCTGGGAAATATTTGAACAGAACGTATGGGAAATATTCGAGCGCGACGTCTGGGGAGTAATGGAACAGGATATCTGGGATATACTCCAGCGGGATTACTGGGATACAGTGCGCCGGGATATGCAGCCTTTTGTGATACCCACGTTCGAAAAGAAGATAACCTCCGTAAGCGATACCGTTGTAACCTGGAGAGACGGCGGCAGCGTTCCGGGCGGCACCTTCGGCAACGGCATGACCTATCTGGAAATAGACCTGGAACAGGCTATGAACGGCGGCTATACCTTCTATATAGGCGATTCCAGCCCGCGCAACGGCAAAATAGTCGATTATTATTTCTACGATGTACGGGTAGAAGGCAACGAGCTGGTAGTTAAATTTGACGAGCGCCTTATACGCACGGCGGTCACCGTTAAAGTTTACAGCAACGCCCCCTCCGGTCACGATCCCTCCGGTCACAAGACCATAACCGGCGGCGAAATTAGGATACCCCTGCCCGCGCCCAGTGGCAACGGTGGCGGCGGTAACGGCGGCGGCACTACGGCCCCCACCGCAAGCGCCAGCATGAGCGGCAATAACGTTACCATTACTGTAAAAGACGGTTCGGCTACCTTTACGCAAGTTGTATCCTTTGCTAAAAATACCACGCAGACCTATAACGTGGAAGGCTATACCGTGCAGATAGTTTACAACGGCGGCGGCGTAAAATCCGTAAACCTGGTTGCGTATCCTGCCCCCGCAGTACCGGAACCGGAAGAAGATCCGGAAGAAGAAATAACAGAACCGGAAGACCCGGATGAAGAAGATCCGGAAGAAGAAGATCCGGCCCCGATCCATGGCCCGAACCCGGCCGCGGGCGATTTGGGCACAGTTTATATGTTCGTCCATTTCGACGGCCTAAGATGCTACACCACCGGCTTATATGAATTTGCCGGCTGGCAATACGACCACAGCGAAGTAGCAAGAGATTACTACGTTGTTGGCCAGGGCTACGGCCAATACAAAAAGGTCGGCACTGGTGAATCCGGGTATGTTTCTACAGGCGAAAATGCTTCCCCGTACGTTAAGACCGGCAACGGTGCTTCCGGCTACGTTAAAACCGGCGATGACGCTTCCGGCTATGTTAAGTCCGGCGACGGCGCTTCCGGCTATGTTAAGACCGGCGACGGCGCTTCCGGCTATGTTAAGACCGGCGACGGCGCTTCCGGCTACGTTAAGACCGGCAACGGTGCTTCCGGCTATGTTAAGACCAGCGATGGCGCTTCCGGCTATGTTAAAACCGGCGACGGCGCTTCCGGCTACGTTAAAACCGGCGACGGCGCTTCCGGTTACCTTCCTATTGAGGGCGGCGCTACCGAATATGTAAAGACCAGCGAAGGCGCTTCCGAATACCTTAAGACCGGCTCCGACGCTACCGGGTACACAAAGACCGGCTCCGACGCTACAAATTACGTTAAGACCGGCGAAGGCAATACCGAATACGAAAAGACCGGGGAACAAGAAGTAAGTCGCGAACCGATTACTACAAATAATTATGTTGCCCAATTCCAATTGACCGTTAAAAACGCGGCGGAAGAAACCATTTTCGATGGCGCGGTATTCAGCGGCACCGACAAGGATATAGCCGATTTGCCTCCGGGCGAATACACCGTAAAACTTACCGGTCACGGCTTTAACTCAACCAAAACAGTTATAGTTGAATCTAACCAAACTGCACTGGCGGCCTTCAGCGGCATAATAGTAACCGGCACGGACGACGTAAGCTATACCGAACGTAAAGAGATCGACAACAAAGTTGACGATGTAGAAAAAGACAACAAAGTAGCCGACAAGTACATAGACAACGAAGTTGACGATGAGTACATCAACAACAAAATCGCCGATGTGGAAATCGACAACAAGATAGCCGATGTGGAAATCGATAATACGATCGAAGATGTGAAGATCGATAACAAGATAGCCGATGTGGAAATCGACAACAAGATAGCCGATGTGGAAATCGACAACAAAATCGCCGACGAGAAGATCGACAACAAAATAGCCGACGAGAAGATCGATAACAAAATCGCCGATGAGAAGATCGACAACAAAATCGCTGACGAGAAGATCGATAACAAAATCGCCGATGAGAAGATCGACAACAAAATCGCCGATGAGAAGATCGATAACAAAATCGCCAATGTGGAAATCGACAATAAGATCGATGATGTGAAAAATGACAACAAGATAGCCAATGTGGAAAAAGACAATAAGATCGATGATGTGAAAAATGACAACAAAATCGCCAATGTGGAAATCGACAACAAGATAGCCAATGTGGAAATCGACAACCCGACCGACGCCAAGTATCTCGATAACAAAGTTGACGACAAGTATCTCGACAACAAAGATGACGACAAATACATCGATAACAAGATAGCCAATGTGGAAAAAGACAATAAGATCGATGATGTGAAAAATGACAACAAGATAGCCGATGTAAAAATCGACAAAACGGTCGCCGATGAAAAGATCGACAACCCGACCGAAGCCGAATACATAGACCACAAGATCGCCGACGAGAAAATCGACCACAAGATCGCCGATGAAAAGA
>Ga0082212_10013525_pt1 | contig 10202 bp, 8 predicted proteins | sample TergutNt197P3_FD_71548 | JGI IMG/M metagenome (GOLD analysis project Ga0082212, IMG submission 71548) | Neocapritermes taracua P3 segment gut microbial communities from Petit-Saut dam, French Guiana - Nt197 P3 | ecosystem: Host-associated > Arthropoda: Insects > Digestive system > Gut ...
TGTTTCTGAAACGCTTGAAAAACTCTTTGGCAGACTGATTTCCGAAAGAGAAGATTCTGTGCGGTTAAGCGTTAACGATTCAATTAAAATGATTATAGATGAGGTTGTTGAGACAGATTCTATTTTCAATTTCAACTTTAACAATGTCAGGTTTCTGGGGCAAATTACTTCTACCGACTCCGTTGTTAAAATTGTATCGTGGAACTTGAACTTGCGAAACGAACAGGGCAAATATTTTTGTTACATGATTAAAAAAAATGAGCAAAACAACCCCAATTCTATTTATAACTTAACGGCAAATTACAGTTTGGCGGACATTTCGAAAGATACAATTTACACCTCCGAAAATTGGTATGGAGCGCTGTATTATGAAATCAGACCTTTTATTATGAATGGAGAAAAACGTTGGATATCGCTTGGAATTAATTACAGTAATCCGCTGATAACGAAAAAAATAATTGATATTGTTACCTTCAATCCCGATGGCATAATTGAGTTTGGAGCGCCTGTTTTTTCACTCTCTGAGGAAGAATTAAAAAATCGTGAAGTTTTCCAATACTCTGCTGAAGCGACTATGACTTTAAGGTTTGCAGATGACAATTCAATAGTCTTCGATCATCTTGTGCCTTTTGCGCCTGAATTTGTTGGGAAAATGGAATATTACGGTCCCGATTTTTCTTATGATGCGTTTTTTTTTGAGAATGGAATATGGAATTTTAAAAGCGATATTGATGTAAGAAATGAGATGCAAATAACGTGGTAAAAACAAAAAAAGCGGGTTGAATATTTGGATTTTTATTGATATTCAGGGCAATAGAAAACTTTATAAACTTTCACTGGTATTTTTGGAAAAAGGAAAAGATTATAAAATGGAATGAGGGAAATTTGAACGGATGAAATTCGATAAAAGCCTGTAAGAGTTAACATAAACGTAATAAGAATTGTATTCCCTGTCTTTTCCTACCCGTTTCTCATATTCTTCATTGTGTTCCCTGAACAGTATTAATAACGTTTCCGCTTTACTGCCAATGCCTGTCAGTTTGTTTTTAACCTGTTCGGCGGTAACATAACCACTAATTTCGGCAGTGCGGCTGTAAATTCCCCTGATGGATTGTGCAGTTTTCTCTATTTTTCTGTTCAGTTCGATTTGTTTGCGGCTTTTCCCATTTACACGTCCTTTTTTAGAATCCCAGAAATCGGGATGTACCTCCTCTTGCAAACTGAATTGAGCGATACTGCCGTCGGCAGTAATTCGTCCCATGACAGGACACATACCTGATCTCTTCCGCTTGGAAGTATTCAGATAAAACAATATTTTAAATGTACTCCTTTTCATATCCCACAGTTTGGGATCTGCTTCTGTTTTGCAGGAAAACTGTACCATATCTTTTCCGATGGTAATTCGTCCCATGACAGGACATAATCCGTTTCTGGATACATTCTTTTTAAGATAAAAAGAAACTTTTAAATTTTCATTTAATGTTTTCATAATGAACTCTGCTATAAAATAATACAAAATAAATTGAAACAGAGTTATTTGGATATAAGAAAAGATATGCAAAGTAAGGTAATAAGCCGTCAGAAAAGAGGTAATGATTTGGTAACGAAACTCTTGCTTTCTTTTGCTTTTTTCTATACTTTTGCATTTTGTAAAAGAAGCAAAACAATGCATTAAATGGAAGTAAAACAGTAAATTACACTCATTTGCGCTTTTTTGAGTAATTGGTTTGTATTTTCTCGTAACTCATAACTAAAAAAACATCTCTTCGGGGTCGGAAACCTGTCCTTCATTTTGCTCAAGCATTTCGAGATATTCATCTATGTCTATATCCATTTGGCGATCGGAAGTCATTCCGTTCACATAATTTATTTCGTACCTCAGCGAGCCGTCTTTTTCATAAATAAGCCATTTGCCTTCTTTCCTGTTTTGCTTGTATTCTCCTGAAAGCTGCATTTGTCCGTCTTCAAACCAAGCCTCAAACTTACCGTTTATCATTGTGGTTTTAAGGCTGACATTGCCGTTTAGATAATATTTTATCAACTCTCCCGAAGCTGTGTCGTTTTTATAATTCATCAATTCGGCTATTGTTCCGTCAGAGTATAATTTCAACGATTCTCCATTGCGAAGATTTTTTGAATAGGATTCTTTATTTACAAGATACCCGTTTTCAAAGCCTGAATAGAATTGCCATAAACCCTCTTTTTGCTGATCGACATATTTTCCCTGAGCTGCAAGAAAACCGTTAGGATGATAAATTTTTGCATCGGCTGTTGTTCCATGATCTGAGTATGTAAGAACCGATTGCAGAATGCCGGTTTCATAATATCGTTTGAATTCGCCTTCGGGATAGTCGTCTTTAAAAATGCCGTCATACATCACAACGTTGTTGGGATAATTTCTTATCCAGCGTCCCTGTTTTTTGCCCGATTGGTCTGTTTGATTAATATCGGCAACAGGCTGACCGGCAACAGCTATCGGAATAATTATCGCAAACAGTATTTTATATAACCTGAAGTTCATAATGCCAAAATAAAAATAAGTAAATTTATAGCGTTGCAATCATTTACATCACAAAGGTGGAAATACCGATTAAATTGACCCCCTTTGTCCAAAGTAAATTGACCCCTTATGGTTGATGATCAAAAAGTATAAAAAGAGCGATAAAAATTAAGTTATAAAACACGTTCATTTTAGTCCGGTTTATAAATCATTTTTTACAAATATACAGTTTCTTCTTTAAATTCTTCGGTTACGCACAGAGGGATAAAATATTTTTCAAATTTAATTACATTTGCGGCAGTTTAAATTAATTATATGGAGACAGTAGTCAGCGGCATAAGATCCACAGGGAATCTGCATCTTGGAAACTATTACGGAGCCGTAAAAAATTTTCTTAAAATGCAGCATGAAAACAATTGTTTCTTTTTTATTGCCGATTATCATGCGCTTACCACTCATCCTAATCCAGCCGACCTTCACGGAGCTATCAAGCAAGTGTTGGCTGAATATCTTGCGTGCGGCATTGATCCGGAGGTTGCGACAATTTTTATCCAAAGCGACGTTCCCGAAATCGCCGAATTATATTTGCTTCTCAACATGAACGCATACGTTGGAGAACTTGAAAGGACAACATCGTTTAAAGAAAAAATAAGAAAACAACCCGATAACATAAACGCTGGACTTTTAACATATCCTGTGTTGATGGCGGCAGATATAATTATTCATAAAGCCGCAAAAGTCCCCGTTGGGAAAGATCAGGAGCAGCACCTCGAGATGACCAGACGGTTTGCCAGACGATTCAATACTATGTATGGAGTAAATTACTTCCCTGAACCAGACGCTTATAACTTCGGAAAACAACTCATTAAAATTCCCGGACTTGACGGTTCGGGTAAAATGGGCAAAAGCGAAGGAAACGGAATATTCCTTGCCGACTCTCCACAGGAAATAAGGAAAAAAGTGATGCGAGCCGTTACCGACACGGGTCCTACGGTGCCCAATCAGGAGCCTTCGGAACCGGTAAAAAATCTTTTTACGATTATGGAGGTAGTGTCGGATTCATCTACCGTAACATATTTTAAAGAAAAATTTGCTTCGTGCGAAATAAGATACGGCGACATGAAAAAACAATTAGCTGAAGATATTATCAAAGTTACCGAACCGATAAGAATCAGAATTAATGAAATTTTGGAAGATAAAACATACCTTTCGAAAGTAGCAACCGACGGAGCCGAAAAAGCCCGCGAAAGCGCCGCAAAAACAGTGCGCGAAGTAAGAAAAATTATTGGCTACAGACCACTTTAAAAAGAAAAGTCAAGCTGATTTTTCCCTTTGCAACTACATAAAATATATTTGTATTTTAGCGGCAATTAGCTGTTATATGGACAAACTTACAAAAATACTCTCTTTTCGCAACCAGTTTGAAGCGGCGTTGCTTGACGAGCTTCTTGATAAGAAGAAAATACCTCACATTGTAAAATCGTATTGCGACTCGGCGTTAAGTGGTCTTTGGCAAACGCAATCAATTTGGGGGCATATTGAAGCTCCCGAACAATTCAAAAATGAGATAACGGAAATTTACAACAATATGTCAAAGGAATTTAAGTAAATTGCCGAAATTTTAAAAACAAGTATATGAATGTAAAAAAAACTTTTTCTCGCTACGCCATTTTCGCAAGTGTAATGGCTTTTGGCTTTGCTTGCTCGCATTCAGAAAAACTTGTAGACAATGAGTTTCTTATAGAAGGTAGGCTGTCTGATGTAGAAGACGGCACTATAATTCTTTTATTGAGAACTAATGACAATAAAATGAATGGCAGTAATATCATGGTGACAGATACAGTCAAAAACGGACATTTTACGTTTAAGGGCGAGGTGGTATCAAATCCCGACTGGCTTTCTATCCTTGCTATAAGCGAAGGCTTTCCCCCCATGCCGCAAGACGTTTGGGTTGCGCCCAAGACTAAAGTAAAAATAGAAGGGAAAGGTAAAATACTTCCTTTGTGGGAGGTAAAAAGTTCTGTTCCGTATCAGAAAGAGGCAAATATTTATAAAGATAAATGCCGCGATATAATTGCTGAATATGCTCGTACTCACGCAGAGAGAAGTTATCTGTTGGCAAAGAGAAACGCTGCCGCTTCTGAGGAGGAAACCCTTGTATATAGAAAAAGTCTTGATTCTAATTCCGTGATGTTAACATCACTAACAGAAAAATTATATCTTGCTTACGCAGACGTAATGGCGCAAATGAATATTTCCACAATTTGGCTTGATAAAATGCTGCTTATCGCAAGATCATTAAATAATTACGATAATCTTCGCAAAAAGGCAAATGAATTATACGCCAAGATGTCGGAAGAGGATAAAAATACTTCTATGGGACAACTCATTACGGTTTCGCTTTTTCCGCCTACCGTTGTTGGAGTTGGGGACAGTTTTGCAGATGCTGATTTGTTGGATATAAACGGAGAAACAAAACAAATTTCCGATTATTTGGGCAAATATCTGCTTTTGGATTTTTGGAGCAGGGGATGTGGACCATGTATTATGGCGTTGCCCGAGATGAAGGAAATTTCAGAAACGTACAGCGAAAACCTTACCATAATAAGCATTAGCCTCGATACTGAGGATTGGTGGAAAGAAGCTATGGCTTCGCATGAGATGCCTTGGGTAAATATCCGCGACTCCAAAGGTTGGGGCGGACTTGCCGCCAGTTACGGCGTTAATGGGATTCCCAATTATGTAATTATATCGCCCGAAGGCAAAGTAGCTGATAAATGGGCTGGCTATGCCAAAGGATATTTAAAGATGAAAGTTGACGAAAATATAAAGTAGAAAAAAATAGTATCTAATCAGAAACAAATAAAGCAAATTTATTGATCTTTGCCGTATAAAAACGATGAAGAAAAAAATTGCAATACCGTTGCTTATTATTCTGCTGTCGGCGGTTGCCGGCTTGGGGTATCTTTTTTTTCAATCGGGTGGTGGTTTACTTTCCGATCCCTACAAAGCGGTAAGCGAATCGGCATGTTTTATTATTGAAACGGTCGATTTAAAAAGCTTTATGAACTCGGCGACAAGTGGGCAGGGTTTGTCCGACGAAATTGGAAATATAGACGAGCTTAAACCGTTTAATGCAAAACTTAAATTTTTAGCGGAACAGTTTAACAAACCCGAGTTTAAACAAATATCTTCCGAACGGAATGTTGTACTATCTTTTTATATAGATAAAAATAGCAAACTTAAACCGCTATTGTCGGCGGCTGTTCCTGGAACATTTAAAAAGCGACATGTTTTGAATTTGCTACACGTTGCCGGAGCTAAAAACATAATCGAAACAAAAAAGAACGGCGTTACTTTGCTTAAAGCGCCGTATGAATTCGAAAAATCAACCGACACTCTGTTTGTTTCGCTTGTTTCGGGATTGATTCTTTGCAGTTCTTCCGAAAAGCTTGTTGACGATGCGATTCATGTTTTAAAAACAGGCGGCGATATTAAAAGTTTTAGCGCTTTCTCAAAGGTATTCATGGCTTCGGGGAAAAAAGAGAATAAGTTTTTTGTGATTTTTAAAAACCTGCTTCCTGTTATCAGTTCGGCTTATTCTGAAAAAAATCAGTATATTGCGGAAAAAGCGACAAAATTAGCCGAAGTTGCTTCGGGAGATATTATTTTCAATGACGAAGGTCTTGTTCTCAGCGGCTACACCGAAACCGCAGACGACGGACATGGTTTAAATCGTTTCAAGTCTGTTGCTTCCAAAGACCTTGCGACATATAAAATTCTTCCCTCGTCAACTGTTCTTTTCGAAACGGCTGTCAGAATAAAAGGTCAGAAAAAATGGCAGAACAGCGAGGAACAGAGTTACCTTCAGCCATTTGCAAACAAGTTTTCGGCTTTTCTGGGCGATGAAATAACAAGGGCAATGCTCGATTTAAGAGGAAATAACCCGAATGAAAATACTCTGATAATATATTCCGTTACAGACAGGCAACAGGCTGAACATCTGTTTACTACGGAATTAAGCGGTAAATTCAAAACGCAGTTTTTCAATCCCGACGAGGCAACAAAAATACCGATATACAATATCCAACTGACAGATTTGGCTGATTTTGCACAGACAGGATTTGCCCCTGACGTTCAGGAATCATTTGCCGCATTTTATGATAGTTACATGATTACAGGGAGCTCATACTCAGCCGTTTCGAGATTGCTGTACGACAATATGTTGAACAAAACTCTTTCGAACGATTTAATATACCGCGAATTCGAAAGTACCCTTCCATCTATGGCAGGATATTATTTTTACTGTACTCCTTCGAAAACACTTGATTACCTGAGCAATTATATCAATAACGGACTGATGAACGCTTTGCGGTCGAACATAAATTCTCTTAACAAGATACAGGCTTTGGGATACCAATTAGCCTCAAGCAACGAAATGATATACAACAGTTTATCGGTTAGTTTTAAGGAGCAGCAAAGAGTAGAATCAATAACCGAGTGGGAAACGCTGCTTGACACTGTGGCGGCTATAAAGCCATTCTTTTTTGTGAACCATGTTACAGGAGCAAGAGAGATTTTTATACAGGATATGAAGAACAATGTCTATCTTATAAATTCGGCGGGTCGCGTTTTATGGAAAGCTCCTGTAAGAGAAAGAATTATGGGAACAGTTTATATGGTCGATTATTATCGCAACGGCAAATTCCAGCTTTTGTTTTCAACCAAAAACTATCTTCATGTTTTAGACCGCAACGGAAATTATGTCGGAAGACATCCCGTAAAACTCAGGTCGCCGGCTACAAACGCGCTTGCCCTGTTTGATTATGACAACAACAAAAATTACAGGCTTTTTATTGCCGGAGAAGACAAACAGATTTATTCATACGACATTAGCGGCAATGTGGTAAGAGGCTGGAAACCATTCCGAACGGCAAACGTTGTTACATCTGAAATCAATTTTTTCAGAGTATCGGGCAAAGATTATATTGTGGCTACAGACGAATCGTCAATCTATTTTCTCGATAGGACTGGCAATACTCGACTTAACGTTAAAGAGCCTGTAACAAGGGCAAAAGGCTCAACCCTGAAACTTAATGCCGGAGCGTCGCCATCTATTGTTTGCACATCTCCCACAGGAATGATTCAGCATATATATTTTGATGGAAGTGTGAAAAAGTTTAGCATAAGGAATTTTTCAGCTAATCATTCATTCGATATTTTTGATGTTGACGGAAACGGTTTTAACGACTATTTGTTTATTGAAAATGGCATTCTTTATCTTTATAACAACAAACTTGTTGAAATTTTCTCACGCAATTTTGAAACATCTGAGCTAATAGGTCCTATCACATTTACTTTTTCTTCAACCGACAAAAAGATTGGCATTTTTGATATTGACAAAACACTTATTTACTTGATTGACAAAAACGGCAAAAATGCTGCGGGATTCCCTTTAAGAGGAGCTACACCATTTTCTATCGGAAAGCTTTCGGATAAAGGCGGCTGGCGACTGATTGTAGGAGGTTCAGACAGGTTTTTATATAATTACAATATAGATTAATCGTAAAGTTACAAGTAATAAGAAATTGAAAGAGACTCCAAAAGAACGAATTATACTTGGAATTGATCCTGGTACAACCACTACCGGATACGGTGTTATAAAAGTTACCAAAAACACCCCTGAATTAATGGCTATAGGAGCAATAGATATTTCAAAATTTGACGATCACTATGTCAAACTGAAACATATTTTTGAAAGAGTTACGGGAATTATTGACGAGTATCATCCCGAAGAGTTGGCAATTGAATCTCCTTTTTACGGAAAAAATGTTCAATCGACTCTAAAACTTGGCAGGGCGCAAGGATCGGCAATTGCCGCCGCCTTATCGCGTTCAATGCCTATTTTTGAATATGCTCCGAGAAAAATTAAAATGTCGATAACCGGACAAGGAGCCGCTTCAAAAGAGCAAGTTGCCGCTATGCTTATGAATATTTTAAAATTCAAAATATCCGATATAAAACTCGACGCTACCGACGGTCTTGCTGCAGCACTTTGCCATTTTTACCAAACAAACACTATCGTAAAAGAAAAAAGCTACAATAATTGGAAAGATTTCATTAATAAAAACCCGAGAAGAGTCAAAAAAAAATAATATTTTATTTTGAAATAATATTTATGTTGGTAGTTTTGGTCGTATAATTAGAACATTATCAAATTTGCTTTGAAAACTTGAAACTTCTCCCGATATGAAAAGGATTTTGTTGATAGCACTGATTATTTTACTAAACATTAAATCTTGTTGGTATTAACTCCTCACTAACTGCAGATTTACCAAACGCAACAATAACGCCTGCCACTGAAAAAGTTAGCAACTTGTAATTACTCGCCAGAACTTCTAAACATCACATCATCAATTTTTCAGAGGAGTAGCCTTATGGTTCTACTTCAAAAGTTGTAATGCTGCCTCTATCCTGTAGCGTGACGTAGGCTCTGTTTTTATGAAATGTAATATTTGAGGGACTTGCGCCAAGCACATCAATTTCGCGAATCAGCTTTCCTTCAGGCGATAGAACTTCAACCATTCCTTTTCTGGGTCGGGTAACGTACAGATTTCCTCTGTCATCGAAACGCATGCCATCAAGACCATAGCCTTCAAACTTATAGAACAGTCGCTTGTTCGATATGCTTTTATCAGCAGCAATATCGTAAATCCAAAGGTTCAACTGACGGCTTTCGTTTACATACAACCGTTTGCCGTCGTTGCTTACTGCAACGCCATTGGTAGTGCCCATATCCGATTCCAATAAACTTACTTCTCCGGCAGGGCTTATCAGCCAGAGGTTGCCCGTACCCTCTCTCCAGTTTGGGTCGCTGGCATACAGATAATCGTCGGCTGTAATGGCAATATCGTTAGGCTGGTTCATCTCTTCCTCGTGAGCCAGTATGCCGATCTCTTTTGTTTGCATATTGACTTTTAAGATATTATGTCCGGTGTAGTCGGCTATAAGCATATCGTTGTGGCTGTTAAAACGAATGCCATTACCGGTGCTTCCTTCGGGAAGAACAACAAAAAGCGAAACTTCTCCATCAGGAGTTACTTTTCCAATTGTTCCTTCACGCTCAAAGTTTACCACATATATATTTCCCTGGGCATCGGTTGCCGGTCCTTCAATACCCGAAGTAAATAAGCCATCGGTAGTAAAATCTTTAGCTTCGTAATAATGTTGTTGCTTGCACGATAAAACGCACAGCATAAATGATAAAAATAATGGCAGTACAGAATTTTTCATAGTAATTTTCTTTTTGAGCAAAAATAATTTAAATTATTGTAAACATCCTCATCTCTTTTCTTATTGTTTTCCAGTCGATATAAAATTCTGAAAGCAGTTTATAAAATAACTTGCCATGATTATGATGTTGTAAATGACATAATTCATGAATTATAACGTATCTGATATATTTTTCATTCAACTTTATCAATTCAGAATTAAGAGTAATTTTATTTTTTGTTGAGCAACTGCCCCATTGTCTTTTCATTGTTTTAATAACAAGTTCAGCGGGTTTGAAATTGTAATTTTTATAAGTGTTGATTGTTTCATAAAACATTTCGGGTAAAACTTTTTCAGCTTCGGTTTTATATGCCTGTTTTAATATTTTTCTGACAACTATTTTGTCTTCGGGTTTTTCAAGACCAATATC
>Ga0082212_10013526_pt1 | contig 10200 bp, 1 predicted proteins | sample TergutNt197P3_FD_71548 | JGI IMG/M metagenome (GOLD analysis project Ga0082212, IMG submission 71548) | Neocapritermes taracua P3 segment gut microbial communities from Petit-Saut dam, French Guiana - Nt197 P3 | ecosystem: Host-associated > Arthropoda: Insects > Digestive system > Gut ...
TGGGTTCCGAGGCGGTCAACGCCGTCAATGAGATTGCCCGCGTCATCGCTATACGCGCCCAGACGGCCGGTGGGACCTTCACCGGCCGCAGTGGCCATATCCGGGGCAAAAGCGGCCAAGAAGGATTCCGCGTCCAGCCGCGCCCCGTCAAAGTCCAGAGTGGCGTTCATAAAAGTGAAAAAGTCTTTTAGGACAATGCTGGAGCCGCCCTCAAAATTCATCAGCAGATCGTTGCCCTCTTTGGCAAGATCCAGGGTAGCCGTATCAGGGGAGAAGCCAAAGGCGATTTCTTCGCCGCTGATCATCTGATGAATAAACGCTCCGGAAGCCGGAATGGATAAGATGTCGGCCATGAGATTCTCCTTCTACTGATTCAGTCGCTTGAGATAAAGTATGTTTCACTTGGGAGGTCCGCTTACGCCAGCCGGCCCCTGGAGAGAGCATATCAAAAGAGAATAATATCCCGCCAGCCGCAAGTTTACTAAAAATTCAACATTTTATCAAGAAAATTTCAAAAACAAGCCCTTTCCATCTGGTTAAACAAAAAATGGTCCTGACCATACAGCCTATACCAAGCAACGCTAAAAAGCCCCGGCCAAGGCGGTTCCTCCGCCTTGGCCGGGGCTTAATCACCAGCGGCCGGACACCCCGCAAAGGGCGGCCGGCAGATTTTTTAAGGGTTAGCCAAGGCTGGCCTGCAAGATCTGTTGCAAGAGCTGGGCCTTGGTCGCGGCATCGTCATTTTGCAGACTATGAACCGTGGCATTGTCCAGGGGATTAGCCAAGTCAATGATCACTTTCTGATGGTCGCCGCCGTGATTGTAGGCCAGTTCCAGGTGGCTGCTGTCGGAGATGCTCAGGAGCAGTTCGCCGTCGTTGAGCATCTGGCTGATCTGCTCTCCCACTTCCTCACCGCTGTTGAGATTGAACATATCCTCGAAGAAGAGCTTATCTTCGCCCAGGCTGAAGTCCACGATCTCATCCTGGCCGCCCATGGATGAATGCTGCCAGACAAAGATGTCGTGGTCGCCGCCATGCATGATCTCGTCCGCGGAGGTGGCAAAGATCAGGTGTTCGTCCGGATGCGGGTCCAGGGAGATGTCCGGGAGACCATCGGGGTCAATGAACGCGTGCACGCCCATGAAGCCGAAGGGATCCACGCCCGGAAGCGCGGCGCCGTGACCGACCACACCCATGAGATCATCGTCCAGCGAACCGTCCAGACCAAACTTCTTGGTGAAAGTGCTGATGTTGCCATCCGCGTCCTCGATTGTGTACGTGTACTCGCCACGCCAGAAGACATCCGCAGTATCCTTGCCGTCCTCGGTATAGAAGCTGAAGCGGCCGTTCTCGCTGACGGTCAGCGTGCCCTGCCCGTCAATATCGATCGTGAGCTTGCCGTCCACAAAGAAATGCTCCTGCCCGTCAATAATCACCGAGAACATGATGGCATCGCCATCCTGGGTCAAGTCTCCCTTAAAGTCCGGAGTGCTCGGACTGTCCGCGTACTGCATCACGTCGGTGAGCAGCAAGTGCGGATTGCCGTCGGACTGCGAGGCATGGTACACGCCCACGTTCATCATGCCGATGACCAGGACGTACTCGCTGCCGGTCAGCCCCAAGGCTTCAAAATCAATAATGCAGAGCCCCGAGGCCTTCTGGCCCTGGGACAGGATCCCGCTGGCCACGATATCGTTGGTCACGGGATCGCGCAGGAACCAGAAACTGGCGTCCGGGTCCGTAACGCCCTTGGAGCTGTGGCCGGGGTCAAAGGACCAGCCGAACTGGACGCTGCCGCCATTACTGGCATCCACCCTCGTGGAAACGAGGTTCCAGTCGTAGTCGTTGTAGGCATGCAGGCCGTTGCTGGCGCTACCGCTGGTAGCGCCTAAGTGCGGCTTGTCGTTTGTGGTATCCAAGCCGATGGTATTGATGAGGATGTCGTCGATATAGGCATTGGTCGCCTTCCCGTTTCCGAGGATGTCGGCGGGTATTCCGAACATCTCCTTCAGGACGAGCTCGTCCGCATTCTTAAATCCGATCGTCCCCTTTTGGGTAGTGAATTCTCCGCAATCCTTCAGGTGGAGCAGGTAGTTGCTGGCGCCTTCGGGCACGGGAGGAACCTCAAGCATATGGCCCTGGTTCTTGCCGGTTTCGCTCGTGTAGCTCGGCCCGTAGCCACTCACCCAGATCTCGTGCCCGGTCGGAGAGTCGGCGTTTTCGTACAGCATGTTCTTGTGGCCGTTGACCAGCAGTTCCCCTCCCTTCTTGCCGCCATCGTAATTTAGCTCCAGCCTGTCGTAGAGGTAATCCTGCCATCCCTGCTTAGCGGGGTCGCTGGACATCCAACTGGTGGGACCCATGACGTCCTTCTTGCCGTCATTGGCCAAGCTCCAGTCGCCGATCTTTTCGTGCCCGTCACTATTATCGCTCGGCGCATAGAAGTCTTCGCCGTCCGTGTCCGTATCGGTATCAGTATCCGTGTCAGTGTCAGTGTCTGTATCAGTGTCTGTATCAGTGTCTGTATCAGTGTCTGTATCAGTGTCAGTGTCCGTATCTGTATCGGTGTCCGTATCGGTGTCGGTATCCGTGTCGGTATCGGTATCAGTGTCCGTATCCGTGTCTGTATCAGTGTCAGTATCGGTATCGGTATCCGTGTCAGTGTCGGTATCCGTATCGGTATCAGTATCCGTATCGGTATCGGTGTCCGTATCAGTGTCGGTATCTGTGTCCGTGTCTGTATCAGTATCAGTGTCGGTATCAGTATCAGTGTCGGTATCAGTGTCAGTGTCGGTATCAGTGTCGGTGTCGGTATCCGTATCGGTGTCCGTATCAGTGTCGGTATCAGTATCAGTATCAGTATCAGTATCAGTGTCGGTGTCGGTGTCCGTATCAGTGTCCGTGTCGGTGTCGGTGTCCGTATCAGTGTCCGTGTCGGTGTCGGTGTCCGTGTCGGTGTCCGTGTCCGTATCAGTGTCCGTGTCGGTGTCGGTGTCTGTATCAGTGTCAGTGTCGGTATCGGTGTCCGTGTCGGTGTCGGTGTCCGTATCAGTGTCCGTGTCGGTGTCGGTGTCGGTGTCCGTATCGGTGTCCGTGTCGGTGTCCGTGTCGGTGTCGGTGTCTGTATCAGTGTCCGTGTCGGTATCGGTGTCCGTGTCGGTGTCGGTGTCCGTATCGGTGTCCGTGTCGGTGTCGGTGTCTGTGTCCGTGTCGGTATCAGTATCAGTATCAGTATCGGTATCGGTGTCCGTATCGGTGTCCGTATCGGTGTCGGTATCGGTGTCCGTATCGGTGTCCGTATCGGTGTCGGTATCGGTGTCGGTATCGGTGTCTGTATCGGTATCGGTGTCGGTATCGGTGTCTGTATCGGTATCGGTGTCGGTGTCGGTGTCGGTGTCGGTGTCGGTGTCGGTGTCGGTGTCGGTGTCTGTATCGGTATCAGTATCCGTGTCCGTATCGGTGTCGGTGTCAGTATCGGTATCAGTATCGGTGTCGGTGTCGGTGTCGGTGTCGGTGTCCGTGTCGGTGTCCGTGTCGGTGTCCTCCAGGCGCCCCACTCCACCGACCACGGTTTCATCGCGCCAAGCCATACCACTTGCAAAGCCGGAAGCGCCTTCGGTCGCTCCCAAGACCTCCACCCCGTCAACGATATCGCCGGCATCGTCCGTATAGGCGTTCAAACGCCTTGAGGCGCTTTCACCGGCGGCGGTGGCCAGATCCGGGGCAAAGGCGGCCAGGAAGCCTTCTGCGTCCAACTTCACGCCGCCTATCTCCATCCTTGCATCCATGAACGCAAAAAAATCGTTCAGGACCAGGGTGGAACCGTTTTCAAAGGCTATCAGCAAATCATCGCCAGCCTTGGTAAAATCCATGTTGGTCGTTTCCGGGGAAAAACCCAGAGAGATATCTTGCCCGCTGCTCACCTGGAAATTTACAACCATTCCAGAAGAAGGGATGGTTAACCTGTCAGCCATGTCATTCTCCTTGTTGAAGGCCTGTCACCCAGGCAACGTCCGGCACAAAAATAAAAATAGTTTTCCGAGAAGCATAAAAGCAAAATATATGCCGCCAAGTAACAATTCTTAAAAATCAATAGATTAACCGGATACCCCCAAGGCAATCCAATTTTTTATCCTGTTTTTCCAGACAAACACCCCTCCCCGCCAGTTTTCTAATTTATATTTGAGAGGCATTTGTCTTGTTTTTTCGGACAAACCTAAATAGGAGCGCGGCCGCCTTGTGGCAACCGCGCCCGGTTTAAGGAATCAGGCTATGCTGGCTTGCAGGATCTGCTGCAGGAGCATGCTCTTGGCCACAGCATCGTCGTTTTGCAGGCTATGCACCATGGCGTTATCCAGAGGGTTAGCCAGATCAAGGAGCACTGTCTGATGGTCTTCACCGTGATTGTAGGCCAGTTCCAGATGGCTGTTGTCGGCGATGCTCAGGAACAACTCACCGTCGCTGAGCATGTGGTTGATCTGCGCTCCCGTATCAAAGATGCCGCTGAGATCGAACATATCCTCAAAGTAGAGCTTGTCTTCGCCCAGGCTGAAATCCAAAATATGGTCCAGCCCGCCCATGGATGCGTGCTCCCAAACAAAGATGTCGTGGTGGCCTCCGTGCATGACCTCATCCGCGGAGGTGACGAAGACCAGGTGCGCGTCCGGATGCGGCTCGGTGAGGATGGGCGGGACGCCTATGGGGTCAAAGAGTTCGATGGGATCAAAAAGCGCGAGTGGGTCAAAGAGCATGTGCGCGCCCATGACCCCGGTGGAAGCCGGTTCCGGCGAAACGGCGCCGTTGCCGAACATGGTTTGCAACAACTGGCCCGCGGCCGCCGCATCTTGTCCCACGCCGCTAAAGTCCACGTTATCCATCACTATGGTCTTGCTGTGGTCGCTATCCGCCTGGATGTGCAAGGTGGCCTTGCCGGCCTCGATGATCAGAGAAACTGAGCTTGAGCCATATGATCCGATAAAGCTCTGGCTGTGGCTATCCCAGGTCACATTCAGCAGGTTACTCATATCGCCTGGGGCGCTGAACAGATCGTCAAAGCGCAGTTGGTCCTCGCCCAGCGTGAAGTCCGCGATGTAGTTGGTGCCGCCGTCCATGTCCGCCAGCCTCAAGGCAAAGATGTCGCTGCCTGCGCCGCCGAACAGGAAGTTGTCGCCGCCGCCGCCGTAGATCACGTCGTTGCCGCCGCCGCCGATGACGATGTCGTTGCCCATGCCGCCGTCGAGGTAGTTGTTGCCGTCTTGGGCGTTCCCGGAGAGTAAAACATCGGGATTATCCCTCAGGTATTCGGTGAGGCTTTTCCCCTCCGCCTGGGCCAGCTCAAGGAGCATGTCGAATATCGCCTTTGCCGAGGCCGCGTCCGTGCTGTGCCATTCCTGGTCGCCGATCTTAACATGCATTTCGCCGCCGAAGACCACGTCGTCGCCGCCCTGGGCGTAGATGGTGGCGTTGCCGCCCCCGCCTCCGCCCACGATAAGGTCATCGCCGCCGCGCTGGTCGTCGGGGGGCGCGAGTTCCTGGTGGTGCTCCCTGATGTACTGGCGGAGATCGTCAGCCGTGGGTTCGCGCCCAAGCTGGTCCTTCAGGTAGGCCGCCAGGATGGCCATGCCGTCGCCGGGGTTCAGTCCCGCCGCCCAGGCACCGCCGGATTTGCCGGGGTCACCGAGCAGGTGGTCCGCGTTGATCACGTCGCCGAAGAGAATATTGTCGCCGCCCTGGCCGCCGTGGAGGACGTCGTTACCAGCGTCAAGAAGCTGCTGCAGAGGAGGAGAACCCTGGTTCAGGGCGGCCAGCAGATCCGCGGCGCTCGCGGCGAGAATGGCATCCGCGTCGCCGTACAGGTGGGCCAGCTTGTTCAGGAAGTCCACGCCGCCGTTTTTAAAGTCGCCGTTGTCAATGCCGACGACGTTCATGGTAAGCAGTATGTCTGTGCCCAGCTTTTCTTCCAGGGCGGCGATAAAGCGCAGGTAGGCCGCCTCGGACTGTTCCATCGTCTTGTCGGTGAAGCCTGCATTGACGGTGACGTTGTGGATGGTCGTCCAACTGTTGCCGCTCCCCTTCTGGAAGTTGCCGTTGGCGTCAATGCGGTAGGCGGCCCCGGAGGTCGTGCCTTCCATCTTTTCACCGGGATACTGGGTGCCGATCACCCCGCCCGCGCTGTTGTACCAGACCTGCACGCCCTTGTAGTAGTCGTCGAGTCCAATAGGGATGGATGCGCCTCCCACCCAGTCTCCCAAGAAGAGGCCGTAGGTAGCGCCGGGATTGATGAGGTATGGTGTGTAAGCGCTGCCGTTGTAGCTGTATTGCAGGTGAGGGCCACCAGTCCGACCGTCACCATCCCACGAGTTTGTGGAGGGGTTCCAAAAATACGAAGCGTTGTTGGTTGACGCGATCCGGAAAGAGTAGCCCGCTGTATCGCAGCTTATCGTACCGTTGCTGTTATACGTCAGGTGCATCTCAATGCCGTTTATGGTCACCGTCGTGGTCATCCCGGCCTTGAGCGCGCCCTGAGTCCAGGCGCGGTCGCTGTATAGGACGTCCCGGTAGTAGTGAGAGGGTTCGCCGTCCGTGATGAAATACACCACGTTTTCATAGTTATTATCCTGCCCGGTGAGCCAGTGGGCGGCCGAGCCCAGACCGGCTTCATAGTTTGTGCCGCCTGCGCCGTCCGCTCCTAATTCGCCGGGGGGGCATGACAAGCTAATCATTTGCGTGACGAAGTCGCCGGAATACCAGGTCGTTCCGCCGGCGGGCACGACCGTGCCCCAGCCCGAGCTGCCGTTGGCGCTGTATTGCACCTCGCCGTTCTGGTTGACCCGGTAATACCCGTCGCCGTCATGGAAGTGGGCGTTCTTTGCGCCTTCTGATGAAACCATCTCCATGTTCTTGTCGGACCGAAAGACCATCCAGCCGCCGGAGAAGGTCGCGTTGGACGTGCACATGCTCACGGTCGTGCCATTGTGCTCGAAGCTCGTGAAAGAGTTGGCAACAGGCCTCGTTGTCTGAGTGAGGCTGTCCATGCTCCAGTTCTCGGCCGTGATAGGCGTCCCCGCATGTGTATTGAACGGAAAGATGGCCAGGTTGACCTCTGCCCCAGGCAGTGAGCCGTGTTGCGCGTACTGCAAGGCCAGGTTCAACACGGCCAGCCGGGCCACGTCAAAGTCCGTGCCGCCCCAACGCGACATGCTCCAGGAATTATCTAATATGATCGTCATGTTGTACGAGTCGGGGCCGCTGCCGCCGCCGACCGCCACGCCGCCGTAATCGCCCACGAGCACGTCGTTGCCGTGGCCGCCCTGCAGGACGGTGTCCGTATTGCCCTCGTTCAGGAACACGCTGGGGTTGAGCGTAATATCCAGGGTGGACGAGTCTTCGCCCCCGGGGGTCTTGATCGTGTATTCGAACCTTTCGGGCAGCGACGCATCCTTGTTGTTGCCGCCGAACAGATCCTTCACGGCGGGGTTTGTCGGGTCATAGGCGTATTCGTAGCTGCCGTCGGGATACACGGTCAGGGTGCCGTACTCGCCCTTCACCGTGATGCTGCCGTCGGGGCCGGGTTCCACGCCGTTCACGCTGACCAGCACCTCTCTCGGGTTATCGCCGAAACTGCCCTTGGCCGCGTCCGCATGATCCTGGTCATTCTCGAAGAGGTTGCCCTTCACCACGGCATCATCCTGCGTGATGGAGTTGAAGTCGGGGTTGGCGACCGGGGGCGGAATCTTGGATAGGTCCTCGCCTTCGATGGTGTAGGTGAACTCCGCATCGCGGGTATCGCCGTCAATATCCATGAAGGTGACCTTGAAGGTAAAGTCCTTGGCGCTTCCCCCCTCAATGCCGGCAATGGCGTCCTTGTTCGGAGTGAAGACATAGTAGCCGTCGGCCCTGAATGTGATCGATCCGTACTCGAAGTCGATGGTGACGGATTCCTTGCCTGCGACCGGCAAGGGGAAGCCCGTGACCGGGTCAACCCCGACGGTGACGCCGACGGCGATCTCGTTGCCGTCCTCGTCTATCAGCGTCACTGTTTGCACGAAGGCCTTGCCGTCGATCACGCCGTCGGCGGTGATAGGCAGGTCTATATTGCCGTCAAGGATCATGCCGTCAAAGATGACCACGCTCTTGATTATCGCGTCAACGAAGTCGCCATGGTTCTCCCAGAAGGGGATGAGGATAACGTTTGCCTTGCCGTCCGGCAGGCCGTTGGAGACAGCTTCAAGGCAGGTCGGGTCATTGCCCACGGCGGCGATGCCGACGGTATACAGGTCAAAGTACCTGAGTTGCTCCTCGGTGAGGCTTGAGAGAAATTCCGTCCAGGCCGCCTCGCTGGCGTCGCCCATGTTGGGGATGCCGTCGGAGAAGAAATACGCCCGGGTATAGCTGCCGTCATCCTCGTCCGTGTAGGCTTTTGTCATTTCCGTGAACAGGTTGAGGGCGTCTTCATAGTTGGTGCCAGCGCCGAACGAGATGTACTTGCCGGCGTGGTCGCTGTCGTAAGCGCGGGTTTCGTGCACAATGTTGCCGTCCGCGTCGAACGAGAGCACGTTCCTGTGCTCCATGTTGCCGATTTTATAAATCGCTTCTTCAAGGGTCAGATTTTCGCCCAGGTTGAAGGCCGAGGAACTAAAGCCAACCAGGGAGACCGTCACTTGCGAGGGATCCTCGGCGCTATCCATGTATTCCTTCAGCATGGTCATCAGGGCCACCTGGGTGGCGTACATGCGGGTGTCTTCGTAGAAGTACTGGGTTCCTCCGGTTTCCGCGGTGGAACCCGCGGGCGTATACGCGCCATCAAGGGGGTCTGGATAGCGGCAGGCGCCCTCGCCGCCGTTCGATTGATCCCAGCCCGGGGAAAGCATGCTGGTCGAAAGGTCGATGCACAGCACCAGGTTATAGCTTGCCGGCGCCGTGGCGCTGTCATAGTCCACGCCGCCTTCCATCTTGCCGGGGTCGCCGATGCCGTCGTCAAGAATGGAAACTTGCAGGGTTTGCTCCACATCGCCTATCTTGAAGGTGAACTGGTCGCCTTCGGGCCTGGCTGCTTCGTTCCAGTGGTTATCCATGTCGGGCTTGTAGTCGGCGCCCTGGCTATGGGCGTTGCTCTGGTGTTCGCTGTAGTTTTTGGTCAGGGTGAAGGTGTAGTCCACCGTGCAGGTGCCGTCATCGTGGACGGTAATCTCAAACTGCATGAACCCGTGATCCGAATAGACCTTGCCGTCATCCAGTTCAGATACGACTTGTCCGTTCACGGTGAATGCCGCCAGATATTCAAGGGGCATATCGAAGCTGCTGCTTACGGAAGTATGCGCGTCCGCGTCATCCGCTTCGCCCCTGGTGCCCTTGACATCATCGGTCCACAGGTAGCTTTCGTCCACGTCGAAGCCGCCTTCCGGGAAGAAGTCGAACTTCGGGGGCACGGGCGCAAAGTTGCCGGAAGCGGAACCCAAACCCTTATCCTCATACTCCTTGCTGGAATGCTCAAAGCCGGTCACTTCGGCGTTCACGGGAATGTCGGCTTTAAACACGGAATCCAGTAAGCCGGGCAGCGGCACTTCCACGGAGGTGTCGCTACCGTTGATCACAGCCGTGTATTCCTGGCCGTTGACCATAAAGGTAACCGTGACGCTCTCGCCCGCGCCGGGGGCTACGTCCAGACCGTCCTTATTGTCCAGAGAGATGGTCGCGACCAGGTGGCCGTCCGCGTCCGTGCCCAGGGTGATAGAGGCAAGGGTCGTGTCAATGGTGTCCTCGATATGCGCGGTATCGGAAGCGCCGGCCACCGGCAGCGCATAGCCCCCGCCCTCAAGCTCCACGGACACCGTGATGTCGGATGCATCAAGGTAGATGTCCTCATCGTTGCCATGCGGCACATCAATCACGTACTCGCTTTGGCCGGGCACCAGGGCCACTTCCTTCTCGGAGCCGTCGGGCAGGGTCAGGATCAGCTTGCCGTCAGCAGTCGGGGGCTGGCTCAGGGTGATGGTCGCGGGCACCGTGCCGCCGTCGCCCTCCACGCCGTCCGCGACAGATATGCTCATAGTCGCAGCGTCGGGCAGCTTGGCAAGTTCATGCATGGAGGCGGCATCAGTAGCATGGTCTTCAAAGTTGCCGCCCGTGAAGTTGGAAAGGCCTACCTCCACATCCTGCGTCGCGCCGGCATGCACGCTCGAACCAAGCACGTCGTCAAAG
>Ga0082212_10013527_pt1 | contig 10200 bp, 8 predicted proteins | sample TergutNt197P3_FD_71548 | JGI IMG/M metagenome (GOLD analysis project Ga0082212, IMG submission 71548) | Neocapritermes taracua P3 segment gut microbial communities from Petit-Saut dam, French Guiana - Nt197 P3 | ecosystem: Host-associated > Arthropoda: Insects > Digestive system > Gut ...
GACTGAAAAACCGGCTCTTCGAAAATCACAGCGTTGTTTGGCCGGAATACCGGCATGCGGAAACGCGAATCAGGTGTAAAATCCTGAATCACTTCACAAACCTCGGACTGCCGGAGTATTTTTCAAAATAGCTTTAAGAAACAACGCCATTCCGAATCATAACCAATTTCCGACTGCGAAACAACACCAAAACCCAAACAAAGGGTTATGGAACATGTCTAATACAAAGTTCATCGCCTTTGTCCCCGATGCAAACCACGGGCCGCGTCTACCGACACCCTTGCCTTCCGGCTCATCGTTCCCCCTGACAGGCCGATAGAGAACCCCCACCTCCAAGTTCAATAACATGCCAAGCACACAAGGCAGGACTGTCACGCATTGTGATTGCCTCACGTCATTTATCTTTCAACGCTTTCAGACGTACTATGACGGTCGATTCAGTGGCCGGTTCCAAGAGACCGGGTTCGGCGGGGCGGTGCAACAGCGTGAGAATGGCATCAGGGAGTTTGTAATCGACGATTTCCTCGCGACTCAAATACATCAGCGTGATGAGCGGCAAAAGCTGGTCCACCGGCATTTCAAATTCGTAAACCGTGACAGGTTTGTTGCCGTTTTCCCGAATGATATAGGAATAACCGCAATCGGCCAGCAGTTTTGGGATGTAGTGGCCGTCTTGTGCCTTCTGCGAGAGCGTGAGCGACACCTCGACAACCGGTTTACCGTTAATGACCTCAAGCGGTTGGGATGCCGCACTTCCGGGAATATTGTCGCCGTCTGCCAACGGGGAGGGCGGCACATTGGTTCCGTTTTGTTCGCCGGGTGAAACTACCGGGTCAATCACAGGCGGAATGACCGGCGGAACTTGGGCGATCTGTCGATCTCCGGAATAAAAATGAACAGCAAAAAGAGTAAGGCCGACAACCAAAGCAACGGCAACAGTCGGAACAGCCCAAACTCGTGGATTTCTCAGATGTGCCAACAATCCGGCAGTCAACCACGTGCCGCGAGTAGCCGGATCGGGACGTTGCCACTCTGGCATGGGTTCGGCAACTGGAGACCGAGTAGCAGGTTGCGTAAAATCGACCGTCGTATTTTTTTCGACCGGTTTTCCGGAAATGAAAACCGTTTCGCGATCAATACGCTCAAACAGACGTTGTTGGAAATCGAATGGTAAATTTTGGCGGCGTGTGTTACGAATTTCATTGCGCATAGCCAACAACTCATCGTACAGCGTTTTCGCTGTCGAATCGGATTGGAGCAGAATCTCGGCTTCCAGCTTTCGTTCAACCGAAAGCTCGTCGTCAAGGTATCCGCTGATGAGTTGTTCCAATTGCAAGGGGGTCATTTTTTCAAAAAAAGTCAAATTTTTCGTGACAAATACTCTCGAATTAACATTCTGGCACGATGTAAACGGCTACGGACGGTTCCTATCGGGATTTCCAAAATTTCCGCAATCTCTTCGTAGGAAAACTCTTCCAACTCGCGGAGTATGACAACCGAGCGAAATTCATTGTCAAGCCGGTCCACGGCATCCCTTACCGTTTTGATATTTTCCTGCGAAATCAAATTTTCTTCCGGGCGGTTCTCCCGATCAAGCAAACGGTCGTGTAATTCCTGCTGAAGCGACTCGGCCATCCGGTGACTGCGATGCTTCCGTCGCATTCCAACGGCGACGTTGAAGGCGATGCGGTACAACCAAGTATAAAACTTGCTTGACCGGCGGAACGTGTCCAACCGAAGGTAGGCCTGCAAAAACGCATCCTGGGTGACATCGTACGCATCTTCTGTGCCACCAACAACTTGTATCATTGTATTGTACAGCCGCACCTGATATTTCGTCACGAGTTCGCCGAAAGCGTCACGGTTTCCCTCCAATGTCTGAGCGATCAGTTGGTCGTCGTTCACGTCATTATGGTCCCTTCCGCTTGTAAAGTTAGATAATTTGGAGCTAAAAAGGTTCCAAATTTTTCCGTATTGGCGCATTTTTCAGCTTTGAAGTGCAAATCATGAATAAAAAGCGCATTTCAAATCGAAAAACCAGGCTGTCTTTTTTGATTCTCTTAATTATACTCGATGTGTAACGATAGTTCTAATGATTAATTCCAATTTCGATACCAGCCTTAAACAAAAAATCAATGCAAGGGATTTGATTTTTGAGATATAATCAAATAAAATCGTTATTTACTCAGTTTTTTGGAGAAATTGCATCATGCAGTGGGTATTTTTTGAGCAAGGTAAAGAAGCCCGCCGTGACCCAAGCGAGGCGGAACTGTTTAAAAACAACCAAGACGACAACGAAGAGTACGCCGGAGTCGATACGCTTGTTCGTGAAACGATCCAAAACTCGATAGATGCCGCTTCCATACAAGCAGGAAACATCGTTCGTGTCCGTATTTCGTTGCACTCCAAAAATGAAATGCCCCCAACATCGCGTCTGGCGGAGTATTTCGGACGGTTGAAAACCCCTCTCAAAACCAAAGATGTTGCCTATAATCGTCAAGGAGCTCCCGATTTGAATTGCGGCTTTTTGGTCTGCGAAGATTTTGGAACCCGAGGACTTGAAGGAAACCCCAACCTTACGTCAGACCCTACTGACCGCAACAAAAGAGAAGATTTCTATTGGTTTTGGAGAAATATTGGCCGAAGCGGAAAAACGGGCGACGATCTCGGACGCTGGGGACTCGGCAAAACCGTCTATCGCGCGGCAAGTCGCATCGGTTGTATGCTGGGGTTGACTGTGCGAGAATCAGACCGTCGTAAAATCGTGATGGGACAAGCCGTTCTGAAAATTCACAAGTTTGATGGTAAGGAATGGAAATCTGACGGCTTTTGGTGCCAAAAACAAGGCAGTGACGATACTCCGATTCCTATCGAATCACCGAATGATGTTGAGCAATTTCACGCAGATTGGAAATTGTCCCGAACCGACGAACCGGGCTTGTCGATTGTCGTTCCTTATGTTGTAAAACTTACGGGCGAAAGTCTTTTTCAGGCTGTAGCAATCAACTTTTTCGACCTGATTCTTCGCCGGAAACTCATTGTTGAAATCAATGCTCCTGATATTGGTTCCGTCAAACTGACAGACCAAACCATCGACACCGAATGTAGTAAGATCAAATGGAATGGAACCAAAGCTCAAAAACGTCACGCACCGCCACCGATTGCATTTGCAAACGCATGTTTGACCGCCAAGGACAAAGCGGTTGCTTCCAAACTTTGGGGAACAGGAAATGTCGATGCCTCGTTGGAATTTGAGCCACAAGATATGGAAACGCTTCAGGCGGAATTCAAAAAAGGAAACCTGGTTGCCGCCAGGATTCGTATTTATCTACGCAAAAAGAATGAGCAACAATCTCATGAAGATTCCTTTTTTGTTTTTCTACAGAAGGACGACAGACAGAAATCGCCGGACAGTTACTATATTCGGGAAGGCATGACGATCACGAAGATCAATTCATCAAGGGCAAGAAAAAACAATACGCGCGGCATGGTTCATGTCCAAAAGGGATTACTCGCCTCTTTTCTTGGTGATACGGAGGGACCAGCCCATGAAGACTGGCTGAAATCGGCGGAACGTCCCGACAAAATTTGGGGACGCGGCTGGAAAGGCCGGGTTGATTTCGTCAAAGGGATCGTTGATAAATTATACGAAATCGTCTCGCCACGCATCGAGAAAGCGGATTATGATTTATTGAGCGAATACTTCTTCTCCCTTGATCGTAAAGACATACAGGATATTTTACCTCCCCATGAGCAAAAAGCAAGTGATAACGGCCACGAGGAACCCCAAGATGCGGATAAGGAACCGTCTTCCTTTCCGCCCATTGATCCTCATCCGCAATGGTTTGAGATTAAGCCGCTTTCCGGTGGTTTTCGCGTCTCTCATTCCAACCTGTTGAGCGTTCCTGAAGACAATGACCTTGAAATCCAACTGGCTTATGACGTAAGCAAAGGGAACCCGTTGCAAAAATGGAGTCTCTTCGATTTCGACTTGAAAAAAGACCTTCAAAACGGAGGAAGGTTGAAATATAAAGGACTAAAACTCAAAGCAAAAGTGTTAGACGGTCAAACTCTTTTTCTTCATAGCATTTCAGAGGGATTTTTGTTTGAAACAACGGGCTTTGACATTCACCGTGATTTGTACGTCAAGATCACCGAAAAGTCCAATGAGAATAAGGAGCCGGAACAATGATTCGAAGAGTCAACTCCACGGAACGAAAACGCATCCCGTCTTCGGCGATCAGGGCGGAGATACTTGGCGGTTCACCGCGTACTTTTAAGGTGGAATGGAAGAATCTTAAAGACCAGTTTACTTCACACCAAGACGCGGAGGTTGTCCTTGATGCAACAGGTGCCGGGTCAGAGATTGTACAACGTTTTGAGTTTGGTACTATTGGACAGCCGATGACACCGAAACTCGTTCTGGACAAATTGGCGGGTGAAAACATACGTTTCACACTGAAAGTGATCGACCGTTCACGGGAAAAAATCGGACGCATTTTGGGTATTGCGGAGAACATTCGTCCCGTCAATGCGGCGAAAAACATCCCCGAAGGCAAACAAGGCATTTTACCCATTGAACCCTGCGACTTGGGTGAACAATTGTGGCAACTTGATTTTCATGACCACGAGGTGTTTTTACTCGTGAACAAAACGCTTCCGACGGAATGTTTCAGGAATGAGCCACTTGTCGTCAGTATGGTTTACCCGTCCATTATTCGTGAAATTCTTACCAAAGCCTGTATTTATGAAAAATTCGAAGACGACTACGGCCAAGGAGGCTGGAAAGCTCTTTGGGTTCGTTTTGCCAAAAAATTCGATCCCGACATGCCATCTGCCAACGAACGCGATGAAGGAACCATGTCGGCCTGGATCGAGAGTGTCATTGACACGTTTTGTAGAAAATTTCACCTCAAACAATCTTGTCTCACACGCTTGGGAGAAATGCCATGATCTTACGACAATTTAATGGCACCGGAATTGAGCGTTTTCGAAACATGCTTCAAATGTGCCGGGATAATCCGTTTGCGTCCGTTGATTTCCGGCTTTTGGAAGATGCAACGCTTACCGAAGTGGTCAAGGGAAGCGTCGAAGTCACCGAACAGAAATTCGTGACCAAAGGAGATGCGGGACAGTACCTGCATTCACTTCTTGATCCTGTACTTTCACACGACGATATCATGTCAAACATCGGCTTGTGGTCTTGGTTGTGCCTTTTCTTTTTCGATTCCGTCTGTCCAACAGACTCGCAAGACCGTCGGAGAGTAAAAAACGACTATCGCTATATTTACGATCTCGCGTCGTGGCACTATTACCGCCATCTTCTTTTTGTTTCATGGAGAGTCATGGACATTACGAAAGATCATCACCGATTGATTACTTCATCGCAAATTGATACACTTGACCATGTTACTTTTTATATCATGCAAAAACTGTATCTTGTCAGGATTCCTTGTGTTTTTGAGGTATTGGACCGCATCTATTGGAATCAAACCACACAAAGAGTACAAAAGGGTATTACAGGTTCGACGATTAGCAAGGGTGACCTTACTCACCGATTTCCTGCGGTGATTCAGCAACTCGAAAAGACTTACGATTTACAAAGGCTCAATGCCGACAAGCTCATTGATTTACTTGGTGATGAATTTGTTTTTCCTTCATAAATGTATATGTGTTTTTGTTCCAGACGGGCAAAAAGAGGTTTTTCTATGGGAATTTTATCAAAACTTTTCGGCGGCAAGAATAAACGGCTCAATTATCACAATCGATTTGAGATCATTCATTCGGCCATTTCGGGGACGATGTCGAAGGTTTACAAGGCCAAAGACCGTCAAACCGGTGAGACGGTGGCCTTGAAAATTCTCGATCCCAAGAAGACGGCGGACTTTGAAGCCCGGTTCAAAGACCCGCGTTTTAAAAACAACCCCAAGCCGCGCGAAGGTCAAATCGCCATTCAATTCAACCACAAGTACATTGTGCGAACGCTCGAAGAAGGTTTGACCGTTGACGGCGAGCAGTATATCGTCATGGAATACCTCGAAGGCACCGGCCTCAACAGCGTGCTGATGGTCAAGCAAGACCTCCTGGCCGGGGCGAGAATACATTACATCCGCCAAGTTGCCGAGGCTTTGCAGGAAGTTCACGAAAAGGGCTTCATTCATCGCGACATCTGCCCGCGTAATTTGCTGTTTACCGGCGACGCGAACATTTTGAAACTGACCGATTTCGGGTTGACTGTGCCGAATCGCCCGCCGTTCACAGATGCAGGCAACCGCACAGGCACGCCCGATTATATGGCACCCGAACTCGCCCGGCGGAAACCGACCGATCACCGGCTCGACATTTTTTCGTTCGGCGTGACGATTTATGAGTTATGCACGCGGCAACTTCCCTGGCCGAAAGGCGACAGCGGACTGGTTGCCATGACCCACGACCAGCCGCCCGAATCGATCAACACATATCGCCCGGCCATCAACAAGGCATTGGCGGCGGCCATCCATACCTGCATCGAAGGCGATCCGAAAAAACGTTTCGAGTCAATCGGCCAGTTCCTGCGGGCAATTTCGAAAATTCAATACGAAGATGATTGAGACCGCTCCGTTACCGTCGCGGCTCTGATTCGGCGGTCACGGCGTGACCGCCCTACCTTGGCCCTTGCTTACGCTACAGGCTCTGATTGGGTTGGACGTACGCTTCCTCAATTAACGCGGCCAGGTCGCGCATCGATTGGAAGTAATCGCGATTAAGCGTCGAATGCGTTACCAATTTTGCGCCGGTCAGTTCGGCAGCTTTTTCGGCGGCGGCACGGTTGAACTCCGGTTGCACGATGATAATGCGAACTTCGTCGTCGCGGGCATTGCCGATCCAGTCGGCGAGAGTGCGCGGCGTCGGTGGCTTGCCGTCAACTTCAATCGCCTTTTGCACCAGTCCGAACTCGTTGCAGAAATAGCCGTAGGTCGGGTGATAGACGTAAATCGTTTTACCTCGCAAGGGCGCGAGTTTCTCACGAATTTCTGTCTGCAATTCGGTCAGGTCGGCGACAAACCGCTCGCAATTCGACTCATATTCGGCCTTGCCGTCCGGGTCGAGTGCGATGAGCGTGTCACGGATCGTTTCCGTCTGCCGTTTGACCATCGCGGGGCTGACCCAAACATGTGGGTCAACACCGTCGATGCCGCAATCGCAACCCGGCTCGTGCGCGTTATGATCGTCATGCAGCAAATCAAGGTGCGTCCGCGTATCAACCACCTGCAAATTCGGGGCGATGCTTGCGACTTTCGGCAACAATGTTGTTTCCGCCGGGAAACCAACGCGGAAAAACACGCGTCCCCGGGCGAGTTGCTTGATCTTGTCCGGCGTCGGCGTATAGGTTTCCGGCTCGCGACCGGCAGGCACCAACACCTCAACCGAAACGCGGTCGCCACCGATTCGCTCAACAAAACAGGCTTGCGGGTCGATGCTGACCACCACCCATAATCGGCCATCGTCTGGTTCCTGTGACCGTAAAGCATAAACAACGGCAATGACAATCAGACCGGTAAAGACAAGGTCAAATGCAATAAATGCCGCAATGAGTTTCTGGTTTCTTGTCATGGGAGGGATGGCGAAAAGTTATTACCACTTACTTTGTGCGCGGCTCTGATTACTGATTGTGCTGTACGGCGAGGACAGCGCGGAGGAACGTGACCCGTTTGGCAATGTCAAGCGGCTGTTCGTTTCCGTCGATGGTTCGCAAAATTTGCGAGCCGATTCGCGGCTCATCGGTTGCGTCGGCGTTTGTTGATTCGGAAACAATGCCGATCAACACGGCCCGTTTGGTCGGCAACAGATTACTCAGGTCAACCGAATGCTGATAGGCGTTGTGCAAAGCGAATTTGTCAAAACCGCCTGCCGCCTGATAAAACATCATACTCCGCATAATGTACGGGATGCTCGTCGATTCGGCGTTGTAACTTCCGCTTGAGCCTTGGGTAAGCGGACGGTCATCGGCGAAAAGACTCCAACCTCCCGCAAGGACGACCTCCAAATCACGACGTTTTGTCGCTGTGCTCATTTCGGCTACCGCACCGGCTTTAATCTCGTTGAGTTCAAGAACCCAGCGGCCATAAACGACGAAGCACTGTTGCAGGTTATACGGCGAGGTGTTCATCACGTAACCGCAGGGAATGCCTTCCTGTTCGGTAAGTTCGGCCACGACGGGCATGTCACCGTAATCGGTCGTTGACCAGTTAGCCGTCAGGCTGCGCGTCGCGCGTGTTTGCATGGGCAGGTTGGCAATTTCATCGCCGGGCGAACCGAGCGTATAAGTCGTATCCCATTGCGCAAACGAAACCGTCCGGGGTGACATTCCACCCAATGCCGAGCCGGGCAAACCAAACCACGCAAATCGGGTATCGGGATGCTGTGCGTGACCGTCCGGCGCGAAACGCAAATGATATGCCCGGTCATTGGGGCTGTAAATGCCGAGCCAGGCAGTACCGCGCACTGTTCCGGTGGTCGTGTCGAAGTCGATCAATTCCGCCTGATTGACAATCAAATCGTCAACCTGCGTTTGTCGGGCAATGGCGACGGCAAGCAGGCAAAACAACAGAACCCAACACGGAAAGGTCAGCCACGTCAATTGAGGACGCTTCAACAACTTATGAACCAGCAGCCAATCGCCGATTCCGACGACAACGAGATAGACGACCAACAAGATCATCACGAAGGTAAACGAAATGCCTTTGACGTTTTCGAACTGGTCGAGGGCACTGCGCAATTGACCGGACAGATCGTTATACCCCGGCTGCATGAGGATGTTACCCGTAGCGGTCTGATCCTTTTGCATTGCCCGTTCCGACACGCCAAGTAGTTTCGCAACAAGAATCGAACGGTCACGCCAGTTGCGCAAGGGAAGCTGGTCGAGGTCACCACCCATGTAAACGAGTGTGCCAAGTCCCATCGGCACGCGCACAATGAGCGGCAAGTCCCTGTCCGATGCTTCGATGATGCCCTGGGGTTCCGAAAAAAATGGCGTTTCGATAAACGGAGCGTCCGCACTGCCGGTCACGTTGATCGGCGTAACGGTAGCGTTGTGGAATTGTGAGATATAGGCTTCATACGGGCTTGACAAGCGAAGCGATGCCATTCGCTCGAACTTGCCCGGCAAAAAATCAGCAAACAATGCGTTGTCCCCTGAAATGAGTGGTTCGCTGTTTTTGCCGGTGTTGAAAATGACACGACCGCCGAGTTGCAACCAGCGTTTCAGTGCGAGCAGTTGCGGCGTACTTGTGGTCACGCCGTCATACAAGTTGGGGTTGGCCGATAATATGACCGTCGAAAGCATCTCGAACGCAATTGGTTCCTCCGGCAAGTCGCGAAGCGAGTTGATCGGAACAAGCAAGGGACGGTTGTTCTCACGAAACGGCATGTACGTCAATGCCCCTTCGATACCCGGGTCACCCGCCGCCAGGACGAGAAAAATCGGCTGTTCCATCGGCACAGACGCAGGGAAAAACTCGTTTGACGCCCCACTGGATTCGCGCGGATGAAAAACACGTTCGGCAAGAACCCAGGCAGCAGCATCGCTGGTTTCGACCCGCACGGTCAGCGGTCCGTTTTCGCGTCCGAGCCGCACCAGAGCCGTTGCCGACACCTGACCGGCGGGGTCAGCGGCGTTGACCGTGTCATTGATGGTTGCGGTAAAACACGTCGGCGTTCCGTCCGGGTCGAGCGTGATCATCGTGACACGGGCATTGGCAGGCGGCTGACCGTTAAAAAACACGCGACAGGGAACCCAATAACCGGTTTTATAAACCCCGTTGATGCCGAGTTCAACGTGATCAATTTTTAAATCGACCACCGAGCCCGACTTGGTCTCGGAACCGTTGGACGTTGCGATTTCGGCAAAGATCGAACTGCCGCACAACGTGAGCAGCGTTATCATCGCGAATATTTTCAATACACTCTGTATCATTCGTGCCATGTGCTACCATTCCAATTCATCAACCGGTTTTCGCAAAATGATTTTGCCACGCGTCCCCCGCGGTTTCATTTCGGCATAAATTGCGAAATCTGCTCCATCAATCCCGGCGGGAGGTTCAATCCGCCAGCCATTGATTGCATCATTTCCTGCTGTTTGCCGCTTGCCTCGTGCATGGCCGATTTGAACGCGACCACAATCATGTCCTCAAGCAGCTCGCGATTTTCCGGCGTCAACAG
>Ga0082212_10013528_pt1 | contig 10200 bp, 11 predicted proteins | sample TergutNt197P3_FD_71548 | JGI IMG/M metagenome (GOLD analysis project Ga0082212, IMG submission 71548) | Neocapritermes taracua P3 segment gut microbial communities from Petit-Saut dam, French Guiana - Nt197 P3 | ecosystem: Host-associated > Arthropoda: Insects > Digestive system > Gut ...
TGCGCCCCGCGTTGCTCTTCATGGGTTCGGTCAGCTTCTTCTCGGGCTTTTTCTTGGTAAGCCCCGAGAAGTCAAGCACCGTCATATGCCTGCGCGAAGGCGTTGTAGGCTTAAAACTCTTGGTCGCCATCTATGAGTCGCTCCTCTCCCGGTGTAAATATCTATATATCCACTCGCTGTGAGAATCGCTATGCGATTCTCAACGTAGTTTGTCCGCCGCCCTGGAGGGCGGACAAATCTACACCATTCCTTCAAAGAATTCGATCGGCTTGGATTCGGGACTGAGCCTGATGATGGCCTTCTTCCACTTGGAACGGCGGCCCACGTGGACGCCCTGCCGTTTCTTCTTGCCGCGCATGTTGATGGTGTTGACGCTCATCACTTTGACGCCGAATATTTCCTCGGCGGCCTTGCGGATTTCGATCTTGTTGGCGTTGGCGTCCACCTCAAAGGCGTATTTCATGATGTCTGTCTCGGCCATGGACTTCTCGGTGACCAGCGGGCGGCGTATGATGTCGTAGGTGTTCATTTGCCGTACACCTCCTCGATTTTGCTCAAGGCGGCCTTGTCCACGATAAATGCGTCGTGGTTCATGATGTCGTATACATTCAGGACCCCCGAAACCGACGTGCGGATGCCGGGCAGGTTGCGCGCGGAGAGGTAGACCTCCTTGCGCGGTTCCGGCGTCACAACCAACGCCTTGCCCGAAACGCCCAGTTTCCCGAGGAACGCCTTGAAATCTTTGGCCTTTATAGCGGGAAAGCTCAGGTCCTCAATGACTTTGATCTGCTCTCCGGCGGCCTTGGCCGACAGCGCGGACAGCATGGCTAACCTGCGTACCTTCTTGTTGACTTTGTAGCGGTAACTGCGCGGCTTGGGCGCGAATACCACGCCGCCGTGCGTCCACTGCGGCGCGCGCGTGGAGCCCTGACGGGCGCGCCCGGTGCCTTTTTGCCTCCACGGCTTGCGGCCGCCGCCCGAAACCTCGGCGCGGGTCAGCGCGGACTGAGTGCCCTGACGGCGGTTGGCCAAGTGGTTCTTGACCACCTCGTGCATGGCGGCCTGATGCGGCACGACGCCGAACACGGCCTCGCTGAGTTCGACCTCGCCCACCTGCTTGCCGTCCATATCATATACAAATGCTTTTGGCATGACGCTCCGCGCCCCCTTATACTTTCTTGACCGCGTCGCGGATGGTCACCAGCCCGCCACGGGGGCCGGGCACCGCGCCGCGAATGGCTATCATGTTGAGTTCGGGGTCCACCTTGACCACTTCGAGGTTCAGTACGGTCACGCGCTCCGCGCCCATGTGCCCGGGCATGATCTTGCCGGGGAACACGCGGCCCGGGTCTGTGGCCGGGCCCATCGAGCCCTGATGCCTGTGGACGGGGCCGCCGCCGTGCGACTCGGGGGTGCGGTGCGCCCCATAGCGCTTGATGACGCCCGAGAAACCCTTGCCCTTGCTGACGCCGGTGACGTCAATCTGGTCGCCGGCAGCGAACACGTCGGCCTTTACCACGTCGCCCACGTTGAGCGCGCTCTCTTGCAGCTTGAACTCGCGGATGGTCCGCTTGGGTTCGACGCCCGCTTTTCTGTAATGGCCTTCCATGGGCCTGGTCACTTTGTTCTTCTTTATATCGCCGAACGCCATCTGGACGGCGGTGTATCCGTCTTTCTCGGCGGTCTTGATCTGGGTCACTTCACACGGCCCGGCCTGTATCACGGTGACCGGTATTATCTTGCCGTCGTCGTCAAAAATCTGGCTCATTCCGGCCTTGCGCCCGATTATCGCTTTCTTCATGGTCGTTCTCCTTAATTATTGGTTGGCGTATTGCCAACATAACGGAATCCCGCGGCTGCCCCGGCGGTTACAGTTTGATCTCGAATTCCACGCCCGCGGGGAGGTCGAGCGACATCAGGGCCTCGACCACTTTGGGGCCGGGCTTGATAATGTCTATCAGCCGCTTGTGCGTGCGGCGCTCGAACTGTTCGCGGCTGTCCTTATATTTGTGGACGGCGCGGAGTATGGTGACGATCTCCTTGTGCGTGGGGAGCGGTATGGGGCCGGACACGCGCGCGCCGTTGCGCTTCGCGGTCTCCACGATGCGCTCGGCGGACTGGTCGATCAGCTGATGGTCATAGGCTTTGAGCCGGATACGGATCATTTCCTTGCCTGCCGCGCTTGATACTGCCATAGTTTTTCCTCCTGTGTAAGGCGAACGAGAAAGTTATAACGCCGCCGTGCGTGTCGCGCCAAGGCCACACAAAAACCGGATCGAATCATCCGGCCGGCAAAAAACACAACGGTCTGTGTCTGTTGTTTCCCGCGCCCGATTGTCGGACATGCTCCCCCGCAGTTACCAGTTGGACTCCCGAAGCGCACTGCGCACGCGCAAAAGCGTTTGGGGTTCCTTTGCTGCAATCTGCGGCTTCATCGCTTGATCCATCTAAGTGGAAATTCGCACAATGGACAGTATATAACTATGTTTTTATTTTGTCAAGGGTTTTTTTGAAAGTCAGGAAAATATTTTTGCGTGCGGGCGTCAAAGATCAGTGACATGGATGGAGAACTGCGCCTCCGGCCTGATAAGACCGGAGGCATGACCTATGTTTCTATTTGTTCAAATAATCCCACAGGTTCAGCATAAGCAAGATGCCCGCTTCGCGGGTGAATTTGCCTTTGGGGTCGTATCTGCCGCCGTTGCCGCTGACTAAACCCGCCGCTTGGGCCTGTCCCACCTGTTCCAACGCCCAGCCGGAAATGCTGCCCTTGTCGGAAAAATCGGCGTTGTTATTGCCGAGTTCTGTGTTCATCGCTTTCAGCAGATTGACCAGCAGTACCGCCGCCATTTCGCGGTTGAATGTGCCGCCGGGGTTGAATTTTCCGTCCCCGCCGCCGCCGACAATGCCCGCGCCCGCGGCCTTTTCGACGTTGGCGTCCGTTGTGTCGGAGAACGTCGCCCGCTCGGTGATGGTTCCACCCGTGTGCCGCTCGTAGACCGCCACAGCCAGCGCGCAGAACTCGGCGCGGGTGATGTCGGCGGTGTACTTAGTTTGAAGCGATTGCGGGACAACGCCCGCCGTGATTGCGCGGTTTACGCTGTATTCGGCCCATGAGGAGGGGAACTCGTGGAAAGCGCGCAAAACCGGAAACCCGCTGTTTACGCCGGGCTTGAACGCCCAAACGGAGGAAAAGTCCCAGCCGGGAAATGAGGCTTGTGTTTTCATTTGCTCGGAGGTAAGCCCTGTTGCTTGACCCATGCCGTAGCCTAAGCCTTGTTTCTCAGTATTAGATAATGCGGTGTCATTTGCGATTTGTAAGCTATCAATATCCCAATACGAATTTCTAACAGAGGCCCCATCAACACTGTAGGCGCAAATTCCGCCGACATAAGAAGTGTGGGAATCTCTACTTATTGAGTTAGCAGTTATATTTCCCGTGTTGTAAGAATCGCCAATGATAAGACCATTGTCATTTTTGCCACAGATTCCACCGGCGTAGGATATGGCTTGAGTATCCCTCCAAATAGAAGCGTTAGCAGTAGATGCAAAAATCGAACTGGCATTATAACTATTGCTGATGTTTCCATTTGCGCCGCAAATGCCCCCTACATAGGCAGTAATAGCATAATCACTGCCACTAAGACTAACGCTATATGAGAGATTCACTGAAATTGAACCTGTGCTGTAACAATTATAAATTGAACCGCCATAGCCACTAATTCCTCCGGCGTAGAAATTATGGCCCGGATATTTATCTACTTTTACGTCTATATTTACATCTTCCAGTCCAAGATTCTTAATCACTGCATCAGATGTTGCTCTGCCAAACAGCCCTGCTAAATAGACCTCTCCTATAATTGTAAGGCCACGAATTATATGACCCTGCCCATCAAAAACGCCGCTAAAGAGCAAACTGGTGCCAGAACCCCATCCCTCACGAACCTTTAAGTTCGCAATAGGCACCCATGCCCCATCAGACAAATCAATATCAGCGACCAAATGGTACTTGCCGTTACTTTTTATCGCCGCCAGTTCCGCCCTGTTCGATACAGGTATCGACCCCTCGGCGGGCGGGGCGATTGCCATGAGGAATTTTTCGGTTGACTTGTACTCCGTCACCACTGCCGCAGGGATGGCACTCGGAACCAGCGCGAGGATAAAGGAAATCGCTAGCGCGAAAGGTAAAAAGCGTTTTTTCATGTCGAACCCTCCATAAATATTATGCCGAATAACATCCTGTACAGACCAATAATTGGCCTGTATCGCCGTTCACTTTCCGATTATAGCAAAGTATCCTATAGAAGTCAACACCATCATTCAGGAGGATACTTATTATGATTGAACTGGCCATTGACTATAAGCTGATTGGAACACGGATACGCGCCGCCCGTAAAGAATCAAATCTTACTCAATCCGTCTGTTCGGAGCGTGTTGGCATATCTGAAAATCATTTGAGCCACATTGAATGTGGCGTTGCCCCGCTCTCGTTGCCCGCCCTTCTCGCTATCTGTCATGTCTTAAACTGCACCGCTGACCGCCTACTATATGACAATTTGCCGTTCCTCAATCAAATGTACCTTAAATCCGATATTTCCAAGTGTTTTCAAGATGCGACAATGGACGAATCATCTGTAATGATAGCCGTCGCCGATGCCGCCAAAACCGCTATGCGAAGCCATATCCGCTAAGTTTGTTACGTCTCAACTGTCTCCCCCTTGACACATAGTATATAATGATAGCAGCAAACGAAAAGGACTGGTCACACTATGGGCGAACTTCGTTACGCGGTTTTGATAGACGCGGACAACGCCCCTCGCCGTTCGATCGACGGCATCATGGCGGAAATCGCTGTTCACGGCACACCGACCCTCAAGCGCATATACGGGGACTGGACCGGCCCGGCCCTCTCCGGCTGGAAAAAGGTGCTGCTCGAATACGCGATCACGCCCATACAGCAGTACGGTTACACCATCGGCAAGAACTCCACCGACTCCGCCATGATCATCGACGCCATGGATATTCTGTACTCCGGGCGCGCCGACGGTTTTTGCATCGTATCCAGCGACTCGGACTTCACCCGTTTGGCCACGCGCCTGCGCGAGGCCGGGATGAAGGTCATCGGCATGGGCGAACACAAGACGCCCAAGCCGTTCATCGTGGCCTGCGACAAGTTCATCTACCTCGAAGTCCTGACCAAGGACGCATCCGCGCCGTCCGCGCCCAAAGAGCAAAAAAGGCCGTCCCGCCGCTCCCGGCAGAAACAACAGCCGGTCAGCGACGCGGAACAGCCCGCCGCCGAGACGGCGGAGGCCGAAAACGCCGCCGTCGCGCCCGTGCCCGAGGAGTCCGCGGCCGCCGTCAAGCCGCCTGTGCCGCAGTCGATCATCAGCCTGATCGCCGCCACCATCGAGGACGTGGCCGACGACGAGGGCTGGGCCTATCTGGGCGAGGTGGGCGGCCTGCTGCAAAAGAAGAAACCCGACTTCGACTCGCGCAACTACGGTTTCAAGAAGCTGACGCTGATGATCGAGGGGCTGGACTCGTTCGAGTTGGATTTCCGTAAGAATATACAGGAAAACAACGGCAAGCTGATCTACGTGCGGGTCAAAAAATGAGGCTGACCGTTCTGCACGACCGCACCTTTGAATTCACGCCCGCCATGCTTCTGCGCATCGAAGAAGCGGCGTCGGGATATGAATTGACGTATTGCGCGGCCAACGCGGCCAACGTGGCCCAGGTGGCCGACGCGGAGATTATTTTCGGCTGCCCGCCCGCGGCGCTGCTGAAACACGCGCCGTTCTTAGAGTGGCACCACCTGCCCAACTCGGGCATCGAACCATACACAAACCCCGCGCTGTACGCCAGCCCCAAGGTCACGCTGACCAACTCACGGGGCGTTTACGGCGCCGTGATCGCCGAACATGTGCTGGCGTTGGTGTTCGCGCTGGCGCGCTGTCTGCCGCTCTACGAGAGGCGGCGGCGTGAGCGCGACTGGCGGCGTGACGACTTCGGGAGTACGTGGGTAGAAGGCAGCGTGGTCTCGGTGTTCGGGCTTGGGGATCTGGGTTTGAATGTGGCCCGGAAGCTGTCGGCTGTGGGCGCGAAAATATTGGGCGTGCGCCGTTCGCTGCTCGAAAAGCCGCCCTTTGTGGATGAGTTGTACGACCTGCGGCTGGCCTCAGAGGTGGCCGCGCGTTCGGATTTCGTGGTCTGCTGCCTGCCGCCCACGCCGCGAACCGTCGGATTGTTTTCGCGTGAACTGCTGGGGGCCATGAAACCGTCGGCGTATTTCATCAATGTGTCGCGCGGCGTTTTGGCGGACACGGACGCGCTGACCGAGGCGCTGTCGAACGGGCGCATAGCGGGCGCGGCCTTGGACGTGACCGACCCGGAACCGCTGCCGGACGGGCACCCGCTGTGGACGCTGGACAACGTGATCCTGACGCCCCACGCCTCCTGCGTGTGCGACGACATACAGGACCGCAAATTGGAACTGTTCCTGCAAATACTCGAACGGCACAAAGCCAAACGCCCGCTGCCCAACCAGGTGAATTTCATGCTCGGGTATTAGTATATTGACACACGCCCTCGTAGCTCAGGGGATAGAGCGACCGCCTCCTAAGCGGTAGGTCGCACGTTCGATTCGTGCCGGGGGCGCCAAAAGACGCCGCAATCCGTTGGGTTCGCGGCGTCTCTTTGGAGTAACCCGCTCAACAGCGCGGTCTGCGAGGGTCATATAATGCTCAAATTACTTGAAAAATTGTTCTTTCGTAAGAAGCCGCAAATCCGGCGGCGCAGGATATATTGGTTGCTTCGCTCTCTCAATCTGCATATAAAAAAGATTGTCGCGGAAAACCCGGCGCCCAAAAGCAAAGAGGTCATCAAGACTGTCAATGAACTCTATCAGCTCAAGGAGGATGTGATTCTCAAGCTTCTTAGCGAGGGGCACATAAGAGTCAGAGGCGAGGTTCCGAATAAACCCCGCATGTCGTTATGGAGGAAGATGTTGGCGATTATCTCCAAGTTGGAAGCTGACAATGTTTTACCGCGGGCAAAGACAGTGAAATGGCGGCATAACGACCTTGTGTTCAAATGCAAAGTATACGAACACAAAGGCTTTCAAATCGTCATCCCGCAGCAGCCTCCCAAAAAGAAAACGCCATTCCGAAAGGGTTGGTATAACCCTCTGATGGAACAGCAATTTCCCAGTCATATGTCGGAGAAGCGGTCTTCAACGATGCTCAGGCAGTATTACGGCAATCAATTTACATAGGCGAAATCTCTTTTCTGATTGCGGCAAACACTTCATCCGCCGGAACCTGAGCGCTGTTCCTGATAGCGGATTCAACTTCCTTCGCGCTCATTTTTGCGCCGGAGGTAACAACCGTTCCGTTTGCTGTCTGCAAAGCGGGCACCACTCGAAACCGGCGAACCGCGAGCAATGTGACGCCGGCTAAACATACGGCAGCCAACAGCCACGGCCAAACGCCGAAAGGGTCGCTCGGATTTCCGCCCATCTCCATGCCGCCGCCCGTCATCGCGTCATCCATTGCCGACAGGCTATTTGTCACACCGACAAAGTAACCGTATTGCTCGATGAATTGCCGGGCGTATTCTTTCTCATAACCCTCCGCGATTTCAACAAACACACCTTCGCCGTTTCGTTGCATGACCGCGCCGTGAATATTCTCATCATTCCTTGCGAGGATTTCGCTATATGCCGCTTCGCGCTGGTTGTAGGAGAAAGTGCGCTCCCAAAATGTTACGCGGCAACTTGGCGCAACCAAGTCAAGAACCATTTGTTTGACGGGTTCGCCGCCTATGATACCAATTTCCCACCATGAGACAACAGTGCCATCGTCCAACAATTCTCCTCCGGCTTCATACGCAAAGGATATATAATCAGGATATCCGTTCGCCGCCCAATACTGAACGGGGTATTCGACGCTTCCGCATCCCGCTTCTCCGTCTGCCAGACGGATCTCAGTTGGATATACGGGTTCTTCCCCATAGTGGTCTTCAACGACAGCGACCTCACGCGGTTCCGGGGTAGGCTCGGGAACACTTGCGGCAAATGCCGGGATAGAAACGGAGAAAATACAGAGCAACAGAAATATTACAGACTTTTTCATACTGTACCTCCTGATAAATGCAAGCGTAACCGCTTGATAGATTCACGGTATTTCCATAGAACCGTGCCGAGCGGGATATTCAGCATACCGGCAATCTCCCGGAACTTCAACTCGCCGTTGATACGCAATGTGACAATTTGAGAATCCAGCAATGGCAGTGTTTTCAAAGCATCCTCAACATCCATTTTCATGGTGAGGTCTTCGGTTGGGAGATAGACGATGTTTTCAATATCCGCCAAATTTTCGCAATGACGCTGTTTCCTCACGCCGTCTATTGCCAGATTGCGCGCCATCTGGAATAAATAAGCGCGTGGATTGACGGAAGGCGCGGGCGGCGACTGATACAGTTTGACAAAAACCTCCTGCAGTATGTCCTCTGATAACGCTTTGTCCCGTGTAACTCGCAGAATAATCGTATACATCGGTGTTTTCAGGCTTTCGTAGATTTCTTCAAACGCTGCCTTGTCGCCGGAGCGCAGTGCAATCAGCTTCTTTTGCAAATCGGGCTTGTTCACGCACTCGCCTCCCTTCACAACCTATGACGTACACGGGGTATGGTTTTATTGGCTTGATTGAAAATATTTTTGTAACCACAGTATATCACATCAGACGAAGCTAATTCAGAATCGACCCAAGGCTTTGATGTCCAACGTCAAAATTGCCTTCGCAATCAATATTATAGTGTTATTTTGCAGAAGTCTGTCGCAAAATAACACCATATTTTTGTTGACCGCGCGCTTTGCCTGTGCTATACTGTTTCGGAGGGGCTGAAACTGATGAAGAGAATCCTTATGGACAGGCTAATTGAATGGAAGGACAACCCCGATAAAAAACCGCTCATTTTACAGGGTGTCAGGCAATGCGGCAAGACTTATCTGCTGAAAGAATTCGGGGCGCTGCACTATGACGACATCTTTTACTGCAAATTTGACGAGGACAAAAGCCTGTCCGATTTCTTTGAGCCGAACTTAGACCCGCGCAGAATCATCAAGGATATGTCGCTCTTCCGCGGCAGGGACATCAAGCCGCAAACGACATTGCTCGTATTCGATGAGGTGCAGTCGTGCGGCAAGGCGCTCACCGCGTTGAAGTATTTCTACGAGGACGCGCCCGAATACCACATCATAGCGGCGGGTTCGCTGCTGGGCGTGGCCGTACCGAAAGGGACGTCCTTTCCGGTCGGTAAAGTCGAGTTTCTCACGCTGTTCCCCATGAACTTCTATGAGTTTTTACTCGCGCAAAACGAAATGCTGGCGGAGCAACTGAAAGACAGCGCGTTCAGCGACAGTCTCTGGCGAACCTTCAGAACACAGCTTGAAGAAAAATACCGCGACTATCAGATCGTCGGCGGTATGCCCGAGGTGGTGCAGAGCTGGCTCGACAGCGGCAGCATTGAGAATGTGGAAAAAATCCAGTCGCAGATCATACGAAGCTATGAGAACGATTTTGTCAAACACGCTCCTATACAATATTTCCCAAAACTATCCGCCGTCTGGAACGCCGTTCCCAGTCAGCTTGCCAAGGAAAACCGCAAATTCATATTCAGTCAGGTCAAGAAAAGCTGGCGGGCCAAAGACTTGGAGGACGCATTGGAATGGCTGCTCCGCGCCGGCCTTGTCTATAAAGTCGAGAATATAGAGAAACCCCATTTGCCGCTTTCCTCCTACGCCAACCACACCTATTTCAAACTGTATCTGTCCGACATCGGATTGCTGCGCCGTTTAGCAAATCTGCCGGCTTCCGTGCTGTTAGATAAAACGGAGCATTACAAGGAATTCAAGGGGGCTATGGCCGAGAACGCCGTCTGCTGCGAGTTGAAGAGGCTGTATGAGGAGCATCTGTATTATTGGACCGCCGAGGGTTCGGGCAGGGCCGAGGTTGACTTCATCGTACAGGACGGCGCGGATATTGTGCCAATCGAGGTAAAGGCGGGCACGGCAAGCCGCGCGCGGTCGCTGACACGGTATTGCGGTAAGTACAGCCCCAACTTATCTGTCCTGACGTCTATGGATCACGGCAAGGCGAATATCCTGCCGCTGTATGCGTTTTGGAAGTTCAAAGAATG
>Ga0082212_10013529_pt1 | contig 10200 bp, 5 predicted proteins | sample TergutNt197P3_FD_71548 | JGI IMG/M metagenome (GOLD analysis project Ga0082212, IMG submission 71548) | Neocapritermes taracua P3 segment gut microbial communities from Petit-Saut dam, French Guiana - Nt197 P3 | ecosystem: Host-associated > Arthropoda: Insects > Digestive system > Gut ...
GGTTTCATTCCCGAGCGGAATCGTTGTAGAACGGGCGCTGTCCTCCGAATGTTTGAAAGAGATAATTTCCTTTCCGTCATACAGACTGACGCCCTCCTGCGTTCCAAACCACATCCTGCCAAGCTCGTCCTGATAGATGGACATGACGGAAATCTGCGACAACCCGTCTTTCACGCCGAAATGACGAAAATAGATTGCCGTTGCCATTTGCGCAATACCCGATAATATGAAAAAAATCAATAAGGATTGTTTCATCATCTGATATTTAAAAAATTAACAATACCAATTGCAAATGTACGCAAATAAATTCAGATTACCCAAACGCGTCCCTAAGAAAGAACATTTATCATAAATCAGTATCGTGCATCTGCTTAAAGGCGGTACCCAGCATTTGAATAATATCGCCGGCGATCATGCTTTCTTCCGAGAGGCTGGCCGCCGCAAGGTTTCCAGCTATGCCATGCAGATAGACTGCGATGACCGAAGCCTCTTCGGGGCGGTAGCCTTGCGAAAGCAGGCCTAAAATAATACCGGTCAAAACATCGCCGCTGCCTGCTGTGGCCATGCCCGGATTACCGGACGTATTGAAAAGCGCTTTTCCCGCCGGAGTACATACGGCCGTATACGCACCTTTTAAAATGATAAATATCTTTTGTTCCGACGCAATGGAGCGGGCTTTTTGAATTCGCTCGTAATCATTTTCACTGTCTCCCGCCATGCGGTCAAATTCTCCGGGATGGGGCGTAAGAATAGTCCCTTCCGGTAAGTGATGTATCAACTCGCTATTGTCAGCAATTAAATTCAACGCATCGGCGTCGATCACCAATGGCTTTGCCTTGGCCGTTTCCAATAGTGTCTTAAGCAATTCGAACGTTTCGTCCGCCTTACCAATGCCCGGTCCTATTCCTATGGCCGCATATTTGGTTATGTCGGTTAGCTCCGTTACAAAATCGGCGCTTTTATCAATATCAACCATGGCTTCCGGAAAAGAAGCCTGCATTACTACTTCTCCACGACTTGGAAGATGTACCGTCAACAGACCGGCTCCGCTACGCATACAACTTTTTGCCGCCAACACCGCTGCGCCCATTTTGCCCGCGCTTCCGGCAACAAGCAGTGCATGTCCGAAATTGCCTTTATGCGCAAACCGTTCACGTGTTCTAATCAATGAAGCAATATCCGCGTCCGAAATCAATCCGTAGGTAGTTTTGGCGTTGAGTAACGCATCCGGATGAAGCCCAATCGACAGCGCTTTCCATTCACCGGTATAAGCCGCATTTTCGGGCAATAGAAAAGACAGTTTCGGAAATTCAAAAGTAAGCGTCAGGTCGGCCTGAATGATATATTGGTGGTTATTCCCCTTATTATTTTCGCCAAACAGGCCGGAAGGTATATCAATGGACACAACTGTCGATTGCGACTGATTGATAAAATCAACTATCATTGCATAAATGCTTTCTAACGGCCTATTCAGTCCCGAACCGAAAAGCCCGTCGATAACAACATCCTGTGACTCTAATTTCGGAGGGAAAAAAGGTGGTGCTATCACCTCAACAAACTGCCGGTAACCTTCATTCCGTAAGCGGTTTCGGTTTGTCTTACATTCTTCCGAAAGCATATCCTTCGGGTTGATCAGATAAGTAAATACTTGATAGTTCCTATCAATCAATAACCGGGCGATTGCCAGTGCATCCGCTCCATTATTTCCCTGTCCGGCAAAAACATAAATGCGATTCTGACGGGAAGTATACCGACGACAAAATTCATTCACAAAAATAATGGAAGCGCGCTCAACTAAATCTATCGGAGAAATCGGCTCATTATCAATTGTATATTGATCTATTTCCTTGATCTTAGCGGTTTCGAATAACTTTTTCATGCGTAACTATTTTACAAATGAGGATACAAACGTATATAAAAATTTTCACTATTAAACAACTAAATTCAAAATTTATCAATAATTATTTTTATATAGTTGATATTTAATTGGTTACAATTTATTTTTTTTATGTGTTCTGGATATGCGTAACAGCCATTACTTACAGAATCAAGTTCAGGACTCCACGCATAGACGGAATAACAAAACCGGATATTTTGTGGCGCCACCCAATTTTCTTTATGGCGTTTTTACTATGCAGTGGCGGCGTTGTCTTCCTGTTATAATCTGCATTTTAACTGCGACAGGTTGCGTGACGATGCTTTGCGGACGCCATCGACAAAGACCATCAAGCCTTTTCCTTTGTTGTACTTTGCTCCTGTCTTATCATACAGGACGGTTATTTTTTTTCCGTGATACATAACGTCTTCGAGGCAAAAATAATCCCATTCGCCCTCGGGCACAAGCGGGTTGACGACTAACGTGTTGCCTTCCTGCGGGCGTATACCTATCAAACCGCTAATTATCAGGTCGCAATAAGTGGAATGGTTGTAATCTTTCCCTCTTTCTACGCCTCCCTTTGATGCCGACCATGTTCCATTTCTCCATGTTTTTAGCCGTGTACGCGATATCCAGTCGCCTGTAAAAGGGTTGAGGTTTTCGTCGATCCAGGGAACTACCGTACCATCATCTTTTGTCAGCCGGTGGCATTGGGTGTATATCTGCAAGAGTTTGAAATAATCGTTCTTTGAGATATGGTTTTGTTTTTGGGTATTTAGCAGGTTTGCCAATCCTGTGAGGGTAACAGACGTTGCAAAGGGCCATGAGGGACCGTTCCATTGACATTCATGTCCTTCATACGAAACCATAAAACCGGGGTGGTTTTGCTCCGCTGTTGTAGGTCCGTAATGCGCGAAGAAATGTGTAGGCTCCATCAGGTATTTCCATGCGCGGGCATACTCAGCGCCTTCAACGAGATTGAAACACCACGGGGTATAGCCGTGCAGTTCGCGTGCGTCGCTCAACAGCGCGTTTTCGTCGCGGGATAAGACTTTGAAAAATCCGGCATCCTTGTCCCACAGCGTTTTTATCATGTTGGTTTTTAACTGTTCGTATTTTCCTGCATATTCCCGTGCGGTCGGTTGTTGCGTCATTTGCGCAATCATGGCAAGCGCCTTTGCTTCGGCAGCCATGTATGAGTTGATAGTGGCGCGAAAACCGCTGCCGCCGATGGATACTTCCATACCGTCGCGGTCGTCTATTTGCCAGAACAGGCCGCGAGCAGTATCGTATTTTTCCTTTTCCCATTCCGAGAAATTGGCTTTGAGGTCGGGAAACAGGTCGATGATGACGGCATTGTTACCGCTTACCATGTATTGGTTGTACAGCGCGTGGGCTATTGGAAAACTGTAACTTCTGACGCTTCCGCCGTTTCGAAGCCAATAGTTGGCATAATCGCGCAGGTACTGACCGTTATGCAACCAGCGTCCCTCGTTGAACTGGTGCATACCGGGGCAAGAAATGGCATTGTATTTTCCCGCCCACGATACATCCGGTAGAAATTCTGTAATGATATAGCCATCGGGCGTCAGACGGATATGCTTGCGATAGGTCCACCAACGGAAATAATATATCTCTTCTATCTGTTTATCGGGACATTCGAACCGTGGGATATTAGCTGAAAGAAACTCAGCCGCCTGACTGTTCGGGATATGTGTTGCAAACAACTCGTCGTCGCCGGCGTTAAATTTTTCTACATAACCGCTCAAAACGGATAGCCGGATAAACCGGCTGTCCGTTGCGTTTTGAGCAGATAAACCGCTGCTTCCCAATGAAAGGATGAGCAGCATGATAATAAATTTGCAAACGTTTGGCATAATTTATCGCTTAGAATTTCAAATTAGCGCCTTGATGAAACGCTACCCCTATCTGTTCGAGGCTCCGGTTGCGACCGTTATACCACAGTATCCACCGGTTTTTCTCCTGTATGGCGAAAGGTTTATAGCAGGCGTTTGCGTCCCAGCCGCCGGGCGTTGGTTCTATGATGGGATTGCCCTGATAGCGTTCCCAGTTGTCTATACCGTTTTTTGACCGCGCCATACCGATTTGGGCAAAGTTGATATCTTTAAACCCGATATAGAACATGAGGTAGTCGTTTTTACGTTTGATAACCTGGCAGGCGGTCACTTTGTACTGTTCCCATTCTTTGGACGGGTCGGCTATAAAAACCGGCGTCGGACGTTTGTCCCATTTTAAGCCGTCTTTGCTGGTGGCGTAACCGATAGCGTCGGGTTCGTACTGTTCGCCGCCCGAATACCACATTTTGTAAACCTTTTCCTTTTCGTCCCAGATAACGTGCGGACACATGACGGCTACCTTTTCCCATGGCTCGGTAGGCGATATGACCGGTCGAGCGCTTTGACGGACAAAATTTTTCCCGTCTTTGCTTGTAGCATACCCAATGTACGAATTTCTACTTCTGTATTGTCCGGTATACCACATGTGATATATGCCATCTTTTTTAACTACCGCCGGGCGGTTGATGTCGTCTTCCCAGTCGGTCGGATCATTTGGCGGTAATACAATTTCGGGGGTTGTCCATTTAATACCGTCTGAGCTGGTCGAAATGGCTACGCTTCGTTTGGGACGCCATGACGAGTACATGATGTATTCGTTTCCGTCTTTCAATACAAATATGTCGAAAACAGTACCCAGATCACCGCCACCCAAAACGGGGCCTCCTTCATATTTTTCCCACCCTTTCGTGGGTTCATTATTTTGACATGCAAATAATGTCATTAATACTGTAAATGCAAAAATTTTTCTCATAATCTGTTTATTAAGTAATTGATTAATTATTTATTCCAACCCGGGTTTTGGGTGAGATTCGTATTCAGGACCCTTTGATCAATCGGTAATGGTGAAAGGTATGATTTGCCGGGGTCGAACTCGAAGTATCCGCCGGGGATAAATCGTTGATAAGGAGCAAAGTAACCTTCGTCGTCCGTCCAATAGTTATTTCCTTCAATGCTTTCAGGCACCCATTTGGCTACGGTGGTGTTCATGAACTCGTTGTATCCGCCGCTGATAGCCTGTGGCACAGGGTAAGTATTGAAAAAATCGACCAACCATGAAAGGTCTTTAAACTGGGAGGTTTTTGCCCCCTGTATCCTGTCATGGTTCCAGAGGTGGTGCGCCCGCCAGCGTTTCAGGTCGTCGAGCCGGTAGCCTTCGCAGGCAAATTCCACCCTGCGCTCGCGTCTGATTTCCTGCAAAATATTTGAGACGGCAGCGCCTTCATATCCTCTTGCCGCCGTAAACTCTCCGTATGGATCGACATAGCCCGGATCGAGCGTCAGGTGAGGCATTCCCACACGGTCGCGCAATTTATTGACGGTCATATCAAGGTCGGCTTGCGTCAGTTCGCCGAGTTCTGCCCGTGCTTCGGCGTATATCAACAACGCTTCGGCGTAACGGAAGGTAATACTTGCCTTGATACTTCCGGTAACGGTTACCTGCTCGTCGGCATCGGAATCAGCGCCTTTTGCCAATTCATATCCTGTCGAGCATTTTTCGGCATCGGTATAATTGATATTGGGTTTGGTAAAGATGATGGTCGTATCTTTTCCATTTTCAATCGTTCTTGCGCGTCCGGGCGTGAACATGGTCTGGCTCAGTCGGGGGTCTCTGTTGGCAATGACCTGCAAGGCATTGTCGTCGCCTTGGTAATTGGACGCCAGCCGGATCGGTTTGGCAGTACCGTCTTCATCGATACAAAGGTACGATTCAACAAGCCATCGGGTCAGCCCTACGCTTGCGCCATTGCGACCCGGGTCGCGGTTGTTACTGTGCCAGACGCCGAGCGCCCTGTCAAACTTTTTATACAGCATCACTTCTTTGCTTCTCGCATAATCCCACTGGTTGAACAGGATGTGGTACCCATCTTTGACACCCACATTGTCGATGTCGAACAATCCAGCGTTGATTACGGCAAGCGATGCGTCGCGCGCTGTTTCCAAGTATTTCTTCACGTCGCCATTACCGGCAAAGACAGTCCCTGCATGGTATTTTTCCCATGTTCCTTCAAACAATGCAATACGGGCTTTGTACAATTGCGCTACCTGTTTCGAGATACGTCCGGTGGACTGTGCATTGAAAGATGGTATCTTATCGATTGCCCAATCCAGATCGTCTAACAGATGATTGGCGATTATGTGTCGCGGTTCTCTGGCGGCAAAGAGTTCATCGCCGTTGAGCGAAAGTTGTTTATCTATCCACGGTACGTTGCCAAACCTTTTCAGGAATTGCTCGAAATAGAAAAATGCCCTGAAAAACCGGGCTTCCCCAACAAATGGTTCTGCCTTATCTATTTCCTTTGACTTGTGGTAATTGTCAATCAGGAAATTGACGCTTCTGATCCTTTCCCATTCGGAAACGCTCCAGCCACCGCCCGACTCCGGTACCTGCCGATAATCTTTGATCAAGTCGGGGTTATTACTGTAACTCCATGAAAGCAGGTTATCCGATCCCAGATCGTTATGGTAAATATAGGAAGTCGGCGAACCCCAAAAACGGGGATAATACTGGTTGACATACAACCGACATTCGTCGGCAGTGTACGAAAGATTGACGTCGGTGATTTTATCCAGTGGCTCTCTTGTCAGGTAATCATCTGAACATGACATCAAAAATACGCCAATACATATATATAAAATAAAGTTTTTCATATGCTTCATTATTTTTATTGATTAGAATGTTACATTAAGTCCAAAAGAAACCGATTTGGTCAATGGATACACATTGTCGCCAGGCGCTTCGGGATCAAAGTTCTCGTTTATCTTCGAAAAGGTTAATAAGTTGTCGCCGCTGAAATAGAAACGAAGCCTTTCCATTGCTATTTTTCGGGTAATTGTTTTGGGTACGGTATATCCGAGTTGCAGGTTTTTAATCCTGCAATAGGCGGCATTGTTCAGGTATTTGGTTTGGGTTTGCAGGTTTTTGCGCGTGCTGCCCAAATAGAGTTTAGGCCAGTAGGGGTCAAGATTACTTCCGTCCTCGCGCCAGCAGTCAAGCGTGTTTTGCCATACATTTGAACCCCATTGCCCGCCGCCAAGTCCCCATGACAACCGTCCGCTAAGCCACATATCCCGCTTGCCCGTTCCTTGCATAAAGGCGGCAAAATCGAAACCATTCCATTCGGCATTGAGTCCAAAACCGAAATTATATCTCGGCGTGTTGTTCCCGATGACCGACAAGTCGCCATGATCGTCAAGCGTATTTTTTCCGTTGTCGATCTTTCCGCTACCGTCGATATCCTTGTAATACATGTCGCCTCTTGTCCAGTTAGAACCGAAGAACGACTGGTAACCGCTTGAATTGACTTGTGCGGCTTCGTCGGCGTCAATCATGATATGATCGGTGGTATACCCCCATATCTCGCCCATATCTTTCCCTACATACCAGTCGGTTAATATACCGGAAGGATTGGAATATTTTAAGACTTTTCCCTTGTAATCCGACAAAGTTGCAAATACCCTGTAACTAAGCGGCTTGCTGTTCACCATAACCTGGTCTCTCCATCCCAAAGACAATTCGAAACCTCTGTTACGGATGTCTGCATTATTGCTATCGGGCGAATTGGCGCCCAAAACGGCAGGCAGTGATTCGCCTCTGGTAATCAATCCGATAATATCCCTTTGATACCAGTCGAAACTACCGGTAAAACGGTTTTTCAGCGCGGCGACGTCTATTCCAACGTTTGTGCTGCGGTTCGTTTCCCAGGTATTGTATGCAATCAGCGAGGGTGTTCCGAAGGCGCCTACCCGTGAAGCGTCCATGATGTAACTTGAGTTAGCATTATAGGAAATAGTGGAAATATACCGGTAGGGTTGTCCGCGCATATTACCTAATTCTCCGTAAGAACCCCTGAGTTTCAATTCAGAAACATGATGTTGCAGGTTTTCAAAGAAATTTTCGCGGGCAATATTCCATCCTACCGATGCTGCCGGGAATGTACCCCATTTAGCGCCTTCGGGATAACGCGACGAACCGTCGTGACGAAGATTAAACTCAAACAGGTATTTACTTTTGTAATTATAGTTGAATCGTCCGAAAAAACCGCGCGTAGCCCAATGATCGAGTGCATCGGAAGCATTCACGACCCCGGTTGCAGTCGATATGGACGGCGTAGTTGGAAGAACCAGCGCTCTTTTGTCGGCGCTCAGTTCCCAAGTCGATTTATTTTCCTGCTGCATCCCTGCCATAACCTTGAAAGAATGATTTCCGAGTTCCTTTTCGTAGGTAGTGAAAAGGTTGGTTGACATAAAGTCGTCGTTTTGCGCCCGTTGCCATACCTGAGTAGTTTCCGGACTACTACTATCCAAATAAGGTTCGTTAGAAACCGACCATGAATAAATCAGTCCGGTTGAATAAGTCCGTTTATACATCCATTTATTATATGTAAAATCCACATTGGCAGTCCAGCCAGGCAAAATTTTGACGAGTGCGTTGGCTGTACCCCAAAAATTATCGGTATAGGTGAGGTGTGGATTTGCCTGGGCAATGAATGCCATACGACCTGCCGGCGAAAAATGTCCGTTCGGGTCGAGTACGGGGATGGTAGGCCAAACCACCCATATCCAGTTAATCAGACTGTTGATGCCTCCATTAGGACTCATGTAATAGGCTGGTGTTTCTGTTTTTTCCTTTGCATAGCGTATGTTCATGCCTACTGTCAGCCAGTTGGTCACGTCCGAACTGATCTTGGCAGCAGCATTATAACGCTCGTAGTAGTCGTCGTAATACCTGAGTTTACCATCGTCTTTGAGGTATCCCAGCGACATCATATAAGAAGATTTTTCATTTCCGCCCTGTACCGATAGGTTATGCGTCTGGTTCAATTGCCATTTTCTGAACATGGCATTCGCCCAATCTTCGTTGGCATGACTGCGACCGTCGCCCCAGTCTGACCATCGTTCGGGGTTCGTCAGTTGAGGAACATTATTCAACATACTCGTCGGGTCTTTATAGAATTGTTCGATGCGTGCCATCGTTTCGAGGTCGATGACGCCGCCGCCGCCTTCATTAATAGACGATTCGCGGAAAAGTTTTGCAAACTCGAGCGAACCGGCTGTCTTAGGCAACACAGTGGGACTATTCCATGAAAGGTTGTTGTTGTATGAAATTGTCGCTTTCTGTGCGCGTTTTCCCGATTTCGTAGTAACAAGTACAACGCCATAGGCCGCCTGTGCGCCGTAGATAGCGCTTGACGCTGCATCTTTCAATACGGTAACCGTTTCGATGTCATTAGGATTAAGGTCGTTGAAATAACCTGTTACACCGTCGACAATGACTAACGGCGTATAACTTGCCCCTGACAATCCGCTGCCCAAACCGGCATAGCCGCGAATATTGAAAGTTGCCGTTCTGCCCGGGCCGCCGTCTGAACTGTATACATTCAGGTTAGCCACCTTCCCTTGAAGGGCTTGGGCTGCATTTGTCAGCGGTCGACTCTCAAATTCTTTCGCATCAACGCTGGCTAATGCACCAGTCAGGTTGACTTTTTTCTGCGTACCATATCCTACGACTACTACTTCGTCTACACTATAAATATCTTCGTCTAATACTATATTGATAATAGATTGATCGCCAACAGGATATTCCTTAGTTACAAATCCAATATACGAAAAAACTAAAATAACATCCCGGTTGGGAACAGAAATAGTATACATACCTTCGGTATTAGATGTAGATCCAATTCCGGTGTTTTTTACCGTAATATTTACACCCGGTAAAGGGTCGCCCTGATCGTCCCTGACCATTCCTGTTATCGAAATGTCTTGGGTAATATTTCCAGGAATGTTGGTAAGACCTTCCTGCAAAGAAGAAGGTAACAATACAATCTGCCGATCAACTACCTTGTAAACGACATCCTCGTTTTCAAATATTTGAGCAAGGACGTCCGTTATTAGTGAATTGTCTACATTCACGTTTACCGCTTTATCTACATCAACTAATTTGCCGTTGTAGAGAAAGAAAAATTCCGATTGATCTTCGATCTGCATCAACACATCTTTTATTTTTACCTGCTCTGCATGAAGCGTCAAATGTGTCGTTTGCGAATATAAATTGGCTGCGAAAAGATGCAACGAAGACAGGAAAAATAATAAAATTGAATTTCTCATAATACCTATCGTTTTTTTTGTACTTTGTCTAATACAGGAAACATTTTTTACATATATTTTCATGTTATTAATTATTAATGATTACACTTGAATTAAGATAGCAATGCTACCAAAAAACATCATTAACGCTCTTTTTTATTT
>Ga0082212_10013530_pt1 | contig 10200 bp, 9 predicted proteins | sample TergutNt197P3_FD_71548 | JGI IMG/M metagenome (GOLD analysis project Ga0082212, IMG submission 71548) | Neocapritermes taracua P3 segment gut microbial communities from Petit-Saut dam, French Guiana - Nt197 P3 | ecosystem: Host-associated > Arthropoda: Insects > Digestive system > Gut ...
GTACGCGGGTGGGATGACCCCACCCCTACGAATTCATTATAATAATTATCAAATAACATAAATGCCTGACAGGCATGAACTATAACATCACGGTTCATTTATTGATATGCTTTGGCGCTGAAGAGGCGATGTTGTTGTTTAGTATGTTAAAATATATATATGGTCAAAACCGAATATATTTGCAAGGGGGCGAGCGTCAAATGAAATAATTTTTTTATTAAAACATTTATCATAACGGCTTTAGCGGTTGCTCCCATATTTTCGGCGCAGCCGGCGGCGTCCGTTTCGGCGCCAAAATTAATGATCGTCAAAAGGAGAAAAATGGATTCCAATAAATACGCCCATAGAAAATCGAAAATCCGTTTGAATATTACGTTTGCCGACGGAAAGCCGGCGGCTAACAAGGAAGTCGCTATCGAAATGAAGGACTCCGAGTTTTTATTCGGCATCGGCGGCTTTGACGCCGTAGAGTATGCGGGCGGCGGCCCGGACGGCGAGCCAATTTCCGCGGAAAGCTCCGCATTGCTAAAAGACAGGCTGGACAAACTTTTTAAGTTATTCAACTATGCCACGCTGCCGTTCTATCTCGCCCGTTACGAACCGGTGGAAGGCTTTCCGGACGAGGCGCGCCTTAAAGCGGCGGCAAAATACTATAAGGACCGGGGAATAACTGTAAAGGGCCACCCGCTGTGCTGGCATACGGCCTGCGCAGACTGGCTGATGGATTACAGCAACGAAGAAATCCTGAAACGGCAGATCGCCCGGATAGAGCGCGACGTCACGGCGTTCAAAGGGTTGATAGACAAATGGGACGTCATTAACGAAGTCGTGATTATGCCTATTTTCAAAAAATACGATAACGCGATTACGCGCGTTTGTAAAGAAATTGGCAGAGTCGGCATCGTGGAAGAGACTTTCGCCGCCGCGCGTAAAGCCAATTCATGTGCGATTTTGGTATTGAACGACTTTGATACGAGCACGAATTATGAAATACTGATCGACGGCTGCCTGGCGGCGGGTATCCCCATTGATGTCATAGGCGTACAATCGCATCAGCACATGGGTTATTGGGGCTTGGAAAAAACGTTAAAAGTGCTCGAACGTTTCACGCATTTCGGGCTCCCGGTGCATTTTACCGAAAACACTATACTTTCCGGAGACATTATTACGGCCGACATTGACGATTTAAACGATTATATAGTTGACGCATGGCCGTCGACGCCGGAAGGCGAAGAGCGGCAGGCGCGCGAGGTTACCGAATTCTACGAGGCGCTATTTTGCAATCCGGCCGTCGGGGCCATCACTACCTGGGACGCTACGGACGGCAAATGGCTAAAAGCGCCCTCCGGTATTTTGCGCGAAGACAACGGCATAAAGCCGGTCTATGAGGCGCTGACGGAAAAGATTAAAGGCGATTGGCGCACGCAGCCTATGACCATAGTGACAGACGCGGACGGCGCGCTTGAGTTTTCCGGGTTTAGGGGCAGTTATGAACTCGCGCTGAACGGGGTTCGGCGGAGGTTCCCGTTGGACGGCAAAAATGCGGAAATCCTTATTAGGGTTTAAACTCATGTTAGTTTGTTATCCAGCCATTTTGCCATAAACAAACAAGGGTTTTCTTCATTCCAAAATGTTTTGAATACTTCTAGCGGAATAAATCCCATTTTATGATAAAACGCCCGCGTTCGTTTATATGGTTCATATTTTGCGGAGGAGTCCAGCGTCTTGACAGTCAGATATAAATATCCGTTGCCCAAACAGTACCGCTCGGCGGCTTCTATTAAGCGGCGACCAATTCCTTGCCGGTGATACGATTCCAAAACGCCCAAATTGAAAATGTCAGCGGTGTACTGGTTATGGATTTTCAATGCGACAAAACCTATAGGCGCGTCATTGTCAAATGCGGCGATAAACGGGTATTCCCTATGTGTGACCGCTTTCTTCTCTATGTCCTCCGGCGGGCTGAACCACGCGGGCAGAAAGTGCATGATTTTTAGAGTAATTGCCGTTTTTTCATTTGCGTCCTCTATATACTTAATAAAAAATGTTGCGTCTACATTAAAAGGCAATAAGCATTTCCACCGACGAACACCGTTTTTAGGTAATGTAGTCGTCGTGTCGAACCCGCATTTACGATAAAATTCTACAGCGTCATCGTCTGTTTCAGCTTCAATCTCCATTTTGTATTTTTCCAGCAATGCTAAAATCATCGCTTTACCGATGCCACGTTTGCGTTTATCTTTTGCAACGGAAATATTTGTGATTTCCACTTTTTCCGAATGGATTGTAAAACCACAGACGCCAAGAACCACATCGTTTTCAATCCAGCCATAAACGTACTGCGCGTCATGCTCTCGGCATATCCGCGCTTTTTCAGTTGCGCGTTCCAAAGATTCTCCGAATATGCTGAGAGCCATAATTTTCAGTATATCAGCTTCATCTAATCGGTTTTTTATATCACAGAACACACACTCACCTCAATTTCTTCGACATATACAGAATCAAATCATCGCCGTTTTCAACCATGCCGTAAGGCTTTGCGGGAGATGAACCATCCCAAACGCCGGAACCGTCAAAGATATATCCGCGTTTGCTATACATTCTTTGCGCCGTACCGTAGCCGGAGTGCAGCCCGACGCCAAGACAAACTGTATCGGAAATCCCGGCGGCAATGCCTTCAATTCTATCCATCAACACAGAACCGATGCCGCGCCGCTGATACTTCTTAAAAACATGAAAATCTTTGATTTCGGGGATGTCTTTTCCAAGAAACGGTACGGCGTCTTTCGCTTCCGGGTAGAGCGTAACATACCCGGCAATGTCTCCGTCAACCTCCGCGAGAACAACAAAACGCTCACCGCTTTCCTGTTCGCGGTAATAGGTATCCCAAACCTCACGCGGCTTATTATCATTTTGCGCCGCAAATTGAGCAAGGATGCGTTCGATGTCGGATTGGATTGGGGAGCGGCAGATAATTTCAGCTTTCGGTCTTTCGCCGCCTATTAAATCCTTCCTATATCCGATATGATGATAGCCATTAACCTCGAAAAAATCTTCAAATACAGTAAAAACGCAATACCCTTGTTTTTCATAGAATTTCGGGTTGGAAAATCCCGAAGTCCATGTGTAGATATGCTCTGTTCCGATTTTCTTAACGGCGTCCTCCAACATGACTAATATCTTTGTTCCAAGCCCTTGACGCCTGTAGTCCTCATGAACCCATAAATCTGATAAAAAGAACCATTTGTGGTTCGTCAGTCCCGACGCAAAGCCGACAACCATCCCGTTTTCTTCGGCAGTTACATTGTGCCGCTTCTGCTCAAAAGGTGGAACTCCATCCCGTTTTTCAATTTTCTTAAAATCTGCGTAGATTTCATCAAGTTCGGCCTTGGTTATTTCTCTGTCTGATATTTTCATCATCATGCTCCTTCGGTTATTTGTTCCAACAATTCATTAACCGTCTTTGTGCCGTCCAACCGTAGTATCGAACAGGATATATTTTTCAACCATTCCTCATGTACTTTTCGGCAACGTCCATCGCTACTGGCATCATACCCTTTCGCCCATTCGATAAAATCAATATGATTGTCATACATATCGCCGCCATTGCGGATGCGTTCACCAAATCGTTCCGCTTCACGTTTTTCCAGCCGTTCAATACGAATATCCGTGGGCGTATCTATAAACACAACCAAATCAAATCGGGGGATGAACACATCGCCCCAACCGCACAGAGAGCCGGATATTACACATTTCGGGTGTTTTTCAACAGCCGCGCTCAACAGCTTTACCCGTTCTTCATGCGGGAGCGATTTCACAAACGGCGGGTCTGTTTTCTGCCAGAAGTATCCGTCTGTATCGAGCCACTTGTAGCCGTATTCACGTTCCAACGCCTGTCCCAATGTGGAAGTTCCCGCGCCTGACGCGCCGACAATGTGGATGATGTTGCATTTCATCTTTTGCATTTTGTAATTTATAAGACTTTGTCCCCTGCAATTAACCCTTTGCTCTTTCTGAACGTGATACCCTCTCTGCTCAAAGAATGGCCTTGCTGTAATAGAAGCATCGGTAATTATGTTTTGTATACCCTTACGGTAGATATATCCCTCAATATCATTCGCAATCATAGTGGCAACACCCATTTTCTGATAGTCCTTATGGATGTATAAAAGGTCAAAATATCCTGCGTTATCTGCGCTCCCAAAACCGACAATGATTCCGTCTTTTTCTGCCACAACGGAATAATTATTTGACAGCCTTTTATCCCATTCTAATAAATCGGCTTCCTTCGGAGCCCATGCGTCAAGTTGAATTTCGGTATAATCTGATGAATTGATAATATGAACAGTATTATAAAATAATTCTAAAATGTTTTTACAATCACTGAAATTATACTGGCGTATTTTTACTTCATTTGAAATTTGATAATCCATTCTCATAACCAACCTCTTCCTTTCAGCCAGTTCACCGACTGCCGCAGACCGTCTGCCGTTTTTACTTCCAACACAGAACGACAGTCATGCGCTTTTGCCAATTCGAGATATTCTCCTAATTCCAAATTTCCGTCACCCAATGGAAGATGATTATCCTTTCCTCTTGCATCGTGGATGTGCATATGATGTAGACGGTTTTTATGTCGGTCAATAGCGGGACGCTGCTTAAAATCATTTCCCGCATCGTGACCTATATCAAACGTCACGGCGAAAACCGGGCTTTCTAAAAGAACCGCAAGACTGTCTGCTCCAAATCCATGTTGAAATGTCTCCGTGTTTTCAACGCAGATTTTCATGTCAGTATCACCAATAGCCGCTGTGCAAGTATCACGGAAAGCGGCCAATTTATGCAGATACTCCGTTTCGTATTCCTCAAACAGAAACACTTTTTTATTCGGTAATGTGAACCACACACCGGGGTTTAAGTGCATATTCAAAATATGTGCTTTCAGCCGTTTTGCGTTTTCTATCGTTTGTAACACCGTATCTGTATATGCTCCCGCGACTTTTTCATTGAAATCGCAGGGGTTTAGGTTTTCGTCAAGATGGATGGTTAAGTAAACATCGTACTCATCAGCAATTTTACGGAGTTTAACCACATCCATTTTATCCGCTTGATATTCGGGCAGATTCATGTTGAGTTCTATAAAAGTAAGCCCCAACTCCCGGCAGAGCGCGGCGCAGCCTTCTGGTGATTTTATTTCGATTAGGGTCGGCATACCGAATTGCATGGTCATTCACCTTTCGCTTTTATTGCAGCCATTACTTCGCGGCATACGCCACAGGCAGAGCGGCAATCGCTTATATCTACCACAATACCATGAGATTCCGCACAGCGCAGAAGTTCCGGCACACCGCCATCCAACACCGCCCGCCATGCGGGATTGGTATATGGGTCATAATTGTCAACAATATCTAAAACATCGGTCTTGTAGATATTTCCGATGGTAACAGAACACAAATTTACATCACCGTTCGGATTTATACCAAAGCTGCTGACTTCATCGAGTCTTTCTGTATAAGGCATAGAACCGCAGGGTAAGGATAAATCAATCTTGCCCGGAGGGGTAAAGTATTCGCCGAGATGTTTGAGCGCATTGCCCGATGGGAATATGTTGTTGCCCTCATTTGTCTGTATGCCTTTATCATTAAACAGCTTCAAAAGCCGCTTTGTTTCGTTGTTATATAAGTTTTCCGCGTTTTCATCGACAACCCAAGCCGGTTGTACCCGCAGGGAAGGAGCATCATATTTCAAGAGTGCTTCAGCAAATACCATAACCGGTTCCAGCGGGATAAACTCCTGATGGAAAACATCTACGGATAACAATATATCGTTCACGCCGGACTCACAAAGGGCTTGCGCCACTTCATCAATCCTGCGTTCATCTTTCGTGAAAAATCCATTTGTAATCAACTGCCGCTTAGGGATGCCGCAATCACGGGCGGCAGCATGGATTTTACAAACAGTATCGGCAAATAACAGCGGTTCGCCGCCGAAAGTCATTACCGATTCAATTTTGTACCGCTTCGCAAGTTGTTTTACGGCGTTCACAGCGGTGTCCGCGTCCACACTGCCGCTCCCGGTACGTTCGCCGTTGGAACAATGTTTGCAACGTCCGCTGCAAGCATCGGTTATGACAAACTCTATACGGTTTAGGTTGATGTATCGGTTCATTTGCTCGGCTCCCTATATATCCAGTTTTGTTTTTATTTCATCCACAAGCTGACTTAAAACCCGCTCCCGTTCTGTAGACGTATCATATATCGTAAAACCGTGTTTTGATAAATGGACAGACATTGATTGGCTGAATGAAATGGCATCCTTGGCAATTTCTCTTAGTTCTTCCTCGCTAAAACCATATGTCCAATCGTCTTGCGTATCGTATTTCTTAAAATCGCCGACAAACTCATCAACAGATTTTTTGTTTTGTATCAACCCTATAAGCAAAAAATTATCTTTCAGTTCTTCTATGCCATACATTTTTAGAATCGGCTCTATCAATTCAAAATTAAAATACCCGCCTTCCAACACAAACCGATTTTTCTTAACTGCGCCATGACTGTACGGCAGCAATCCACGCCCATCCTCTGATGAAAACATACCAAGAAAATGGCCGAGAAACGGAGCTAAATTGTCTGTCGTTTTTTCTCTGTCCCAAGCAAGCCTAATATCCAGTTGCGGATATGCGTCTTGAAACGTGGCGACAAGTTTATCAAGATTGATTACAAAGTGGCTCAATTCTTCGTTTATCATTCTCGCTAATGTTGATTTACCGGCTCTTGACGAGCCTGCGATGATTATGTTTTTCAATAAAAGAACCTCCCAATTATTATGGAAAACTTATTTTTTACGCCGTTATCCGTTTCCTACCCATATACAACTGGAAAATAAAATTCATTTTTTGCTGTCCGCCGTGTTTGTTAATAGCTTCCTTTATTTCCGCGTATAGTGCCGTTCTGCTTTCGTCCGTCATAGCTCTGTGGTCGGACATTGTATCCATAAGCGATATGTATTCGTCGGCGCCGTACATTCGCATAGCACGGTACAGTTTCATCGCTATATCGCAAAATCCATACTGCTCCAAGCTCTCAAACCGGAAACCCCTGTGAATCTCAGCGGGTTTCCCGAAATCATCCTCGGTCATTTTCGATATTTTAATAGGCCGTTCGTCCGTTTTGTATTGGCTGTAATAATGTTTTTCGTATGCCGTATTAATAGCGTCGTAGAGTTCATTATCGTCAGCACGAACGGCATTATTTCTAAACAAGACGAACGCTCTGCCGTTTTTTAATAATCTCATTACCTTCGGGCAGCCAACTTTCGCGTCTATCCAATGGAACGCGGAAGCGGCGTAAATCAAATCGCAGCTTTCTTCTTCCAATGGAGCATCTTCAAAGGTCGATGTGATTACGTTTAGTTTTTCATATCCCTTAAACTTATCTCGTAAAAACTCCGTCATGTTCGCGCCCATTTCCACAGCGGTCACGGCGTAACCCGCGTCAAGAAAAGGCGCTGTCGCTTTACCTGTACCCGCGCCTATTTCAATGGCTCGTTTGCCATTTCCCTGACCGGAATACTGGATAGCGTCGGCGAATAATTCGGCGGGATAGTCCCACCGATATTTATCATAATTCACAACGATTTCGTCAAAGTGTGTTCTTCTGTCGCGCTCCCATCCGGTTGCGTTTTGTTTTTCAATTTTATCGCTCATATTTTTTCACCATCTCATCAAAATATGGGTAAAACCACTCGCTTAAAAATTCGCCCGCCGCCATCATTTCACGAATTCTATCGGCGCTCACCCACATCGCATTGCAAGTTTCATTAGGAGCAAAAATTATGGTTGAAATATCTATATTTTGCCGAAATAACCAAACATCTATGAAACCACCGCATTCAGGACACCGCAAATGATGACATAACAATCGTCCATTCTGCGGGTCAAGAACAACACCCAATTCTTCTTTTACTTCTTTTAATGCCGTAGTCAAGCTGTCATCGCCCGTAACCGCATTACCACCTGTACATTCCCACATATTCGGATGTGTTTTGTTTGGTGACCTTTGCGATATAAGGTATTCGCCGTTGTCGTTCTCAATCCAAACAGAAACCTCAAGGTGATATTCGCCTGTTGCCATCGGTTTGCCGCGTTCGTGGAACCGCCCGGTTTTGTTTCCGTCAGCGTCTAAAACATCCCATACTTCATATCCGCTGAGATACCATGTCGGCACGGGATTTTTCATATTGTCATACCAGCGCAAAGCCTCGCCGCACAACCTGATTTCATTTTCCAACGCCTCTTTATGTGTTCGCGCAACCCATTGAATTGACGATGTTATTCCCGTAAAAACATAAAACATCAACCGTTCCCAAAACTCATAAGGCGGCTCGTTTCCAAAATATCCTTTTATCAGCCCCGACGCGAAATGTGGACTCTTATCCGCGCCCCAAACGACATCGGTGAAGTCTAACCACGGGTCGCCGTAGTTGTCGAAATCATCAACTTCCCAATCAATCACAGCTATATCTTTTGTATCGGATATAATCATGTTCCCAATGCTGTAATCTCCATGACGGAAACATTGTTGGCGGTTATATAGCAAATGGCGATTGTTTTTGAGAAAATCAAGAATTAAACTGTCGTTATCAAAACTAACGCCGCAATGTTGAAAGGCAACAATCCGTTCATCCATTACATTAAAATATCTTGCGTCCCATTCTGCTGTATTTTCTGGAGCGGATAGGTTGTGAATCTTTCTTAAAATCTCGCCGGATTTCAAGCCCAAAACATATTGCTCCGTTTCGGGCAGTAACGGCAAAATCGTTTCTAAATCTTCGCCGTCAATCCAGCTTTGGAGCGAGTAAACTCCGTTCGCACAAGTGCCAAATTCGATAGGCAGACACATGGGAATATTGAGTGTCGCCACTTGTTCAAGCATCGCAAATAACGCCTTTCGATTTTCGTATCGTTCGATTGGCGTTATGCGGAGCAAATATTTCTCTCCGTTGGTGTTGGTAACACAATATTTTTTATCTTCCGACCAACCTTTTTCGATTGGCATGGCGGCAACAAAGCGTTCGCCGCCGAGTATGTCAGTCATGTTGCCACCATCCTGTTTCTTTCAACATAAATCTTATTACATTTTCGTTTTGAATACAACGAAAATCCTTATTTTATGCCATTCTCAAGACGGCTCATTTTTGAGCCGTCTTCGCCGTTGCAAACTACTCAGCCCAACTTTGGGCTCAATGCCCTCAAAATTGAGGGCATTACCACTGGGCGCAACTTTGCGCTCATCTAAAATTGGTTTTAGCCATTGTCCCCAAAGTTGGGGTCAATGAGGACGCCCCATTTTTGGGGAGTCCTCAATTTTGAGGATACCTTGACGAGCATCCAATTTGGGATTGTCCTCCGAGGACAGCGCAATTCTGCGCCGACCTTACCGACGAGGGAAAAATATCCCGCGTTACCACTTCACAAAATGGACAAATCCGAACCCGTCGCCGATTGGCATGAGTTCGGATTTATCACAAAATGCCCATATAGTATAATAACGCTAAACTCAAAAACCTTGATATATCAAGGGGTTGCGGGTGAGGCGTTATTCTTTTCCACTCTTTATCCAAACCAAATCGGGGCTGATTTTTCGACTTCAAACATTAAACGACAAATTAACGCTAAAAATCTTTGCCCGAAAAAATGAAAGGAAGGAAATTATATGGGCAAAGTTTTAGTCATCGCAAACAGAAAGGGCGGCTGCGGAAAGAGCATGACCGCCGCAAGCCTCGGCGTCGGGCTTGCCCGTCAGGGTAAAAAGGCGTTAATCATCGACGCGGATTCACAGCACTCACTCACCGTCAGCATGGGCGTGACGGAGCCGGACAAGCTGCCGGTATCTCTCGCAACGGTTATGTCGGACATCATCAGCGAAAAGGACATCGACCCCACAGCGGGAATCATCCACCACTCTGACGGTGTTGACCTTTTACCCGCAAATCGCACACTTGAAGGTATGGAACTTTCACTCGCGTCAATAATGATCGGGCGGGAAACGGTACTCAGGCAGTACATCGAAAAAGTAAAACCTTTATACGACTATGTTCTGATTGATACCGCACCCACGCTCGACCTGCTCACCGTAAACGCGCTTGCCGCCGCCGACAGCACGATCATTCCTGTCTGCCCGAAATACCTCGACGCCAAAG
>Ga0082212_10013531_pt1 | contig 10199 bp, 6 predicted proteins | sample TergutNt197P3_FD_71548 | JGI IMG/M metagenome (GOLD analysis project Ga0082212, IMG submission 71548) | Neocapritermes taracua P3 segment gut microbial communities from Petit-Saut dam, French Guiana - Nt197 P3 | ecosystem: Host-associated > Arthropoda: Insects > Digestive system > Gut ...
TTATTGCGGGGATAGCGGGCGTTAAAGTTCTCGAGGACACAAAAATCCTTATCGGCGAAGTTGAAAGCGTAGAGTACTCCGAAGCTTTTTCGCACGAAAAACTCTCCCCCGTTCTTGCGATGTACAAATATCAGTCCTTTGACGAAGCGATTGAAAAAGCAGACCGCCTCATTAAAGACGGCGGGTACGGACACACTTCTTCAATTTTTATAAATACAAAAGAGAAGGACGATTTATCAAAGTTTGAGAACGCGATGAAAACCTGCCGTATTGTTGTGAATACTCCCTCGGCGCACGGCGGTATCGGCGACCTTTTTAACTTTAAGCTTGCGCCGTCTTTAACGCTTGGCTGCGGTTCGTGGGGCGGGAATTCCATTTCGGAAAATGTCGGTGTTAAACATCTCCTCAATATTAAAACTGTCGCCGAAAGGAGGGAAAATATGCTGTGGTTCAGAACTCCGGAAAAAGTCTATTTTAAGAAAGGTTCTTTAAAAGTCGCGTTAGGTGAATTAAAAGACGTGTACGATAAGAAAAAAGTTTTTATAGTTACCGATGATTTCCTTTTTAAAAACAACTACACAAAACCTGTTACAGATAAACTTGATGAAATGGGAATCCGTCACACAACATTTTTTAACGTACTCCCCGACCCGACGCTTGCTTCCGCTCAGGAAGGCGCAAAAATAATGCGCGAGTTTGCTCCCGACTGCGTCATCGCACTCGGCGGCGGCTCTGCAATGGATGCGGGCAAAATTATGTGGATGCTGTACGAGCACCCAGACCTCAACTTTATCGACATGGCGATGCGTTTTATGGATATCCGAAAGCGTATTTACACCTTCCCTAAAATGGGTGCAAAAGCGAATTTCATCGCTGTTCCTACATCTGCCGGAACGGGAAGCGAGGTTACCCCATTTGCAGTCATCACAGACGAGTCCACAGGCATTAAATACCCAATCGCCGATTATGAACTCCTTCCCAATATCGCTATCATCGACATCGATCTTATGATGGAAATGCCGAAGGGATTGACCGCCGCTTCCGGAATCGACGCGCTTACCCACTCCCTTGAAGCGTACGCCTCCATGCTTGCAAACGATTTTACAGACGGGCTTGCGCTGACGTCGATAAAAAACATTTTCAAGTACCTGCCCATTGCGTATAACGACGGCAGCAATGAACAGGCGCGTGAAAAAATGGCGAACGCTTCGACAATCGCAGGGATGGCTTTTGCAAACGCCTTCCTTGGAATCTGCCACTCAATGGCGCATAAACTGGGAGCGTTTTACCACATACCGCACGGCATCGCAAACGCGCTTTTAATTAACGGGGTGATAAAATTTAACGCTTCAGAAAATCCAAAAAAAATGGGAGCTTTTTCCCAGTACAGATTCCCAGAAGCGGCGCAGCGTTATTGCGAAATAGCGTCTTTTATCGGTATTGACGGAAAAGCTTCGGATGAAGAAAAGATAAAAAAATTGATCGCGAAGATTGACGATCTTAAAGAGAGTATCGGCATTAAAAAGTCCATTAAGGATTACGGAGTTGATGAAAAAGAGTTCCTTGAAAAGTTAGACGAAATGACAGAGCAGGCGTTTGACGATCAGTGTACGGGAGCGAATCCCCGCTACCCGCTGATGGAAGAGATGAAAGAGATTTATCTTAACGCCTATTACGGCAGATAGGAGTGATAAAATGAATTTGGAAAATATTATTGCGCAAAGACACACCAAAACAATTTACCGCGACGGGGACAGGTGCATAAAACTTTTTGCTAAAGATTATTCAAAAGCCGATGTTTTAAACGAAGCGCTGAACCAGTCGCGCGTTGAAGAAACGGAACTTCATATCCCAAAAGTTCTGGAAGTGACAACAATCGAAGGCAGCTGGGCGATTATTTTTGAGTTTATAGAAGGGCAGACGCTTTCTGAAATGATAGGTCATCATCCGGAAAAATTAAAGGAATACATCGACCTTATGATCGAGCTGCAGATTAAAACACATGAGCAGAAATGCCCCCTTTTAACAAAGCTGCGCGATAAAATGTTCCGAAAAATTTCGCTTACAGATTTTGACCCGACAACAAAGTATGATCTTCAGCACCACCTTGACGGAATGCCGCGTCATAACAAAGTCTGCCACGGCGATTTCTGCCCAAGCAATATCATCATCACTCCCGATAATGTTCCGTATATTATCGACTGGTCACATGTTACGCAGGGAAACGCTTCCGCCGATGTTGCAAGAACATATCTTCTGTTCCTTCTTCGCAATCAAGAAGAAAACGGCGAGTATTATCTTAATAGATTCTGCGAAAAAACCAACACATCAAGAAGGTATGTCGAAAAATGGGTTCGCATTGTCGCCGCTTCCCAGTCTGTTAAGGGAAACAAAGAAGAACTCGCATTCTTAACGCGCATTGTAGATGTTGTCGATTATCATTAGGCGGCAAGAGTGATTGTTCCGCCAAGATTACTGGATATTTACATAGGCGGGAGGGCTATGATTATACCGTCAAGAATACTTAATCCGTTGCACATAACGTTCGATATTATTTTCCTTGCAGGGTTGATTATTCTGCTTCTTGTAAAAAAGAGAAACATGACTCTCCTTTTTGGACTAGCGGGCGGAATTATCTACTTCCTTGTGGACTGGGGGATTTTTTACAAACTAATGGGCACAAGAGCGATATTTATAAACGGCGCGGAAATGAGCGAAGGCGGAAAAGCGCTTTTTTTACTATGGCTTTCCATGAGTTACGGAGTTACAAATTTTGCATGGATCTGGCTGTGGCTGAAGAGGGATAAACACCTCCTTGAGTTTTCGGCGTACATTTTAATTGGCTGGCTTGCCGTAGCGATTGCCGCAACAGGGTTAGGTGTAAACCTTGATCAGATTGCAATAAGCCGGGGGACTGATAAGTTTCATTCATTTATGGCAGTTTTCCTGATGCTGTCCTACGGCGCGGTTATTATTTTTAACATGGTCAACAAAAAAGGAATAAAACTGCCCCTCCTTTGGATGTTCGCGATAGGAGTTCTTGTACAGCTAGGCTGGGAAACCGCTCTTCTTTTGGGCGGCGTAAGGTCTGCAGGTTACAGTGCGTTTGACGCAATAAAAACCTTGGTAGTAAACAGTTTAATCGAAACAAATCCAGCTGTTCCTGTAATTTTACTTATTCAAAGTCTTTTGTATAAATGGAGAAATGAAGACCTAAAAAAAGCCGCATAAGAGCAAAATATCACTCTTATACGGCAGGGAGGATAAAAATCTTTATACAATTCACTCTACTTTAAAACGCGAAACCTCCTTTATTAAAAGATCGATGTTCTGTTTGTTGTGCACGCATATTTCGTTAACCCTTGTTACTGCAGCGTTTATCTGTTCCGCTCCTGTCGCCATCTCGTTCATTCCGCCTGTGATTTCTTCTGAAACTCTTTCAAGATTCTTGCTTTCGTGAATTACTTCCTTTGAACCTTCCAGCATTTCGGCAGTTCCCTTTCCGACATTATGCGTTATATCATTAAGCTCCCCTATCGCCTCAAGGATCTGTTTACTACCCTTGTCCTGCTCTTCCATCGCTCCTCTTATGTCCGCTTCCTGATCTGACACGACTCTAACGCTTGTATCGATTGCTTCAAATCTTGCAAGTACGTTATTTGTAGACTCGGTTATCTTGTCGATTGAGCTTTTCATTTTTTTAAGAATCGCGCTAATTGTTTTGGACTGTTCGCCCGAACTCTCCGCAAGTTTGCGTATTTCATCCGCTACTACGGCAAATCCTCTTCCCGCATCTCCTGCATGAGCCGCTTCGATTGCGGCGTTCATGGAAAGAAGGTTAGTCTGGCTTGCAATGTTATTCATCACTGTGTTAATTTCCAAAAGTCCCTGGGATTCCCTTGCAATTTCAAGAACGTCAGATGCAACTGTTTGTAAGCCTGTACGCCCGGATTCTGAAGCGGAAGAAAGATTGTTTACATTTTCGCCGTTACTGACAAGCGTCTGCGTTACAGACTGAACATTTGCAAGCATTTCCTCTATTGCAGAAGAAGACTGCGACACGCTTGATGACTGGCGTTCCACCTGCTGATTTAATTTTTCGATATTACCGGTGATTTGTTCCATTGTTGCGTTAGTCTGCGTCACGCTGGCGCTTTGATTTATGACGCGCCCCCTTATGCTTTGAATGTTAGACGCTATTTCATTTATTGCGGCGGCAGTTTCTGTCATGTTTCCCGCAAGGTCGTTCCCCGTGTCTTGAAGATCAATCGTCTGTTTTTTAATCGTAATGATAAGGTTTTTTATCTTCTCCAGCGTCTTGTTAAAATAACGCGAGAGATCTGCAATTTCATCATTGCCGTGTTCAGGGATGGCATGGGTTAGATCGCCTTCGCCTTCGGAAATGTCCTTTAGAGTGTTCGTCACATTAACAATTGGCTTTGTAATGTAGCTGAGAGCGATAAAAACAATTACCGCTGCAGCCGCGATTGCGATAATCGTTATAATAATGGTATAGGCTGTAAGTTTTTTTACATCGGCTAGAATGTAAGTGTCTCCGCTTGCGATCATTATGGTCCAGCCGTTATTTGAATTACCGATAGTAAAGGGAATCATGACTATTTCCAGAGTTGTACCAAGCCGCGGAACACGCTGCCTTGCCGTGAACACCCTGTGTTCAAGCACTGCCTGATACGCATCCCTCTGAGAATCGCCGTATTCAAAATCGGCATCGACAAGCAGTTTCCCTATCCGTTCCGGCTGCTCGCTTGCCATAATAGTGCCGTCTCCTGCATAAATAACCATCGCAATAATTTCATCGTGATCATGGATTATTTGCTCTAACGTACCCTGCATCATGTCAATGGTTAAAAGACAGCCGACTCCGCCTATTGTTTCATTGGTGCGCGGGTCAATAATCGGCACCATAAGCCTTACAAGAAAAGTTTCGTTTCCGTTAATGGTGCGCCGGAAAGGATGTTCTACCCTGTCATTTTTTGAATTAGGTCCGTTTAAGTAAGCCATTGAACCGTCAATATCAATTGTTGTACGCGCAAGAACTACGCCCGTTTCCCTTGTGTATGTTAATGCATACTGTCCTGATTCGCTTGAACCAATCCTGTTTATAAATTGATCGTCCATGTTATCAAGGGCATTTGGTTTCCAGACTGTATACAGATTTATAATGCTTTTTTCCGCTTCAATGACGCCGTACATCATATCATCGTAACGCTGCCTCCTCTCCTCCGGAGGAATATGCTCGTAAGTTGTCATTTCATTTGCAAGGGTGCGCAGTACATGTATATAACTGTCGGTGTATCCTTTCCAGTGTTCCGCGCGTTGTTCAGCAAGATATTTTAATCCGCGTTTACTAAGATTGATGCTGATACCGGAAGCGCGCTGAAGCAGTAATACTGAAATCCCTGATATCATAAACATCATGATGGAGATAACTAAAATACTAAGCTTAAATTTGATTTTCATTGATTGCTCCTCTGGTTTTAAATATAATTACCAGGCGCGCGCGGATATTACCTTGAGGAGCGAAAAAAAAATCGCAAAACACACCCAAAAATCGTAGGGTGGATTGCCGTTATATTCTTAAACTTAAATCAATTTTCGTTCTACAGCGATGCGGATGAGGCTTGCAAGATTATCAGCGCCCAGTTTTGAATAGACGCTGTTTATGATCATTTTGACGCTGTTTATGGAAAGGTTTCTGTTTGCGGCAATTTCCACACGGGTCAGTCCGTGCGAAAGATCCGAAAGTATCTCTGTCTCTCTTGCAGAAATTGCTGCAGTATGCGCCAAGCCGTTAAACCTCTTGTATTCCGAGGCGATATGCCCCTGGTGTTTGGCATAAGATGCGGCTTTACGGTTTACTTTTTCAAGCCATGAGGCGGGGATACTGCCGCTATCCTTTAAAGCGGCTGATGTCAGTGTCCGCATATCTTTTCCCATTTCAATAAAAGGCATTAATAGATCGTTTGGTACTGCTGTATTGTACGCTTCCAATAAAACGGAAAAAGCTTTCTGGCTGTTTTTCATTTTATAATGCACACACGCTTCTATCGCAAGCATTTCTATCCTGCCGAATAAAAACGATTCCCGCGTTTTCATTCCGTTAATGTAGGAAAGCAGAGACGGATAAGAACGCGTCTTATAATGAAAACGCGCTTTTATTTGATTGGCGAAATTTTCAATAAAACCCGCGTGGCAATACGGCGAAAAACTTTCCTTAAGCCAGTAAGCCGTTTTTTCCGGCAGTCCTAAAATATAATAGTACCATGAAAGGTAAATATCGTAATTGATAAAGCGGTTGGAATATTCGCTATAATCCAGCAGATCTTTCATTTCTTTTAACGCCCGCTCTGCTTTTTGATAATCCCCCTGCAAAACAGCAATCCGAAGTATGTAGAATAACGCCCGGTGAATCACATCAAACTGCCTGCTCTCCTTTGAGCGATCCAGCGCGCGCATAATAAAAGATTCTGCCGAGCGTATATCGCCCTGGTAGAGCTTAAGCTCACCGCGCGCGAGCTCTTCCGTTCCTGTTTTAAGTCCGCCGAAACGGCGCGACACATGGGCAATGGTGCGGCTAAACGCGTCAATAAATTCCTCTGGAGCGCCTTTTCTGCTGGAGCCGGTGCAGATTATCCATGGTCCGGGATTATTATTGCCGAATTTCCCGGGATAAAACGGCTCTGAAATAACATTGCAGAACTTTTCAATATACAGATCAAAATCATAATGATCATTTGATAAACACATCAACCCTCGTAAAAAAGACCAGCTGTAGTAGAGGCTGCCAAGAGTACGGTTTCTGAATGGATTGCTTTCCGGCAGCTTCAGGTATTTTTTCTCATAACGTTCCGCTAACTCAAAAGACTCCTGCCAAAGCCCCTGATACATAAGAACGTGCAGATGCATAACTGCAAGACCCTCTACGGTATCAAATACTTCCGTCTTAGCCCGCTCAAAAATAGTCGCCGCATATTGCGCAATATCCTGCGGTATCTGAGCGGGCAGCTCGCGGAGAACTGCGACAATTGATGTATAGTCCTCTATTTTTTCATAATATGACAATGCGTCGGCTTTAAAACCGTGTTTGTTGCACCATGCAGCGGCTATTTTATAAGTTTCATTTTTCTGTTCATCACAAAGAATCTCCTGTTTTGCGGCGAGGAATTCCAAAAATAAAGGGTGTATGAGGTATGCGTTTATATAGCTGTCACAGTGTATATACGCGCTTTGCTTTTCCATATCATCGATTAATTTTTTATTTTTTCCGGCTAACAGGGAAATTAAATCCATAGACAGATGATCAATTAATGAAAGGCGAATCAAAAAGATCTGCAGATCACCAGGTATCCCGTCCCAAATTTCTGTTTCCATCAACCGGAAGACATTAGTCTTCATCGCGCTTCGTAAATAGCCGCTGTAACTCGGCGCTTTTTGATATGATCGCGCAATAATGTTAATCGCAAACGCCCAGCCCTTTGTATCCTGCATTATCTCCCGCCGGCTTTCCGGCTTTGCGGAAATATTTAACTTGCGGAAATACTGGGCAAGTTCGTTTTCTGAAAAACAAAGATCGCTTTCATCTATGTTGAATAACATTCCGCGCGATTCATAACCTGCGGTATTTATCCGCGGAGTGGAACGGGAAGCCAGGATTAATGAAGTTCCCGGCATCAGTCTGTTGAAAATGCATTCTTCAAGAAAGCGAAGCACAGAAGATTCTTCTATAAAATGGAAATCATCCATGACAATGATTCGCTGCTTCATGTCAAGATGTTCATGCAGCAAATATAAATATTGATTTATTTTTTCTCTTGTGTCAGGGAAACTCAAATTTGAAACCGCTTTAGCCAACGGCGAATCAATCTGCGTCAGGGTGTGGGTAAAATTTTCCCAAAAACGAGCGCCGATGTTATCGCGTTCCGAAAGCTGCATCCAGGCTGTCATTGCCTGGTACTTTTCTGTAAAATCATGAATCGCACTGGTCTTTCCGTAACCTGCTCCGGCGCACACAACTATCAACGGGTATTTTGCAGCTTCAATAAATAAATCGTTTAATCTCTGGCGTTCAAAATGATAGAAAACGCTGCTTTCACTAGGAGACTGAACCATATTTTAATTTTAGCTTATTATAAAAACGATTACAACATTTTGTATTAATTAAAACTTTTTATGTTAATTTAAATTTCCGGAATAATTACAACTTCGATTATTTCTCCTGCCTGTTTATTAATTTTTTTCCTAACATCCTTTCGGATTCCAATGATATAACAAATTGAACCGTCTTCATTTTTTAAACCCATATTAACGATACTTCCGTTGTATGGTTCGCCGTCAAATTCCGCGTGCACTTTAATTCTTCCCTTCCCGAATTCTTTTTTTAAATCATAAGGAAATTCAATATAAGCGCCGTCAATATCGGGGACTTTTTTTATCTCTGCTTTAAATTTATAAGTTTTAGTTTTCATCTTTTTTTTCTCCAAAATTTAAAAATCTTTTAACAGTAAGGTCGCAATAGCCGGTGTCAACTTCCGCACCTATGTAAAATCTGCCGTCTGTAAGCAGAGCGGCAATTCCTGTTGTCCCGCTCCCATTAAAGGGATCTAGAATGACATCTCCCTCTTTTGTCGAGGCTTTAATTATCCGCAGTAATAAATCCAGCGGTTTTTGTGTCGGATGCGCGCCGAATTCTTTTTCCTCTTTTTTTAATTTTGGAATTGACCACACCGATCTCATCTGAGTATTTTCTTTTTTTATTTTATCTTCAGGAAAAATTCCGTTTTTCATTTCATCATAATTAAAAGTATGCTTTGCGTTTTTATCCTTTCGCGCCCAAATAAGCGTCTCATGAGATGCGGTAAAAAAACGGCAGCTTAGGTTGGGAGAGGCGTTCGGCTTAAACCATGTAATATCATTTAGTATATGAAAACCGTTTTTCTGAAGCAGATATCCGCACTGATAAATACTGTGATATGTCCCGGAAACCCAGATAGTTCCTTCAGGTTTAAGAACCTTCCTGCAGGCGGTTATCCACGCTTCGTGAAAGTCAGTATCATTTTTAAAACCTCTGCTTTCATCCCAATCGCCCTTGTTGACGTTTACCATCTTCCCGTTTTGGCATGTTATTCCGTTATTCGACAGCATATACGGAGGGTCAGCAAAAATCATATCGATAGAATTTTCCTCGATGAGCGGCAGAATCTCAAGGCAATCGCTATTGAAAATTAACGATCTGTCAGATGTGTAATACGGATTTATTTTACATTCCGGCTTTAGCACGCCGGTAATTTGCTTCATAAAAAATATTAACATACATTGCTTTATTCCATAATCCATGAGTAATATTAAATTTTAAGGGGGACGTTATGAAAAAACTTACTGAAAAGGCATCCGCCGCGCGTTTTTTGCTAGGAGGTATCGGAACGGGAAACATGTCGCTTGATCAAAACGCACGGCTCTGTGATTTTGAACTCTGGAATAAACCGAACAAGGGCAGCCGGAATCCTTATACTTTTTTTGCCGTAAGAGCGCAGGGAGAGGACGGCGCGGTTTATGCAAAAGCTCTTGAATCTCAACTGCCTCCCCCTTTTATGCACGCGCACGGCGCTCCGGTTCAAGACCTTGGAGGGCTTTCCAGGTTTAAACATTCCGTTATGGAGGGAAATCTCCCCTTCGTTCGCTACACCCTGACAGACGATCGCTTTCCCCTTACTGCGGAACTTGAAGCTTTTACTCCCTTTATTCCTTTAAATACAGATGACTCATCCCTTCCTGCCGCGGTTTTGCGTTACTCGATAAAAAATACTTCAGATAAAACACTTACGGTAAGCGCCGCAGGATCATTTTGCAACCCGAATTATATGTCAAATAACGACCCCGCTTCCTGCATAAATAAATTTGTTAAAAGTGAAGTATTCAATGGAACACAGTTCCAGGGAGTGCAATTCCTTCCTGCAGGAAAAACAGAAAGCGCTCCCGATTATTTAGAAATGGCTTTTCTTACAACAGAAAGCGAAAATGTCAGCTTCCTTGAAAAATGGAGCAAGGGCGCATGGTGGGACGGGCTTCAGGATTTTTGGAACGACTTTACATCCGACGGCGAATTAACTCCTGGACGCTCTCTTGATTATATCGGAAACGAACTTGTATCAAGCGCAGCTCCCGTATCTTCCCTTTGCGTA
>Ga0082212_10013532_pt1 | contig 10199 bp, 9 predicted proteins | sample TergutNt197P3_FD_71548 | JGI IMG/M metagenome (GOLD analysis project Ga0082212, IMG submission 71548) | Neocapritermes taracua P3 segment gut microbial communities from Petit-Saut dam, French Guiana - Nt197 P3 | ecosystem: Host-associated > Arthropoda: Insects > Digestive system > Gut ...
GAGCAATCCGTACCGCAACAGACGACCAAGTCATTGATTGCGGACAAAACTTGTCTGTGCCATACTCAACGCAGAACTGGCTATGGAGGGTTAGGGAACAAGTCTAATGTACTCGCTTTCACTCAACGCCCCATTCGTTTTCATCCTGTATAAATTGTCAAGGATGCTGAGCGTTTTGTCCGCAATATCTGGTGAACTACCCAAAAACAATGCTTTGCCACGTTCAAATTCTTCCTGTGATATAACGCCCTTTTTATAAAGTTCGCCGAGTTCTTCAATTTGCGAAGCGATGCTGATACCAATGGAATTAACGGCAGATGACGCTACTGCTAAATCATTTGTAATCCGTTGTTCGCTCCATTCTAAACTGGCAATAGTGCCAAATACATTAGAATTCAATTTAATGAGAGCCCGCCCAACATCCAGTAATTCTCTGCGTTGCATGGGGGAATTTACGTTATGTAATCGTTCAAAAATGGCACTATACCGGACAACAAGGACTTCGTTATAACGAAGAAATTTTGCGGGTACTTTTTTCGCCGCCTTAGGATTGCCAATCTGCTGAACGATTTTCATTTTGATATTTTCTAATTCGGCAAGAAGGATTTCATTGCGGCGACGTATTTTCTCATGCAGTGTAATTGTCCCATGGAATTGTTGCGGTTTCGCACTGGAATTGATGTACGATAGGATTCTTTCATAAGTCGTTTCATTCAGCCCATCACGCTTAAATTCGGAAAGAAGGTTGGCGTATTCCCGTTGATCTTTTGCTGTTGCCCAAGCAGCCCATATTAGCATTGCAAGACCAGCAATCGTACAGAGCAGACACAGAAAAAACGGACCGGGATCATGTGTAGATGAATGAGCAAGGGAAGATGTTATGATAGCGAACACAAAAAACATCATACAACCGCATCCCCCAACGGCTGGCGCACTGTCGGCGTGGTTTTTATAGGTTGACGATACCTGCACTGGGACTGGCACTGGCGGGATAGCAGAAACTGGATTAGGGGCGGCTGATGGGAGTGGTGGAGGTACTGATTGTACTGTTTCGGACTGTTGCGTTTCCGAAAACGTCAAGCCCTTCACTCTTCGTGCTGGTGCGGTTTTTCCCTCTTCGGTTTCAATGATCGTTTCCGGTGTAATTTGCCCATCTTTGGCAAGTCCTTTGAGTTGACCGCCCGTAACCTCAATTTTGTCGCCGCTCTCGTTGTAGTAAAACCACTTTGCCATGTTTTCGTAGGGTGAAGGCAAGAACGGCAAGCGGTAACACCGTCAAAATAACGGGGTACGCTATGTTACCTTCAAGAGAATTTCCCTCTGTAGCACGAGAGAGCCGTGCGCAAAACACACGACAATGAAAAGGCGTACCTTCACACCGAAACTCTGCAAGTTCCGTGCATAACGCCCCCTTACGGAGACGCAGGATTTCACGGAATTTTTCTGTACTTCCAAACCGGCAAGCCGGGTGCTACTTGGAAGTAAAAAAGGTAAAAACTTGCGAACTATACCAATTTTTAATTCGGGTTTGAGTGTAGCACCGATTGGGAGAAAATGCAAGAGGGGGAATCCGGTCGCTCTGTTTCATTTCGCTCCCGGCTTGCATTCAGACTCTGTACATCACCGTCATTTACATTTTGTCCCGGCAATGTATGGTCTATCTGGGTGGACGATGAGTTGTTGCGACTTCGGGTCGAGCAGCACGTCGAGGTCTTCCATAGGAATGGCACCGAGCAACACTTCGGTCGCACCGGGAAGAACAAGAGCCCGGCAGGACGTACTCCGGTTTTTGAAATGAAGATCGACCGGTCCGACGATTTCACATTCGCTATGAGAACCATCGGCAAGTTCGACTTCTCGTAATTCCTTGACACGGAGTCCCAGTTTTGTCTTGATGGCTTCGTCAATCGTCAAGAGATAGGCACCGGAATCGACTAACGCCGAAACTTCCATTTTTCGGACAGCATCCTGTTCCAGCCGTCCGTCTTGTGCCAGATCGGCATCGAAGGAATTCAACAATGTAATTTCAGCGTAAGTCAGTCCCATGGTTTTGCCCTTTCAAATTGGGTACTTTCATTGTAGCCGTTTGTTGATGCGTGTCAATAACAACTACAGTAGAGCGGCAAATTGTGTTTCCGCAGTGCCTTTTCCCTATCGGGATAGGGAGCGAAGGAGCGTTCGCAAAGCCGAGTCGCCTCGCCCCTTGCCTACCCCAGCAACCATGTGTAGAATCTGGGTTATGCGTTATCTTGTTCCTTTTCATCCGAAGCGGCATCCTCACTTTTTTACCGACGTGCTCGTCATCGGCGGAGGACTCGCCGGACTGCGTACCGCTCTCGCCGTCGATCCGCAATTTCAAGTCATTCTCCTATGCAAGGGCGGACTCGAAAACTCCAACAGCGTTCACGCACAAGGAGGAATCGCTGCCGTCTGGGACAAAAAAGACTCAATGGCAGGACACGTCGAAGACACAATCACCGCCGGCGGCAATCTGTGCGACCGAAATGTTGTCGAGCACGTTGTGCGCCGCGGTCCCGAGGAAATTCGGAAATTGATCGAGTTCGGGACTCAATTTGACAAAATGCCTGACGGTGAAATGCAACTCGGTCGCGAAGGAGGACACCGAAATCATCGAATACTCCATGCCAAAGGAGATGCCACCGGACAAGAATTGATTCGCTCACTGATTGCCGAAGTCCAACAACGACCCAATATCCGTATCTGGGAAAATACCTTTGCGCTCGATCTTTTGACTCATCAGAATCACTGTTGCGGAGCAGTCGTCTATTGGAAAAAGCATCACGAAAAGGAAATCATTTGGGCAAAGCAAACGGTTCTTGCCAGCGGCGGCATCGGACAACTCTACCGGGAGACGACAAATCCCGAAGTGGCAACCGGCGATGGAATTGCCATGGCACATCGTGCCGGAGTGGTCATTCAGAATATGGAATTCGTACAATTTCATCCGACGGTTCTTTACATTGCCGGAAGTAGTCGAAGTTTAATCTCCGAAGCAGTGCGAGGCGAAGGAGCCCTCCTCGTTGACCGTACAGGCTACAGATTCATGCCCGATTATGATGACCGAGCAGAACTGGCACCGCGGGATATTGTCAGCCGAAGCATTGTCCGGCAGATGGAAAAAACGCATGCACCGAACGTTTTTCTCGATCTCACGCACAAACCGGCAGATTGGCTATATGCGAGATTTCCCGGAATTGCAGCGACGTGCCATCGGTTCGGAATTGACATTGCGAAAGACAGAATACCGGTTCGTCCTGGTGCGCATTACATCATGGGTGGTGTTACCGTTGATATCGAGGGTCGGAGTTCGCTCTCCGGCTTGTGGGCAGTGGGCGAAGTTGCCTGCACCGGCTTGCACGGAGCCAATCGTTTGGCATCGAACAGCCTTTTGGAAGCGGTCGTCTTCGGCGAATCGGCAGGGCGTTTGGCTTCGGTAGTTGCCCAGTCGTTGCCGGAAGATTATCAGGTGGTGCCGATGGAGAATCCGCCCAATAGTTCCCCTCTGATGGAAAAGTGCCCGACAGGACGGGGAGGGTATCTCGACATTCCTGACCTTCGGAATGCTTTGAAAAGCGTACTCTGGCGGCAAGCGGGGGTGATTCGTAGCGAAGAGGGGTTGCAGAGTGCGTTGGAGGACACAAAGCGTTGGTCACATTACGTACTCTCGAGACAGTTCCAAACAGCCGAGGGCTGGGAACTGCAGAATATGCTCACGGTTGCCCGATTGATACTGGAAGCCGCACTTGCACGCCGAGAAACGTGCGGCGTGCATACCCGGTGCGATTGAGTTTTAGCCGATGAATTTTTAGAGCGTATTCCGAATTGGTCTGGACACACCCCGTCATTCCCGCTTTCGCGGGAATGACGGCTTTTTGTGCAAACTTGTTAACGGACTCAGTAAGGACGGCGGAAATCATTCATACGCATTGACAATCGCCTGAACGAGCGGATGCCGAACAATGTCGCTGCGGTTGAGTTGCAGCATGCCGATGGCTTCGATCTTGTTAAGCCGCTGCCGGGCATCAATCAAACCGCTCCGCTTGTTTGCCGGCAAGTCAATTTGTGTTGCGTCGCCGCAAACCGTAATCGTTGAAGAGTCTCCCATTCGAGTCAAAAACATTTTCATCTGGGCGACCGTTGTATTTTGTGCTTCGTCCAAAATAATAGAAGCATTGTTAAGCGTCCGCCCCCTCATGTACGCAAGCGGAATCACTTCGATTCGGTCGTCTTCCATGTACCGTTTGAGCATGTCTCTATCCATCATATCGCCGAGAGCATCGAAGAGTGGCCGGAGGTAGGGATTGATTTTCGCCTGCAAATCGCCGGGAAGAAAACCGAGACTTTCTCCGGCTTCGACGGCAGGACGAACCAACACGATTTTCTTGACGGTCTCGGTCTTCAATGCCTCGACCGCTTTGGCAACGGCAAGATACGTCTTGCCCGTCCCGGCAGGACCAATGCAAATCACAATGGCTTTGCTGCGGAGCAATTCCAAATACCGGGCTTGTCCATCGGTCTTTGCCCGAATCTGCTTTCCGTTGTAAACATCTATCGGCTTGATGTTCGACACCTCTTTTCCATGAACGACTTCGGAAATGGCTCGTTGAATGTCGTCGGTTTCCAGATGACCATTACGCAAAACATGACGTTGCAGATGTTCCAAGAGATGCGAGCCTTGTCGAACTGCCTCGGTGGAACCCCGGAGCAGAATTTTGTTGCCGTCGAGGGTTACTTTGACGTTGAGTGCTTCCCGAATACGGCGGAGATGGGAGTCGGACGGTCCAAACACCTTCAAGAGTGCCTTGGAGTCCACTACCGCCACCGTTGCTTCGTTATCAGTCATCGGTATCATTGTACACGGCGGACGAAATTCTGCAATCTTTACGCACCAAACTATTGCTTTCCCTCATATTTCGGATAAAATGGGTCATTATCCTACTTTATTGACAAACTGGAGTTATTTTTATGGCTTACACCTGGAGTCCTGCCCTCGAGACGGGGCATCCCCTGATTGATGCGCAGCATAAAGAATTGATCAAAACGGTCAATGAATTGTTTGATGAATGTGCACGAGGAAATGCGGCGGACCAAATTAACAAGACCGTCGATTTTCTTGTTTCCTACACGAAAAGGCATTTCAGCGAAGAAGAGGCGTTGCAAAAGCAGTCAGGCTATCCTGATTATCCCAACCATTGCAAATTGCATGCCGATTTGGTTCAAACACTGACGGCATTGGCGGCGGAATTAAAACAGTCCGGTCCTACGCCGATGATGATCAATAAACTCATCCGGGGTGTCGGTGATTGGCTCGTCAATCACATTCAGCAACAGGACACCAAAGTTGCTGCTCACATACGAACCTCAAAAGAAAAGTAAGACTCTCGCCGGAAAATAATGTCCCCTCTCCCGTTGGGAGAGCCATGTTGATTAAACATGGCGGGTGAGGGGAGATGGGGGACGGAAAAAAAATGATTTTGCAAATCAATCCCGTGATGCCGTATTTGCCCTTCCCGCAGTGGTAAAAAAACTGTATCATTCCGCTCTATGCACAAGTTGGCGGAACACATCAAGACGGTCATGCCAGCCCGAATCGTCGGCACGGTTGTGCAAACGCACGGACTCACTATTGCGGCGTCGGATTTTCCCAGCCCTATAGGAAGCGTTGCCGAAATTGAGCGACTCGACGGCGCACCGCTCACCGCCGAAGTCATCGGCTTCAAAGATGATCTCACCATTCTCTATCCGCATAGCGATATTACCGGCGTGCGGCGCGGCAATCGGATTCGGCTCACCAAAACGCTCCCGTGGCTTCAAGCCGGTGACGACTTGCTGGGACGAATCGTTAATTCCAATGGAAAACCGGTGGATAATCAACCGATGCCCGTGCTGAGAGACCGAATTCTCTTCGACAATGCTCCGCCGGTTGCTTCCTCTCGACCACGTATCAATTCGATTCTCTCGACGGGAGTCCGTGCTATCGACGGAATGTTCACTTGCGGCGGCGGACAACGGCTCGGCATTTTCGCCGGTTCAGGGGTGGGGAAAAGCGTAACGCTCGGAATGATCGCCCGATACACCGATGCCGACATTATCGTGATTGGATTGATCGGCGAACGTGGTCGGGAACTCAACGACTTCATTGAGCGAGATTTGGGAAAAGAGGGATTGAAAAAAAGCGTGGTTGTGGTGGCGACTTCCGACGAACCAGCACTGATGCGGGTGCGTGCTCCTCTGACGGCGATGGCGATTGCCGAATACTTTAGGGATCAGGGTAAAAACGTGTTGGTGATGATGGATTCGCTGACTCGAATGGCAATGGCGCAACGGGAAATCGGCTTGGCGGCGGGGGAACCACCGACAACAAAAGGCTATCCGCCATCGGTGTTTGCAATGTTGCCGAAGTTGGTGGAGCGGGCAGGACGTTCGGCAAAGGGAACGATCACGGCATTTTTTACGGTGCTGGTCGAAGGAGACGACCGAAGCGACATTATTGGCGATACGGTGCGGGGATTGCTCGATGGACACCTTTGGCTTTCCCGAAAATTGAGCACACGGGGACATTATCCGGCGATTGAGCCGATAGAAAGCATCAGCCGATTGATGCCGGATATATGCGATCCTGAACATTTGAAGGCGGCAAGGGCAATGCGGAAACTTTTGGGAGTCTATTTTGACAATGAAGACCTTATTTCGATAGGTGCGTATCGTGCCGGCAGCAATCCTGAAATCGACCATGCGATCAAAATGAAGCCGCTGATTGACCAGTTTTTGCAACAGGATGTGTCCGACCGGGCAATGCTAGGTGATACTGTACAGGAAATCAAAAAATTGATGCTGGGTTAGAACGTGTTGCGGATTTCACGTAACCTGCAAGTTTGTTTTTTCCGTCCCTCCCGCCCCCAATCAGGTCGAGGGCAGGCTCCGGCGGGAGTCCAGAGAAACAGCATTATAATTTTTCGTCTAGATTCCCGCTTTCGCGGGAATGACGGCTTTTTGTGCAAACTTGTTAACGGACTGAAATGCGGAGTTGCGCCCACTGGACATCTGTTCTGCATGCGGATACAATGGGTAGAATCCACAGGGGAACCGGAGAACCATCGTGAGCAAACAACACAGCGAAAAACAAGAGAAAACACAAGACTTTTCCCGACGCTCGTTTATCAAACTTGCCGGAGGAAGCGGACTCGCTTTGACAACCGGGTGCATCGGTGAGCCACTCGGTGGAACCGGTTGGGTGCCCAGTCAATATGAAGCGACTGGCAACTTTCCCGTCCAAGTCCGGGGACGTGTTCCCATTGATCCGAACGATCCTTCTATTATGAGGGATGACCAAAAGTGCATTCTCTGCGGTCAGTGTGCCGAGGTCTGCGGTCGAGAGCAAGCCGTTATGGGACATTACGAACTCCCTCTTGTCGACTCTATTCCCTGCATTGGTTGTGGTCAATGTTCACTTTGGTGTCCCACCGGTGCCATTACCGAAAGGGACGACACGCAACGTCTGTTTGAAGCACTGGAAAATCCAGACCTTCACGTCGTTGTTCAAACCGCTCCTTCCACCAGAATCGGACTGGGAGAAGAATTCGGACTGCCTGCCGGTACAAACGTCGAAGGCAAGCAGATTGCTGCTCTCCGTGCACTGGGTTTCGACACGGTGCTGGACACCAACTTTGCTGCTGACTTGACCATTATGGAAGAGGCAACGGAGTTCGTGCAACGGCTTACAAAGAAAGATGAAAAACATCCGATTCCGCTGTTTACTTCGTGTTGTCCGGGTTGGATCAGGTTCTGCGAGATGTTTTATCCTGAATTGATTCCAAATCTCTCCACTGCTCGTTCGCCGATGGGCATGTTGGGACCCGTCATCAAAACGTACTACGCCGAAAAGAGAAACATTGCTCCCGAAAAGATCGTTTCCGTTTCCGTAATGCCTTGCACCGCCAAAAAATTCGAGTGCGGCAGACCAGAAATGAACAATGCCGGCGTCAAACTGGACAAGCCGGAGATTAAGGACACCGACATTGTGATCACCACCCGCGAACTGGCACGAATGATTAAGCAAAAGAACATTGATTTCTTGGCATTTGAAGATGCCAAGTGCGATGATCTGTTGAGTGAATACACTGGCGGGGCTGCGATTTTCGGAGCAAGCGGCGGCGTGATGGAAGCGGCGGTTCGCACAGCCTATTATTTTGTAACGAAGGAAAATTTGCCGGCGTTGCTGAACTTGAAGCCGGTACGAGGACTGGACGGCATCAAAGAAGCCGCCCTAGACGTGCCGGGTGTTGGCGAAGTGCAGATCGCAGTGGTTTCAGGAACGGCAAACGCCAAAAAAATCTTGGAAAAAGTCAAAGACGGCACTGGAAAATACCATTTCATCGAATTTATGGCATGCCCTGGAGGTTGCGTCAGCGGCGGCGGACAACCGAAGTCAGCATTGCCTCCGTCCGATGCGGTTCGGCATCCGCGAACTGGTGCGATTTACGCCATTGATGAGCAGGCTCCTGTTCGGCTTTCCCACGAGAATTCCCAGATCAAGGCTTTGTACGCAGAGTATCTTGGCAAACCGTGTGAGGGGCTAGCCCACGAATTGCTCCACACGCATCACTACGAAGACCGGAGCAAACACTTGACGGCGAAAAAATAAGCGTCGAATTCAGAGCGGAGTCAATTTTCGGTCTGATGGATTCCGCAAAAAAGCCGCGTAACCTGCAAGGCAGATTCTTCCTGCCTGCACAGAAAGGATGACGTTTTTGGACTTTGCAATCGAGTGCCCTGCGAACAAGGGCATCTTCTGGGCTGCATGGGCTTCCCGGCTCGTTGGAATTAGTTAACCTGTAACGATTATAACGGTTGCTCCCGGCAATCTGGGGGGGATTCGGCAAAAATGCCCAAGTAAACGGCTTCCGTTTTACGATAACTCCGAAAGACCACTTTCGGGTCGATACCGCATTGTAGGACGGAGCGACTAATGTCGGAAACGCCAAAATCAAGGATGATCGGGCTTGCCGCCCCCCTTCGAGAGAGGGAGAGAACATGGGCAAAAAGCAGGTTGTGGGAGTCTTACGTCCTCACTTTTTTGGTTATGTTCTTGGTTTTGGGGATATTTGGGCAAACGGCAACGGCGCAGATAACCGTTACATTCTCTGATAACTACACCGACGCAGAACAAACAGCGGTGCGGCGTGCTGTTGCCTACTGGAATGATCTCATTCCAGAGATTCCACCACGAGAAATTAATTTTGTTAAGTCAAATAACGTTGGTGCAGGCACTGGCGGTTGGGGCATCACCACGGCGGGCACTACGGAGTCTCCGACGCTCGTCGATACCGCTGATTTTTGGAACACAGACACTAACACTCAACTGATTGGCTCGGACGAAAACAACATTGAGGCAAGGGCAATGTCTTTGATCGGGTATATGTTGGGGTTCACAGATTGGATTCAAAATGGCAATACTCACGGCGTGCAAGACCCCTACACCATGCTCGCCTATCCTGAACTCCGTGCTCAAAATGCGTTGTCTCGTCCGTTTCTCACCCAAGCGGAACTGGGGATTTTTAGCGGCTTGGGACACGACATCGACATCGGCAGATTTTTCGGACGCTCCTATACGGGTGCCAGTGTAACCGAAACCGTGAGCGACGACATTAACCTCGATGGAATGTACGGAGTAGGTTTGCACCTCATTTCAGGGGGCAATACCATTACGTTGGACGCAAATATTAACACCACAGGTTACGCGGGAGCCGGTATCCGCATCGAAAACAACAACAATACCGTCATCGTTAACGAAGGCACCAGAATCACGGCGAGCGGCAGAAGCGGAATCGGCGTTCTCTTGACGCACCCGACAACATCAGGGAATAACGGGACATCGTTCCTCAATCAAGGCAGAATTGATGTTACAGGCGGCGGAACCGGCGTGTATGTTGATTGGGGGGATGAACGCAATTTGACAGGCAGGTTCGATAACTCCGGTATCATCAATGCCGGAGCGGGAAATGATGCGATCTACCTCGCCGGTGCCGGTACGATTGGGGCATATGGATACTACCCCTCCCAGGGGACAGGAATCAATTTCATGAACGGAACCGTCATCACGGGAAACATTACTAGAGGAGAGAGCGACTGGCAGGCATTGACCTTTGGTAAATTGGCAGGTGCGGATGGTTTTGCGA
>Ga0082212_10013533_pt1 | contig 10198 bp, 7 predicted proteins | sample TergutNt197P3_FD_71548 | JGI IMG/M metagenome (GOLD analysis project Ga0082212, IMG submission 71548) | Neocapritermes taracua P3 segment gut microbial communities from Petit-Saut dam, French Guiana - Nt197 P3 | ecosystem: Host-associated > Arthropoda: Insects > Digestive system > Gut ...
CATTCCGGCAAAGAATTGTTCCCGACTCTCGAAATCGCTCCGACCGCCGCCCGAACCCAAGCGTTCTTGGCGCACAGTGCAGTGCCGATTGAGTTCAACGATAACGATTTCGACCAGGTTTTTTCCGGCAATTTCGTAACGAAAGTCGTTTATCTGCCGAATCCTGAATTTCAAGGAATCGCCATGTCGGGAGTAGGAACGCTTGTCAATACGCAACTGCAACCGGGCGTTGACCCGATTATCGAAGCGAGCAAGCGGGGCTCCATTCTTGCGGTGATTCGGATGGGTAACAAAGATTTGAGCACTACCATTGCCGAACGCAAACAGCAACAACAGCAGTGGGCGCATCAGCAACAGGCTTATGGGATGATGTATCCGACGAATGGCACATCTATTCCGCAAAATGCGATTGCCGGTGTCAACATTCCGCATTATGGAGTGCCGATGACGAAGACGACCACGGGCATTCCTGGTCCGCCGCAGTTGCCGCAGGACATGCATTATTTGCCGAACAACAGTCCGGTTCTTCGGACGGAACCGATTCCGGCACCACCTGCCCAGCGAACCTACGCAGAACCGGGGCAGCCGATTCCGAATCCTTATGCGGCACCCGGTATGTTGTTGCCGCCCGCTCCGCCGGTTGCAGCACAACTGTAATCGGCATTGCCGTAGATACAGGCTTTTGCCGGGAGCGGTGTCTCGCCGATTCCCGGATTTATGACCAATGCGACTCAAACTTTTAGCCTGTGAAATTCTTCATCGGGAAATTATGGCTCTTGCCGTCGATTTGCCTCATCAGATTGACATCGAATTTTTGCCGCAGGAACTTCACGTCATCGGTCGGGTACGCATGAAAAAGCGGCTCACCGAATATCTTGCCACCGTTGACGAAGACGATTACGATGCCATTTTGCTGGGATTTGCTCTTTGCAGCAACGGCATTGTCGGTCTGACGGCAAAAAAAATTCCCCTGGTCGTTCCCCGCGCTCATGATTGCATTACGCTTTTTCTCGGAAGCCGAGAGCGTTATCAAGATCACTTTTTCGCTCACGGCGGAACGTACTTTCTGACAACCGGCTGGTTTGAACACAATAACGCTTTCGATGAAGAGGAGCGTTACGGCATTGACATGCTTTCGTATTATTCCAAACTCGCTTTTATCGAAATGGGAGTCGAGCCGCCGGGTAATACCTTTGAACAGCAGGCGCAGAAACTTGCCGAAGAACGTCATTGGGAATACGAAAAACTCACCGGCGATCTCTCGCTTTTGCGCCGGTTCATTAACGGCGACTGGAATGAAGATTTTCTGGTTGTCCCGCCCGGCAAGAGCATTCGAGCATCGTATGACGACGATGTTATTGAACTTGCCCCGGATTAAGGATGCGACGAGGGTATCACGTTGGCAGGAACGGAAAAAAATCTTTACGCACCCAAATCAAGGCAGACTCCACAAATTCCGCTTGGCTCGCTTTGCCTCATCCTCTGCCTGTTGGAAAGTCGTCTTTGCTCCCTTGGAAAAACGATACTGTAATTGGGCACGAGCCAAGCCTTCTCGTATCAAAAGTTCATTGAGCCAAATCTCGTTCCCGTCCGGCATTTGCAGATAGACCATCGCCAAACTTCTGCCGTATCTGTCCACTTGGTCGCCGTCGAAAGCAAGACGAACGCAATTGTCTGCTTCGGCGATTTTTCGTTTGGTAAAAGCAGATGCTTCAGGACCGAAGGGCTGCACCGGTGTATTCGGTTTTACTGTTTCTGGGGTGTCCGCCCCGATCAGACGAATTCGATATTTTTTGCCTTCGTCATCGCCCACATCAATAGTGTCGCCGTCCACAACACGTACCACCGTCCAAATGCCTTCTGTGAGCGGACCTTGTGTTTTTGAAGGGAGCGGCTTATTGGGATCGGTTATGCCAAGAGCCTGCAAAGGCAGTACCTCCGCCACTCGATCACGAACGTCGGGATTAATCAAGCCGAGCAAAAACAGAACCGCAACAACGATGGAAGCCAGATTGCGACGTGACTTCAAGAGTTTGTTCCACGATATTTTCGTTTTTCGTGATGTTTTTGCTTTCCGTGCCATGTTTGTTTCAGATGTCAATGAGATAATAATACGAAGTGTATCCCTTTTAGAGAGTTGAGTCCATATCATTTTTGGGTTTCCGCTCTCTTATGTTCGCGGCTCGTTGGGAAAACTCACGCCCGAAAAAGTCCTATACGTAACAACAGCCACAGGGCAATACACACTTCCTTGATGTTCAATTTCGATTTCCCGACTCGCCGCTCTTCAAAAGTGATGGGAACTTCCGCAAACGTTCCTTCCAATTTACGGAGTCGAAATAGAATCTCTTCAAAAAACGAATAGCCTTTTGAGAGAATCGTCTTGGGATCAAGCCGACGCAACAATGCCACTCGGTAGCATCGGAATGAACCGCTGTTGTCGAGCGTTTTCAGACCGAGCAGCCATCGGGCATAGAGGTTAATTCCTCGGCTCATCAAGCGTCGGGACAACGACCAACCTTCGATTGTGCCGCCGGAAATGTATCGGGAACCGATCACGACATCGAATCCTTCTTCGGCTTTGGAGCGAATTGCAGGCAGAAAGCGGGGCGGATGACTCAAATCGGCATCCATGTTGATTAGAAAGTCGTAATCGTTTTGGATGGCGTAATCTACTGCGGCAAGTACCGCACTGCCGAGTCCGAGTTTGCCGGAACGTTTGATTAACTTGAATCGGGAATCGCGTTGCATTTGCTCTTTGACCCAATCGGCAGTTCCATCGGGCGAGGAGTCGTCCACGACGAGAATGTCCACTCCGGGGGCAAACTCCAAAATCTGCGATGCGAGCACCGGCAGGTTTTCACGTTCATTGTACGTTGCCAGGGCGATGAGAAATCGAGGAGTCGGTTGCATCATTTAAGTTCAGAGCGGCAGGCGTAAGCCCGCCGGTTGGAGACGTTACATTTTTTACCGTTTCGCGGGGAGACAGAAAAACAGGAGGGCGGGAAGACCGAACCTGCAAACGGACGGAGATTCACGGCAATTTTGCATACTCTTCAAATATTTTCGAGAGGTCGAGACTCTCCGACGTTCCTTTGTGGAACACAACCCGATAACGTAGCGTGAAGGAGTCCCCCTTTTTCATCGTGTGCGAACCCGCATCGGCTTTTTCCCCTTTGACAAAATCGTGAATCCCAAAAGGATTTGCAGCAAACAGACCATAAGTTCGGACGTGCCAGTACGTCGGATAGCGAAAACTCGACGGATGATTCAATATCGCAATTCCAACGACATCGCCGTTGTCCAGTTCACCGGAGTAATCGACCCAAGAAGAGCGTTTACCCCAGGCAGCGTCTCCTTTCAGTCCTTCGGCATTGACGATGGTGCCGCCCGATTGATTCTTGTCCTTACGGTTTCCATCGGCATCGAGTCGTCCCGGCACACGAATACCGAAACTGCCTTCCTTCGTGTCGACGAAGACCACCGTTTCAGCAACTGCCGTAACCGTCACGTCGAAGTCGATGAGGCGATTTTCGCCGTCCAAACCGAATCGAATTTTTCGGACATCGGTACAAACGGCGGCTTTCTCTTTATCGCGCCATTCGTTTTCCGTAACGAGCACAACACTCTGGGCATCTTGTTCCGCCTTGACGAATCTTTTATGCTTGATAGCCGCCGGTGAAGTTGCCCAGTAGTCTCCGCCGTTCACGTCGCCGTGGTTGAACCACAGGGAGCGGTGGTGCGGATGGTCAAGTTTTTCCGAAGGTTTTCCTTCCGGCACCATCGGGTAAGATCGGGTCATCTCCTGTCCGGTGGGACCAATGATGGGATAAATAATCGGCGTTCCTTTGAAGTCCGTCAGGTATTCAGCAAAGAGTTTATCGTCGATGTTGATTTGATACCCCTTGTCGGTTTGTTTCAGCGACCATTCCGCCGCAGTGAGCGACAAGGTCGGGAGCAGGAACAGACAAAGTGAGAATAATCGTAGTGCAATTTTAGGCATTTTCAAAAGGACAGAAGCGGAACGTTCACATCAGAGTAGCATATTACCAGTCGGTTGTAAATCACAGCGGGACACAAAAAAGGTTCTCAAATAGTAAAAGGCAAGAATTTGAAGCCACAGATGACACGGATAGGGAACGAACAATCTACACAAATCGGTTTATGCCTTTTGGACAAATTATCCGTGAATATCAGTGTTATCTGTGGCACAATTTTCTCTGTTTGCAGTTTGAGAAAGGTACGTTAATCCGACAGCGACGTTGCCCCGATGAGGCAATTGGGGTGTCGGATCAATCCCTATGAATTCAATAAAGAATTCATTATAATTCCCCTCGACTATGAGACACCATTGCAGTTTACTCCTGTTCCTGTTGTTCTGTTTTCCGGTCTTCGGAGAGTTGCCGACGACGTTCGAGCCGGGACGACGTGATCCGGTGAACGACACCATCATCGGAGCGAGTTCCAACGTCCGCTGGGCTGTTCCCATCGGTTCGCCGACTTATGCCACGCCCGTCATCGCCCAGGGGAAAGTTCTCATCGGTACGCTCAACAATGCCGACTGGGACAAACGCCGTCCCGGCAGCCGAAGTGTGCTTCTTTGTTTCGACGAAAAGACCGGCAAGTTTCTCTGGCAATTTGCCCTGCCGAAAGACTACGGCATTTCGTCAATGTTCGATGCGTACTGCGTCGGCATCGCCTCGACACCTACGGTCATCGGCAACCGAGTCTTTCTGACAACGGGACGCGGAGAGATTTTTTGCCTCGACATCAACGGTCTCGAAAACGGCAACACCGGTCCCTACACGGACGAAGCCCGACTGTACACTTGGCGGGGCAGTAACGTACTGCCTCTGGAAAAGACCGATGCCGATGTGATTTGGCGATACGATGCGTTTGGCGAATTAAAGGCAAAGCCGCACGACACGAACAACTGCAACATCGTGCATTACGACGGTCTGCTCGTCGTCAATACGGGAAATGCACCAGACCACACGCACGTTCATGTTCCCAATCCCGAAGCACCATCGCTACTGATTATGGATGCCGAAAAAGGAATACCGCTCGCAAGGGACTATTTCGACATCGGCAGCGACATTTCGCACGGACAATGGTGTTCCCCCGGCTTCGGCAAAGTCAACGGCAAAGACATGATTTTCTACGGCGGCGGCAACGGTTGTCTTTATGCAGTGGAAGCACCAAGCCGCGAAACGCTTTGGAAACAATACGAGGCAAACGGCAAAAAACTCATTCGGTTGGAAACGGCGTGGAAATTTCAGGGCGATCCTCGTGCTCATCAGCCGGGTGGAAAAGTGCCGCCGTTCGTGATGGGCATGGGCAGTCCCTCTTATACTTGCTTGCCGCCGCCTGCTGTTGACGATGCGGAACGGATTTTCATGCTCTTCGGTCATGATGCGTGGAACGGTGCGAGACCGTTTCGCAGTTGGCTGGCGAGTGTTGATGCCCGGTCGGGCAAACTCCGCTGGGGAACCGGCAACATTGACGGCGGAGCAATCACGCCGATTGCAATGGAAAACGGTCTCGTTTATCTTGGCGACCGGCAGGGAAATTTCTACTGTTTCGACGGAGCATCGGGAAAAGAGCATTGGAAATTGCAATTGCGCGGCGAGATGTGGGGGAGACCGCTCATTGCCGACGGAAAGATTTACATCGGTACGGATCGGCGTATGTTTTACGTGTTACAAGCCGGTTTGGAGCCGAAAATTATTTCGGAAATCACGATGCCGGATCGCATTTTTGCTCCCGCCGCCGCATCGGGCAACACGCTCTACGTTGCTGGCGATGGTTTTCTCTATGCCATTGATGCGGACTCTCATTGAAAAAGAATCGGAAACGGTGTAGAATGACTTTTCAGCACTTGTCATAAACCAAAGAGTCATTCGTCATGAAATACATCCTCTGCGCTGCATTCGTCTTGTTTTCGATGATCGGCTGTCCACAAACGAAACCGGCACTTCGTTCTATTGAACCTGAAGCAGAGACAATAACCACTGCCTCTGCGGCTCATGAATCGCCCGACGAAACACTTGTCGTCGCTAACGGCAAAGAGACTCCCGTGCCAATGTTGAAGGACCCAGACGCTTTGCCTGAAGAAAAAATTATCGTTCAAGATGACGAGAATAAAACCGCTCCGGTTTTAGATGTAACCGAGAAAGAAGTTTGGACACCGCTTTTCGACGGCGAATCAACGGTTGGCTGGGCAGTGCCGGTTTATGGCGGTGACGGCGAAGTGGACGTTCAAGAGGGCAACCTTGTCATTGGTCGCGGAGAGCAAATGACGGGAATTCAATACAAAAAAGAATTTCCTAAAATCGACTACGAACTCCGGTACGAGGCTCGGCGAACCGAAGGATATGATTTCTTTGCCGCTTGCACCTTTCCGGTGAAGGATGATTGTTGCACGTTTGTTAACGGCGGCTGGGGGGGCGGAGCCATCGGATTGAGCAGTGTCAACGGTTACGATGCCTCCGAAAATGAGACCACCGGGTTCTTTGATTTCAAAGAAAAAACTTGGTATCGCTTTCGCATCCTGGTGAAGGAGAACAAAATTCAGGTTTGGATCACTCCGCAAGACAAGGAGGGAAAATGGGAAGAGGAAAAATCCCTCATTGACCTTGATGTGGACGAAGACACGAGGTTATCTACCCGATTGGAGATGGATCAGTACAAGCCGCTCGGTTTTTGCACTTGGTCCACCGAAGGACGGTTGCGGAATATCGAATGGCGAAAACTGTAAGCAGAGCGCGTTTCACGGCTAAAACGCAAGCGTCATACAATACTTTTCGTCTGTGGTTTTACACTCGCAGTTCCGCATTGGTGGCGAACAGAATATCGCCGTAACGGCGGCGCACCGGGTCGATCTGTTCCGCGATGAATTCGTCCACCTGTTCCGGCGAACGACCGACAAACGCTGACGCTTCCAACGCCTTGTTCATGTCGATGCCCGAAAATGCCGGATCGTTGGAAAGACGCTCCCACAAATCGTTTTCGCCGCCGTCGTTTTTGACCACCGCTGCCGCCGCTTGCGAATGTTGCCGAATCCGTTCATGCAAATCTTGCCGGTCGCCGCCCCTTTTCACGGCTTCCATTAACAAATCTTCCGTTGCCATAAAGGGCAATTCTTCTCGAAGGTTTTTTCTGATCACCTTCGGATAGACGACCATTTTTTGGGCAATGTTTTGGTACAGAATCAGCACCGCATCCATTGCCAAAAATGCTTGCGGCAAGACCAACCGGCGATTCGCACTGTCATCCAGTGTCCGTTCCATCCACTGCGTGGCGGCGGTCATCGGCGGACTCGTTTGCAGACTCATCACGAACCGAGCCAGCGAACATATTCGCTCACTCCGCATCGGATTCCGTTTGTACGCCATTGCCGATGAACCAATTTGGTGCTGTTCAAACGGTTCTTCCATCTCTTTTCGATGGGCGAGAATCCGCAGGTCAGTCGCAAACTTATGCGAACTCTGCGCAATGCCGGAAAGAACATCGAGAATCTGTGAATCCATTTTTCGTGGATACGTCTGTCCCGTCAGGGCGAACGGTTCGATGCCGATTTTTTGGCAAAAAATAAATTCCAATTGCCGAACTCGTTGGTGATTGCCGTTGAACAATTTCAAAAAACTCGCTTGCGTGCCAGTCGTTCCTTTGTTGCCGAGCGTCCTCACGTTGATGAGTCGGTGTTCGATTTCTTCGAGATCAAGAATCAGGTCGTAAGCCCAGAGACATGCCCGGCGACCGACGGTGGTCGGCTGGGCGGGCTGCAAATGCGTGAAGGATAAACAGGGCAAGTCCCGGTACTTCCAGGCGAACTTGCCGAGTTGATCGATGATTGCCGCCAACCGATTGCGGAGCAACACCAGTGCTTCTTTGAGCAGCAGGGCATCGGTATTGTCGGTAACAAAGCAACTGGTTGCGCCCAAGTGGATGATCGGTCGAGCCTTCGGGCAGCAATCGCCAAAAGTGTGGACGTGTGCCATTACGTCGTGCCGGAGTTCTTGCTCGTATTCGTCGGCTTTGTCGAAGTCGATGTCGTCGAGATGGGCACGCAGTTCGTCGAGTTGTTCCGGTGTGATAGGCAGTCCGAGTTCGGCTTCGGCTTCGGCGAGCGCAAGCCAGAGTTTTCGCCATGTGCTGAATTTCCGCTGTGGTCCCCAGAGTCGGGACATTTCCAGCGAGGCGTATCGGGCAATGAGTGGATTGTCGTAATTGAGCATAGAGGGCATTATACCGGTTTTTGTACTTCGGGGCAATTTTGCATCCCGGTTTTAGATGAGAATTACAAAGCAATTTTTTTCTTTGTTCTTTTCAACGCAAACCAGACACAGAATCGCAAGGCACAATAGCCGGATGAAAACACTCGGAGCCGCAATCTTTAAGGCACCTCTAATAATACGTTTTCTTACCGATGTTTCTTTGCGTGTTCTTCGGTCGGTCTTCCGTGCAACACGCCTTGCATTTTCGTCTTTTCTTTGTCCGATCACCTATCTTTTTAGCCTCATTTTGCCACCCTTGGACGCTTCAAACTTACCAATCGCCCCATATTGTACGTCAAATTCCGTAACCCTATCCAAAACTTCGCCCGACCTAAACCAATACTTCGTAACACTTCGTTACCCATCCGCATCTTCATCGGGCTTCGAGTAGAGCCCATTGAACGTCGGTCAGGTCTGTGGCATAATGCAAGCGGGTCATGGAACACTCCTTTGTTCGAGATTCTGGAAAATCAAAACGAAGGTTGTACCATGATCCAAATTTTAACGCAACGTCAAAACGTAAAACAACTTAGAGTTTAGGGACATATTCTTAGGAAGGAGGGAAAATGGAAAGGCGGGAGTATAGCATATCAACTTTTTCACACTTGTCTAGGACCACCAATATAAACGCCTATTTTTAGAGGTGCCTTAAAGATTGCGCAGAGTGCATTCATCGCAATCTAAAGATTGCGGCTCTGTTAACGTATACAAAATGATTGCCATCCGTCGCACCATCGAGGCTTGTATCCCGCTGACCGTTGCTGGTCAGTTGGCACGATGGGGGTATGTCCTCGAACAGATCAACGCTCTTGAAACGCAAACGCAATCGCTTTCCGATGCCGAACTCCGAAAAGAAAGTCTCTCACTCCGCTATCGGGCAAGATGCGGCGAAACTCTTGTCTCTCTGCTGCCGGAAGGATACACTCTCGTTCGGGAAGCCGGTCGCCGCACTCTTAACATGCGGCACTTCGATGTGCAAATCCTCGGCGGCATTGCTCTCTTTCACCATTCCATCGTTGAAATGCAAACCGGCGAAGGCAAAACGCTCACCGCCACACTGCCGATGTACCTTTACGCCCTTTCCGGCAACGGGGCAATGCTCGCTACCGTCAACGATTACCTCGCCCGGCGCGATGCCGAATGGATGATGCCCCTCTATCACGCTCTCGGCATGAACGTCGGCATCATTCAAACGGAAATGCAGCCGCCGCAGCGTCGTGAAGCCTATCACTGCGACATCACCTACGGAACGGCAAAGGAATTCGGCTTCGACTTTCTGAAAGATCGACTCTTGCTCCGCTCCATTGAAGAAGGCAAACACGATCTCATCGGCACACTACTCGGCGAGACGCAACATCAATCCGGCGCAATGCCGGTGCAGCGAGAACCGTACTTCGCTCTCGTGGACGAAGCCGACAGCATTCTCATTGACGAGGCAAGCACACCGCTAATTATCAGTGCCACTCCGACCGAAGATGCCAAAAAGGAAGCCGAAAAATACTTTTGGGCTGCCGAAGTCGCTCCGCAATTTCAAGATGAGACCGACTACACTTACGATCACGACAAGCGCACCGTCGATCTTTCGCAATCGGGACGAAGGAAAGCCAGAGCAACTCCAAAACCATCGACATTGGATCAAACCGGCTTGCAGGATATTTACGAATTCGTACAGCGAGCAGTGTTGGTGAATCGCAATTTCCATCGAGATGAACATTATGTCGTGCGGGATGATGAAATCGTCATCGTCGATGAGTTCACCGGCAGGCTCGGCGAAGGCAGAAAATGGCGGGATGGCATTCACCAAGCCGTCGAAGCAAAAGAAGGGGTAAAAGTAACGTGTGCAACGAATCAGGCGGCGAGAGTTACGGTGCAGGATTACTTTCTGCGGTTCGAACATCTTGCCGGTATGACGGGAACTGCCG
>Ga0082212_10013534_pt1 | contig 10198 bp, 5 predicted proteins | sample TergutNt197P3_FD_71548 | JGI IMG/M metagenome (GOLD analysis project Ga0082212, IMG submission 71548) | Neocapritermes taracua P3 segment gut microbial communities from Petit-Saut dam, French Guiana - Nt197 P3 | ecosystem: Host-associated > Arthropoda: Insects > Digestive system > Gut ...
TCAGGCTTAAAGATGATGCTGCCCTATATTATCTCGGTTTGGCGGAGATGTATTTAGCCAAGGGCGAAATGGAAGCTGCGTCGAAGGAATGGCGCAACGTACTCGAGATCGATGCCAAGAATATTCAAGCCCTGTCGAATCTTGCTGCAGCTGCTTTAGAGACACAGGAGCTCGAACAAGCGATCCTGCTGGGCAAAGCTGCTATCGACGCCGGGGCGATGAACTCCCTGGTCTTCTATAATATGGGCATGGCTTGTCTGGCTGTGGGAGCGTTGGATCTGGCGATCGAAAACCTGGAACAAGCTTGTCAGCTAGATGATCAGGATCTGAGCAACCATCTGGCCCTAGGCGAAGCCTATGTGACCCATGGCGACCTGGACAAAGGCATCGCTTGCTGGGAGCAGATTCTAAAACATGAGCCCGAGCATACCGATGCGCTCTACAATCTCGGCTTGGTTCATCTGCAGCATGCGATGGGCGAGAGGGGCAAGGACTACTTCCAGAAAGTTCTGCAACTCGACCCCGATTACTTCCCGGCACGAGTCAATCTCGGCATCTACTACTATCAGATGGAGGATTGGGAGGCATCCCTATCCATCTGGGAAGAGATACTGGATAGAGATCCTCGCCATGCTCAGGCCTTAGGGAACTCTGCGGAAATCATGCTCCAGCTGCAGCGAAAAAAAGAAGCCAAGGCGCGTTTAGATCATGCCCTCTCCATCTATCCCAACGACGGACGCCTCCACTTCATCCAGGGCTGGATGTACTGGATCGAGGATTCCTATAGCGAGGTGCTCAAGAGCTGGCGTCAAGCGAAGCTTCTGGTTCCGGAGATACTGAGCGCTTATGCCGATCGTATCCGGCTGCTTTTGGCACAGGATCGTTATGAACGCCTAATCGCCGCTGCGGCTCTCGAAGATCAGGCCTTATTAGAAGAGATCAGGGATATTCTCTTGGGCCAGAATATCGATCGCAGCCTGCAACAGAACCAGGAGAAGCTTACCCAGCGTCAGGGCCTTCTCGACAGAATCCGTGGGGTTCTTCAGGGAAAGGGTGAGTAGTGGCTAAGATGAATCTGATCGATCAAATCTCCCGTGAGATGCAGCTGCCCGCCGAAGGGGTCGCTGCGGCAACCGAATTATTAGACGACGGCAATACCATTCCTTTCATCGCCCGCTACCGAAAAGAGGCTACAGGGTCGATGGATGAGATTGCAATTATCACCATACGAGACCGTTTGAAGCAATTGTTGGAAATGGAAAATCGGCGGACGACCATTTTAAATTCCATCAACGAGCAGGGCAAACTTACACCCGAATTGAAGCAAAAAATAGAATTCGCCCAAACGCTATTTGAGTTGGAAGACCTTTATTTGCCGTATAAACCCAAGCGGAAAACTAAGGCAAGCATCGCTAAGGAAAAGAGGTTGGAGCCGTTGGCAAACAAAATTTATGCACAAGGCAAAGGCAATGTCAAGGAATGGGCAACACCGTTTTTGAACGAAAAATTGGGTGTGAACTCGGTGGAAGAGGCTTTGAGCGGTGCCAGAGATATTATTGCGGAAATGATTAGCGAACACGATATTACGCGGGCAAAATTGCGGAAATTGTTTGTGCAAAAAGGCGAAATTACCTCCAAAGTGGCGAAAGATAAAGAAAGCGAGGGCGAAAAGTATCGAATTTATTTTGATAACAAAGAATTGTTCCAGGAAGCACAGTCGCACAGGGTGTTGGCAATGTTTCGCGGGGAAGATGAAGGTTTTCTTCGTTTGAAAGTCGAGCCTGATTCCGTTGCCGCTTTGGAAACAATAGATGCTCTTCATATCAAAACCGATAACGAGGCAGCTGACCAAGTGGCTGATGCTGTGGAAGATGCGTACAAACGCCTGTTGCAACCGCAATTGGAAACCGAAATGCGGCAAATGGCAAAAGTGCGGGCTGACGAGGCGGCAATCCGCGTGTTTTCGGACAATGCACGGCAATTGTTGCTCGCTGCTCCGTTGGGTGAAAAAGTGGTCATGGCGATTGACCCTGGATTTCGAACAGGTTGCAAAGTGGTGGTTTTGGACAAGCACGGCAATTTGTTGGAACATACTGCCATTTACCCACATCCGCCTCAGATTCAGGTATATGAGGCAAACGAAACGGTGAAACATTTGGTAAAAACCTACAACGTTGAGGCAATCGCCATTGGAAACGGAACGGCGGGTCGGGAAACCGAACAATTTGTCAAACACGTTGATTTTGAGCAACAGCCCACTATTGTCATGGTCAATGAAAACGGTGCGTCTGTCTATTCGGCTTCTGAGGTGGCGAGGGAGGAATTTCCTCAGCATGATATTACGGTAAGGGGTTCGGTTTCCATTGGTCGGCGGTTGATGGATCCGTTGGCGGAATTGATAAAAATTGACCCAAAATCCATTGGAGTCGGTCAGTATCAGCACGATGTGAATCAGAAAAAATTGCAGGAATGCTTGGAAGAGACGGTTTCAAGTTGCGTAAATGCGGTGGGGGTGGAGGTGAACACGGCGAGCAAGGAATTGTTGGCGTATGTTTCGGGTATCGGTCAGGCATTGGCGAAAAATATAGTGGATTATCGGAAAGAAAACGGTGGATTTTCCTCTAAATCTGCTTTGAAAAAAGTGCCGCGTTTCGGGGAAAAGGCATTTGAACAAGCGGCAGGATTCTTGCGTATCCGCGATGCAAAAAATCCTTTGGATGGGAGTTCCGTTCATCCTGAAAGTTACGACATAGTGGAAAAAATGGTGCGAAAATTAAATTGCACGATAACGGAATTGATTGAAAATGAGGACTTACGAAAAAAAATCAACCTCAGCGATTTCATCACACCAACAGTGGGTATGCCTACGCTGACCGATATTATGAAAGAGTTGTCCAAACCCGGTCGCGACCCCCGTCAAGAGTTTGATTTGTTTGAGTTTGACCAGTCCATTAGCGATATTTCTGATTTGCGGGAAGGCATGGTTTTGCAGGGTGTGGTGGTCAATATTGCGGCGTTTGGAGCGTTTGTAGATATTGGTGTGCATCAGGACGGATTGGTGCATATTAGCCAGATGTCCAAAAAACGGATTAAAGACCCCAATGCTGTTGTCAAGTTGAATCAAAAAATAAAGGTAAAAGTTACGGAAGTAGATATCCGTAGGAAACGGATTTCGCTTTCGATGTTGGTAGATGGTGAGTGAAATGCGAATGCGAAAAATTTCCTTTAGATGGCGTACTACGAAAATCATAACGAACAGCCTTTCCTATTCTATTCATAAAATTAATAGCAAAAAAATATTTCCTCATTCCACACGTTTAGGATAATATAAAATTTGATATAACTTTACAAATCTAAAATCGTAGATAAAGATGCCTGAGCAGTCCCAGTACAAAAATCGGAAGTGGTGGATTTTGTTCATTTTTGCAGCCACTACCTTGATTTACATCGTTCGCTTGTACAATCTGCAAGTGATGGACGAGAAATGGGATGCCAGAGCCAGAGCAAACGCCTTTCGCAACATCGTGGAAATTCCGCCACGCGGCATGATTTTTAGTCGAACGGGAGAGAAATTAGTTGATAATGAGATATCTTACGATTTAATGGTCGTTCCCCGCAACATCCATTTTGAGACGCTGGATGTGGACGATTTATGCACCATTTTGGAGATAGATACCGCCGAATTTAGCAAACGCATACAGCAGGCAAAGCAGTATTCGGGTTTTATTCCGTCGCTTTTCATGCGGCGTCTTTCGCCTCAGATGCACGCCCATTTGACTGAGCGGCTGTACCGTTTCAAGGGATTTTATGTCTATCCTCGCACGGTTCGGAAGTACTACACCACGTCGGCAGCCCATATTTTTGGCTACATTGCTGAGGTGAATTCTGAAGATTTAGCCAATGACAAGTACTATTCCATCGGCGATTATATTGGGAAAAGCGGGATAGAAAAATCGTACGAAGAGCAGTTGCGGGGCGAAAAGGGCAAACGGATTATTTTGGTGGACAATATTGGGCGGGAAAAAGGGCAATATAAGGACGGGGAATTGGATGTCCCTGCTGTTTCGGGTAAAAGTTTGTATGCCTCCATTGATAAAGAATTGCAGGAATACGGCGAATTGTTGATGCAGGGCAAACGCGGCAGCATTGTTGCCATTGAGCCGTCTTCGGGCGAAATCTTGTGCATGGTTACCAGTCCTGCTTACGACCCATCTTTGCTGGTGGGTAGCGAGCGGGGCAGCAATTACATGAAATTGCATTACGATTCTATCAATAAACCCTTGTTAAACAGAGCATTGACGGGGTGGTATCCGCCGGGTTCTACCTTTAAATTAGTTAATGCGTTGATTTTTCAGCAGATGGGCGTTGTGAACGAACAGACCCAATACGGCTGCCAAATGGGTTATGCCTACGGAAATCGGAAATTGGGCTGCCATGCACATGGAACACCTTTAAATGTAGTCGGTTCTATTCAAAATTCTTGCAATGCGTGGTATTGCAGGGGATTTATTGCCGCTCTGGAAAACCGAAAACGTTATAAAACCACCCGCGAGGCGTACATAAGTTGGTACGAACACGTGCGGAAAATGGGCTTTGGCGACCGTTTGGAAAGTGATTTGCCCTATCAACTCAAAGGCAATATTCCTACGGCGGATTATTACGATAAAGCCTACGGCAATGGTAAGTGGAAGGCTACCAGCATTTTATCGATATCAATAGGGCAGGGGGAGATTTGTGCTACGCCTGTGCAATTGGCTAATATGGTGGCGATAATTGCCAATAAGGGTTATTATTATTCGCCGCATTTGGTACGGGCGATAGGGGATAAAGATTCACTCAATCAGGCATATACGCATAAAATATATGTTGGAATTGATGAAAAATATTTCTATCCCGTGATTGAGGGAATGGAACGAGCCGTAACGGGCGGGACGGCAAGGAGAGCCGCTATACCCGGTGTCCGCGTGGCGGCGAAAACGGGGACGGCACAAAATCCGCCGAAAAAAGACCATTCCCTGTTGGTGTGCTATGCCCCTGTGGAACAGCCCAAAATCGCCATTTCGATTATTGTGGAAAATGGCGGATTCGGTGCGACATGGGCTGCCCCCATAGCCGGCTTGATGATGGAGAAATACCTCAACGGCAAAGTGGAACGCAAAGAACTGGAAGAGGCGATGATGAAGGGGAGGATTGGGTATTAGCTTGGAAGGTTGATTTTATAGTATAGGAAAGAAATTAACTTTCAATTTTCATAAAAAAAATGCTATCTTTGCAAATAGAATTATAAACGCAAAATAATACATAACATGCAGAACGAAATGCTTAATTTACAGCCTTTTCACGTGTGGAAATATTTTGATGAAATATGCAAAATTCCGCATCCGTCGAAGAAAGAAGAGAAAATGATTGCCTATTTGTTGGAAACTGGCAAAAAGTTGGGCTTGGAGACCAAACGAGATAAAATCGGTAACGTACTTATCTCAAAACCAGCCACTAAGGGGAAAGAAAATGTTACGCCCGTTGTTTTCCAAAGCCATATTGACATGGTGTGCGAAAAAAACAGCGATACCGTGTTTAATTTTGATACCGATGCCATTCAGCCCTATATTGACGGCGAGTGGGTAAAGGCAAAAGGTACGACTTTGGGCGCTGATGACGGCATTGGAATGGCAATTGCCCTGGCATTGCTGGAAGACAATACCCTTGAACACGGAGCGATAGAGTGTCTGTTTACCGTAGATGAAGAAACCGGACTTTCAGGGGCTTTCGCCTTGGAATCCAATTTTATGAAAGGAAAAATGCTGCTCAATTTAGACTCTGAAGACGAGGGACAATTTTTTATCGGCTGTGCCGGTGGAAAGGATACCATCGTAAAGATAGATTACAAAAAAGAGGCTGTTCCTGCACAAACAAAGGCATTTTTCGTTGCGGTGAAGGGCTTGAAAGGCGGTCATAGCGGCGATGACATCAACAAAGGATTGGGCAATGCCAACAAAATTCTGAACCGCATCCTTTATGCGGGAACTTACGATTACGATATTGCCATTGCACACATTGATGCGGGCAATCTTCGCAATGCGATTGCCCGCGAAGGCAGTGCGGTTGTAGTTGTGCCTGAGGTAAATAGCGATGGATTTTTGCAATTTGTCAAGGAATTTGCCCAGACGGTAAAATCTGAGTTGCGCGTTACCGATTCGGAGGTGGAAATAAGCATTACTCCCGCTAAAACTCCTGATTTTGTGATAGATGACTTCACACAATGCGATTTGGTAGATGCTATCTATGCTTGCCCGCACGGTGTTTTGGCAATGTCGCAGGATATTAAAGATTTTGTGGAGACTTCTACCAATTTGGCGTCTATAAAAATGACTGATAATCAGATAATTGTTACTACTAGCCAACGTTCATCGGTAGAGAGTAAAAAGGAAGAGGCATGCAATATGGTAGCTGCGTTGTTTGGTTTGATGGATGCCGATATTGAACATTCGGACGGTTATCCGGGCTGGAATCCAAATCCGAAATCGGAGGTATTGAAAGTATTACGGCAAGCCTATTTAAACCTATTCTCAAAAGAACCGCAAGTACTGGCGATTCATGCGGGTTTAGAGTGTGGTTTGTTTGCCGAAAAATATCCCGATATGGATATGATTTCCTACGGACCCACCTTGCGAGGTGTGCATTCGCCCGATGAAAAATTGTTGATAGCATCGGTACAGCAGGTTTGGGACTTGACGGTGGAGTTTTTGAGGGTTTTGAATTGAAAGTGTATGAATTTAGTAGGATATGAAAAATGATTTTTTTACATTGTATGGTTATACTCCCCGTTCTTTCAGGGCAGCCGAATGCGTCATGCCATTTATCTTCAAACGTCATGACATTGAATTTTGCATTCAGAATATTATCAACGGACAATGCTTTTTTCATTCTTATTCAGTTTCGGTTATTTTACTTTTTTTATACGCATGTACTTTACGCTTCACTCTGCGAAGGTCATATTCACTATCGTTAATAATATCTTTTATAACAGCCTTGTCTTCCACGCCGTTAGCGATGCAAACCTCTGTAATATCGCTGATATTGATGCCTTTTAATTTGATAAAATTACGCCCGATACGGCTGTAGATTTCCTTGTACCCTTTTTTATTCAACCGCAAGCCTCTTTTGACTTTCTTTTCCAAAAAATCGGTTGCCAACAACACAATCCCGCAATGGTCTTCCAACTCATTATACAAGGTAATGAAAAAATACATCACTTGGTCGCAAAGTTTATCCGCCTCATCTATAATGATAAGCGGATTTTGCTTTTTCTTCAGTTCATAGACTACGCTACTCATCATATCGCCTACCGTTTCCCCATTGGAAGGAATACCCATTACACGCAACAATTCTTGTAAGAACAATTTCCTGTTCCAGTACTCATTGCAACTTAACAGGAAAACGTTTGGATTGCCCTGTTCATACTGTTCCGCTATTTCGGATTTGCCATTGCCCGACTCTCCGCAAACTGCCATTACCAATGAATTTTCCTGAGCATCGGTAAAAATTTTGTTTAACAACTTAAAATCTCTCGTTTCCACAATAAACCACGTTTTTTGTTTTACGCCAATTTGTGCGGCGATATTACGCCACATCACCTCGTTAATCAGTTCCCAATCTTCATTTAGTATCTTGCTGATGGTCGCCGATGATACGCCATGAAGGCTGTTTGCAGCCTTGTTTTGGCTTGTCTTTTGATTGCAATATTCCTGCAACCTTGTTTTAATCTCTAATTTTTCTGTCTGAGTGATCATTTTTGCTTTATTTTTTATTATGTATTTTAATATAACCCATATACATCAGCAGGCTCTAATTCCTCTGCAAGTTCCAATTCTACCAATTCACTTTCTGCCTTCATTGCCGTTCCGATGGTGGCAGTGTCTTTTATTTTTTTCGTATTTATTCCTTTGGGCAGCGGAATTTTTAATCCGTATTGAGACGGGTGCATATTGTTCCGCTCAAGTATCTGTTCCATAGCCTCCTGCATATCCAACCGCAATTCTTTGTTCTTTTTATCCATCGCAGCAATAAAAGCATGGTCAAGTTCATCTTGGCTCTGTTTATCTCTGTGAATATGAATGTATTTTTGTGCGATAGTAACATATCGGTAATCGCCTGACGGCGTTTTTTCGTACAGAGAAACCGTTGTCATATCCTCAGGGTCGTATCCTATATGAAATTCACGGTCAACATTATTGCGTAGAAAATTAAAATCAGGCTGTCCGTCAAATGTCAAAACCTCGTAGTCATATTTCACATTTTTAACCTTCAATACAATGCCGTTTGAACGGTATTTAATCGGCTTTTCATTGATGACACCAAACATGGAAATCATATCGTAAAATTCCACCTTTTGACTTTTGATATTTTGACTTTCCAGATACATATCAATGCGTTTCTTGCCGCTATCGAAATGAATGCTGTTGTTCCACTCCTCACGCCGCTTTTCATAGATTTTTTTTACTTCGGAAAGTGTAGGAAGTTGGTCTTTGTTTGCCAAGATAAATTCCGTATTGGCACGACTTTCGTCTTTTTTTGCCGTAATGTTCTGACCCGTGAAAAACCAATCCTTATGCAAAAAACCTGCTTGGAAACGTCCAAAAACACTCTCTATCGTTTTGCTTTTTCCGTTGTATGGCTGTGTGTTAATCGCTAACCTCGCCAAACCTTTGAAAAAACTACCCGATTGTAGTTTCTTGTGTCCGCCCTGATTGTCAAAACGTATTTCGTAAGGCTTGTGTCCGCTGAAATACATTGCCATTTTGTAAGCGTGGTATTGCGTTTTAAAATCCTCGCTTTTGCTTATTTGATAACCCAACAAACACTCGCTATACACATCTATTACTTCATATACGTTGCAGGTTGCTATTTTTCCGTTTTCGTCCAAGTAATAATAATTGAGTTTGGTGCCGTCTCCGTACCACAGGGCATCACGCACAGTCGGCAACAGCGTTTTGTGCTGGCGGGTGTATTTTTCTTTCGCTTTCAATTCTCCGTAACGGCTGCCGAACCAAAGCGGTTTTATTTCAGGTCTGTCTAAAAAGATGCGAATAGTCTGCTCGCTTTTGAGTTCATCCCAGCCCATATTTACTGCCTTCTCAGCGTATTCCATAAACAATTGCATAATCGTACACTTATTGACAAGAGAGGCATAACGGGCTATTAACCAATCCTTTGCTTTTTCGGTTAGTTTTTCGGCATTGGCAGTTCCGTAATTTTTATGAATTAGGCTTGCGTAGCCTTCTGCAAAAAATTCCTTGTATTTACGTTCAAAACTTCTTACGTTGTTCGGCATACAATGCGGAAATTCTTCTTTCTGTTTCTCACAGAAAGTGATGCAACTTTTCCACCATTCGTTCATTCGGATACGCCTTCCGTTTCCGCTCCTTGCTCGTGCAATTTTTTGTGTTTCAAATATCGTTTTTAGAGTATTGAAAATAGATGCCTCATTGTAATATTGTTGTTGAATGCTTATTGGCAGCGATGTATCATCACCGTATCGATACGAGCGAAAAAATGAGAGAGCTTCCGGGTCAGGTACAACGCTATGACCTGTTGTGTTATCCGTTTTGTTTATAGACCCGTAGGCTCTCTCGACCACTCTTAATCGTTCAGGGCGCAAAATGCTTCTTACATCAATTAACGTATTGCCATTGATACCACGGCGGAAGATTTTTAGAAATCCACGACAACTATCATGGTTAAACTGATTAAATGTCAGTCCAGCACCTATCCAGTCGTTTACGCTTAATGTCAATGTGTCGCCTATTAATTGATACATAATTTATATTGTTTTTTTAGTATCTTTGCATTTTTTAATTTAGATGTTGCTTTTATGGACTATTTTTTTTCAACAACTTTTTATCTTACTCGTGATGATTTTGATAATGTTCGTGCAGTCTTTTCAGGTCGTCTGAAGAAATTGAACCTGAAATGCAGAAGCGAAAAGCATTATCCTGATTTTCCTGAACATACAGCGAACCCACTTTTAATCCGTGATCACGTGATAACTTTTCGTGTATATCACCCAGAAGGAAGGCAAGCGGTGCATGAAAGTCAAGTTCGAGATTTAAAGATGATTTCTTGCGAAGTTCTGAAAGATTGCGATTCGGCTATACTCTTTGCACGTTTTATAAGGTATGCGGGGCAATTTTCTCGCTTA
>Ga0082212_10013535_pt1 | contig 10198 bp, 7 predicted proteins | sample TergutNt197P3_FD_71548 | JGI IMG/M metagenome (GOLD analysis project Ga0082212, IMG submission 71548) | Neocapritermes taracua P3 segment gut microbial communities from Petit-Saut dam, French Guiana - Nt197 P3 | ecosystem: Host-associated > Arthropoda: Insects > Digestive system > Gut ...
TGTTGAAATACTTGTCAACAGCCCCGTCTTTTTAATTATCGATTCAAGGTTTTTGCGCTATGATATACCGTTGTATTGCTTCAGCATGCCTATGAGTTGCAAGCCTTTCGCGCCGAGTTCGCCGGTTGCTTCCATTTCAGGATAGAGGCTGTAAGCGATCTCGATGAAGACTTGGTTGTCAGCAGCGGGCAAATCGAAAATCTCATTCAAGCCTTCAGATTTAACCTGTTCGAGATAATCCTGGCACGCGCCGATGGTGATTTCATAGTTCCTGTCCATGAAACGCTCGCCGGCATATGTGAGAAGCGCTTGCTCGTCCGCGTTGAGGCTGGCCCACCTGTCGCCGTTCATCAGCAACGCCGCGAAACCTTCGGTAATGTCAGTTGTGGTGAGGTACTTCGCGACTTCATAGATGCCCCATCCGCCTATGATCGTCCAACCTGTCACAACGCCTTCAACGGTGTTTTTGCTAAACGCATCCGCGAGGTTCGGGAGCGTTATGTTGGAAGCGGCGCCGCCCCAAGCTTCTATCGTCTTGGATACCCATCTGCCGGAAGCGCGGAACGCCAGACCGGAGACGTCGGACGGCTGTGTGATTTGCCTTCTGCTGCATGCGATTACTGAGGTGCCTTGATACAGCGCGCCAAGATACTTGACGCCGTAGTCGCCATAGATCTCACCAACGAGATCCTTAGTACCATATGCGAAATCAAGCCAGTTGTCGCCGCCATAGTATCCTGCGATGGTCAGCGGAGAGAGGTCTTTAACTGTCTCTGAAACATACGAGCCCATGCTGTGAATGAAGTCTACCACGCCGTCGAGTAGAGCGTCGAACGTCTCGGTATCAATTACCAGCGTACCGCCGATTTTCTCCTCGATGTCCATTTTGCCGTCTGAGAGGTCCCTGACGATCTCGCAGAACTCGTGGTAGCACCTGCTTACTACGTTCTCAGGGGCCATGCCGTGTGCTAAAATGAATTTCTGGTCGCGAATGTTGTCCGGATTCCACGGTAAACCATTGTTACTCGCTTGACCGGACGAGGATGCGTTGGCTCCGGCATTTGATGTTTCTTCTTTCTTGTCGCACGCCGTCAAGGCGGCTATACCGAGTACCATTACAAGCGCCAGGATAATGCCGATTACTTTTTTCATTCTTTCAACTCCTTATATAATTCCTCAAATATCTTCAGTACTTTGCGCCTGTCCGTAATAACGCTGCGAGATTACTCCCTGAACTGCGGTGTTTGTTGAACGGGCCCGGCGTACTTGACCGCTGATTATTTCACTGTAAATGATAGCCTGAAAGTCTTGGAAGTAAAAGCGAGATGTCGGGGAAAGCTGCCAGAATAACGAATCCGGCAAGAAGTATGAGCACATATGGAACCGCGCCTTTTATAACGTCCCCCATGGATACGTTTGAGTTTGCTTTCAAGACGAAGAGATTCATCCCCACCGGCGGCGTAATCATTGCGGTTTGGGCGGCCAGCACGGAAAGGACGCCGATATGTACGGAACTGAAACCCACAGTCATCAGGGTTTCATGCAGGAACGGAACTGTAAGGATAAGCATACTCGCCGGATCCATCAGGCAGCCAAGCACAAACCAAAGGATCGTAATGAGGAATAGTATCATATACTTGCTCAGTCCGCTGTTGGCGATGGTGGTCGCGATAACCTGTGAAATCCCCAGATAGGAGATCATGTAAGACATGGTGTACCCGCACACCATGAGGAATATCATCATCGTACCGGTCCGCGCGGTGTTGAGAAGCACGCCGGAGAACAGCTTGCCTGACAGCCTCTTTTGCGCAAGAACAATAAGGAAAGCTCCTATGACGCCGTAACCGGCGGCTTCGATCGGAGTAGCGAAACCGAAGTACATCGACCCGAGTACTACGAATATGAGTATAAGCGCAGGGATAATTGTGAATATCGTAGCCTTCTTTTCCTTTTCAGCCTGCGCCGCTTTATCGCTTTCCTTTGCCTCGGCCGCCGCTGCTTTTTCTCCCGCTGCGATGGCTTTGGCGTTGCTGACTATCTCGCGGGCTTCGGCAAGGCTGAGGTCGGAGGGCGCCTTGTCACTGCCTTCAGGATTGTAGTCGATGAGGCTCGGGTTGACCCGCACCCTTATAATAATGCTGATAATTAGGAAGGCTGAAAGCATAAGCCCGGGTATGAATCCCGCCATGAGGAGCTGCACGATGCTCGTCTCTGTGAGGATACCATAGAGGCAAAACGTGATAGACGGGGGAATCATTATGCCCAGAGTACCTCCGGCGGCTACCGTTCCGACAGCGAAACTGGGAGCGTATCCGCGTTTTGTCATCTCCGCAATTGATATACGCCCGATGGAAGCTGCCGTAGCCGGCGAACTGCCGCAGAGCGCGGCAAATATAGTACACGCAAGCGTCGTCGAAATCGCAAGCCCGCCCTTGAACTTCCCGACGGCGCGGTTCAGGACGGAGAAAATATCTTCCGCCACCCGACCTTGCGACAGAAATTCAGACATCATTATAAACATCGGTGCGATAAGCTGGTTTTCATTGGTGCTGGCTTGTGTGTACGCAATATTGCCGAATTGCGAAACGAACCGGACGCCAAGCCACATCATCATGCCAATAATGGCTGTGACGCCCATAGACGAGAAGACCGACGTACCCATGAACATGAAAAACAGCATGATCGCGAAGATAACCAGCAGCATTAGTCCTTGACTCACTAATAAAACACTTCCTTTCAGTTTAGAGCGCGCTGACGAAAACCCGCGCTTTCGGCGTTCAAAGCACGGATCGCAGGCAGCGCCCTTACAAGTACTTATCGCCGCCAGCGAATAAATCGAGAATAATGAAGACGACCGTTGTAAACATGAGTACAGATCCCACCACTATTGCCAAGTGAGACACGATCAGCGGAAACCTGAAGTTATACGGGGCAAACGAGTTGAAACTGATATCGCGCAAGCATAGCTTCCCGCCGCCGTAAAAAAACGCTGAACAGACCAGAAGTGGAGGAATGTATCCTATGATAGATATCACCCTGCGCGGCATTCTTTTCGGGCTTTTTGAATGCTTGTCGACGATATCGCGGACCATATCGACTGAGACGTGGCCCAACTCCTGAAACGCCCATGACGAGCCGAGGAACGCCGCCCAGATAAATATACCCATCGTCAGGTTCAGCGACCATGGCGTCGGCGAGTGGAAAACTTTGCGAAGAAGCGACTCCATGACAGCAAGTATGGATGCGCCAATAACGATCCCGCCGCAAATATACGCGCATATCTTGTTCAAACGGGTCATGAACTTTGGATATCTCAAATTGAACCTCTCCTTCCATCTTTCTTCGTAAATCTATTTTTATTGATTCCATTAATGCCCCGGATCAAGCTATACAGCCAGCTTGTACTTAACTGGTTCTAATTTGGATTATTGGATTATTGGTTGAATTCTATCGTAATTATGGATTACTGGTTGAATTCTATCGCAATTAAACAAAAAAAACATCAGCGCTTATTCCAAGTTTGTGTTTTTTTCATTGTGATATTCTCCGATAGCAAGCCCCGCTATAGTATAACGTTACTATGAACACAAGAAAATTTTAGCGAAAATCATATTGTTTTATCGTTTCATATAAGGTAGATTGGACATAATGAAACGGAGGTAACGACAATATGGCAACACCTAAAGAGCAGTTCCTGAGCCTCGTAAAAAATGAGAACCCGAAATGGATAGGGAACCCGTATAAATGCTTTAATCTTGACAGCGTTTCCGGCGTTCCATACCTGCTTGACGCTACCGCGCTGGCTCATAAAAGGACAGGAAAAGGGCATGTCGAAGTTCCTGATGCATGGGGCGTCATCTGGGATTGGCCGTCGGATCAGCCGGGGCCTACGCCGAATGCGGCCGGCGATAGAAAAGTCATTAAAGACATCACGCGATGGAAAGATTTCTTTGATTTTCCTGATTTGGACAACCTCGACTGGACGTCGACTGAAGCGATTTCAGAGTCCTCGGACCGTGAGACTAAGATCGTTATGGCGCAATCACCGCGCGGCATGTTCGAGTTTTCGCACGCAATGATGGGATTTGAAGACGCTCTTGAGAATTATCTGCTTGAACCTGACGATATGGTCGAGCTTCTAACTGCATACACAGACTGGAAAATCAAAGCGGCTGAGTTATGTATAGATCATCTTAAGCCCGACATTATGGTCAACTTCGACGACTGGGGCAGTAAGACTCAGTTGTTCCTGCCGCCGCGCGTGTGGCGCGAGATACTCAAGCCGCTCTACAAGCGGTTTTTCGGGTATATCAAATCACGCGGGGTCATAACGATGACTCATTGCGACTGTTATGCGCAGGATATATGCGAGGATATGGTCGAAGTCGGCATAGATATCTGGCAAGGCGTCACACCCGAAAACGACATCCATAAGATAGTCGAACTGACGCAAGGGAAACTGTTGATTTTTGGCGGTATCGATATGCCTTCGATCGACTACCCCGGAGTCACGGGAGATACTGTCCGCGCTTCAATACGCGAGTCGCTTGACAAATATGGACCGACTAAGAGATACACTCCCATTTTCACCAGTTGGATGCCTATATATGAGGGCGTCTACGAGACAGGTACGGATGAGATGGAAAGGTATGGCGCGGAAGTGGCGGCGAAGGTGTTTGCCTGACTTATCAAAATATAAGTTCGTCCGCCTTATACGCAAGAATCAGTTGCAGCCTGATATCCGGGTCATCAAGGGAAATCTCCAGCAAATCGCTGATTTTATCCATATGGTAAAGCACGGTGTTCCGGTGCATATGCATAACTGAAGCGACAGCCGTGGCATTACGTTCATTCTCAAGAAATAGCCTGAGGATCTTTGCCGTCTCAGTGTGGTGCTGTTGATCGTACTCGCGCAATGCCGCAAGGCTCTTTATAAAGAATGAGCTGTCAAAAACAAAGGGCGAAACATTTCGGCCGGCGTCGACGATATGGTAAATGAAACTCTCTGTGAAACTGCGGAAGCGTCCGTTACCGGCAATACCGCCGGGTGCTTTTTGCTTTGTCAGCGTCTTGAACGCGATAACAGCTTGCTCGTAAGCTAACGGCAGATCCCACAAACAGTCGAAATCAGCGCTGACGCCGCATACAAAATCAGCGCCCGCAAGTGCTTGCGCCGCAATGCCGCGTGTTAAATCCGTATCCGCGCGCTTCAGCTCGATCATCAGAATGTGCGCCGAATGATAAAACGCGACGGCGCCTATGCACAACTCGGTTAGGTGACTGATATACTGCGCGATCGGTATGTTGTCCTCGTCGTTGAAAGAGAAAACATACAGTCTGAAACCGCCCTCAAAAGAGTATCCGCAGTACGTTGAACGGACTCTGGCTTCCTCTTTGCTTCCGGTAGAACCATTCAAAATATCCAGAGCCAGCGACTTGACGCCCGCAATTCCGCCGGTCTGCGCAATATCGATATCGGCGTAAGCCTTTATATACTCGATGAGGATCCCGAACAACTCGACTGTCGCGTTATCCGCAGGTTTTTCGCAGCATTCCATAACGACAATTATGAACATCGAGCCGCCCAGATGAAATGTTTTTTTCACAACGTCATAGTTGCTTGTAGCCCTATCCCGGCTGACAACGACGTCGGTGATCTTCTTGTATTCTTCCAATCTGCGATTGCGCCTGAGCAGTTCCATTGTCTCGGGCGGCTGGAATCCATATTTGACGAGAAGTGACATTACTTGTCCGGGCGGCTGGATATTTTTTGTGTAAGCTATAAGCTTAAATGTGCTGTCCTGAATCGTTATGAAGTTGCCGAAAATATGTTCGGTCAAATCGAGGAGTTCCTGGAGACCGCCGTGCTTAACGGTACTCCGCTCCATGCCCATGATCCATTCCGCCACTTCAACGAATATACGGTGCACAAGATTGTATAGCTCGCGAAGCTCGATGTCGCTTTTTATGATTGTGATACCCTCAAGTGATTTTCCTGATTTTAGTTTTGACGATGCGCCATCGTCATCGTTGAAAAGCGCGCCTTCCCAAATGCACAGGAAGTACACACCGTCGCGGTCTTCCACATCGATAGCCTCGGACAGAGGGCAGATGAGCAGGGTGTCGGGCGAAAACTGCGATTGTCCGGGCACAAAGAGTTCGGCAGTTTTAAATTTCGGGTTCTCATCCTCGGGAATATTCTTTTCCGCGTCCAAGCCAAGCTTGTCCAGAATAAGACCAAGACTGATTTCCATGGTCGTCGTCTCCTTTACGTTTGCAATCTTATGTAGTTAAAAATATACTGTTGAGCGATACCTGCGTAAGGGCTGAATATTACCGGGTCAAACTCCGGACCGTAATGTTTCGCGACAGCGCGCTTCATCCAGACGTCAAGCGGGAAAGCGTTAAGCATGTTCAGTCCGAATAAGAGAGTGCAGTCGGCGACTTTATCTCCTACGCCGCGCAGAGTTTTCAGCGCCGCGCGGGCTTCACCCGGCTCAAGCCGCGCCAGCCTGTCAAGATCAAGCGACCCGGAATCTACAGCTCTGGCAGCGCCGATAATATATTCGTCCCTGTACCCGCAGCGCACCGGCTCAAGGTCTACGGCGCTCAGCGGCGCGAGTCTTCCGGCGGATGGGAATGTGTAGTGCGTTTTGCCTTCAAACTCAAACTCGTCTCCGAACAAGCGGCACAGCCCGGCGACTATCTTCTTTATACGCGGGATATTATTGCACTGCGAGATAATGAAAGAACACAGCGCTTCCCATCTGTCCTGCTGCAGCATCCGGATGCCCGCTCCGAACGCTGTAGCCTGCCTCATGAAATCATCGACGCACAGCCGGCGCCTGATTTCTGTGTAATCGCGGTCGAGATCGAAATAGCGGCGCCAGATCGTCTCAAAGTCATTCAGCGTTCCCGATATGAATACGCTGCCGTCCTCGTTACACTCGCGGACTGCGCCGCGCTCGCCGACTACGCCGCGCTCGCGGACTACGCTGCCCTCGTGGACTGCACCGCTCTCGCGGACTGCACCGCCCTCGCTGCCCTCGTGGACCTCGTTACACTCGCGGACTGCACCGCACTCACGCCGGAGTTTTGCCGCGCGTCCAAATGCAACGCCTGTGTATACGCCGTTCTCGTCCGCGTCCCAACGGAAGCATTGCCCGCATTCAAAAATCCCGTTGAGATCAAAATCGGAGACGCCTTTGATTTCAACCTCGCCGCCGCGATCAATGATTACCATATCGAAAGCCGGCTCCTTCCCCGACGCTTTACGAAGACGAAAACCCCCGTCATTGCGAGCCGACAAAGTCGGCGCAGCAATCCACTGCTTTACGAAGACGAAAACCCCCGTCATTGCGAGCCGGCAAAGTCGGCGCGGCAATCCACTAAGAAGGCTCATACTGCTGCGCAGCAGCCGTCAAATCAGGCGACTCATCTTCTTTCGGCGTACCGCGCGCATTGATAAGATACCATATGAACATCCACAAACCACGGACGCCACCGCCGGCCGCAAGAGCGACCCAGATACCTGTCAGGCCGAGCGAAGTATAGCGCGACAGAATAAACGCAAACAGAACGCGCAGTGCGTTACTTGATACGCTCGCGACAGAAGGAGGAACGGTTTTACCTCTTCCTCTGAAAGCGCCGGCCGCGACGCCCTCAAGACAGCCCGGTATCTGCACGAGAGCCAGGATGCTGAGATATTTTGACCCGATATCGACGACACTGGAGTTATTCGGAATGAAAACGCCGAAAAGAGTTCTGCCGGCGAAGTAAAGTATACAACTGACGGCGACGCCCCAAACGATCATAATAATAGAGGATACCCGAAAACCTCTGTGGATCCGGGACCATCGGCCGGCGCCGTAATTCTGGCCGACAAACGCGGTCATCGCGGACGCGAAACCGGTGGCGATAAGCCATGTAAGGCTCTCGATCTGCGACCCGACGCGCGAAGCCGCCATTGCGTCCGCGCTGTATGAAGCGACAAGCGCCGCTGTTAGCATTGTTAAAAAAGTAAAGAGAAAACTCTCAATAGATATTGGCGTTACCCATTTGAAAATCTGTTTTAGAACTTCTTTATCAGGTCGCGCAATGAGTTTGATTTTACTGAAAGGCCTGTTCCTAAGCTTGACCAGCGCAAGGAAAGAAAGACTTGCCGCCACCGCCTGAGCGATGACTGTAGCCGTAGCAGCGCCTCTTATCCCAAGGCCGGCCGCAAAAATCATGATCGGGTCAAGCGTCATGTTCAGCGCAAGCCCAATGCCGTTTATGGCCAGAGATATGCGGGTGTTACCGACGCCGTTAAAGATACCCGTGACCGCCCCTGTAACAAATGTGAAAGGCAGCCCGAAGCCAACGATTGCGAGATAGTTGCGCGCGTCTTGCGCGACATGTGCCTCACGAATACCGAAAAAACCAACAAGCGGCCCGCGGCCGAGAACATAAATAAGCGCCAGCGCAACGCCCAGGACGACTCCTGTGGTAAGAGAATTTTGCGCGAATTCCAAAGCCTTTTCTTTATCGCCTCTGCCGATATTCTGCGAAACGCCGATCTCCGCGCCCATGCGCCCGAGCAGAAGAAAGGCCATTGAGAGCCACAAATACAGGCCGACCGCGCCGGAAGATGCGACGGCGTCGCTGTTGAGACGGCCAAGCCAGAACATGTCCGTAAGGTTATACGCCATCTGGATGATTTGCGTGCCGATGAGCGGAAGGGCTACGAGAAAGAGTTTTTTTACTATGCTGCCTTCAACAAGGCTATACTTATCAGTTTTGCTCATATAAATTCTATTGATACACACCCCTTGTTCGATAAAGAACGATATAACGCCTTGAAATTATATCACACTTTTATCTATATTTCCACCTGCTTTTTCTAATAAGACTACGAAAAATAAGAGAAAAGATTGATAAATAAGAAATAAAAAAAAGAAAAGAAGACAACCGGCTGCGGTTGATGCAGCCGGTTTTGACGTCTTCCTGATTGAGTCTTCCTGATTGAGTCTTCCTGATTGAGTCTTCCTGATTGAGTCTTCCTGATTGAGTCTTCCTGATTGAGTCTTTCTGATTGAGCGTGCAATTTCTATGACAGTTCGCCATCGCGCATTTGACAGACATCATCATTTCAATATGTCTCTGTCCGCATCTCAATTTCGTCCCTACCGAGGAACGCGAACGCTGCCAGGCGAATTTCTTTTCCTCTACCGGCGAACTTATCAGCATAGCCCATCTCTTTGATCTGTTTCATGCCCTCATCCAAAGCCTTGCTAAAGAGCCTGCGTTTAACATCAGACGCTGCGTCCGTCTCACAGTCGTAATATTTGAACTCCATAACGTATATTTTATCTTCGAGTTCGAGTACAGCGTCGATGCGCCCTTTGGACGTTGAGACCTCAGCTTCCATGTCAAAGCCCAACACGCTCATAACCGCATAGAATATCGAGTGGTAGTATGCCTCGCGGTCAACGCTGAGTTGGTATGGTATCGAAGCAAAGAGACTCTTTAGTGATTGAAGAGTCCTTTGCATATCTCCTCTGCCGAGCGCTTCGACTATGTCTATTTGAGCTTGCTTGACGCGAGGCTGCCCAATGCCCGAAAAAGCTGTTAGGACGTGAAAATCGAATGCCTTCCTGACCTCATTGTTTGGCATTTCAAGTGTATATACGGATTCATCGTCCATTATCGTTACTTGCTTGATTGTAAGATAACCGGTCTGGAACAGCAGCAGTTCCGCTTCAATCTGTTCAATGTCCGAACTATCAAGCATGATTTCCGTCATCCTGAAGTTTTTTAGATTCGTGTATATACCCGGGTTATTCCGAATCATATCCATTAAGAACTTTGGCGTTCCGCTTGCGTACCAGAAACTCGAGAACCTGTCCTGCATGAAGAAACTAAACAACCCGAAAGGGTTCAGCACTCTCGAAACGCCATCCCAAGAGTAACCGTCATACCACGCAAGTATCTCATCGCGGAGGTTTTCATAACTCTCGAACCGCTCCAGTGTCGACATGCCCTCGATATGCTCGTGAAAGAGTATGTCGAGGTCTTTTACAGGAATGCCGCATACGCATGAGTATGCCCGGGTCATGGTTATATCCAGTAGGTTGTTAAGCCCGGAGAATATGGACGTTTTCGTGAACTTTGTCACACCTGTAATGAATGTAAACCTAAGGAAAGGGTCCATTGATTT
>Ga0082212_10013536_pt1 | contig 10198 bp, 6 predicted proteins | sample TergutNt197P3_FD_71548 | JGI IMG/M metagenome (GOLD analysis project Ga0082212, IMG submission 71548) | Neocapritermes taracua P3 segment gut microbial communities from Petit-Saut dam, French Guiana - Nt197 P3 | ecosystem: Host-associated > Arthropoda: Insects > Digestive system > Gut ...
CACAACGACTGACCCGGTGGTAAATACCGATTCTCCTTACGGTTATGCAATCGCGATGACGAAGAAAGCCGAGAGTGGTCCAATAGTGACAGCCGATCCGCTCGAGCAACCGGCAACGTTCGAGGAAGAGGCACCTGAACAAACGAGCGGTGGTGCCACTTGGCAGGTGGCTCTGAATTGGAGTGCCGTTGACAATGCGTCGGGTTATCAAATTCGTTATCAGATGACTCACGATGCGGATGGCAAAGCGGTTGCAGAAAATTGGGTGGTTTGGGACGACTCGGTTGCCGATCCGATCACCAAAACAACGACGACTGTTACCGGTCTTACCGCTGGTGCAACGTACAAATTTGAAATCGTTGCGGTTTCGTCGGATACTGCCCTCTATAGCAACTCCGAACCGAAGGAAATCGCAGGCGTGAAGATGGAAACGGAAACGCAGACTCCGCAGGTACAGAACCTTCACGTTCAATTAAAATCGAACACTGCGGTCTCGCTTAGATGGGATGCGCTGGCTACAAGGTACGACGTGACCGCCACCAGTTTCACGATTGAATTCAGTACCGATGGAGAAAATTGGAGTGTGCCTCCAAATATCCAGGCACACGATCCTGCTACGGCAACGACTGACGGTGCGATCTACCCGGAAACCGGACGCTCTACGACCCATGCAAATGTTGTTAGTCTCGCCGCGGATACGACTTACTATTTCCGGGTTAGCGTTACTGCGGAGGGACTTGACGCTTCCGAATGGACTGTATTAGAAGGAACTGTCACGACAGATGAGGCAGGAGGTACTGGTGCCACCGGTTTTTATACCGCTCCTCCTCCCGTGGTGGGCTTGATGTGTACCGGTGTTACTTTCGATTCGATTACACTTTCCTGGGTTGCGCCGGAGGACAACCCTGAAAATCCCGTTGTCGGTTACTCATTCCGGTATTATTCGACTTCTCCCAGTGCTGAAATGACTGGCTGGGTATGGGTTTATGTTGGTGGAGCCGACACAACTTCTTATACCATCGAGGGTCTTAAGGCAGATGCAAGTTATCAGATCCATTTCGGGGTTGTCGGACAGAATGGTAGCGGCAATAATTACATCGAAAACAGGAGGTCGGCAACTGCAGAGTTCACCAATGGTGGTGGTCCTACTGCACCCGGCTACAAAGCTGGCAATGAAGTCAGGACGTGGGCGTTGATCGATGGGGATTTAGCACAACCGGGCTCGTTTGGGCTGGGAGTCGCCACCGAAACCACTCCCGGCGGTACGTGGCAAACGGCGTTGACTTGGGATACGGTGATTGGTGCGACCAGTGGTTATGAAATCCAGTACAGCACCAATGGAGGAACGAGTTGGACGACGCTAAACACTACGGCTACCAGTGGTCCTGCGCTTGCCAGTGCGATTAACACACATACGGCATCGACGGTTATGGTTACAGGTCTCACTGCCGGTGCGACATACCATTTCCAAATCAGGTCTGCATCCACGGCAAACAACGGCGTATCTGCCTGGAAGGCTTCGACCCCTGCCTCGCTCACGATGTCGGAAGGAATATTGCAGATGCCGCAGGTGCAAAAACTTCACGTTCAACTGAATTCGAACAATGCAGTCTCACTGAAATGGGATGCGTTGCCTGAATCGTATGGCGTAACAGCAACTGGTTTCCTCATTGAAGTCAGTACCGATGGAACAACTTGGACTACTGCTACCGTCCAAGGACACGATCCTACTGCCAGTACCAGTATAACCGAGGGTACGTTCTACCCGGAAACCGGACGCTCCACGACCCATGCGAATGTTACCGGTCTCTCTCCGAATACGGCTTACCACTTCCGGGTCAAAGTGGCAGCAATGGATGATAATGTTGCCTCCGAATGGACTGTATTAACAGGAACCGTTACGACGGATGCCGTTGCGTTCAATAGCCCTCCCCCCGCAGTGGAGGACTTGGTGCTTGATGGCACCACAGCAGATTCGTTTACGCTTTCATGGACTGCCGCAGCAGATAATCCGGCGAACCCTGTGGTCGGTTACGCCCTCCGGTATATTGAGACAACGAGTGGGTGGACAGATGTCCCTGGTTGGTTGCCGGAAGGTGCTGGTTGGAAATGGATTTATATCGATGGAGCCAATACTGACTCGTTTACCATCGAAGGACTTAAGGCTGATACATTTTATGCAGTACACTTCTGGGTTGTAGGACAGAATGGCGGCAACGAGAATTATGCCACAAACAGAAGGTCGCAGGCACGCGAGTTTCGCAGTAACGACACCGCCGACCCTGTCATCACCGTCGGTCCTGCCATCAAGACCGAGGCAGAGTAGAGGGGTGAGCCGTGAGATGACGTTCGCGGCAATGGTGTTACCAGAGGTAACAAGACTTGGCAATTTTTGTGGAGTGCCGGTGTACCGTCAAAATGAATAATCAGGTATAATGTCCTCGCAGGACGGAAACCGGCATTTTTATTCATGACAACAATACTCACAGTGCGGCGGGACGGCAAAGTCGCCATCGGCGGCGACGGACAAGTAACGCTCGGCAGTTCCGTGATGAAAGCGGATGCGAACAAAATCCGAAAACTCCTCGATGGTCAAGTCATCACAGGTTTTGCCGGTTCGACTGCCGATGCTTTCGCTCTCATGGAACGCTTCGAGATAAAATTGAAGGACTTCCCTTCCAACATTCCGAGAGCGGCAACGGAACTGGCAAAAGAATGGCGGACCGACAGGGTGTTGCGGCGATTAGAGGCAATGATGATTGTCGTTGCCGCCTCCACGACGCTCCTTTTGTCCGGCACCGGCGATGTCATTGCCCCCTCGGACGGCATCTTGGCTATCGGCAGCGGCGGCGACTATGCCATGTCCGCCGCCAAAGCCCTTGCCGCCCATAGTTCGCTATCGGCAACCGAAATCGTGCGGGAATCCCTGAAAATCGCCTCTGAAATCGACATCTATACGAATGCCAACGTGGTGATCGAAGAACTGGAATAAGGAAAAAATGAGGTTTGGTTAGTACGACAGCACAATGACGGTACTTTGCAGACTCAAAACTTTTCGGTAGAATGACGCTATGCCGAACACGATCATCAAGGCTTCCGCCGGTTCTGGGAAAACGTTTAAGTTGAGCAATCAATTTCTCGAAATCGTTCTCTGTGCCGAGGGTACAACCAGCGAAAAAATCGGTTCGATATTGGCATCCACGTTCACGCGAAAAGCCGCCGGTGAAATTTTAGACCGCATCTTGAATCGGCTTGCCGAAGCCGCCCTCGATGAACAAAAACAAACGGAACTCGCCGGACACGTTCCGCTTCCCGATGGAAACAGAACAAAATTGCTCCAAAAAACGACAGCGGACATTGCGAAAAATCTGCACCGGTTGCGAATTTGCACGCTCGACTCTTTCTTCAATAAAATAGCATCTTCTTTTGCCCTGGAACTCGGACTGCCGCCCGGCTGGTCGATTATTGAGGAGCCGGAATATCAGCGCAGTATTCACGAAGCCGTTCGGGCAGTCTTTGAGGAGTCCCATAAAAACGAAGCCCGCAAACTGCTCCATCTTCTCCAAAAGGGGGAACACGACCGAAGCGTTACGCAGGAAGTCATCAATTTGGCAAAAGATTTGCTCCCCCTCGTTCGGAGTACCGATGCTGCGTTGTGGAATCATACGGAAAAACTCGGAACCCTAACACACGGTAAAATGACGGAGGAATCGATCCAAAAACATCTTGCTCCGTTTTTAGATAACCCTGACTTGCAAGAAAGTATCCTTCCGCGTAACAAACCGGCAAGGAAATCGGAAATTGGAGAATTGGATACAAGATTCAAAAACGCTTTCGACACGTTCATCAACGAGTGCCAAGCGCAAAATTGGGAAGGAGTCCTTCTCACAGGTCTCGGCAACAAAATACTGCTCGGTGAAGACACATTCAACAAGAAGCCGATTGAACCGCCGGTATTCGGTTTTCTTGATCCCCTTGTCCGGCATGCCAAAGCCATCTGGGCAGAAACGATCATTCACCAAACGGCGGCAACGTACGCACTACTCGCTCTTGTTTTGGAAAAGTTGGAAGTCCTTTTGCAACAAAAGCGTGGTTTTCGATTTGAGAATATTACGTTTTGCCTCGGCGACTTGTTTCGCCGCAAACCGAATGCCTTACCGCAAAAAGTGCTTGCGCACCGAATGGACGCTCCCACGAAACATTTGCTGCTCGATGAATTTCAGGATACCTCCCCTTCGCAATGGAGCATTTTGAAGCCCTTCGTGCAGTCCGTTACCAAAGATGAGGGGGCTTCCTTCTTTTGTGTGGGGGATTTGAAGCAAGCGATCTACGGTTGGCGCGGCGGCGTTGCCGAAATTTTCGAAACCGTCAGCGGCTTTCTCGAAAACGAGGGTGCCGACCCGCCGAAAATGCCGCTGATGAACGAAACACGCCGGAATTCGCAACCGGTAATCGATGCGGTCAATCAGGTTTTCATGAATATCGGCACGAACGCCGTTGTTTGCGAAAAATCTCCCGTTGCCGCCGAAAAATGGCAAGAGTGGTTCGGCAACGAAAAACATAAGACGCTCAGTTCCACCAAGACAAAAGGGTACTGCGTTCTCGAAACCGCTGCTATCGACGATTCAACCGAAAACGACGACGAAGATGCCGATTGGACCTACACGTTAAATCGAATTGCCCAGTTGCGTCAAAAACATCCGAATCGAAGTATCGGTATCCTATTTCGTGCCACTAAAAGTATCCCGACTCTTCTCAAAGGTCTCAAAAAACGCGGCATTGAAGCAAGCGATGAAGGGGGTGTTTCGCTAACGGACTCGGCGGCAGTGCAGCAGGTACTGTCCGTGATGACGTTGATCGACCATCCCGGCGACACGATTGTCCGGTTTCATCTTGCCAATGGTCCGCTTGCCGATTTGTTGCCGCTTCATAATTATGCGGACAATACAGAAGCGGAAAAGACGGCGCATCGTTGGCGTGCAAAACTTTTGTCAGAAGGGTACGGCGAAATGGTAAAAGAACTCATCTCGGCACTGACTCCGTGTGAGCCAAAAGAGATGCAGCGGCTCGAAAAACTATTGGAATTGGCATACCGATTCGATGAACAAGCGGCGGGGACGCGCACCCGGCAATTCGTTGAGTCGGTCAATGTCGCCCGGATGGCAAGCCCCAGTGCCGCCGAAGTGCGAGTGATGACGATACATGGAGCAAAGGGACTCGAATTCGATATCGTGGTGCTGCCCAACCTGACGGGACTACTGGTCGGACAACCGCCGGAGATGGTCGTTTCCCGAAATTCGCCGACCGCACCGGTTAACTTCGTGCTTCAATGGGTGAACAAAGAATTGCGGACTTTATTGCCGGAATCGTATCAAAAAGCGTTTGTGCAATGGCAAGACGACCAAGTGAAGGAGTCGCTTGCCGTGTTGTACGTTGCCATGACACGAGCACGCTATGAACTCGTGATGATTGTTCCCGAAAAGAGCCGGAGAAGCGATACGTATTCTGGTGTGTTGCAGGCAGGTTTGAATAGTGCAAAAAATGACGGTGGAATACTCTACCAAACCGGTAACGAACATTGGGACGAAGAAGCCGCAGACATTGACATTGAACCGGAACTGCCGGGCATCGCTTGGAATGCTTTGGCGAATCAGCCCTGCTTGCGTAATTTGCCTCGGGACACGCCGTCTGGTCGGGAGAGAAAAGACGGCAGACGGCAGACGGCAGACGGCGGAAGAGAGCCAGCGACTGTGTCGCCGGAGAGAGACCGGTCTGATGCGTCGCTGCGCGGCACGGCAATTCATGCGTGTTTTGCGCAAACCCAATGGTTGGACACCCAGCATTCCCTCACCCTAGCCCTATCCCAGAGGGAGAGGAGACAATATACCGAAACATTGCAACAAATCGTTGATCAAGTCCTAGCAGGTAAACGAAATACTCTGAATTCGTCGGAAATTGTGAATGATTTCTTTGCCATGTGCGAACAATCGGAAGTCCGAAAGGTTTTCATGCGTTCAAGTTATCCGGCTGAGGAAGATGTGGTCGTAGAAAATGAACGCCGCTTTGCGATTCGTTGGCAGGATAAATTATTGCACGGTGCCATCGACCGGCTCATTCTCCGCCGAAAGAAAAACGAGATCGTCGGCTTGGAAATTATCGACTTCAAGACCGACCGGCAGGGCAACGAAACGGAAGGGGAATTTTTGAAAGAGCGTATAAAAATTTATGAACCGCAAATGGAAGCGTATCAACAAGCCGTTCAGGAAATGTACCCGAATGTGCCAAACATTTCGGCAACAATCGTGTTTGCCTCGATTAACAAAGTGTACACACTCGACATTCCGACTATTCCCTAGTTTTTAGACAACAAAGGAGTCCTTGCCTCATGACCGAAGCGGAAGCGTTTGCCTATTGTAAGCAACTGGCGAAGTCGCATTACGAAAACTTTCACGTTGCCAGTTTTTTTCTGCCGAAATCGCTCCGGCAACCGTTTCACGTTGTCTATGCCTATTGCCGATGCTCCGATGATCTTGCCGATGAGCACGATGGTTCACCGGAATCTCGAACACTTGCTCTGCAACGTTTGGAGGATTGGCACCGGCAACTCGACCAATGTTTTGATTCCATCGAACCGAATAGGGAAACTCATCCTGTTTTTGTTGCCTTGCGATCCCTGTTTCGGCACTTTGCACTGCCTAAAAAGCCGTTTGCCGATTTGCTCGTTGCATTTCGACAAGACCAAATGCAACAGAATTACGCCACGTTCGACGATTTGCTCCACTATTGCCGTTATTCAGCCAATCCGGTGGGGCATATTGTTTTGCACTTGGTTTGCCAACCGTCGGTGGAGCAGTTGGCGTGGTCGGATTCGATCTGTACTGCCTTGCAACTTGCCAATTTTTGGCAGGATGTCCGCCGGGATCGGACTATCGGACGCTGTTACATTCCGCAGGATGTTGCGCAAAAATTCGGAATTGATCTTGCCGACTTGCACAACTCACCGAATTTCCGGCGAATGATGCAGGAACTCGTTGCCGATGCCCGCAACCGATTTCATGCGGGCGAACCGCTGGTTAAATCTGTTCCTCCAACAATTCGGAGGGACATTGCGCTCTTTATTCGAGGCGGGTTGGCAATTCTCGATGCGATTGAGCGCATACAATTCAACGTTTTGGAGACACGTCCCGCTCTTTCAAAGTGGACGAAGTTACGTCTATTGCTGAGACTCTAAAGGGCAAGGCAATATTTTGTATTGCTACGAGTGCCAACATGAATGGTGACTTGGTTGGGTTTACCGGAAACTTGCGCCCCCCGCTCTTCATCCGGTCGCTCCGGTTGCGTCTGCGCTCCCGGCTTCCGATTCGGACTTGTAACAATGTAAGGGTATCGGTACAATGACCGGAGGATTGACGGTTATTTCCTGTAAAAAACTCCGATGAAATATGCCATTCGGTTTGAGCATGATGCTCTTCATTTTTCGGCTTCGCATTTTATTACGTTTGGCACGCCGGAACAGGTGGAAGCACTGCATGGACATAATTTTCGGATCAAGGCGGAGGTTGCCGGTCCGCTCAACCGCAAAGAATACGTTGTCGATTTTCTGATTGCCTTCGAGGCACTCAAAAAGATTTGCAAAATGCTGTCACATAAGGTGTTGTTGCCGGAAAAGCATCCCTACATTACCATCAAAGCGGCAGAGGACACTGTTCATGTAACGATGCCGCCGCTCCAATGGGTATTTCCTACGGAGGACACGATTACTCTGCCCATTCGGAACACGACGACGGAATCGTTGGCGGGATACATTGCCGTTTTTTTTCGTGAACTGCTCGAAAAGGAATCGGCATTTGAGATGCCGCCGCCGCAGTATGGCATTACGATTGAACTCGAAGAGTCTCCCGGCATGTGGGCGGTCTTTCGGGATTCGGCTTTTTTGGGGGGAAAGTAAGATATTTCCCGACCATCATTGTGGAGCGGTAAACGGTTCATTTCGCTCCTTTGACATTCATTTCGACGGCATAAAACCCCGTTCGGGCTGTAATGAAGAGCGTTTTGAAATCCTTGCCGCCAAAACAAACATTAGCGGGACGTTCAGGAACGCTGATCCGTTCAATTTCCTCTCCCTTTGGATTGTAAATGCCCAAATCGCCTTTTCCCATATCCGTCAGGTAGATGTTCCCTTTTTCGTCAATCGTCATCCCATCAACCGCAACGGGAGCGAAGGGATGCTTGTCCGTGAGTGTACCGTCCGATTGGATGTTGTACCGATAAACCATTTTTCCGTTGATGTCCGCTACGTACAGAAATTTTCCATCCGGCGTGCCGATAATACCGTTTGGTTTCTTGAAATCTCCCTCTTGTCCGCTTACTGCAATCACGCGGATCACCTTGCTGTGGTCGGGGAGAATGTAATAAACGTGTTCCCCGCCCTGCACAATGCGAAAATCATTGCCGTATTGCGGATCGGTGAAGTAAATACCGCCTTTTGGATCAATCCAGAGGTCGTTCGGTTTATTGAAACTTCGAGCACCGAATTTGTTGGCAATGACCGTCCGCATGCCGTCCGGCGTGTAACGGACAATGCTGCCGGTTCCGCCTTCGCAAACGAACAGATGATCATTTTTATCAAAGTACATTCCGTTGGCGTGGGCAGATTCGTGAACGAAAATGGAACATTTTTTCTCGCTGACCGACCAAACGTGAATTTTACAGTTCGGATCGTCCACGAAATAGACATCGCCTTTGGAATTGGCGGTGGGTCCTTCGGTGAAGCCAAACCCATTGGCAAGTTTGACCACTTCGGCACCCGGCGCAATTAAGGACTGCGCCATCGTGGGCTCCGTTACAATTCCGAGACAGAAAAACAAGGACAAAAATGAGATTCGTTTCATTGAATTTGCGGATAGTAGGGAAAGTGCCGGCATGGCGAGCAGTTTCCATTCTACCTCACACGGCGGCATGCGGATATAGGGGAGATGCGCATCGGGTGTGTCCAAGTTTTGTGGATATTTTTATGTCCCCTCTCCTCCAGGGGGGGCGAGGGGACGCGGATAGATGACTGCCGCCAACAAAACCACCACAAAATTTGGACACACTTTCCGGTCATTGTACCGACACCCTTACATCGTGACAAGTCCGAATTGGAAGCCGGGAGCGCAGACGCAACCGGAGCGACCGGATGAAGAGCGGGAGACGCAAGTCCCACGGTGAGTCTAAACCAAATCACCATTCATGTTGGCACTCGTAGCAATACCAAATATGCCTTGCCCTTTGCAATCAATGTTCGTGCTACCGCAGTTAGGGCATTTGTCATAGTCACGCCCCCAAAGTTTCTTCAAAAATCTGAATAACATTTTCTCACCTCCCTTCTCGTTTGGAATACTGACTTGCCCTTGTGAAAAATGGACAAATCGTTAGTAAACTCTGTTCGTCAAGTTTCCCGACGCATCTCGGATGTCTCCATTTGGACTGATTCGGTGCGTCACGTTGTTGGATACGTCTCGGACTTCATCATTCGAGCCAATTCTGTGTGTTAGGTTCCCGAATGCGTCCCAAACATTTCCACTCGAATCTATTCTACTTGTTAGATTGCCGGATGCGTCCCGAACGTTTCCACACGCGTCTATTCTGTGCGTCACGTTTCCGTAACTATCACGAACTTCTTTTGCCCGCATTGGGAGTCTCCTTTCGTAAAATCACACTTGATTTATTCCCCTTTCATCAACCATTCTTGATAAGCCACTCCACAGCCTCGGTTTGACCTTCTTTTTTTGCTATTCACCGATTCCGACATGATCTGTCTCCTTTGTAGAGGGTACGGCGACGTTTACGGCGAAGCGAGATCGGACACCATTATTTCAAGCAATTTTCTCGCTTTGTTGTTTTGCGATAGGGCTGCCGCTCGAACATCCGGCGAACCGAACGCCTCGCTAACACTGAGACCGACGTTCATCAACGTCAGGAAACATTGTGCGGCTCTGCGTCCCAACTGGCTGACACGCAAATCGTTTGGATGCTTGTTTTTTAACTCCTTCATTCGCATGATGTTTATTTTGTTGCTTTGACCAATCAGCATGCTGGTTACTTCACCTGCCTTGGCGATCATCGTGTCTGGGTTGACGATGCTCTGTATTTGCCTCACAAGAGCATCAGCATTGATTTTGCCGTCTGCGATCATTTTTTCACATTCATCCACCGT
>Ga0082212_10013537_pt1 | contig 10198 bp, 9 predicted proteins | sample TergutNt197P3_FD_71548 | JGI IMG/M metagenome (GOLD analysis project Ga0082212, IMG submission 71548) | Neocapritermes taracua P3 segment gut microbial communities from Petit-Saut dam, French Guiana - Nt197 P3 | ecosystem: Host-associated > Arthropoda: Insects > Digestive system > Gut ...
AAATCCACTACTTTGCCTTTCCCTTCGTCGCCCCATTGAAGCCCTAACAATACATCTAATTTCATTTTCTTTGATGACAGATTTAAACTAAACGGAATGACAAAGATAAGAAAACTGTTTCAATCAAAAAAAAAGGGTGATTCTTTTGCAGGTTATCCGCCTACTGTTCAAAAAAGAATGTTTGCAGTTCTCTGATGTCGTCAGGTGAAAAGTCGTCATTTCCACTTAAATAATCATTGACGGTTTTCACTACTTCATCATAAGATATGTAGCCATCGTTGTTTCTATCCACTTTCTTGAATTTGTCGGGGATGGGCAGCGCTTCGCTGCGGCGCGGCTTGTTTTGCATTTTGTGCATCATCAGGAATTGTTCCACATCGCGGCGGCGGACGGCAGAAGAATTTAGCGCTCCGATGATCATGTTTTCGTTGATTTCCACGCCATATTCATCTACAATAGCGCCCGGACGCGAATTGGGTTCACGGTCCAAATAATCGGGAACACCGTCGCCGTCTGTGTCATACGGACAGCCAAGCGTATCTACCGGTATGTTGGGAGGCGTACCGGGGCATAAATCCCAGCCGTCAGGCACACCGTCGTCATCCTCGTCATCATACATTGTGAAGTCCATGTCGAGATCGGCATAAAGAAGTTCATCAATAAACGTCTTGTCGGGCGAGAACAGATCCAAATGTAACGACAAATAGGAAAAGGTAAACATGTTATTCCCCGATTTCGGTTCGTAATCCTGAATAATGGCAGACATGTCGTCAATCTTGTTGGTAAACGTATAATGCAACGAGGTGGCTGCACGCAAGGTAACCCGTTCGGATATGTTAAAATCAATCCCTACATCAACAGGAACTGCGAAAGTCATTTGATTCTGATTCTTTTGTTTGAGCGTGGTTTTATAAGTATAATCTCGATGTATGATGTTCCCCTGAGCATCTATTATCGTTCCATCGTCCCGATAATCATAAGGTGCGTCATCTTTTGAGTAAATATGGTCGGTTTTGCTGTCGAACTGCAACATTTCAACTCCCGCAGAAATGAAAGGTTCAAAAACTTTTCCCGAAATCCACGGTTTAAAACTGTAATGTACGTTCACTCCAAAACTGTATATATTTGACTTGAAATTCAGGTTTTTAAACGGATTGCCATCCGTTGAACGTTGCGTACCTGAAAGTTCGCCGGTCATGAAAAATAAGTTGCCGCGAAAATAATGAGTTGCTCTATTATCCAAATAAGTAGCCAGATTAAGACGCACTCCGGGCTTGCCCACCATAGTGCTTCGGAAAGCGTTATTCACATTTCCGTAAAAGTTAAAATAACCAATTCCGATGCCAAGTACCGGCATATATACGGGATTTTCAACTTCCCTTTCAACATTCAGCGCTTTCATGACGTCCTCAATGTCCTGCGAATAAACAGGCAGCAATCCCGCCGCTAATCCTGCAAATACAAATATCAGTTTTTTAAGATTCTTCATAACCGCTTATTTATACCATTTTTGGTTCAATGCCATCAAAGCGTCCTGTACGGTAATCCGGTTGCCGTTGTTGTAAGCCGCAATAAAAGCGTCGTTGATGGTGGTGGTATTGCTCAGATGCACCCTGTAATCTCTTGCAACCTTGTATTCGTCGAACGAACCGATGGAATATTTCCACCATCCGTCGTGTATTTCTTTCATGACCGAATATTCCAATCTGTACTTTCTGAAATAGCGTTGCGCATTCACCGGTTTGTGTCCCGCAGCGATCTGCACGCGGTAGTAAATACCCGATTCGGGCGCCAGCATGTCGCCGGTTGCAGTTGTTGCGCCGGTTGCGGCTACCGTTTTTACGGATGTTGTTGATGAAGTAGAAGGAATTTTCGTCGGGGTTTCAGTCGTCGCCGTACTTTCCGAAGGTTTTGCAGCGGCAATGACCACAGGTTGTTCCGCCGCCTGCGTATTGACGTCGCGCAGCAGGGCGTTTACCTGATCTCTGCTCAAACCGGCAAGCGTTTCATTACGTTCGGGGACGCCGGAAGTAAAAGTTCTGTCGTTGACCATGTACGAATAAGCGCCCGCAATATTTAATGAAGCCGGACCCATCGGCGTGCCTTCTTCGGGAATTAATTTATAGGTTACCGTAAAATACGGATCGGAAGGCAAGTCCATCCAAATAAATTTTGCCACCTGATCCTTGTATGTGAAAATTCCGTTCTTACTGTCCACGCTTGCAGCCGTATATCCTGCCGGAACGGTTTCTTCAATCTTGGTGTATTTCTGATTCGCATCTTTATTGACCAAAAGCGTTACCAAAAAAACCTTTTCATCTTCCAGCCATTCCGGTTGCTGGCGCACGGCGACCGCCATACCGCCTTTTGACGCCGCCGCTTCGATACTGGCTACTTTCGCATATTCAAGTATGTCCACCTGCATATCCGGATTGACGCGGGGCGAAGGCTGAATAGCCAACAGTCGGGGTTGCAGATCAACCGATTTGCGCTCGTTGTTTTCGACGTAGGTAAACCGTCCGTTCAGGTCTATGTTTCCGGTCAAACGTTCATCGGCAATGATGTTGTACGAAAACGTTATTTCTTCATCTTCGGGAAGCGTCAGCCACCAGAGCAGACAAACCGTCTGATCCTGAAAACTGAAATCGGCATTAGCCGAATTGATTGCCCGGGCGGTAAGCCCGTAAGGAAGGGTCTGCTGGAAACGTGCAAAATCCCTCAATTTGCCCTTGTTGATGGTAACATTGACCGTTATTTCCGTACCTGCTTCAATAACGTCGGGTATATCCGCTTTAACCGTTACGCCGGTCTGAAAAAAGAAGAACGACGTAAACGCGACAAACAGTACGATTGAAACGATGATGGTATAAAAACGATTCATGACATATAATTCTATCATTTAAAAGACGGAACAAATATACAAAAAGTATTTATATGATATACAAACAGGTTAAAAATTCGGACTTAATAAATATTTTGAATAGAACTTGTTAATGATTTCGACAGCGCTGTCGGCGTCGTCCGCGATGGTAAAAATATCCAGATCATCGGCGTGGATGTAGTGGTATTGTTGCAGCATAACCTCTTTTATCCAGTGAACCAGACCTTCCCAGTACGATTTTCCAACCATGACAATCGGGAATTTGCCGATTTTTTCGGTCTGAATCAGGGTCAACGCTTCAAACATTTCATCCATGGTTCCGAATCCGCCGGGCAATACGATAAATCCCTGCGAATACTTCACAAACATGGTTTTGCGCACGTAAAAATGATCGAACGTGATGAGTTTGTCCGGGTCAATGAACAGGTTTGCCGATTGCTCGAAAGGCAGATTGATGTTCAACCCCACCGAACGTCCTTTTCCGCGCATGGCTCCGATATTTCCGGCTTCCATGATGCCCGGTCCGCCGCCGGTAATCACGCCATAGCCAAACTGTGTCAATTTGTAGGCAATTTCTTCAGCCATTTTAAAAAGCGGGTGGTCGGGCGTGGTGCGCGCAGAACCGAAAATGGAAACACATGGTCCTATCCGGCTTAATTTTTCAAAACCTTCGACAAATTCCGACATGATTTTGAAAATCCGCCACGAATCCTCCGTTTTTATCTCATTCCAACTCTTTTCGTTGAATGCGCTTTTAATTTTTTCTTCGCTCGTTGTCGTCATCATTCATTAAAAAACATATTATCTATGTCTTTTACGATATTGGCGCGATTTTGTTTACTTTTTTTGATTTTTTTTTGATTCCGGTGTTGCGACGCCCTTCTTTGGTCCCGCAATAAAATCCTTCAGATAAAAAGGCTCAAAATACGCCGTGTCTTCAAATCTTTTTTCATTGAACGCCTGCAAAGCAAGTTGTATCATGTAGCGCGCCGAATGTGCGAATCCTTCGGGGATAACGGCATTCGGATGTTTGAGGGTTGCACGGCATTTGGCGGCGCCGTTTCCGAAAAAATAAACGGAATACCGGTCGAGCCACGACGCAAATGATTGTTCGGTAATGATTTCTGCCGACACTTTTTCCATTTGCCGACCGTCTTTATCATACAGGGCTGTATAAACTTCCATCCGGCGGGCGTCAATCATCGGGCAAAGAAGCGAATCGGAGGGAAGATCATATTGCCGTGCAAAGCCCATACTCATGGCTTGCAGCGTGGAAACGGCAATAAGCGGGATATTGGCGCCGTAACACAAACCTTTGGCAGTAGATAAACCGATACGCAATCCGGTATAGGAACCCGGACCCGAACTGACAGCCACAGCGTCCAATTGACGGACGGTAAGACGGTTGGTTTTTAACAGATCATCAATGAACAGGGTAAGCAAGGCGGCATGGTTGCGTCCTTCGGCGCTTTCTTTGACGGCAAGGCAGGAACTTCCGCGCGACAGGGCGACAGAACACAATTCCGTCGAGGTTTCGATATGAAGAATAAGCGGATACATGTATTAACTGTTTATCAATGTCTTTTTCAATGCTTTCCTTGCCGGATAAATCGCCGACAATACGCCGGCAAGGATGACCAATATCAGAATTTGCACCGTCATTTTTGCGTTGAGTACCGGATAAACCATCGAACTGAAACCGAAATCTTCAAACTGGTCTTCCATAAAGAAACTCAGGTCTATCCCGCTTTCCAACAGTGGCGCAATGACCGCGACGCCCAGCGCCATGCCGACCATGCTGCCCAATAGCGTCAGAAAAACCGTTTCGAGCATGATCATGCTGAAAATCTTCCGCCTGCTCATGCCGATGGCTCCCAGCATGGCGAGTTCGCGCGTCCGTTCGAGAACAGCCATCAGCATGGTATTGACGACGCCGAAGGAGAGCGCCAGAAGGAAAATCGCCAGCATGATGATCGCCATCGAATCCGTATATGTCATCGCCATGGAGAGCGCCGGATTGAGTTCGTTCCAGTCCTGCACGATCATGTCGGGAAACATTTCTTTCAGTTTCGGGACAACGGTTTTGCAGGTTTCAAGATCGGGGAGCAGGACGGCGGCTTCGTGAACGGCGCCGGACGGCAAGCCTGTGTATCCGGAAAGGTCGTCGCAGCGCATCATGACGTTATTTTCGTCGAACATGCCGTTGGTGGTTTTGTAAATGCCGCACACGCGAAAAGCGATGCTTTGCATGTCGCCGTGTACATCCTGAAAAGTGAAAACAACCTTCGAACGCAGTTTGACTTTCAGTTTGTCGGCAATCTTCCGGCTGACAACGATTCCCAATCGCGTATCGTCGGGCAGAAACGCCCCAAGCGAATCGGGAATCTGTTTCCATACGGTTGTTACCTGTTTCTCTTCGTCCACCGACACGCCTTTTGCGGTAACTCCGACGACCTGATACGGCGACGCCAGCATTCCCGTGAGGTTGAGGCGGTATGCCGTTTTCACGGAGGCGCGAAGCATCCCGTCTCCGTTGATTTTTTCCTCCACGTCGTCCCTGAAAAAGCAGGCATTGACGTCGTTGTTGGCAAGAAAAGCCGTATCATGTATCTGGATGTGCGAGAATTGCGTTTCGATGTCGGTGTTTACCGTACCGACAATCCATCCGGTCAGGAAGGAAATCAAAAAAGTTCCGGCAAACAATCCGATTGTGATGGCTCCAAGAATAACGCCGCTACGCAGTTTGTTCCGCCAGATATTTTTCCATGCAAGATTGATTAACATCATAGTTTTCAGTTTTCAGTTTTCAGTTTTCAGATTTCGGTTTTCAGGTTTCAGTTTTCAGGTTTTCAGGTTTTTAGTTTGTTTATTAGGGAAGTAAGCATTTTGCCTATTTCTGTCAATAAATTCATTGCTTCTGTGATTTCGGTTTCATTCAGATAACCGACTTTTACACAAATTAATAGTTGTGTTTCCAATTCCGCTTTTGAACCGCGAGATATGGTCAAAAAATGAATAAACTCATTATTTGTATGTCTATCCTGTCCTTCCGCGATATTGCACGGAATTGAAACTACTGCTCTACGCATTTGATCGCCTAAAGAATATAATTCTTCTTTTGGTAATTTTTTTACTAATTGATAGATGACAGCCGTCAAGTCCATTGACTTTTTCCATACAAATAATCCTTGATAACTTGATTTTTCCATTCTATATTTTTATTCATTATTGATTTGCATTTCTGAAAACTGAAAACTGAAAACTGAAAACTAAACCTTCAATTTCAAAATATGATTGACCGGATAAATGACCGCAAGCAGAACAATCGCAAGGACTGTAATGATTTGTCCGGTAAAGATGGAAGGTTCGACCGACATGGGCAAAACCGGTTCCATGCCGTAACTGACAAACATTTCAATCATGCTTTCGTCCGTAAACCGTACCGGATGAGCGGCATACCAGTGTACTGCCGGCAATGTTACGGCAAAAGCCAGCGCTACGCCCATCAGACTCATGATGAGCAGTTCGGCGCTTATAACCGCCGACAGGCGCAATCGCTGCATTCCCAGCGAAATCATGACGCAAAACTCCCGTTTGCGCTCGTTAGTCATCATAATGATGGTGCCCAAAATACCGAAACCAACGATCAGGTACAGAATGTACATGAGTAAAATACTGAAAGCCTTGTCCGATTGCGATGTTTGCAGCAACCGCTCCATCGTGAAATGCCATGAATAAACGGCGTAGTTTTCAGTTTCCGGTTTCCGGTTTTCAGAATCTTCATCACTAACCGCTGATAACTGATCACTGACCACTTCTATCGTTTCGTCCAACAGATTGTTGTCCCTGATCGAAATCAATATCCCGCTGTATCCGTCGGGCATGTCAATAAATTGTTGCGCCGAAGATACGGTTATATAAGCCAGTCCGTTGTCCATTTCGTTGGTCATCATTTTCAAAACGCCGCGTACAACGAACAGCTGCGCGGCGCTCGAACCGTGGTATCCCTGTCCGATAAGCGCAATTGTGTCGCCCGTGTTTGCTTTCAGATACCTGCTCAATCCTTCTCCGATCAGAATGCCGTCGTCGTTTTCGGAAAGATACGCTCCCTTGACGATACGCGACGGTAAATTTGATTTCTGCGCTTCCTTTCCGGGAGAAACTCCAAGAACGGCTATGCCCTTTGCGATTGTGCCAAAAGCGGACATGGCGAAGGTTTCCACACGCGGCGACACATTTTCAATATTGTTGATGTTTTCAAGTTTGGAGATGGTTGCCGAATCCATGAACATGAAATTGTCAATGATTTTATCATCCCAATATCCTTTGGCATGAATCTGGATATGACCCGTTTGCGTTCTGAGCGTGTTATCAATCATCCGTTCCCAGGCGCCCGACTGAAAAGCCATCATTAAGACGCAAAAAAAGGCGGCAAAGAAAACCGACGCCATGGTAATCAATGAACGGCGGCGGTTGCGCCAGATATTTCGCCACGCTAATTTCAAAATCATATCTTAAACTATTTATGGATTGACCATTCGATCAAAAAGAAACGCGGTAAATGTAAATTGTTTATTTTTGTTGTGCAATTTTTTAATGAGTATTTGATGCGTTTATTTTTCGACACTTCCTTATTTTTGGGTTCTGCCGCTTTTTTGTAGAACGATCACTTAGGCGCGAAAAATAAAAAAAACGAATCATGGTTTTCAAAACAATAAGCCTTCTAATTTTCTCGACTTTTAATTCTTAATTTTGAAACTGCTCCGAAAAGTATTTTAACCGCAAAGAACGCAAAGTATGCGCAAAGGGCGCAAAGACAAATCTTTTAAATTCAAATCTTTGCGAACCTTGCGGTAATCTTTGCGAACCTTGCGGTTAAATAAATTGACTTTTCATAGTGGATTCAATTTACCATTCTCCATTCTCAATTATTTCGGGTGCTCCGGCAACGCCACCGCAACCCCGAACCCCGGCAGTTTCCCGTTTTCTACCGTCTAATCGTTGGCTTTTTCAGGTTAAATTACAAATCGAATGGATTTAATATTTTTAGATTTGGAATACGCTTGAAATCCGCATCGCTTGTAAGTAATGTAAAATCATGAACAATCGCTGTGGCGGCAATGATGGCGTCGGGGGTTTTTATTTTTTTGTTCCGCCTTATTTGAACACATTTTGCTATAACTTCTTTAGAAAGAGGTAAGACATTGGCATCTTCTATAAACTCTTTAATAATTGTTTCGTAGATTTCGTCGGGTGCAAGCCAGGAAAGCGCCTCTATTTCGGTAATAACCGATATATTGGGTATCTGGTCAATCACACCCGAAATGAAATACATTGCTTTTTCGGGAAAGGATACCGTAAAAAAATTAGAGATAACATTATTGTCAATCAAATACCGTCCCATTCTTCGCGCATTTCCTTTGTGTGTTTCATAAAATCATTTCCAACTTCTTTTGTGAAGACGCCTCTGAATTTATCTGACAGTTTAGACGTGTCCGACAAGGGTAATTTCTTTTCGGGCGCTTTTGTGACAATAAATATATGATTACCTTCTTCTATATAAACATATTGATTTAACGCCATATCAAGATACTTTTTTTGATGCGTTGCGAACTCTTTACTGCTTACTACGGTCATGACTTTTCTTTTTAAAATTACCCCGCAAAAATACATCTTTTAATTGAAAATTGAAAATTTCCCCGCAAACAAAAAAGGAACGCAATCCCTTACGCCCCTCTCTCTCCGTCATTGCGAGGGCGCGTCATTGCGAGGGCGATAGCCCGAAGCAATCTATTCTTTTGCTGGATTGCTTCGTTCCTCGCAATGACGCTACACAAAAAAAGAGGCGCAATCCCTTACGCCCCTCTCTTAATTCTTAATTCTTAATTCTACTCCACCGCCGGCTCCTGCTCCTCGCTAAACGCACCGCCTTCGGTAGTTTTCAGATGAGGCAAACGGTCATTGGCAAAATCCCAAAAATCGGTTGAAAAACCTGCTGTGCCACTCCACCATGTGTCGCTGTTTGCGCCGTGCGTATCGACTGCTTCAATATTTTCGCCGTCCTTGCCCGTTGCGCTTGATGTTGGCGTTACGTCTCCGCTGCCGTTTTTCAGCGTCATGCCTTCGGCGCGGGCATAGTTATCGGTCAATGCGCCGTTATTATTACCTACCACGCGCCCGACATTGTTGTCGGTATTGGTTGCCAAAACCTCTTTGTTGAGTGCAACACAATGGTCAACTGTGCCGCTGATTTTAAATCCAATGATACCGCCGACATAGTCTGTTGCGGTTATTGTTCCCGTAGCATAGCAGAACGATAATATGCCGTTACTGGTATTATTACCCGCTATTCCGCCGACACGCGAAGTACTGCCTGCAAAATTGCAGGCGCTGTAGCAGTTTTTTATCTCGCCGCCGTTATTGCCCGCTATGCCGCCGATAAACCGTGCACCTTTGACCGTTCCTGTAACATAGCAGTTCTCTATGGTACCCTCGTTCCAGGCTGCAATGCCGCCGGCATAGTCTTGTGTAGAATTGATGCTTACGTCTCTCAACGCCATGTTCTTCACTATGCCGTCTGCGCCGATATATCCGAACATGCCCTGATAGGCGGCAGATGCAGAAACAGTGAGTCCGGTAACGGAGTATCCCCCGCCGTCGTACGTGCCGGTAAAGTTTGTTGTATTTGTTCCTATCCGTGTCCATGTTCCGGTAAGGGTTATGTCGGCGGTTTGGCGGTAGTGCTTGTCAAGCCCCCAGCCATCTGCGCCTTTGCCCACCTTTTGCAGTGTTTCCACGCTGTTTACAATAAAGGGATGCTCTTCCGAGCCGTCGGGAGCGGCTACCGTCAGCGTTGCCGCGTTGGATGTAACCTCGCCTGCCGTATTGCTTACCGTGCAGCGATATTTATTGCCGTCCATTGCAGGCGCAGCATCCGTCAGCGTCAAGTTTGCCGCAGCGCCGCCGCTCGTTATTGTGTTCCATGTGGCGCCGCCGTCTGTGGAATATTCCCACTGATATGTCAATGGCGCTGTGCCTTCGGCTGCAACGGTAAATTCCGCATCCTCTCCCTCATTAACGGTAACGTCAGCGGGATGCTCACTGATGGCGGGAGCGACCGGAATGGCGTTCCACCTGGCATACAGCGTGGTGTTTGCCTTTACCGCGTCGGCGGCGAAGTTCCACGCATTGGTCAGCGCGGTTTCCTTATACCAGCCGTCGAAAGTGTTGCCGTCTTTTGTGGGGTCGGGCGACGGTTTGGTCGCCTTTTCGCCGTCTTTGACGGTCTGTTTGGGGACTTCGCTGCCGCCGTTGCTG
>Ga0082212_10013538_pt1 | contig 10197 bp, 8 predicted proteins | sample TergutNt197P3_FD_71548 | JGI IMG/M metagenome (GOLD analysis project Ga0082212, IMG submission 71548) | Neocapritermes taracua P3 segment gut microbial communities from Petit-Saut dam, French Guiana - Nt197 P3 | ecosystem: Host-associated > Arthropoda: Insects > Digestive system > Gut ...
TTGCTCGTGCAAGGGCGACGGTCGCCTGATAAAGCCGTTCACGCTCGAAATGCTCCCCGCTCATAACGCCGCCCTCTTCCCAAAACGGTGCGCGACGTAGCAGGCGTGGGAGCAGTATTTTCGCCCCTTATTTCCGTAGGCGGTGAACGCCGCTCCACAATAGAGACAGATGAAACTATAGACCGCTTTTTGGTTCATGCTTTCGGGGTGGGTGTTCCACCAAGCCAAGCGACAAATGTCAGAACAGAAGCGTTTTCGCTTTGAACCCTGACTGTGTTCGAGCGGTTTACCGCAATTTTCACAGGCATCATCGGTCACAGCGGCTTGCTGGGAGATGAATTCAATGCCGAGGTTGTTTCGGCGGCAGTATGATTTTATGGTGTTTTCGGATATGCCAAGCGCGGTGGCGATAACTGCGTAGCTTTCGCCTTTGGCGCGCATTTGCTTTATGCGCTCTTTTTGTAGTGCCGTCATGTTCTTGCCTCCTCCGAAGGCAAGGTCTGCCTTCACCATAAACCACGGGAGACGGCAAAATCGGGTAGTGAAAATAAAAAAGTCCCGCGAGACGGCAAAAGAGCGAATCACGGGACTACAAATTAATATTCTGATTACATTTTTTGTGCATGGTCAAGGCTTATCCATCCCGCACCACTTTTGAGGCGTCCCCACTTGGACGCTCCCGCGCCGTTAGCTTCTTCAACAATGGTGTACACGCCCTTGTCCTTAATCGTACCGACGACGGCGGTATTTGTACCCGCTCCTTTACGGATGTTGAGGGCGGACGCGGTCACTTTGACAGTGTAGGATTGAAACGGCGTAGACGCAGGCGGCGCGGCGCTATCTTTGCCGGTATAAATAAGAACGCCGTTTGAGTCGAATACCGAGTAGCCGGGATTGTTATTGGCACACTTTTTGTCATTTTCCAATACTTTATACGCACCCTTTTGTGTCTTGGAATCAGTCCATGACTTACGGACTCGGTATAGTTCATCGGCGGGCGTCGGTTCGGCTATTGCATACTTGTCATAATAACCCTGTCCGTAACCCGCCCGTTTCTTTTTCACGGCGTCGCTCTGGTCAGCGGGTTTTTCGTAATCTGTCAGCACGGCATCGGACGCTTGCTGCACGGATGTTGCGGATTTGAGTATCTTCATCAAAGCCGTGTAGCCCTGTAACTCTTTCCACATAAAATCAAGCTGCATGGTCAGGTCGCCGATAGATTTGCCCGCCGCCTTTGCGAAATCGAGCAGAGCCTGTTTTCGTGACCAGAATGTCCACTGAGCCAATCCGTAGCCCGCGCTGTCCCTGACGAAGTTTGTATAAGAACCATTGTCAACTGCCGCCGTGTATTTTTCATCTGTGAAGCCGAGTGATTTTTCATAGCTGTTTTGAAGGTTTGTCGGCTTCAAGGCACTCTCGGCGTAAAGGTTACCCATAATCCCGGCAACAGCATAATCATTAAGACCCTTGCCGGATAGGAATTTCCAGATGATTTCCTCATTGCTTGTGGTTGGTGTTGTTGGCTTCTCCGGCATACTTGCTGTGAGAAGGCTTTTAACCTCGGCGCGGAATGTATCCATCGACTTCCCGTGTTTCGGAAACCAGTTGTTCGGGTCTCCGTGGTTGGAAGCGATGCCGCGCTTATACCCCTCGAAATGCCCGATGATAACGCCGTCGGCGGTCGGGTCGAGGTTATACTCTTTACAGAGATAAGCGCACAGTTCAGCGGCTTCCTTGTATACGGCGTTGAAATAGGCAGCGTCGGTCAGACCGTCCTCGCAGATTTCAAAACCGATGTGGGTATCGTTAACCGAGCCTTTCGTGCCGGAACCGCCATGCCAGCCGCGCCAGTTCCACGGCAAGGTCTGATAAGTGGCGATAGAGCCGTCGGCCAGTTTGCCGATGAATCCGTGGACGCAGACCTGCCGCCCGTCGGGCTTGTCCTGATTCCAATGGTTGTTATATTGGTTCTTGCCGAGTAAGCCGTCGTCGGGACCCACATAGCGGCGCAAGTTCGGATTGTTCGCTCCCGTGCTATGCACCATGATTCCTTTCACGGTAATGGTTCTGTCCGCCTTATAACAGGCGTTCTCCGTAAATATCAGTTTTTGCAGGTTCATTTTTCTTCATCCTTTCCGCGCAGTTGCGCCAGCGCGTCTTTCAGCTTTTGCGGGATGGGCAGCCCAAGCCTTGACGAGTTTTCAATCAGGGATAAGCCTTCGTTGGCGATGTAAAAGAAAATAATCGCGGTGCGAACCGCCGAGTAGTCGCCGACTACCCCCGACGTGCCGATGATGTGGGTGTCAACCATATGCCCGACCGCCACCATAGCGAAGATAGTGACTTTCTTGAAAATGCCGCGAAAGCCAACCTCGCTGGACAGCTTCTTCTCGACAATCGCGCACATGACCCCTGTGACGTAATCAATAAGCGCGAATGCGATAAGCGTGTAGACGAAACCGTCCAAACCTCCAACCGCCCAACCTATGAATCCGCCGAAAGCGGCGAACCCCACTTGTACCCAGTTCCAGATATCCTTCATATCCGTATCCTCCGTTTCTGTTTTTTTGCATACAAAAACGCCTGCCGGTTAAGGCAAGCGTCAGTATCAAATGAATGCGTGTAAAGTTATGTCAGCTTCGGCAAGGCGTCCCAAAGCCGCAAGTCCTCCTGACCGAGCGACCAGAGGGCAAAACCTCGCAAGCCCCACCGATAGGCGGCTTCATTAGCCCAGTAAACAAGGCTGTCCACGTCTTGGTAGAACACGATGCCGAAGCCATCGCCGTCGCCAAGGAACAGTCGGGCGACCCAAACGTTAATATCCCTCGAAACTACTCGCGCGGTATAGTCGGCGTTACAGGGTATCGTCATGAGTTTACTGTGGAAAAAGTCGTAATCCATGCTGATGTCGTCGCTTCGGGTGGCTGTTTCCTCAACGTCCGTGGCAAGCGTGAACACTTCAAATTCCGAATCCCATGTGACGCCGCTGCGAGAAATCCTGCCGTATTGCTCTGTCGAGCCGTCGGGCAAAGTTACGTCAAGGGCTTCATACGGTTCATAAGTCCAAGCGTCGCCGAGCCGGAGCAGCTCGCACTTGATTTCATTGTCCGACTGGATGCCGCAATACCCGCTTGTCGCACTAACCGTCGCCGAAAAGCGGAGCGTGTTGCTGTTGCCCGAATAAACCCGCACACGGTTTCCGCGCTTCCTCATTTCAATAAGATACATATTCGGATTGGTGCGGATATTGGCATTCGGCGTTTTGGAGTAGGACGCGCTATAGCTTCCGAGCAGGGTCGCGCCTTGATAGAGTTCCACCCTCTGCGTGTCGATGTTGATACAGCAGAAGATATTACCGATGAACACCCCGGCTCGACCGCTTCCGTTTTGCGGGAACGCAAGCCGCGCCCTGATATGGACGTCGTTGAATCCACCATACTTCCAAGCAAGCTGTCCGCTGCCCTCAAGCTGTGAGTAGACCCGCTCCTGCGACCATTCCACGCTGCGCCACACCGCCCAACTGCCGTATAGCGTTTGCCAGTAAGTTGATTGCAAGGTGACGGGGTCTCGGAAATCCTCATACCACGCCAGAGCCGAGTCGGGCTTTCGCCGCAGGACTTCGCTCGTAAGCTTGAACCCTTTGTCGGGGATTGCCATATTACCGTTCACATCCTTGAAGCTACGGGGCGATAGTGCAAATGTAGCAGAACCCGCGCTCGGCGCTTCGCTGAATGAATTGCAAACTCTAAATCCATAAAACTGCGCGCCGGGAACGCCGCCGTCAACGGTTAGAACGTGGTTTCCCGCCGACAGATTGCGCCTTGCGAGCAAGAACCAACTCGTCCTCTTCCAGTACGGCCACCACAGGCGGTTTTCGGAAAACGTCCGCCCGCTGCCGTCGAGGGAGATGTTGATGCCGTTCTTGTCCCAGAAGGGAAAGCATATGCGAACCGCTATGTCATACGTTCCCGACTGGCTTACGTTGAAGTTATATGTCGCCGTGCCGTTTGGAGCGGAGAGGGTAATCGTGCCGTTGCCGACCACCACGCCCTCTGTGTATTCGTCAGGCTCGCCGTCGCGGTCAACATAGATAGCGCCGAATTCCGACTTCTGCGTTTTGCCATAGCAGGTCAGGTATCTGCGGCGGTTGTAGGTATCACCGACGATTGGAGATTCTCTGCTCACCGCATCGCCGCCCTCGGCATAGTCGTAAACTTGCGGGAACATATACGGCACTTGGTCGTAATCGTCCCAGTATGCAAGCCACGGGATAAACGGTTGAGGTGGCGCGTTTCCAGTCCAGTTGTAGCCGCCCTCCGCCCATATTTTTGCGGCATAATAGGTAAGCGACACGCCGCGATAGGTCTTGCCGATGTCGGCGGGGTTAGCGTAAATCTGCCACTCCCACCCGTAGCCCGGCAGTCCCATATAAATTTTCTGCGGAGCCATCGCTTGGCTTGCGTAATCGTAAACGCCGACAAGCCAGTCCCTTGGAGAAACAGGCCCCGGCGCGCTTCCCGCCCACGCCATACCGTAGGACATGATAGCGGCTGTGTCGCAATAAGCATCGAGGTCGGCATAGACACACCAGTTTTCGCCACCCACCGAACCATTGATGGATGTCATTCCCGGTAGACAAATGTTGACCAGTTTTGCCGGATTGTACGCCTTGACGGTTTGGTAAATATCCCTGAACAGGGCGTTTGCCGCATCCTTGTTCTCATATTCACCGCCTCGTTCCAAATCAATGTCTACGCCCGCGCACCACGGGTATTTCTGCATAATCCGCACCAGTTCGGATAAAAAGGCCGTTTTCGCGCCGCCCGTGTTGTTACGCAGTGCGGTAAAAATCGAAGCCGTGCCGTGGTTCATTACCGTGAGAAACCACCGCACCTTCGGCCATTTGTTGATATAGGGCAGTATGCCCGATATTGGAGTTCCTGTTTCGGAAATCGTGCCTGTGATATCCACCTCGAACGTAAAAATACCGACGGCCTCGAAGCGGTCGCCGTAATTGTTGAGCGCTTGGAACATCCTGCTATTGCCCATGAACGACCAGACCATGCACTTTTTGCCTTTTGTATAATCCCTGCTCATAGGCGCGGCTCTCCTTCCATCATTTCGGTGTATTCGAGGTAGACCCTCGCCGACTTTCCGCTCTCCAGCATGACTATATGCTTGCTGTCGTAAGCCGCCGTATATTGATAAAATCCATGCTTCGGCGTTGGCGAGTTGTTTTTCAGACACTCCCTCGTCGTGGCTTTGAGCGCCAAAGCATCTCCCGCGCTGACCGCAGACAGAAACTTGCAACGATGCGAACCCATGCCCTGTGAAATCTCGATACTGCCCGCCGCCATCTGTTGTTTTGGGTAGACATACGCATCCAAGCCCGCCGAGGTTTCCCCGGTATTGAACAATACAAGCGTAGCGCCGCCCCTGACCACACCGTTTTGGTATCGCGGGGCGTTGCCGCTGTTTTTGAGCATGGTTTCGGAGTGAACCGTATAGCCCGTGAGTTTACCGCCTTCCTGAACCTGAAGGTCGGTGAAGTATATCGTGCCGGTACAGTCGGAAATCAGCGGACGGATGGTGATTGCCACCACCCGTTTGTCTTCTTTGACCTTCACGGTTTCGGTAAATCGAATAAAGTTTGATACCATAAACGCCACCGCCTAACTGTCAATCGTCCACTTGATTTCGCAGACATGGCCGACCCAGCCTGTGGCGATTGAACCCGCCTGAAGCATGAGGTCGGTAAAATACACCGTTCCGGTGCAGTTCTGTATTACCATCCGAACGGTGATAGAGCGCAGCTTGCCGTAGCCTTTGGGTGATGCGTCACGCGCTATGTGTTGGAAATATGCCATAAAACCACCGTCCTTTAGAATAAATCAATGAATCGTGTCTCGGTCGTTCCGTCCTCGTACTCAAATACCACCTCGATACCGACCTGACCGTTCACGCCTTTTTGGAGGTTCTCCGAGCCGATTTGCGCCGATATGGTGTAGTTTCTGCGGTTTGCCGGATAGACCGTCTGCGCCATGCTCTTTGTCATGTTTGGAACGCCAGTCGCCATAAAAGAAGCCATTCCGGTCACGCCGCTTTGCGGGTCTACGGCAAAGCCTGAATTTTGCCAGTAAGCGAAACCGTCGTCGGCGCGGGAATTTCGCAGATGATTGAACGGCACCATGTCTTTGATTTCCTGCCCGATGAGGTTCGACTGGTCGAGTTGGTCTGCCACCGCCGAGATATCGGAGTCGCCCAATTCCCGAAGTTTGGAGGACAGTTCAAGCACCGTTTTCCACGGCTCTTGCAAGTTATACTGCCGCCTGATTACCCTCGTCTGTATCGTGAGGTTCAAATCTCTGTCGTCCACGGTCACGATGTCGCCCAGCGACCATTGCTCATGTTCATAGCCCGTCAGAACGGATAAATCCATCGCAGACAGCACATAAGAGATTCGCGGCTTGGCATACTCCGCTATCCGCATCTTGGCAAACTCAAGCATCTGGTATGGGTTCGTGAAATTGGATAAATCCAAGGTCGCCACTCTGACCTCGTTCGAGTAAGTAAAGTCCTCGACATACTCCTTGCCGCCGTTGATGGTGGCAAATGTCATGCCGTCCCTGCCATAAGCGTAGAGCCGTGTTATAAGGCTTCGCGTATCTACCACTCGCTTTATGCTCGTGAGGTTTTTGCGGTAGGCGAAAAGCGCGCCGCTCTCCTTGCCGCTAAAAGTAAGTAAGCTGACCATACGGTTGCGGCTATCAAAGACAAGGTCGCCGCCGTGAATCTTCTGCACCATCCGCAGGACTGCCAGAGCGTTATCCTCCTCGCACATCCATGTGCGCAGGGTGGTCACATTTACCGTTCCCACAGTCCAGCCTGTTCCCTGCAAGGCATAAGTCATAGGAACGGCGGGCAGGTCGGCGTTGAACTCAATCGACTCTTTTTCCGCGCTGTAATTGAGGTCATAAAAGGCGGCTTCGGCGTAGACAGTGGTCAGGATGCCTTGACCGTCCGAACCCTTCTCATCGGAGATGGTTCGGATGCGGTAGATGTCGTTTGCCACCTGCACCGACTTCTCGTTGTCGAGCGTCAGCCGTTTCGGGTCACTCCACGGCAATTTGAACTCAAGGGTATCCGCGCCGTTGACCTCGCCTGTGGCGATGATGTCAAAGGCGTTCTCCAGCACCGACTCCCACGCGCCGTTCGCGTCAAGCACAACGGGTCGGGCAAAACCGAGCCGCTCATACGGTGACTTAGGGATGTCAAAAAGCTGAATATCAAGCAGCTTCGGCGTGACGGAATCGTTGGTTGTGGTCAATGTCACGCGGTAACGTATATATTCACGGTTTGGCGAAGCCAACTCGCCGTTTATGCCTACCGCCTGCCACGCCGACCAGTTTATAAGGTCATCCGAAGTAGCGGTCTCAATCAGGGAAATAGCTGTAGTACCCGCCGTGTACTCGCTTGTCGCCGAAACGCGACCGCTGCCAGAAAGCGAGCAGTTTGCCGCCGTGGTTTCCAGCACTCCGCTTAAGGCGTAGGTACTGCCTGTTCTTTTTAGAAGCACCGCGCCCGGTTCGGTTAAGGCGTCAACGCTTGCCGCCGAGTCTGCGCCGTCGCCAAACATAGACTGACGGAAATACCGCTCCAAGTCGTCAATCGTTAACTGACTGTCGGTTTCGAAGAACCAGTCGTCAAATCCGCCCGCGTAGTAGTAGGTGTCCGCGTGCATACCCATGACGACATTCGCCGTACAGGAGGGATTTAAAACACCCGTGAAAGTCTTAACGGGTGCGTACCATACCGTGCCGTCCGCTCGGTTGCAGATTATCAACTGTGAGGTTTTCGCCGTGACGCCGATAATCGCGCCGATGAAATACCATCCGTTATTCACAAGCGAAAAAGGCGGCGTTTCGCTCTCGTCAAAGATGAGCGTCCCCACCGAATTGTATAGCATCATGCGCGGCCTGCCGTTGTACAGGGAGATGTAGAAAATTGGCTGACCGGGTCCCTGACGGGTATTGAAAATCGGGCTGTAAGTCTGCCCGACCGAGTATGTCGTTGGGTTAAGCCATCCGCCCACGGCGATTTTGTCTCCGAGGTTCGAGAAGAACGTGCCGTCATTCACAGCGGTGAGGTATGTTTTCTCGGTGGTCGGATTGCTGATATTCTGCCGGAAATATCGACCGTGCCGACCGAGCGGCAATGAAGCGGTCGTGCCGCTCCAACCTGATATAGAGAAGTGTCGCCCCTTGCCGGAGGAGTCCAAAAGCCGCGTTTGACTGTCAGGCGCCGCTTCGTTGAATCGCCACATGGCGGCGGTGTATTCGGTTAACGGGAACTCGCCCGTGAAGTCCACCTGCGTGGTTAATATTGATTTGACAGCCATTTGGTCACCTCCATCGGCTCATGGCCTGTATCCTAAGTTCTGTAAACGTCGCTCCTGTAGTGTTTATACTCACGGTATTCGCGCCCTTTTTTAACACGGGGAAGTTCAACTCCTGTAAAAGCGGCAGACCATTACGAAGCGTTTCTCCCTGAGAATCCACCACTTTTGCAGTCACCTTGCCGCTGTCGATTACCAGCGTTTCGCCGGACGCTAAAGCGCCGACTATCCGTAATTCCTCATTGTTCGTCACTAATGAAACGTAGCTTGACGAGCCGGAGGGGATTACTCCTTTAAGTAGATACACAGGCTCGGAGTCGGTGTTGCCTTTAACTCTCGTTACGGTATTCGTGCCAGTCGCCGTAAGCGTAAAACTCTCGTCCGTCTGGGCATACCCGAAGGGGTCTGGGCAGACAAACCGAAGGTCAAACGCCCCCGCCGAAAACACCAGCCGTTCGCAGTCCACCGCTTCGGTGAGCCGCGCCGTGAAGTAGCGGTCGGGAACGTCGTCAAAGACAAGCTGATGAAGGCCGTGTTCGGGGTTAAGCCAAGCGGCGATGTCGTCCAATACCGACACTAAAACGGGGAAGCTGTACTTCGGAAAGATGTTACAGCGTACCGTGACGATTTTCTCAGCTATGCTGCTCCCAAAGTCCGCCACGCCGGGTTTGCCGGGTACGGACACAAAGGAGTTGCGCAAGGGCGGCGAAGCCTGCCACGAGGTCAGCCTTGCCGTAATGTTCATGCTTTTTGAGGATATTCCGTTGTATATAAAGCCCATGCCGTACCTCCTTTACGCCGGACTGAAGCGCCCTTGCGCTCTCGACCCTGTCTGCATCAGGTTATACAGTTCCTGTGAAATCCTGCGAATGTCGTCCTCGCTGCGGACAATCATCTGTTGGATATTGATAAGCGAGCCGCCGAAAGCACCGCCTACACCGACCGCTCCGATGGTGGAATCGCCGACGTTCATGCCGGGCATATCCAATTCGGTGGGTATGGCGTTTTGCATATCGTCGCTGACTTTATCCATTGCCCGCTCGAAGCCCACGCCGATTCCCTGACCCATGTTTTCGCCCAGCCCCGCGAACAGGGTGGACGGAGACTTGATACCGAAGAAGTTTTTAATCCCGCTCACGATTCCGCCGAAGAAGCCGGAAATCTTACCCCATATCCAGTCGGCTACATTAGAGATGCCCTGCCAAAGTCCCTTGATAAGGTCGCTGCCAACTTGCACGATTTTGCCGATATTGTCGGTGAAACCCTTGACTATCGCCACGATTATCTGCGGGATGGCTTTCACGATTTCAACGATGATGGTCGGCAGGTTCTTTATCAACGATATGAAAAGCTGTATGCCCGCCTGTATGATTTGCGGTATGCTTCCGATAATTGCCGTAATCAACGACGTAATAATCTGCGGTATCGCCGCCACGACGGTCGTGATGATGAGCGGCAAGTTCTGCACCAATGAAATCAACAGTTTGATTCCCGCGTCGATAAGCTGCGGAATCGAACCGAGGATTGCCGTAATCAGGCCTTCGATGATTTGCGGAATTGCCGCCACAATCGCCGTGATGATTTCAGGCAACGCTTCAACAAGGGATACCAAAAGCTGAATCCCTGCGTCGATGATTTGCGGAATCGCGCCGATGATAAAGTCCACGATGCCGAGGATGATGGCGGGCAGAGCCGCGATTAACTGCGGTAGCGCGTCCAATATTCCCTGCGTTAAACCAAGTACAAGTTGCAAAGCCGCGTCTAAAATCATCGGCAAGTTGTCAATAAGCGCCTGCACCATC
>Ga0082212_10013539_pt1 | contig 10197 bp, 10 predicted proteins | sample TergutNt197P3_FD_71548 | JGI IMG/M metagenome (GOLD analysis project Ga0082212, IMG submission 71548) | Neocapritermes taracua P3 segment gut microbial communities from Petit-Saut dam, French Guiana - Nt197 P3 | ecosystem: Host-associated > Arthropoda: Insects > Digestive system > Gut ...
ATCAGCACAAGGGGCTGCTGGATCTGGTTAATGATTTGTATAACCACGTTGTCGGCAACGAGGTTGAGGAAAGGGCGTATTTCAAGGAAGTGATACAACAGGTGGTGCAGTATGTCAAGGTTCATTTCAGCACCGAAGAAAAAATAATGCTCCACACTAAATTTCCCGGTTATTCGAATCACAAAAAAGCCCATGATATTTTTGTTTTAACCGTTGTAGAGAAAGTGCGGGACTATGAAATGGGAAAAAGGCTTACCCTTACCGAATTTACCAAATTCCTGAAAGAATGGTTATTAACCCACATAGCCATTATGGACAAACAGTATTTCAGCTATTTTAAACAAATATCAACCCGGAAAGCCGACGGAAAATTAAGCATTAACAGCACGGATATACAAATGAGCAATTAGAAATGAGTATCTTCCCCTTTCCTCTCTCCCCTTTTTTTTGTACTATTTAATAAATGGAGTTTTTTGATGACTGTGAGTACTTTTAAGCGTGGGTTGAAACTCCCCGGACGGAAGCACGCAACTGAGGGTAAGCCTGTAGAACAGGTTCCCGCGCCCAAGCAGGTGGTGATACCTGTTAACCAGCACTTCGGGGCGCCGAACAAGGCGCTGGTCAGCGTAGGCGATACGGTGGTGCGCGGCAGGAAAATCGCCGACGGGGCCGCCCCCGGCCCGATGACGGTACCGGTGCATGCGTCAATAAGCGGGGTTGTCGCTAAAATCGAGCCGAGAACCCTGTCAAACAATACCGAAGGACTGTGCATTGTAATAAACACCGACGGGACAGCGGGGCGGGATACCGAAGAATACATGACACCCCTTGATCCGGGGGAATGTACCCGGGAACAGGCCCTTGCCCGGATTCGGGAGGCGGGGATCGTCGGTATGGGCGGCGCCGGTTTTCCTTCACATATCAAACTTTCACCGCCTCAGGACAAACCAATCGACATAATTATCGCCGACGGGGCGGAATGCGAACCGTACCTTACGACGGACGAAGCCGCCATGACGGAAAAACCCAATCTTTTGGTACAGGGCCTTGCCATTGTAATGAAAATTACCGGGGTAAAACGCGCTATCATCGGCATGGAAGATAACAAAAAAAATCTCGTTCCGGTGATAGAGAGGGAATTGCGGCTGGCCGATTTGGAAGACGTTATTTCCGTCGGGCTGTGTAAAACCCGTTACCCCCAGGGCGGCGAAAAAATGCTGATAACCGCCCTGAGCGGCAGGGAAGTGCCTTCGGGCGGTCTGCCCATGGACGCCGGCTGCATTGTGCAGAATGTCGGCACGATCATCGCCATTGCCGAGGCGTTTACCCTGGGCAAACCCCTTATCGACCGCGATTTAACGGTAAGCGGCGGGGCATGCAAAACACCGAAAAACATCCGCGCCCCCATCGGGACCCTTTTCAGCGATTTCCCGGCGGAATTTATGGATGTTGATCGTGACAAACTCTCAAAGATACTCTACGGCGGTCCCATGATGGGTGTTGCCGTTCCTTCCCTCGGTGTTCCGATTCAAAAGAACACCTCGGGGATAATTTTAATGACAAAAGAAGAAACGATTGCCGAGGCCGAGGGGCCGTGCATCCGGTGCGGACGCTGTTTGCGCAACTGCGCCTGCCGCCTCTGCCCCGTGATCATGAACAACAGCCTTGAAGCGGGCGATTTGGATTATGCGGTTAAGGCCGGGCTTATGGATTGTATCGAATGCGGAGGCTGCACTTACCTTTGTCCCGCCCGGATAAAGCTGGTTCAGCGTTTTCGTATCGGTAAACAGCGTCTGCGGATTAAACAGCAGGCTGAGGCGGCGAAAGCTGCCGCCGCCAAGGCAAAAGGATAAGGAGGAACGGAATGTCAGATAATGTTGTAGAAAAAAAACCGGATTCGATTCCTCCCCTTCTGTTGCAGTCCAGCCCGCATATCGCCTCGCCCGTTAATTCAACGTGGCTGATGCGGAATGTGATTATCGCCCTCGCACCTGTTTCAGTTTTCAGTGTGATTAATTTCGGTGTACCCGCCCTGCTTAATATAATTGTTTCCATTGTTGCGGCGGTTGCCGGAGAATCCGTTTTCAGGCGTATCATCGGCCAGCCGGTTCGCGCGAAAGACCTTTCCGCTGTTGTTACCGGCCTGTTGCTGGCGCTGGTCATTCCCCCGTCAATGCCGTATTGGATGACCGCCCTGGGCGCTTTCTTTGCGGTAATCGTTGCTAAGGAATTTTTCGGAGGGTTGGGTGCAAACACGTTCAACCCGGCGTTAACCGGCAGGGCCTTCCTCCTTATGAGCTTCCCCGCCGCCATGACGACCTGGCATCCTCCGAAGGAACTTTTCCCCGCCGCCCTTACCGATGCAACCAGTTCGGCCTCCCTTCTGGGAACAAGCGGCGAGCTTGCAAGCCCCTACTGGGAGACTGTCAGGGAGATGTTCCTGGGTTACCGTGCCGGCAGCTCCGGTGAAACCTCGATAATGCTGATCCTTGTGGGATGTATCTTTCTGCTTGTCACAAAAACCATTGACTGGCGCGCACCTGTTGCCATGATTGCAACCGGTTTTGTAATGGCCAAAATCCTGGGGTTTGACCCGCTCATCGCGGTTCTTTCCGGAGGGCTGATGTTCGGCGCCGTCTTTATGACAACCGACTATGTTTCCGCACCGGTAACTCCGTGGGGTAAGGTGATCTTCGGAATTGGCGCGGGATTAATGACCATGCTGATACGGAGATTCGGCACCTACCCGGAAGGGGTGTGTTACTCGATACTGATCATGAACTGCGCCGTACCTTTCCTTAACAAGATCCTGCCCCGAAAGTACGGCTTTGTGCCGAAAAAGAAGCCCGCCTCCACAGGAGGCGCAGCTGCAGGGGGTGCAAAATGATTAACGTTAAAAACATGTTTAAGCTGGGTGTAATTCTCGCCCTTTTTGCCACCGCCGCTTGTGTAATGCTTTCCTTTGTTTACACCGGCACCAAGTCGATTATTGAACAAAGGACGGAAGCCGACCTGCAAGCAGCGCTCAGGGATATCTTTTCCGATGCGGACAACTTTGAGTCGCTGGCCGGGTTAAAGAGTTCCGATGCCTCCGTTACAATTCAAAGCGCCTATAAGGCAATCAGGAACGGGCAGGTAATCGGTGCCGCGCTGAGGGTTTCCCGGGCAAGTTACGGAGGACCGATAATTTCGATGGTTGGGGTCAGCGTCGACGGAAAAGTAACTGGGGTTAGAATAATGGAACATTCTGATACTCCGGGGCTGGGCGCGAATGCCGGCTCGCAGTCGTACTTTGTAGACAGGGCAAACGGGATAACTTTTTACGGTCAGTTTACCGGCAAAAATGTAAACGATCCGTTTGCGGTAAAGGGGGATGTGACAACAATTACAGCCTCCACCATTACCAGCTCGGCGGTTGCTTCATCTGTTAAGGCTGCATGTCTTGCCGCCGCAGCGTGGTTTGCCGAAGGAGGTGCTAAATGAAACGGCTGTACGGTGTTTTTACCAACGGCATTGTCCGTGAAAATCCTTTATTGATGTTGATGATCGGTCTCTGCTCCGCCCTGGCCGTAACAACATCTGTTGAAAACGGAATAGGCATGGGGATATCCATGACCTTTGTATGTCTCATGTCGGAAGTGGTGATAAGTACTTTCCGCAAGGTGATCCCCAACTCTATCCGCATCCCCATTTTTATCATAGCCATCGCCTCCTTTACCACGGTCATCGACTATGTGCTGAAGGCGTGGTTCCCCGATCTTTCAAAGTCGATGGGGGTGTTTATCCCGCTCATCGTCGTCAACTGTATCATCATGGGCCGTGTTGAAGGCTTTGCCTCCAAAAAACCGCTGCCCGACGTAATCGCCGATTCCTTAGGCATGGGTCTGGGCTATACCTGGGTATTAGTCGGCATCTCGGCGGTGCGGGAACTGCTGGGAAACGGCACGCTCCTCAATTTCCAGGTGCTGCCGGATTCTTATCAACCGATTATCTTTTTCATCGTGCCCCCGGGCGGCTTCTTTGTTTTTGCCCTGTTTATCTCCCTTAATCTTTTCCTGAAGAAAAAACTCAAAGCCCCGCAGGCGGTGACGGCAGAATGCGGCGAATGTCCGGCTGCAACGGGATGTTGCGGCAGCGTCAAGGAGGCGGAGATATGAACCTGTTAGCCATCTTTTTAAAGGCGTTTTTAATCGACAACATTGTGCTTTTGCAGTTTATCGCCCTTTGCCCCTTTATCGGAATGAGTACCGATGAGGAGAAATCGGTCGGTATGGGACTGGCGGTAACCTTTGTAACGGTTCTGGCAACCTGCGTCACCTGGCCGATTTACAAATTCATCTTTATACCGTTGGATCTGGTATTCCTTCAGATACTGGCATTTATTCTTGTTATCGCCTCCCTTGTTCAGTTGGTGGAATTTTTTCTTAAGAAAATGGTACCGGGACTTTACAGCGCCATGGGTATTTACCTGGCCCTGATAACAACTAATTGCGGTATTCTGGCGGTAACGTTCAATGCAATAGACTTCGACTATAACTTGCTTCAATCCATTGTCTATGCTATCGGTGTCGCGTTGGGTTTTCTGCTCGCGATGTTGCTGCTGGCGGGTATCCGGCACAGGCTCAGAATCAGCCCCGTTCCGGCTTTTCTTAAAGGAACGCCGGCGCTTTTTGCCGCGACAACTCTTCTTTCAATTGCCTTTATGGGCTTTAAGGGGTTGGTACAATGACGATCATTTTAACTACAGCCGCTTTTGCGGCAGCTCTCGCCCTTGTTCTTGGTATCGCTCTGGGCTTTTTCCGCGATGTCTTCTTCGTGCCGGTTGACCCGCTTGTTGAAAATATCCGTGAAGCGCTGCCCGGCGCAAACTGCGGTGCCTGCGGCTTTCCCGGGTGTGACAATTACGCCGAAGCCGTTGCCGCCGGAAACGCCGGCATCAGTTCATGTACCGTAGGCGGCCCCTCTGTGGCGGCAAAGCTGGGTGAGCTAACCGGTCAGTCGGGAGAGGGGATGGTGCAGATCGTTGCGGTGCTTGCCTGCCGGGGTTCGAAGGCCCATGCGCCGGCAAGGGGTGTTTACACCGGTTTGGAAACCTGCAGAGGGGCGAAACTGTCGTCGGGCAGTACAAAGCTCTGCTCCTGGGGCTGTCTCGGTTTCGGCGACTGCCTGGCGGTGTGTCAATTTGACGCCCTGTCCATGGACAAGGAAACGGGCCTGCCCGTTGTGGATAAAACAAAATGTACCGGATGCCGTATGTGTATAACCGAATGTCCGCAGGGCCTGTTAACAGGTGTTGCCCAAAACCAGAAAGGGGCGATGACCCTTTGCGGCAACCGTAACCCGATAAAGCAGGGGCTTATTAAGACCTGCAAAGCGGCCTGCCTCAAATGCGGTGTGTGCGTGAAGAACTGCCCCAAGAGCTGTATTAAACTGGACGGTAATATTTCTGTGGTTGATCGGACAATATGTGACTCTTGCGGAACCTGTGTGGAAAAATGTCCTACAAAGGCCCTGAGAATTATCGAGAAGGATGTATTATCCGCCTGATTGTAAAGGCAGCCGTTTTTCGCAGATCGCCTACGGTTTTTCGCTGTAGCACGACAAGCCGGAATATGGCTGCCTCTAACAGGCTGAACAGATAATCGTCGGCGACTTTTATATTTACCTGTTTCAACTCGCCTGATTTAATACCTGCGATTACAAGAGAGGCAAGGATCCGTCTCAGCCTGAGTGTTCGGCGGCGGACACGCTTTTCCGGGTCTATGTTGTTTTTTGAAATGTGCAGAAGATAATCGAGAAGTACCGAAAGAAGGCGGCGGTTTTCTTCCAGTTTTTTGAAAATATCCAAAATAATATTTGTAATTTTTTCTGTGTAATCCAGCGATCCGTCGGAGACGATTTGTAATATATCTTCTTCAACTTTTGCCAGCATCAGTTTAATACTGTAATTGAAAATTTCTTTTTTATTTTTGAAATACAAGTATAAAGTTGTACGGGTAATGCCGCACCGATCCGCTATTTTCTGGAAAGTGGCGTTTTCGAATCCGCTGTCGATAAAAACATCAAGGGCTTTTTCCAGAATTTCCTTCCTTCTTTTTTCATGTTCCACAATGATGGACATTGTTACCTCCTTTTTTTCAATCTGCCGTTATAACCTTTCAAATTGAAAAAAAAACGACGGTATGGGACCGCCTCTTATTTCACGGCAAGAATCCGCCTTCCTGCCGAAAAACGATTCAAACCCCGGATGATCCGTTATTACTGCAAGTTTCCAGCCCGGGAAAAGTCGGGACAGTACCGCCATTTCCCTGTATATTTTTTCCGAAGCTTCCGGGGTTCCCAGGCGTTTTCCGTATGGCGGATTGGTGACAATAAAACCTCGCGGATCGCCGGGTTTTACATCATCGTCGGCATTATCGGTGGAAAACGGATTCTGTACCGATTGTAGTGGCAGGATCTTTACCTGTGGTAATTCTTTTTCTTCAGGGAATGTCTGCATCGACAACCCCCTTGCCCTTTGCAGATTTGCCGAGGCAAGCGCCGTTGAAGCGGCATCACTATCGCTGCCGGCGATGCGGATCATCCGTTCGAAATTGATTTTTTCACGGAATTCTTCACGTACCGTTTTTTCAATTTTTGCATCTGCAATAAGCAAATCGCTTACGGCAAAACCCCTGCCCAAACCGGGGGCCATGTCCCAGGCGTACATCAGGGCTTCGGCAAGAATCGTGCCGGAACCGCAAAAGGGATCATACAACGGGTATTTCCGCTTCCAACCGGAAAGCAGGAGCATTGCCGCAGCGGTGGTTTCCCGGAGAGGGGCAGTGCCGCCTTCGGTTCTGTAGCCCCGTTTAAAAAGCGGTGTCCCGCTCAAATCAAGCAGAAGGGAAACCGTGTCTTTTTCAATATAGACCCGTACTTCCGCTTCGGCCCCTGTTTCGGGCAGCCGGTCAAGTCCGTTGGACGTGCAAAGCCGCCGTACCGCCGCCTTGTGAACCACCGATTGAACGCTTGTTTCCGCTTTTAACGCCGAGCGGTTGGTGCGAACCTTGGTAATTTTAAGCCCTCTTTGGGCCTGAATCAGCTTTTCCCAGGGAACATTCAGCGTGCCGGTGAAAAGTGCGTCAAAATTGTCGGCGGGAAAAGATCCTGCTTCCAAAAGCACCCTGTCGGCGGCCCTGGATCCCAAAAGTGCGCGGTACAGCCCCTCCGTATCCGCACGGAAACGGACCCTGCCGTACCCGGAATCGGTGACGGAAAGCCCCATTTTCCTTAATTCGTTAGAGACTGCTTTTTCCGCTCCGGTGGCGCACAGTGCGACGGCATTGTTCATGAATGAGAGCTGCGGTATGATAAATAATCTACATAACGTTGGAAATGTCTGCCCTTGGGTGATGCTAGAATAAAAAAACCTATTTCACTGGAATAATCTCCGTTTCGTATCCATTTACGTTCAACCGTAAGTTCAAAATTGCCTATACGTGAAGTTTTTTCCGGTACTATTTCTATCTGATACCGGATGTCGGGCTGTATATCCGCAACTACGGTACATTCCACACAACAGCCTGTTACGCTTAGGTCTTTCAGAATAATTTCTCCCCCCAAAAGACCGGGAATTTTTGCGTGGGCGAGGCTTTGATATCGGGGATTTTTTCGATTCTCCAGCATAAAGATATTATAATACATCATCGTCAATTTTTCAATGACAATATCACGATGCAGATCGGCATTGATAAGGATGTTTTGTACCGGAATTCGCCACTTGAATGACGGTTTTTTTTTCTTTATCATCGTAGGTATGATTAAAAGTATAAAAAATCAAGTTTTTCTGTTTTGCGCTCTTTTTTCGGCCTTTTCCTGTGCGAGTGTGAACACGCCAAAACCGGAAAATGACCAATTCGTCCCTTGGTACTACACTTTTACCGTTCTTTTGATACCTGAAGAGTTAAAAAACAGTCCCCGAATTGAACTTGCCATGACCCTTTTGCAGGTAAATTACCCACCGGAACGGGCCAAATTTCTGAACGAACTTTTATATTCGGCTGACAATATTGACACTTACAAGGACATGGTAATTGACGAACAGCGGGAAAAATCCCGAAGCAATATTTCAGCCGTGCAGGGCAAGGTTGATTGGCGGTATACCGAAAACGTTTCTGTTAAGAGCATCGGGAACGACGGGATTGTAATTGAACGTGATTTTGGAAATTACACGGGCGGTGTCCAGGGTCCGGAAACTAAAAAATATTATGTTGTCGATCTTGACGAATTAAGGCTGTTAAAAATAGATGATATGTTCGGTGATTTCCAGGGAAACAAAGTCAGGGAAATAGTTTACTCTGAATTGCGGAAATACAGCAGCCTGGAAGAAAACCGGCCGTTGTCAAACGGGATATTTTTTAAAGACGACCCTGAGCTGAGTTTTAATTTCTTTTTAACACAGGAGGGCCTTGGTCTGCATTGGGATCCGTATGAGATTGCCCCTTATTCCGAAGGCAGAATAGAAATTATTTTACCCTGGAAATCAATCCGTCCCCTTATGTTACACAACGGTATGGAGCTTTTGACTAAATTCGGTATCTACCTTTTCGTGGGGTAAAATAGAAAAAACACCGGGTAAAATTATGAAAATACGTTTAAAAATGTTTCTTGTTATCCTCCCCCTGATCATCGTAACCTTTGTGTTTGCACAAACAGCATCTTATTTTAAAGCGGTGAACGGGGTGACTCGGCTTGCCCGGCAATTATTGGATTTTAAAACCAGGGAGCTAAAAAATTACACCGACAATCAATGGTCCCTGCTTGTGGACAACGACTATGCGGGAAGACCTGATATGGTGGAAGCGGCAAAGAAAGCCGTTGAAATCTTCGGGCGAAGCATAACCCTGAGCGGTACTGAAGTTATTTTTGCCGTTGACGATGACGGGAATACGGATATGGCAAATGTTCCGTTCGCAATACGGGAAAACGAAACAGGTCCTTTTTTACAAATACTGCGCGCTGAAAATCCGGGTCTCCAAAGCGCCGTTATCGGGGGGGAAAAACGGGTTTTTCAGGCGTTTTACTTTGCCCCTTTTCAGCGTTACATCGTTATCAGTGAAAGAAGCGATGTGTTTTACTCTGATGCGAACCGCATAGCTTTACAAACCATCGTCACGGCGGGTATCGCTGTTATTCTTACCTCCCTCCTGTTGGTTTTGGTTACGGCTCATCTTACAAACCCTTTAAGCCGCATTATCAATACCATGAACAACATTATCAATTCAGCTGATTTATCGTCCAGGGTGGAGGTTGAGTATCAGGACGAAACAGGTATATTAGCCGACACCTTTAACCGGATGATAGGCGAATTGGATACCGCCTACGGTCAGATTAAGCGCTACGCTTTTGAAGCGGTTTTGGCGGGAAAAAAAGAAGAGCGTATACGGCAGATATTTCAGAAATACGTTCCCAAAGACGTTATTGAACGTTTTTTCGCTTCGCCTGAAAAAATGCTTGTTGGGGACAACAGAAAGCTCTCGATACTCTTTTCCGACATCCGCAGTTTTACCACCATTTCCGAGAGCATGGCTCCGGACGATCTTGTGAATTCGCTGAACCGTTATTTTTCAGGCCAGGTTGATATTATTTATAACCGAAAAGGTATTGTTGACAAGTACATCGGCGATGCGATAATGGCGTTCTGGGGAGCGCCGGAAAAACACGATGATGACGTATTGCAATCAGTTTTGGCCGGCCTTGATATGATCGATTCTTTGGTTGTTTTTAACGCCAACCAGCGAAAACTCGGCAAGCCGGAGTTCCACATCGGTATCGGCATAAATTACGGTGAGGTTACCGTCGGGAATATTGGCAGTGAGAGGAAGATGGACTACACGGTGATCGGCGATTCGGTGAATCTTGCCTCGCGCATGGAAGGCCTTACAAAAACGTATCATTCGGAAATATTAATTTCTGAAAGTGTTTATAACAAACTGCAAAAAACCGGATTACTTAAAGCAGCGCTTAAGGCGGCATCCGCCGCCATTGCAGGGGAAAGTCAAAATACGCCGGCATTAAATTTCAGGCTGCTTGATACGGTTGCGGTTAAAGGCAAAACAAAGGGTGTAAAGATATACACGGTAAAACGCACCCTAAGTCAGGCGGAAGCGTCTGCATGGCCCGTGCATAACCAGGGCATGGAGCTATATTACCGCC
>Ga0082212_10013540_pt1 | contig 10195 bp, 10 predicted proteins | sample TergutNt197P3_FD_71548 | JGI IMG/M metagenome (GOLD analysis project Ga0082212, IMG submission 71548) | Neocapritermes taracua P3 segment gut microbial communities from Petit-Saut dam, French Guiana - Nt197 P3 | ecosystem: Host-associated > Arthropoda: Insects > Digestive system > Gut ...
GTGGCAATCCAGGAAAGGCTGGCACAACAACATTCTGGATCGCCACGCGGAGCCTGTACTGAGCGAAGCGTGAGTGCTCGCGATGACGTAGAAGGTAATTAATCATCGTTTGCCTCAAATTTCTTGTTTTAAGTTGACTAAATTTGCCCGTAAAGTAATAAGCGGTCATCTGTCTTCTATTTGTTCGGAAAACTGCCGCGAAAGCTGCTGAGAAAAACTCAGTGGTTCTTGAGGTTTGTTTTTATCCTCCGGGCGCGGCTGGTTGTTCCGGCGTTTTTGCTGATACTCTTTCCCATGATCCGCCTTTGGTCCGGAATCCTGTCGGCGGCGGCTTATTACCACCCGGCGGTAGGGCTCCTCCCCCTGACTCGCGGTATCGACACGCTTGTCGTTTTGCAGTGCAATATGCACGATACGCCGTTCGTGAGGGTTCATGGGCTCCAGCTCCACGCGGCGGCCGGTACGTACGGCTTTCTCGGCCATCTTTTTGGCCAGCGCCACCAAGGTCTCCTCCCGTCCGGCCCGGTAGCCTTCCACATCCAATACCAGGCGCACATGTTCCTTTCTATCCCGGTTCACCGCCAAATTAGTAAGATACTGCAAAGCGTTAAGGGTCTCTCCCCGCCGTCCGATCAGGCTACCCAGCCCCGGGCCGGAAAAAACCAGCCACAGTATGCCTTCTCTCATCTGTATCTCCTGCTTCGGCTGTACCTTTAGGCTGGCGAACACCGGATCTAAGAAAGCGCGCGCCGTATTTGCCAGGGTTTGCGCGTCTGCCCCGCCGTTCTTATTCTTTGCGGTTTCGATCATGCTTTCCTGAGGCGCTTCCTGCTCACTTACGGCAGTCTTGGTGCTTCTGCCGCGGCGGCGGCCCTTGGGTGCGGTGCCACCTCCACGCGCTTCCGCCGGCCGCTGCCGTATCATCTCCGTTACTTGAGGAGCTTCATCCGCCTCTTTGGACTTACGCTGGCTCCCCTTTTCCTGAACCGGTCCCTTCGCTTCTTCCGGCATTTCCAAGCTTATGCGCACCCGCGCATCCTTTTTGCCCAGCCCGAAAACGCCGCGGCCGCCCAGTTCTAAAACCTCGATATCCGCATCTTCTATAGCGGCGTTAGCCAACGCTAAAGCATTGTCGATGGCTTCCTCCACCGTTTTACCGCTAGCCTCAATAGTCTTTAACATTATATTCCCTCCTCGCAGGGTAACCGAATTTTTCCCGGGCTACAAGCCCGGCCTAGTTTAGAGTTGCTGGTCTTATTCTTTCTTTTTACCCAACCCAAAGCCGAAACCGGGGAGGCTGGGCAGTGGCGGCGCACTTCTTTTCAGGCTGGTAACTGGCTTTTCCCGTCCGTCTGGAAGTACCGCTACAGTGATGATCTCCTCCTCGTCAGAATAAGGATGGGCTCTTACTTTTTTATCCCGCAGGGTATATCCGGGTGGCAGGATATATTCCACCCCACCCACCGCAACAATGTTATCATCCTTTTGGTTTTCGAGATCCTCTTCCACAAAAACCTGTCCCTTTTGTTCGGCCTTTTTGATCTTCTTCTGCCGCTTTTCCTCTTCCTCTTGGAGGCGGCGCTCTTCTTCTTCACGGGCTTCATCTTGGGCCCAGCGCTTGTTTAAGAAAAACTGTATCCCCGCACCCACCAAACTGTAATATGTCCAATACAGGGCCAAAAAGGCGGGAAAACTGCGGGTGAACCAGCCGAAAAATACGGGCATGATATAAAGCATCATTTTTTGAGATTGATCTTTTTTATTGGTGATTGAAAGGTATTGCTGTAAAAAGGTAGCCGCGCCGGTCATTACAGGCAGTATCCAGCCGTATATGCCGGCATAGGTATTGCTCATATCACTCAGATCTTGTATCCAGAAAAAAGTATAATATTCTGGATACGCCGGAACAAAACCGCGCAGAGCCTGGAATAGTGCGATGAGTATAGGCATTTGCAGCAACAGTGGCAGACAGCTGGCAAAGGGGGAAACGCCCGCTGTCTGATAAAGCTTCATGGTTTCCTGCTGAATACGTTGTTGGTTTCCGGCGTATTTTTTTTGTATTTCCTGTAATTTGGGTTGCAAGCGGCTCATCTGCCGGGCAGAGCGCTGTTGTTTAGTCATGGCCGGCTGCAGCAATATTTTTATGACGATGGTAAAGAAGAAGATAGCCAAAGCATAACTGGGTATGCCTATAGCCATAGTAAGATCAAAACTGCGTTCTACGGCCCAGGTAAAGCCTTGTTTTAATAAAGTCCAGGGGTGAAAACCGTCTCCCGTGGCGCTAAGCAACAATAACTGCGAAACAAAATTCATTTATTATCAAACCCCTATTCCATAAATTAAGGTACCGGATCATAACCTCCCTTGGACCAAGGATTACAGCGCAGCAAGCGCTTAAACCCCAGCCAACCACCTTTAACCACGCCATAGCGGGTGATGGCCTCCAGCATATAATGGGAGCAGGTGGGCTGATAACGGCAACGTGGGCCAAGTAGGGGAGAAATAAACTTTTGATAAAAACGGATCAAGGTCGTTGCCAGCCATTTCATGGCTTATCCCCCTCTTTAAAAGCCTTTCCCGTTTTACTTGGCCCACCTTTGCCTCTGTGCTGCGCCGCCAAGGTCAAGGCCCGCGCCATCTCGGCCTTAAGGCGGCCGTGATCAGCCTCCAGCGCTGCCGGACGGGCTACAAAAATCTGGTCGCAGCCGGGCAGACAAAATGGCAATAATTCCCACGCGATGGCGCGGCAACGGCGTTTAAGGCGGTTGCGTGTGACCGCCCCGCCCAGTTTTTTAGAAACGGAAAAGCCGATACGCGGCCCACAACCGGCGCTTTTGCGCCAGTATAACACCAAGCAGGGTAAAGCCACCGTTTGCCCGCGCGTATATACCCGCTTAAAATCCCGGCGTTCCCGTAGGCGCAAGTGCTGGGGCAGCATTAGGCGGAAAGGCGCTTGCGGCCCTTGGCGCGGCGGCGGCGCAGCACATTGCGCCCGTTTTTATCTCCCATACGGGCTAAAAAGCCATGCACGCGCTGGTGTACGCGCTTTTTGGGCTGATAGGTACGCTTAGTCATTTTGATCCTCCTATCTAAAGGCCTATTAGCCAATTTTGATAATAACAGAAAAATTATATCTCATATTCCACGGCTTGTCAAATAAATGTGTAGGAAAGTGCGGTAAATGTAGTAAATATCTAGTAGCGCACTAATTTTAGTTGTTCAGTAATACAGTAAATTCAGGTATCATTTATATAACGTCAGCGGTTGCTGGTGGTTTTCGATTTTGTGGATAAAAGGTAATTTTTACGCAAAAACCCCGTAAATTTGTGGATAAATCAAGTAAATTAGTACAACCTATAGTTACTATTACAATCACAGTATCTTTTTACGGGGCTAACGGTTTTTTGTGGATAAAGTTTGCGATCGGAACAAAAATATCCTTGTATTTGTGGATAATGTTTGTTATTATATATATAACAAGCCTAATATTTTTGTGTTTATCCACAAAGAAAAAGGGGCTGTACTTATTTTGACTCATTTGACAGTTATACCTATGCAGGAGGTTTGCTTAATGGATAAGTTTTGGCCCCGTGTTTTAGATGTTATCCGCTTAGAAATCAAAGAAAGTAGTTTTGATAATTTTTTTTCCGCCGCCGCGATTTTGGATGTACGGCAAAACGGCGATTTAGTTGAAATACATGTATCTGACGAATATACCCAAGCATATATGGAGCAAACCTATACTAGTTTACTGGAAAACGCCCTATTTTCCGTAACCGGCGAAAGGCTCTCCGTAATGATCTTGGAAGGAAAGATCCAAACGGATGCGGAAACGCCGGAAATCGCGGCCGCGCCGCGCCCTCATACCACCCAACCGCCGCCCCTTTTTAATCCCCGCTACACCTTCGACACCTTTGTGGTCGGCTCCAGTAACCGCTTCGCCCACGCGGCCGCCACCGCGGTAGCGGAACGGCCCAGCCGTACCTATAACCCACTCTTTATCTACGGCGGCAGCGGTTTAGGTAAAACACATTTAATGCACGCGATCGGTCAGGCTGTCTTAAAAAATCAGCCGCAAAAAAAGGTGGCTTATGTTTCCACCGAAACTTTCACCAACGAATTTATCTCCCTGGTACGCACAGGCAACGCCTATAATTTCAAAAACCGCTATCGCTATACCGACGTCTTTTTGATAGACGATATCCAATTTCTGGTGGGCAAGGAACGCACCCAAGACGAATTCTTCTTTACCTTCAACGCCCTGCATGAAGCCGGAAAGCAGATAGTCATCTCTTCCGACAGATCGCCCAAGGAGATAGAAACCTTGGAAGAACGTCTGCGTTCCCGTTTTATGTGTGGCTTGATCACCGATATCCAAGCCCCGGATTTCGAAACGCGCTGCGCTATTTTACAACGTAAATCTACCAGCGACCGTCTTTCTATTTCCGAAGAAGTTATTTTTCATATCGCCGGTAAGATCAGCTCCAATATCCGCGAATTAGAAGGAGCTTTAAACAAAATCATCTATCACGCCAAAATGAATAATATAGAACACATTAATATGGAACAAGCCCAAGAAATACTGCGCGGTTTCTTGCCGCCGGATCTGAACGGCAAGCCCCGCTTGACCATTGGCCTGATACAGCGGGTAGTAGCCGAGCATTATCAAATATCCACCGAGGACATAAAAAGCAAAAAGAAAGATCATTTTATCTCGCATCCCCGTCAGGTAGCCATGTTTTTATGCCGGGAAATGCTGGGCGCCACGCAAAAGCAGATCGGCGCGAGCTTCGGCGGGCGAGATCATACCACCTTCATACACGCCTACAACAAAATAACCCATGGTTTGACGGAAAACGAAAAATTGCAGCAAGATGTGGAGCAGATTAGAAGAATATTATTGACTTAGGCTATTGATGTTTAGCAATATAAATAATTTGTTTAGTTTTATAAATAAATTGTTTAGATTGCTAAATGTTTTTTATCCGCCAGTAGAATTCCACTTTTTCCTGTTGACAAATAAGGGATCATTGCGATATTTTTGGGGATAAAGGGTATAAAAAAAAATAACTGATTTTTTTCTGTGGATAAAAAAAAATATTTACAATCCATCCACAGCGTTTTTTTCTAGATTTTAGCTACTAAAACTGGTCTTTTAGATTTTTTTAACCGCTTATCAACAATATATCTATTACGACTAAAAAGATATAAAAATAAATATACCGTAGGCCCAAAACATGATATACTATAGATAGTATTCCAATAACTATTTCTAATATAAAACGGGGGTTGACTATGAAGCTGACCATACAAAAAGAAGATTTGTTATATGCCGTGAACGCGGTAGGGCGCGCCATCAGCAATAAAAATACCCTTCCTATATTAAGCGGTATTATGTTGGAAGCGCCGGAAGATCTGCCCGGTAAACTGGTATTGCGGGGCACGGATCTTGATCTGGCTATGGAATGCCTGATAGACGCGGAGGTAGAAAAAACAGGAAAAATGGTGGCGCCGGGGCGCTATTTTCAGGAATTAGTGCGGCATTTGCCGGAAGGGCCGGTCACTTTAAGCAGCGAAAATACGGAAGAAATGCGCTTGATTTACGAGCAGTCGGAAATAGCTATCCGCTGTTTTGATCCGGAGGAATTTCCGGCATTGCCTACGGCTGAAGGCAATATCAAGGGGCAGATAGCCGTTTCGACCTTCCGCCGCATGGTCAAACAGGTGAGTATCGCCGCGGCAACCGAAGAGGTAAGACCACTTTTCACCGGCATCTTGGTGGAGTTAGCCGGGGATGAATTGGTGATGGTGGCTTCCGACACCCATCGCCTGGCCATCGCTGTGGGCGGCTGGCAGGGAGAGAGTACGGGAGACGCCAAGCTGACCTTGCCTTGCCGCACCATGCAGGAAATAGCCCGTTTAGCCCTCAACGACGAGGGTATAGTAGAGATCATAGCCAGCCGCAATCAGGCGTATTTTCGGCTGGAAAACTTAACTTTTGCCAGCCGCGTCATCGCCGGGCAGTATCCGGATTATCATCAGGTGTTGCCGGCCTCCGATCTATATATTTGCCATACCGTGATACAACGAGATAAACTGACCGAGGCTTTGGAAAGGGCCGCTTTGCTTTCCCGGGACACGGCGCGGGGCAAAGCCAATATCGTCTGCCTGAAATGGGGGGAACAGGGCCTGTTATTGACCGCGGAAGCGCCGGAAGTGGGGAATATCCATGAAGAATTACCGGCCACTTTAGAGGGAGAACAAATAGAATCCAGCTACAATGCCCGCTATTTGCTGGATGCCTTGAAGGTGATGGAGGGTGAAAACGTGGCTTTTCATCTGACCGGCGAAAGCACACCCGGCATTATCCTGCCGGATGGGGCAGTGCAGGAGCAAAGCCCTTATACTTATTTGGTTTTGCCGATACGGATGCGAGGATAGGGTTTTGATACTTCGCCGTCTGAAAGTGGATAATTTCCGTAATTATCACGCCTGCCAGGTGGATTGGCATGAGCAGGTAAATCTGTTGCAGGGCGCTAACGCTCAAGGGAAATCGAACCTACTGGAAGCTATCTGTTTTTTGAGCCTTACCACCTCTTTTCGGGGAACCGGGGAGTGGGAGCTGATTTTTTGCGGCAAACCACATTTTTTTGTAGAAGGGGAGGTCTTAAGCGAGGAAGAGGGCGCTTTTACCCTTTCCGCCGCTTTTTCCCGGGAGAAACAGCGCAAATGGCGCTTGGACAGTGAGGAGCGGCGCCGCAGTGAGCTGGTAGGCTTGCTGCATACGGTGATATTTTCCCCGGAGGATGTGGAATTAGTCAAGGCCGGACCCTTGCAGCGCCGCCGTTTCTTGAACCGGCAAATATCCCAACTTTACCCCGAGCATTGTCGGCAGCTGGTGCGCTATAACCGCATAGTGACGCAGCGCAACAGTTGCCTGCGCCAGTTACAGCAAACGGGAGTTGACGCCTCCGCGGAGGAAGCGCTCTACGGCTGGGATCAGCAATTGGCGCAAAGCGGCGCGGCTATCATCTGGCAAAGGCGGCAGGTTCTTGATCGGCTTAACCCTTTAGCCGCGGAGATCCAGGCGGAACTGGCCGCCGGGGAACGGTTGGAATTGCGTTATAAAAGTTTTACCGGAGCACTGGACGCCGCTGATGAAAGAGAATTGTGCGACCTTTTTGTGGCGGAACTGAAGCGCCTGCGCGCGGCGGAACGCTCTCGCGGCGTCACCTTAGTGGGCCCGCACCGGGATGATGTGCTGATAGAGATAGGCGGAGCGCCGGGCAAGGGCTATGCCTCCCAGGGGCAACAGCGCACGGCCGCCCTGGCCTGTAAGCTGGCCGAGCTTAATCTGGCCCGCGCCCAAAAAGGAGAATGGCCGTTGCTGCTGTTAGATGATGTGCTAAGCGAGCTGGACGAGCGCCGTCAACAGGCTCTGCTGCAAAAGATCGACGGCGGCGCCCAGACCTTTATTGCCACCACCACCCCTCTGCCGCTCTTACGGGGACAGGTATGGCGCATAGCCGCCGGACATATAGAAAAAGAACTCAAAACTTAAACCTCAAACCTCAAACCTCAAACCTCAAGACTCAAAACTCAAGACTCAAGACTCATACTTCGGTCTGCTTCGCAGCCCCTTAGGAGGATGTCTGTGGAAAAAGGATATATTTTGTGCTTCGATTCCGGCATTGGCGGCTTGACTACCCTGGCGGAGGCCCGCCGTCTGCTGCCGCAAGAAGATTTCATCTATTACGCGGATACCGCCCATGCTCCCTATGGCAACCGCCCCCGCACGGAAGTGTTGGAATTGACCCGCTGTGCTATCGCTAAGCTGCGGCCTTTGGGTATAAAGACGGTGTTGCTGGCCTGTAATGCGGCAACTTCCGCCGGCGTCGCCGCCTTGCGCGGGGAGCTGGAGTTGCCCCTGGTAGGGCTGGAACCGGCAATTAAACCAGCCCTCAAAGCCACGAGCGGCCCGGTGGTGGTACTGGGTACGGTGCTGACGGTACAGGGAGAAAAATTTTACAATCTGCTGGATTCGTTACCACAGCATGAGCGGGTGCGCGCCGTGAGTTGCCCCGGCCTGGTGGAATTGATCGAGGAGGATCCCGAGCAGCGGGAGATCGAATCATATCTGCGGGAACTCTTGCGCCCACACGAAAAAGAAATGAGCGCCCTGGTTTTGGGCTGTACCCATTATATATTCCTGCAACCGTTGTTTAAGCGCTTATGGCCGCACACGCCTCTCTTCGACGGCAATGCCGGAATCAGCCGCCGCCTGGCCCAGGTGCTGAGCCTGCAAGGCTTGGGAGGAGGCGCGGGCCGCCTGCTTTTACATTGCTCGGAGCCGGGGGAGGAGGCGCAAGAGCGCTTCGCCGCCAAATGCCGGCGTTTTATCGATTATTACGAAAAAACCCGTTCCTAAGGCGGGATAAAGCCCGCAAGTAACCAGGATTCAGGTGTGTTATATGAAAAACACCACGTACAAGCAGTATATCGCTTGGGGCGTTACGGTTTTTTCCGTGATCGCGCTTTCTATAGTGCTGTTTTTCATCCTCTACCGGGCTGCGGCCATCGGCCAAGCCCTGCGCGGCCTGATCAGTATCCTCAAGCCCATAATCTATGGCGCGGCTTTGGCTTATGTGCTCAACCCCATTTACCGGCGCTGTGAAGACCTGCTGAGCAGCAGATTCTCTCGACGCAGTAAAAAGGCGGGGCGGACGGTGTATTGGGCGCGTTTTCTTAGCACCATCATCACCCTGGCCCTAACTATTTTGGCTCTCTTCGGCTTGTTTTATATGGTAATGCCACAGCTGGCTGTTAGTATATTCGGCTTAATAGAAAAAATGCCCGAATATCTGCGGGATCTGCGGCAATGGCTGAATCAGATATTGGAAAGCAACCCCTATGTCGGCCCGTTGGCAACGAATGCTTATCAGATTTTGGCCGATTATATCGGGCAATGGCTGCAGACGGAATTGATGCCCTCGCTGGGCGGTTGGGCGGTGCGCGCCTATAACGGCCTTTTGACCGCTGTTGCGGGGCTATTTAATCTGTTTGTCGGTATTATCGTGATGGTTTATCTCCTTAACGCTAAGCAGACCTTCGCCGCACAGGGGAAAAAGCTGCTGTATAGCTTTTTGGGCCTGCGCCGGGCCAACGCGGTGATCGAGAATATACGCTACGCCCATCGGGTGTTCGGCGGTTTCATCAACGGTAAACTGCTGGATTCGCTGATCGTGAGCATTATCTGCTTTGTTTTTCTGGCAATCACCAAGATGCCCTATGCCATGCTGATCAGCGTACTTGTGGGAGTAACCAATATCATCCCCTTTTTCGGCCCCTTTTTGGGAGCTATCCCCAGCGCCTTGCTGCTGCTGTTTGAAAGCCCGCTGCTCTGTCTGTATTTTTTGATCTTTATCCTGATTTTACAGCAGGTAGACGGCAATATTATTGGCCCGCGCATTATGGGCGACGCCACCGGCTTGCCCAGTTTTTGGGTGCTGTTTTCTATTTTGCTTTTTGGCGGCTTGTTTGGTTTTGTGGGCATGGTGATAGGAGTACCGTTGTTTGCCTTGATCTACAGCCTGGTCAAGGCCTTGATGACCCGAGGCTTAAGCAAACACGGCCTGCCAAAGGATACCGACAGTTATCAGGATCTGCATCATATAGAAGAAGACGCGCATACCCTGGTGAATAACAGCGAGTACCAGAGGGAGTGATTGCTTTGTTCAATAAAAAATCCTTTGTAATTGCGCTTGTGCTGCTACTGGCCCTCGCTATGGGCTCGGGGTTTGCCGCGCAGGACAATAGCAGTAACGACGCTTACTACCAAGCGGTTGCTCAAGTGGTATTGGAACATTGGGACGATTCCTTCTTCGCAAGCGCGACCCTCTCTCTTAACGACGATCTGCTGTATGTGGATAACCGCTTGATCCGCCTGAGCAAGCGCCCGCAGCTGCAAAACGGCGAGTTGATGCTGCCGGTAGAATTGTTTGAAGCACTCGGAGCGCAGGTTTCTTACGATTTAGCGGGCGCTCAGGTGCAGATGAGAGACAGCGCTGCAACGGTTTCCCCCGGCGCAGGGTATTCGCAGGTTGCCGGGACGCCTCTTGTGCCCGCCAGCGTTTTGACCGAGCTGGGGCCGGGCTTTGAAATTGCCTATGAAGAAGCGAGCGGCGAGATTGTTGTT
>Ga0082212_10013541_pt1 | contig 10195 bp, 10 predicted proteins | sample TergutNt197P3_FD_71548 | JGI IMG/M metagenome (GOLD analysis project Ga0082212, IMG submission 71548) | Neocapritermes taracua P3 segment gut microbial communities from Petit-Saut dam, French Guiana - Nt197 P3 | ecosystem: Host-associated > Arthropoda: Insects > Digestive system > Gut ...
AGAGAATTGGTATAGTGTAGAACAAAAGAAACCATTGAATAAGATAGCACCATTACAATAGAAAGAACGCCAGCAGGTAACGTACGGTTTTGCGAGATGGCGGCAGTAACCCCGCTGACAATTTTGTGGAAAATTGAACGTTTATCTCCCGCAGCAAGTGTAGTGGAAGCCGCCACTACGCCAAGCCGCCACCACGTTGTAGGCAAGTTTAAGGACAGTGCCACCACGAAAAAGAATATTGCTTGAAGTTAAAAATAACCAGAAAATTTGTACTTTTGCAAAAAAATAATTTTAATATGAATAGTGTAGCAAAAGCATATAATTACGATAAACAGCAAATGGCAGAGTTTGAAATAGAGCAAATTATTTCAAATGAACGAGACTATACCTTTGTTTGTGGCGACTCGTTGGAAGTTCTAAAAAAAATACCCGATGAAACAGTTAATTGTGTCATAACTTCGCCGCCTTATTGGGCGCTACGAGAATATGATGTTGCCGAAGATTCAAACGTGATTGGCAATGAAACAGATTTCAGTGATTATGTTAAAAAATTAACTTTAATTTTCAACGAAATACAGCGAATTTTAACCAAAGAAGGCTCTTTGTGGCTAAATTTGGGCGACAAGTATCACAACAAGGAACTTTTAGGTTTGCCTTGGCGTGTTGCTTTGGCGCTTATTGACAATGGTTGGATTTTGCGTAACGATGTGATTTGGGACCAAATGAAAGGAACACAAAGTTCAAAAGACAGATTGAGAGATGTTTACGAACATATATTTCATTTTGTAAAAAGAAAAAATTATTACTACGCTCACGATGAAATCCGTATTGCACCAATCAAAAAACCGAAAGTTTATAACGGCGAAGTTGTATCGGCAACAGGCGTAAGTGGGAAAAAATATCGTAAACAAATAGAAGAAAGCAATTTTTTGTCCGAAGAAGAAAAAAGGCTTGCAAACCAAGCGTTAAGCGATATTTTACAGGAAATTTCAGACGGGAAATTGGTAGATTTCAGAATGACAATAAGAGGTGAACAGCGGGCTTTTCACAGCGATAATACAAAAATAAGCGGTCGAGCCAAAGAATTGGATACCAAAGGTTTTTATTTTATCAAAATGGGAGCAAACGGACATTTACCTTCTGATATTTGGCGCATTGCTCCCGAAGATACTTGGCGAAAAGATGCTCATTATGCTGTTTTTCCAGAAGAATTATTAATTAATCCTATAAAAGCCACCTGCCCCGACAACGGCATCATTTTAGACCCTTTTTCGGGTACAGGCAGTACGGTTGTAACCGCTCTGAAATTAAACAGACGCGGTATTGGCATTGACTTGAGCGAACATTATACCGATTTAGCCAAACAGCGCATAAAACAAGTTAATCGTCCGCTTTATTTGAAATTTCTGTAAAATAGCATTGTGATGTGTAGAAAACATGCCTACAACGGGCGGTTCTAAAACTTTTTCGCCTCTGCGGACGCTCCGCAAATAAGAGCCGGAACTTTTTCTCGTTTGCAGACGCTCCGCAAATAAGAACCGAAACTTTTTCTCGTTTGCGGACGCTCCGCAAACAAGAACCGGAACTTTTTCTCGTTTGCGGACGCTCCGCAAACAAGAACTGGAGCTTTTTCTTGTTTGCGGATGCTCCGCAAGCGGAAAAATTTTTCGCCTTTGCTGCGCTGCTTATAGCGCTGAAAGTAAGGAAGCGTCCACGATTTACTGTTTTAGCCACGAATTTCACTAATTGACACGAAAATTTAGTGTAAATTAGTGTAATTCGTGGCAAGAATACAAATCAGAAATGTAAAATTTATTTGTGGACAGTCCCTAAAATTTTTTACATTTTTTTTTATTATACCGTAAATAATATTTATTTTTGCCGAATATTAAAAAAAGTATAAACAAATAATATTTATCATGCTAAACATAGTTAAATTCAAGTATAGCGGACTTTGGAACAGTGAGTACCCGTTAGTAGTAAATCGCCTCATCGACATTGTAGGGGCGAATAATCCGCAGTCGCTGCATTTGCAGACGAGTTATGAACGTTTGACGGCTTTTCGCGAGCAGTTGGCGAAGATAGAAGTGCAGGAGCGCGCCGACCGCGAGAGCGCGCTTTTGAGCGAACTAGACCAGCGGCGCGACACGCTTTTCAACGTTATCTACGGCGTGGCAAAGACGCATCAACGCACGCCCATCGCCGAAATAAGCGAACACAGCGCTCGCATTATGACGGTATTGAAAAAACACGGAACAGACATCCCCACTGCCAACTATACCGCCGAAACTAAACGCCTTTACGACTTGATCGCCGATATTGGCACACAGCCCGAAGTGATGAAGTCTATTACGGCATTAGCCTTGCAGCCGCATTTCGAACTGATGACCGAAGTGAATATCGAATTCGACCGCCTGTTCATGCAGCGTAATCAGCGGCAAGCCGAAACAGAAAGAGTAGATGCACGCGCTATACGCAACGAATGCGACAAGGCGATAACTCTTTTATGGAACGCCATAGAGTTCTGTATTAACGAATATGGCGAAAATGATTACGTTAATTTAGTAAACGCCATAAACAAGATGAACAGCTATTACAAACAGCAACTCGCAGCACGCTCTACCAGACGCAAAAATAAAGCCGACGTCAGCGCCGAAGAACCGATAGAACCAATGGAGAATTAGGAATTATGGAAACGTTGCCAAAAAAACGGGAACTTGATAGCAAAACACAATCTAAAGTGCGTTTCATCACTTTCATCATTACGATGTTTGCCCGCGCATATAAGATGAACCGGCAACAAGCGTTCCTGTATCTCGAAAAGTACGGCGGCTTGGATTATTTGTTCAAGCACTGGTGGACATTGCATACCGAAGATACTTACTGGTCGGTTAAGGCGCTGTATACAGCCTGCTATAAGAATGGAGGTATGAGATGAAAGTATATCACGGCAGTTATACATTGATAGAGACCGTAGATTTTTCCTTCTGCCGCAAAAGGAGAGATTTTGGAAGAGGTTTTTATGTGACAAAAATACTCCCGCAGGCAGAATACTGGGCAAATCGAAAAGGCGATGATAACGATACGGAAGGCGTGGTTACCGAGTTCGATTTTGATGAATGTTTTTTTGAAGACGACGATATGAAAACGCTGCGTTTTGGCGCATACAGCGAAGAATGGCTCGACTTTATTACTCTGAACAGATTGAATAAAAGTAATCAACAGGCGCACGATTACGACATCGTGGAAGGACCCGTTGCCGACGATGATATTGCCACAAGGGTATATGATTATGTTAAAGGGAAAGTTTCAAAAGAGCAGTTTTTACGCGAACTGTCATGGAAAATCCCTACACACCAGATATGCTTTTGTACCATGCGTTCCTTGCAGGCGCTGGAACTGACTAAGGAAAAAATCGACGCCGAAACGGTACACACCGACAACGACATCGTAAAATCAATGATAACCGATTACGGTATACAGGAGACAGAAGCCGCAAAGATGTATTTCAAATCGGATACATTTTCCAGACTTGACGACCATAACAGCTGTCTATATCTAAAGCCGTGGCAGGAAATATATCAAATGCTTAAATACGAATTATGCTTAAATACTGCTCGCATTGTGTCATGATGTGTCATGACAAAAATAAAAACAAGCAAAACTTTTTAAATAACAAATAATAATATGTCATATCAGAAAAAAATCACACTCAGTGAGGCGGAAATGCCCGCACAATGGTACAATATAGTGGCAGAGATGCCGAGTAAACCGATGCCTATACTGCATCCGGGTACCAAACAACCCTTAAAAACGGAGGAACTCTTTCCTATTTTTGCGGAAGAGCTGGCTCGGCAAGAAATGAACAGAAGCGACGTCTGGATAGATATTCCGGAGGAGGTTCGTGAGAAATACCTTATTTACCGACCGTCGCCTTTAGTACGCGCCGGCGGACTTGAAAAAGCGCTCGATACGCCCGCGCATATCTATTTCAAGAACGAAAGCGTCAGTCCGGTCGGCTCGCATAAGCTTAACTCGGCGTTAGCGCAAGCCTATTATTGCAAAAAGCAGGGCGTAACAAATATCACTACCGAGACGGGCGCCGGACAGTGGGGAACAGCGATGTCTTTTGCCGCAAAAACTTTCGGGTTGGAACTGGCAGTGTACATGGTTAAGGTCAGCTACGAACAGAAGCCGTATCGCCGTTCACTGATGCAAACATGGGGCGCGCAGGTGATAGCTTCGCCCAGTATGTCTACAAAAGCAGGGCGAAAAATCCTCACCGACAACCCTACTTATCAGGGTAGCCTCGGTACAGCTATTTCGGAAGCTATAGAACTGGCGTTGCAGACGCCGAACTGTAAATACACGCTGGGCAGCGTGTTAAATCACGTGTCGCTGCATCAAACCATTATCGGACTGGAAGCCGAAAAGCAGATGGAAAAAGCTGACGCATACCCGGATATTGTCATCGGTTGCTTTGGCGGCGGCTCTAACTTTTCGGGCATAGCATATCCGTTCCTGCGACACAACTTCAAAGCCGGTCGCAATACGCGCTTTATCGCTGCCGAACCATCGTCGTGTCCAAAGCTGACACGCGGAGTATTTCAGTACGACTTCGGCGACGAAGCCGGATATACTCCCTTACTGCCGATGTTCACGCTCGGACATAACTTTGCGCCCGCTCACATACATGCCGGCGGACTGCGTTATCACGGCGCCGGAACTATCGTCAGCCAGCTTTTCAAAGATAATCTTATCGAAGCTGTCGATATCGAACAGACCGATTCTTTTAAGGCAGGGGTACTTTTCGCGCAAACCGAAGGCATAGTGCCGGCTCCCGAATCAGCGCACGCTATTGCCGCTGCAATCAACGAAGCGTTAAAAGCTAAGGAAGAAGGTAAAAAGAAAACAATTCTGTTCAACCTGTCAGGTCACGGAATAGTCGATATGGCAGCTTACGACCAGTATTTTGCCGGAGACCTTTATAATTATACTTTATCGAAAGACGATATAGATAAAAATATCGCGCAATTAGAAAAAATCGTATAGCGTGTCTGATAAATTACCCGTATTATTCCTTATTTTTTGCAGAGAAGAAGTTTCGCTGAAATCTTTCGCTTCTATCAGGGAATATAAGCCAAGCCGGTTGTATATTGCCGCCGACGGGGCGCGTCCCGGAAGAGCGCAAGAAGCTTTATTATGCGAGAGTACCCGTCAAAGCGTAAAAAATGCTGTAGATTGGGACTGCGAGCTGAAGTTACTTTTTCGCGACGAAAATTTAGGCTGCACGAAAGCGGTGTCGTCGGCTATCGACTGGTTCTTTTCGTGCGAAGAGTACGGCATAATTATCGAAGACGACTGTCTTATTCATCCCGATTTTTATACTCTTTGCGAGACGCTTTTGCCGCATTATCGCGACGAGGAGCGCGTGATGCTGATAACGGCGCAAAATCATACGCCGAATCTCGCTCGCAGCGACCGGATTGTTTTTACGAATGTAGCATTAATATGGGGCTGGGCGTCGTGGCGCCGAGCATGGGAAAAGATGGATATGAAGATGACGGCATGGCGACAGTATAAGTACAAATTTGCGAAGATGATACGAAATTTCGGCTTTCTGTACGCCTTATACATGTATGTATACTGGTTACGCGACTTTCGCGCTGCAAAACACGGCTCGTGGGACACGCGCTGGTTCTTTTCCGTCTTCACGAACAACGGGATATGCGTCTCGCCAAACGTCTGTTTATCGCAAAACCTCGGTATCGAAACCGGCGGCGAGCATTACGAGGCAGGCGGCATAAATCACTATGCTCACGTACCTTTCGGCAGCGTCAACTTCCCTGTAACTTTGCCCGAAAAACTCGAATTTACACGGCAAAAACTGCTGGCAGAAAGAAAAGAATTTCGGCGCATACGTAAAATAGGACTGAAAACGAAAATAAAGCGTTTGTTGCATTTATGAAGCCGAAAATTCTGTTCATAATGCACTATCCCCCGCCCGTTCATGGCGCGTCATTGATGGGGCAGTACATTCGCGAAAGCGCGCTTATTAACGAGGCGTTCCAATGCCATTACATAAAGCCCTCTGCAGCGAAATCGTTAAGCGAACTGAAAAAAGTCAGATTAGAAAAATTTACTTTCCTTTTATCGTTTCATTATCGACTTATCAAAAACTACCTGAAAATAAAACCGACGCTTTGCTATTTTACGGCAAATTCATGGGGATTGCCATTTTACAGAGATTTTATTACAATCCTCGTCTTAAAAATCCTCCGTGCAAAAATTATTGTCCATTTTCATAATAAAAGCAAGACGTCTTTTCGGAACAAAAAACACAATAAGCTATTGTACCGTTTCTTTTTCAAAGGCATTCGAGCGATTTTTCTCGCCGACGTACTCGCTGACGAATTTCGGCAGTATATCGCCCCGGAAAAGATATATATCTGCCCGAACGGAATACCGATAACTGTAAAAACCGCCGTAGAAAAACAATGTCCGGTCGAGCCGTTTTCGTTTTTGTTCCTGTCGAACATGATGCGCGCAAAAGGAGTATTGACGCTATTGGAAGCATGTTCAACGCTGAAAACAGAGGGGTACAATTTTCGTTGCGAATTTGTAGGACAATGGAGCGATATTTCCGAAGATTTTTTTACGGAAAAAGTTGCCGAATACGGAATAGACGCCTGCGTACAGGCATACGGGGCTAAGTATTACGCCGAAAAACAGGAGTATTTTTTGCGAGCCGACGCTTTTGTCTTTCCGTCTTTTGACGAAACGATGGGCTTAGTACTGTTAGAGGCGATGGAGTTTTCGCTTGCGTGCGTCTCTACCAACGTAGGCGGCATACCGACAATAGTAAAAGACGGGCAGTCGGGACTATTAGTCGAAGCGGGCGATGCAGGCGCTCTTGCGGAAAAAATGAAATATCTGATAAAAAATCCGCAACTCTGCATTGAAATGGGCAAAACAGGAAGGACGTTTTTTGAAGAAAAATTTTGCCTGCAGCGTTTTGAAGAGAAATTTTTACGCGTTCTCGAAAGTTCGACAAATAAATAACTAATACATTACAATAATATGAATTTTTTTTCGTTATTAATATGAAAGGCTAATTTAATGATTACGCGCATGAGAGGTGTAATATTTTTAAGAAGTATCTTGTTTTGCTTGTTCTTTATTGTGTTCTCATGCAATGAAGAGGAAGTTTTTGATGTGCTTGCTGCTCAGGAAAAGCTGTGTGGCGTGTGGAACTGTTCCGAAGGCGAAGAAAATTATCAAATACAAATCGTCGCTAATGGAGTGAACAGTGTAAATATTCAAAATCTGTGCCAGATGGGCAATAAGGTGAACGTGAACGCGAAAATCATGTCGGCGACCTCGCTTCTTATAGCCTCGCAAGATGCTTTTTTTATAGATGGCGAAGACGAGAGAGAGACTCAATATGCATTAGAAGGATTTGGCGTGATTTCCGAAGAATTTACAAAGATAGTGTTTAATAATTTAGGCTTTAGGGAGGGTGACGAAAAAATGACGTCAAGGAAAATTACTTGTATCAAAAGAAACTGAGGAATATTTTTTGTAATGTCGAAAGCTAAAACCATTTTTTTTTGCAGGAATTGCGGAAACGAGTCATCGAAATGGATAGGTCGTTGTCCTGGATGTGGCGAATGGAACAGTTATATCGAAGAGCCGGTCGAAAAAAAGACCAACAAGCCGGAAGTTTATGAACTCGCCGAGAAATCGCGTCCGCAGAAGCTATCAGAAATATCCTCAGTCAATTATCAGCGTATCGACACGCACAACGGCGAGCTGAATCGCGTACTCGGCGGCGGGCTCGTGCCAGGCTCATTAGTCCTGCTCGGCGGCGAACCCGGTATCGGTAAATCGACCCTCGCTCTGCAAGTGGCGATGCAACTGAAAAACCAAACATTGATATATGTTTCGGGCGAAGAAAGCCTGCATCAGATTAAGCTGCGCGCCGAGCGTATAGGCGATAGTGATGCCGAATGTTTCTTCCTTAACGAGACTTCCTTAGAGAATATTTTCGCATACTGCAAGGAGCTGAAGCCCGCGTTGCTCATCATCGATTCGATACAGACCATCAACACGCAGACGATAGACTCTTCTGCCGGCAGTGTGTCGCAAATTCGCGAATGTACCGCGGCGCTGCTTAAATTTGCCAAGGCTACGCACACCTCTATTTTTCTTATCGGGCATATCACTAAGGATGGTATCCTTGCCGGACCGAAGATACTCGAACATATCGTTGATGCGGTGCTACAGTTTGAAGGCGACCACAATCATGTTTATCGTATCCTTCGCTCGCTGAAAAACCGCTTCGGCTCGACTTCCGAGCTGGGGATTTTTGAGATGCGCGGCAACGGACTACGCGAAGTGAGCAACCCCTCAGAGATGCTTATCACTGCCAACGACGAGGGACTCAGCGGTATCAGTATAGGCGCTACTATCGACGGGGTTCGACCCTTTCTTATCGAAGTGCAGGCGCTCGTCAGTTCCGCCGTATACGGCACCCCGCAACGTTCATGTACCGGCTTCGACGCCCGTCGCCTCAACATGCTGCTCGCCGTACTCGAAAAACGCGCCGGCTTCAAGCTCTCCGCAAAAGACGTATTCCTGAACATCGCCGGCGGACTTAAAGTCGACGACCCCGCTATCGACCTCGCCGTCGTCGCCGCTATTATGTCGTCAAACATCGACACTGCCGTCAATCACCTGTATTGTTGCTCGGGCGAAGTAGGACTATCAGGCGAAATACGCCCTGTAAGCCGTATAGAACAACGGATTCAGGAAGCGCAAAAACTTGGCTTTGAAAAAATATTTGTCGCCGCCGCAAACCGCAAAACTATCGACTTGAGCAATTTGTCGATTCAAGTGGTATTTGTCAATAAAGTAGAACAACTGTTTAAATCTCTGTTCGCTAAAAACTAAGATTCATAATGGATTATATCGAAGTAACATATATGTATAAAAAAAATAATACGACGCCCGACGTCTCGGAAATAGTGATAGCGCTGCTGTCGGAATTAGGGTTCGACAGTTTTGAAGAAACCGACGAGGCGGTAAAAGCATACGCGCCGGCTGACAATTTCAACGCCGACGCCATGCTTGAACTCATCCGCGAACATCCCGAACTGATAACCTCGCTTGACACGAAACGGATAAAAGATGAAAATTGGAATCAAAAATGGGAATCGAACTTTCCTATAGCCGAAATAGCCGACAAAGTCGTGATTTATGCCCCTTTCCACAAAGAAATACCCGCCTTTGAACATCGTATTTGCATCATGCCGCAGATGTCGTTTGGTACAGGACACCACGCGACGACCGCCATGATGCTCGAACTGATGCTTGATATAGACTTCGATAGAAAGCGCGTGCTTGATATGGGCTGCGGCACAGGAATACTCGCTATTTTTGCCGCGATGCAGAAAGCCGCCGCTGTGACTGCTATCGACGTCGATAAATGGGCTTTCAAAAATGCCCAAGAAAATTGCGAGCGAAACAATATTTCTAATGTCGAAATACTGCAAGGAAGCGCGAACATGTTGAAAAACCGCTTTTTCGACATCATTCTGGCAAATATCAACCGTAATGTTCTTCTCGCTAACGCAGCCCGTCTCGCAAAATGTTTGTCAAAAGACGGAATATTGCAAATTAGCGGCTTTTATGAAGACGACCTCGCCGATATTGAAGCAAAAATGAAGAAAAACAAACTCGTCATGCTGAAAAAGATTAAGAAGGAAAAATGGGTAGCGGCGGTTTTCAAAAATATGCTAACATCTAAACGAATATGACCCGCAAACAGCTTTTTAAAAATGTTCTCTCGCATTTTCAGGCGACTATGCCTGTTGCCGAGACCGAGTTGAACTACCGCACTCCTTATGAATTGCTGGTAGCTGTTATCCTTTCGGCGCAATGTACCGACAAGCGCGTGAATATGATTACCCCGTCGTTTTTCGTGCGTTTTCCTACCGCTGAACTTCTTGCCGCAGCCAACGCCGATGATGTTTTTGAACTGATACGCAGTTGTTCGTACCCGAACAACAAAACGAAACATTTGATTGGAATGGCGCGGGGCTTGATTGAACAATTTGGCGGAACTGTTCCCGCTAAGGTCGAAGAGTTAATGACGTTGCCCGGCGTGGGTCGCAAGACGGCAAACGTAATAGCC
>Ga0082212_10013542_pt1 | contig 10195 bp, 9 predicted proteins | sample TergutNt197P3_FD_71548 | JGI IMG/M metagenome (GOLD analysis project Ga0082212, IMG submission 71548) | Neocapritermes taracua P3 segment gut microbial communities from Petit-Saut dam, French Guiana - Nt197 P3 | ecosystem: Host-associated > Arthropoda: Insects > Digestive system > Gut ...
TAACTCCATGTTTTTTCTTAATTATCTACAAACTGTCTCCAAAATCTTTGCGGAATTGTTCCGCCAGTTTTTCCGGCCAGTTACCGACTGGCTTTAAGCGGCCAAAGAAGAAACGAAGCACCTTTGGCTCTTCAATAAATTCCAGACCTCCGATTAAGCTGCGGTTTTTATACAGCCACGCTATGCGGTCGGCGACATATTTAACCTGCGACAGGGTAAATACCCGTTTGGGAAAAGCGAGACGCAGCAGTTCCATCACGGCCAGGCGTTCACTGCCGTCTTCGTTGCGCTGTTCGCTCATGGTGCCGCGCTCCATCCCCCGTATGCCGCCCGCGATAAACACCGCCGATGCCAGTGCGCCGGCCCGGTATTGGGCCTGCGGAATGTGCGAACAGAATTCCGTAGCGTCGATATGACAGCCTAGACCGCCCGGAGGCGTTACAACCGGAATACCCTTTGCCTGCAATTCATTGCACAGGGCTTCCACAAAAATCGGCGTTTGGCTTATCACGTCAAAATCCAGAGACTCCTGCAAACCTACCGCCATCGCTTCCATCTCGCGCACCGACATGCCGCCGTAGGTCAGGAAACCTTCGTACAGCGGAACCATCTCGCGCATTTTGATAAACATATCCTCATCGGAGGTAAGGATGCCGCCGCCGCGGGCCGCGCCCAGCTTGCGCGATGAAAAATAAACAATATCCACAAGCGAAGCGATTTCGTGAACTATTGTCTTGATTTCGGTATCCTTGTATTCCGGGTCGCGTACCTTGATGAAGTACAGGTTATCGGTCAAAAGGCTTGCGTCGTATATCAGCCTGATGCCCTCTTTGCGGCAGATTTGCGACACTTCGCGCAGGTTGTCCATGGATACCGGCTGCCCGCCGACAAGGTTGGTTCCCGCTTCAATGCGGACAAAGCAGATTTTTTCCTTTCCAATCCGCCCGATGGCTTCGTTCAGCTTGCCGATGTCCATGTTGCCCTTAAACAGTTCGCTGCTCTGTATTTTAAGCCCTTCCTCGCTGATGAGTTCTTCGACGATACCGCCCTTGAGCGAAACATGCGCCTTGGTCGTTGTAAAGTGATAGTTCATTATCGCCACCGAACCAGGCTCCACGAGCGTCTGCGCGATGATGTGTTCGCAGGCCCGCCCCTGGTGCGCGGGGAGGAAGTGCTTCATCCCGAAAATGTCGGATAACACCCGTTCCAGGCGGAAAAACGTTTCAGAGCCTGCATAGCTGTCGTCGGCCTGCAGCATGGCGGCGTATTGGTTCTCGCTCATGGCGTTTACCCCTGAGTCCGTCAGCATGTCCAGAAATATTTGCGTATTCCTCAGCAAAAACGTATTAAACCCCGCTTCACTCATGCATTGCAGGCGTTTTTCCACAGGCAGCAGATTTATTTTCTGCACCATCCGTACTTTGTGCATCTCCAGCGGGATGCTTTCTCCTGAAAAGAATTTCAGATTAGACATAGTTTTCTCCTTAAGAAAGTAATTTGGGAATTTCAAAAACTTCAGTTTTTAGAAGTCTTGTGCCCCATGAAAAAAAATTGAAACGGCGGATTCGGCCCCTCAGAATGAGGGGCAAAGATAGGAGTAAGGGTATCGGTCAGAAACAAATTTTAAAAACATCACGGTAATTAAAGCGTAAAAATAATAATTTGTCAACAGGTTTCTATTCAATATACGTTATTTTTGATTCTTCGAAAAAGCCCCTGCACTTGGGGTCGAAGAGCGGGGTTCCAATCGGGATGACGCAGAAGGGAATTTTCGGCTCGCGGATGCTGAAAATCTCACGCATCAAAGCAATACATTCTTCTCTGGGATAAATACCGCACCAGCAGGTTCCAAGTCCGATTGAGACGGCTTCAAGGAGAATGTTCTGTGCAGCGGCGGCGCAGTCTTGCGGGTAAAAACCTACGGATATCCCCTCGGTTTGCGGAAGGGCGACAACAACGATGGCTGCCGCTGCGGTTTCGCACATTTTGGCGTTGGGGTGGGTACGGGCGATTTCGTCGAGTACTTCCCGTTTCGTAACGGCGATAAATTCCCAGGGGCGCGTGTTGCAGGCCGAAGGCGCGAGCATTGCCGCCCCCAAAAGCCGGTTGAGCTGTTCCTTCGTGACCGGTTTGTCGCTCTGGTACTTCCTGACGCTGCGGCGGTTTTCAATTACTTCGATCATGCATTTCCTCCTCGCTGCTGTGTATAAAATACAGTATACTTGACATCATCGCAAGAATAAAGTATTGGTATAAAATAATGGGGGTGTCTGTGAATAATGGAAAAAATTTGCGGAAGATGACCGGCTGTGTTTTGTTTTTTGGGCTTTTGCTTTTTAGCTGTGCCACAAAACCGGAAGTTATTACAGAAAAGAGTTTAGAGTCAAAATCATTAAGTGAATTTTCTCATATTCTGGAAGAATACCGAAACGGTATTTTGGCAAATCGTAACGGTGAAAAATTGCGGACGCAGATAATGACGTTTTCGTTTGTTGAGGGAAACAGGGCTTATTTCTGCACAACAAACGATAAGCCGGTGTACGCGCAGCTTGTTGCTTTTCCGTATGTTTCGTACTGTACATTTCCGGAGGATTGGGAGCCGGTACTGTCATTAAACGGTAAAGTTGTTTTTATTGAAGACAGGGCGCTGAAAGAACGTGCCCTGGAAAGCAATTATTATGCGAAAAGAAATTTCGGAAATATCGACAATCCTTTGTTGGTGGTTTTTTGCATTGATGTACTGGAAATAGAAACATACGATTTCAGCGGGGTAAATGTTTATTCCGCAAAATGAGTATTGTTAATAAATTTTATTCAGTGAAATTAGGAGTTACCAATGAATGTGATTGTTCTGGTAAAACAGGTGCCCGACACCAAGAATATTACCGGCGAGGCGATGACGCCGGAGGGTACGGTAAACCGGGCGGCGCTGCCGGCGGTTTTTAACCCCGACGATCTGTTTGCCCTGGAAGCGGCGCTGCAGATAAAGGACAAAAATCCGGAAACGAAGGTAAATGTAGTAACGATGGGACCGCCGTCCGCCGCCGCCGTGCTGAAAGAATGTCTGTACCGGGGCGCGGATTTTACCGCCCTGGTGTCTGACCGGGGCTTTGCCGGAGCCGATACCCTTGCCACATCATACGCGCTTAAGTGCGCCGTCAACAAAATCGGCGGCTACAATTTGGTGCTCTGCGGACGGCAGGCGATTGATGGCGATACCGCGCAGGTAGGTCCCCAGACCGCCGAAAAACTCGGTATCAATCAGATTACCTGCGTGTCCAAAATCGAAACACTGGATCCAAAAAAAAATGAGATCACCGCGATCCGTTCCATTGAAGGCGGCTGGGAACGGGTAAAGGCAAAGCTGCCGGTTTTGGTTACTTTTACCGAGGGAGGCGAAACGCCGCGTCCCGCTTCGGCCATCAAGACCATGACCTACAAGCGGACGGTTCCCGTTGCGGGTACCAGTGGTTCACCAAATGACCCCTTTGCCGAAGACGCACAGGGCACAAACCCGATGGCGTTATGGGACATTCCGGCGATTAGCGCAGACCCAGTCCAGTGCGGCCTTTCCGGTTCCCCAACCAAGGTAAAGCACATTAATTCCGTGGTGCTGACCGCCGCAGACATCAGATACATCGACCCCGGCGAGGCGGGCGTGACGGAACTGATCCACGATCTAATTGCGGATCATACTTTTGGATAAGAGGAAACTATGAGCGAAAACAGTGTAATGGTATATGTCCAGCAAAACGGCGGCAAGGCGGCTGAAGTAAGCCTGGAGCTTGTCTCAAAAGCGCGAGAGCTTGCCGACAGGCTGGGGGTGGAGGTGAGCGCCGCGATCTTTGGAGAGAATGTGGCGGGGGAGGCGGCGCGGCTTGCCAGCTTCGGCGCCGACCGTGTATACACGGCAGAGGATCCCCGCCTGAAATTCTACACGCCCATCCCCTACAGCAAATTGATGATCCAGACGGTTTCCGAGCACAAGCCCCAGATCGTCCTGTACGGAGCGACCACCGAGGGTCGCGACCTTGCCCCCCGCGTGGCGTCGAACCTAAAAGTGGGGCTGACCGCCGACTGCACCGATTTGCAAATCGGCGACCACACCCAAAAGGAAACCGAGTACAAAGACATCCTCTACCAGATACGCCCGGCCTTCGGCGGCAACATCATTGCCACGATTGTCTGCCCGGAAAAAAAGCCCCAGATGGCCACTGTCCGCGAAGGAGTGATGCGCATGGCGCAGCCGGACGCTTCCCGCAGGGCCGAGACGGTTAAAATTACAGCTAACCTGAGCAGGGACGATTTTCCCAGTGAGATTATCGACCGCATCATGGAAGAAAAAACTGTCAATCTGAAAGGGGCGCAGATTATCGTGTCCGGCGGCATGGGCGTGGGAAGTAAAGATAATTTCTCTCTTATCCGCGAGCTTGCGCAAACCCTGAACGCAGAGGTGGGCGCTTCCCGCGCCGCCGTGGATCAGGGCTTTATCGGCAAGGAGCATCAGGTGGGGCAGACGGGAACGACGGTTCGGCCCAAGCTCTACGTCGCCTGCGGCATTTCCGGGGCGATTCAGCACCGCGCCGGCATGGACAGTTCATCAAGGATAATTGCGATTAACAGCGATCCGGAAGCGCCGATTTTCAGCATCGCCCATTACGGCATCGTGGGAGACCTGAACGAGGTTATCCCCCGGATGATCAAAGCATACAAGGCAAGGGTGTGAGATGCCAAGGAAAACGCACAGCGTTAAGCTGTGTCCCTTGACAAAAAGTAGCATGGCAAGAGCCCAGGAAAAAGCTACTGTAACAAAAAAAGCAAGCTTGCTTTAGCAAGCGAAGGGGCGATACATGGAAAATTTTTTGACCGATAACGAAGATATTCTGTTCCATCTGGAGCATCTTGACCTTGACAGGATCATCCACTTCAAAGAAGAAAATTTCAGCCAGGCGAAGCTCTACGCCCATGCGCCGAAGGATGTAGAAGACGCGAAAGATTCCTACCGCATGGTGCTTTCGATAATTGGGGAAATAAGCGGTGAATACATGGCGCCGAATGCCCCGGCGGTTGATGAGGCAGGCCCGACCCTGGCGGACAACGAGGTAACGCTCCATCCGGCAACCCGCAAGGCGCTGGATATGTTCATCCAGGCAGATATGATGGGCTTCGTCATTCCACGGCAGTACGGCGGCCTGAATATGCCCAATACGATTCTTAGTATCGCGGCAGAAATAGTTGCCAGAGCGGACGGGTCCTTTCTCAATTTAGGTCTCCAGCAGGACAACGCCGGAACGATCAATAAATTTGCTACAGAGGATCAGAAGAACCGCTATCTCCCAAAGCTCTGTTCAGGTGAATGGGATTCGGCGATGGTTCTCACCGAGCCTGACGCAGGAAGTGATCTTCAGTCGGCGAATCTCAAGGCCGTGCAGGACAGTGATGGCCAATGGTATCTCTCCGGGGTAAAGCGTTTTATCACCAATGGCTGCGGGACCATCGGCCTGGTTCTCGCGCGAAGTGAAGAAAAAGGCAAGGGCGCGCGGGGGCTTTCGTTTTTCCTGTACAAGCGCGACGACAAAATGATCATCCGGCGGCTGGAGCACAAGCTGGGCATCCACGGCTCCCCCACCTGTGAACTGCAGTTTAACCACGCCCCCGCAGAACTTTTGGGTGAGCGGCAGCGGGGTCTTACCAAATACACCCTCTGGCTGATGAACAACGCGCGCCTTGGCGTGGCAGCCCAGGGAGTGGGCATCGCCGAAGCGGCGTACCGCGAGGCCGATCTCTACGCGGCAAAGCGCATCCAGTTCGGCGCGCCGGTGCGTGATCTGCCGCCGGTTTTTGAGATGCTTACCGAAATGAAGGTGGCGGTGGAAGCGGGCCGGACTCTGTTATACGAAACCGCCCGCTTTGTCGATCTCAAAGAATGTCTGGAAGAGTATTCCGATAGTCACCCCGAAGAAAAAGGCGAAATAATCGAGGAAAAAAAGAAATATGCGAAACTTGCCGGCTTCTTTACCCCCATGGTAAAAGCATACGCCACCGAGATGGCAAACAAGGTAGCCAACGATGCGATTCAGATTCACGGCGGCACCGGCTATATGAAAGAATTTAATGTTGAGCGCCATTACCGCGACGCGAGGATCACCAACATCTACGAGGGAACCACTCAGCTGCAGGTAGTCGCCGCCATCGGCCCTGTGACATCCGGCGTGGCGCAGATGATCCTTGACCAGTACGATCAGGCGGGCTACTCCTATGGAGAAGATCTTCTGGCAAAGATCCGCGAAGCCCGCGCATATTTTGAGGAAGCAATTGGATTCGCGAAAAGCTACGAAGGCCACCAACAGTTCCTCACCTACCATTCCCGCAGGCTGGTGGAGATGGCAACCGACCTTGTTATCAGCTACCTCTTGCTGCGCGATGGCAACCACAGTGAACGCAAGCAAAAAGTGGCGGCGATCTTCATCGCCAAAATGCCGTCGCGGGTAAAGGCCAACCGCGACTTTATCATGAGCGAGGATGGAACCCTGCTAAAAAACTACGAAGCGGTGATTAATGGCTGATTTCAAGACCCTTCGCGAGCAGGCTTTCGAGGCCAACCTGGAAATCCCCAAACGAGGTCTGGCGATTTACACATGGGGCAATGTTTCCGCCTTTGACTCCACCGGTGGTATTACCCACACCCACTCAACATTTGCCACAGCCTGGGCGCAGGCGGGGAGGGGAGTTCCGGTGTTCGGGACCACCCACGCCGACCACGGCGCGGAGGAGATCTGTAAGATGGCTTTCCTGACCCTGCAAATAAACCCCGATGTATCCACCCTTCCGGCGCATATCATCAACAAACACTGGGAGCGAAAGCATGGTCCCAATGCTTATTATGGGCAATAATAACAAGAGCTAACATGTCCTATAGAGAAGAACAAAGGAAATGGGCGGAAAATTTATTAGAGGGTTATATTAATGATCCTGGAAACGGCAAGTTTAACGGAAGGGAATACTGTTTTATTTTACAGAACCCTGAATTGAACTTATGGGAAGGAATTAGGGCCGATGCTTTAATATATTTTCTAGAAAACAATATACCATGGTGGGAAAGTGATAAATTATCTCCCACCGGACACTTATTGTCATCACAAGTTGCCTGTATAAATCATCTTTACGCTTTACGGCAAAGGCAAGATTTGGCGACCGCAGTTTTAAAAGAAATTGACTGTAATATTATCCATGCTGAAATGCTTGACGATGGTTATATTGAATTTGAAGTTATTGGTAAAAAGAATTATCTTAATGAAAGACAGCATACCCGTGGCGCAAATGCAACATCAATAGATGCCGTTATGCTCGGCAGGAAGGCAAAAAAAAATGTGTTAGTATTAATTGAATGGAAATATACAGAAAACTATGATGGCAAGTGCCTGTACGGGACAGAAGAATATCATCCCCGGCCTGATACTTATAATCCTTTTCTTGAAGAAAAAGATTGCCCGATAAATAAAAATGCTGCAAAAATGAATGAATCTGAACCATTTAAGGCTTTGTATTATGAACCATATTATCAACTAATGCGCCAAACACTTCTAGGCTGGAGGATGGCTGAAGCAAACGAATATGGCGCGGATGATTATATCCACATTCATGTTGTTCCGGATGAAAATCATGAAATGTTAGATACAATTACATCAAAAGAGTTGAAGGATATACTAAACGAAAGAGGTGACAAACCTGCTAATATGAAGGATGCATGGGAAAATGTTTTGAAAGCAGCTGAAAAATATAAACGTATTTCACCACAAAAATTTCTTGATCCTTTAAAAAATGAAAAAGATACACAAGCACTGCTCAAATATTTAAATTGGAGATATTGGCAATGAGAGTACATTCTGCGCCATTCAAATAATTTCTAGCAAACCATAATCGCCATTTTCTAAATCAATAATGGATGATTTGGCTTGCAGTAATATATCTTCTGCCGTTTTCCTGTCTATATTCCCTACTCGCAACAGAATTATCTTTGGTGGAAATCCTCTTGCTTGAAAAAGATTCAAAAAATCCGAATCTTGGGTGATGATAGTATATCCGTTTGCAGCGGCATAATTCCATATATCCGTATCTTTTGCCGGTTTGGATAGTTCTGTCTTGTTAACATGAATACATTCACCAAAGTGTTCCGCCAGTGCAGCAGTTAAGCGCCATGAAATATTTGCGTCAAGCAACAGTTTCATGTATTACTATTTTGGTTTTTGCATCCCGCTCCGCCGCAAAGGCAAGCGCCGCCCTAATGTGAATTTTCTGCAATTCAGGATAATCTGCTATTATTTCTTGCTCGGTCATCCCCGCTGAAAGCCATTGCAGGATATCTCCAACAGTTATCCGTGTTCCTTTTATGCAGGGTTTACCAAACCGTATTTCTGGATCAACAACAATATGTGTTCGCAGTTCATTCATACGGCATAAAGTACCATACATGGCAAAAAAGGACAAGGCGCATATACGCTTTGGAAAGTCATGTCTGGATCGTATCGGTACTCTGCGCCAGATGCACTTCGCGCTGGGGCAGCGGTATATGCAGACCCGCAGCTTCGATTCTTGCCTTAATGGTTTTATTTAACGCCCAGTAAATGTTCCAGTAATCATCGAGTGATGCCCAGGCGCGGATGGTAATTTGCACTGAACTTTCCTGGATTGACTGCATGATAACCTGGGGCGCAGGATCCTTGAGGAACCGTGGTTCCGATTCAATGATGTCCTGCATTACCTGAAATGCAGTGTCAATTGAATCGGAATAGGCTATGCCGATGGATAGTTCCATACGGCGTTTTCCATTTCTGGTGTAGTTTTTGAGGGGGCTGCCCCAGATGGTGGAATTGGGGGCGGAAATGTAGAGGCCGTCGGGTGTTTCCAGAATCGTTGTGAACAAATTTACTTCAGTTACTGTTCCCATGAAGGAACCGAATTCAATAAATTCGCCTTTGTGGTAGGTCCCCAAAAAGAGGAGGATTATCCCGGCTGCGATATTGCCCAGTGTGTCCTTCAACGCAAGCCCGACGGCTACGCCCGCGGCTCCCAACACGGCAAGCAGGCTTGCGGTGTTAACGCCAAAGACGTTAAGGATCATGATGACGCAGATGATAAATATCCCGTAACGGACAATAGCTTTCAAAAGCGAAATGACTGTGTCGTTAGCCTGCGGGCCGGCGGTTTCGGCTTTTTTTATAAGTTTTTGCGCCCCTTTAGACAGAGCTGCGCCGATTACGATTATGACGATAGCCGCCACCAGATTTCTGGCAAGCACCAGGACCGCGCCGGAGTGAAATTCCCAAAGTTCTACAATTTTTTGTCCCATAATTTCCTAGTTATATGCTGAACTTGCTTATCTCTTGCAGGAGGCTGTCGATATCCTCCATGTTCTTTTGGCTGATATCGCTGGACCTGGTAACGGCAGCGTTGATATTGTCTATGCCCTCGGCGATTTCGTTTATCGCGTTGGTTACCTCGCCGGTGAGGGTTTCAAGATTTTTGCTTTCGCCGGCAACTTCACGGCTTGCGCTCTGAATCTTCGAAGAATTGCTGCGGACATTTTGGGTTATTTCGTTTGACTCACCCATTGCCGCCTGGACTTTTTTATTGCCGGCATCCTGCTGTTCCATTGAATTTCGTATCCGCATACTCTGGGCCGAAACGGTTTCAAAGCCTTTGTCAATGTCGTCAAACTGTTTCAGGCTTGCCAGTGTGGAGACACTGATGTTGCCCAGGGCATCCTTGATGTTCTTTAGAACGGCCGATACGGTCTTGGCCTGCTGGCTTGAGGATTCTGCGAGCTTGCGAATTTCATCGGCCACTACGGCAAAGCCCCGACCCACGTTCCCTGCATGGGCCGCCTCAATAGCGGCGTTCATTGCCAGGAGGTTGGTCTGGCTGGCTATATTTTGAATTACCTTGTTAATTTCCAGGAGGCGCTCCGATTCTTTTGATACCTCCTGAATGTCAGCCGACACTTTTTGCAGCGAGGAATTTCCCTCCGATGAAGCTTCCCTCAGCCGCTGCAGATCCTGCTCGTTTTGGGCAAGGCTTGCCGTAATCGATGTGATGTTGGAGATCATCTCCTCAATTGACAATGAAGATTTTGAAGCGCTTTCCGCCTGTTCCTCAATATGTGTGTCGAGGTTTTCAATATTGGCAATTATCTGGC